>SMVB01373228.1_pt1 | contig 11125 bp, 9 predicted proteins | sample 2456461 | NCBI WGS metagenome assembly SMVB01 (sample SAMN11095934, study PRJNA526329) | marine sediment metagenome | biome: Marine sediment; feature: Surficial sediment; material: Deep marine sediment; isolation source: Hadal surficial sediment | place: Pacific Ocean | collected 2014-05 | depth 0-1...
CGATGCCGGGAAGCCGCATTTTATTTTCCTCCACAATCGCCACAGTTTTTCGTTCGATATCTCTTTTAATCAACACCTGTTTAAAGGATCGCGACTCCTTGATCTTTTGAGATACCTGCTCCTTGTCAAAATCGATTATTTCTCTCAGCCAGGCCAGGGTTTCGGACAGGCTCGTGGCGTCTTCGGGAGTAACATAAAGGTTGAAGGAGGGACGAATGCTGACCAGCGTTTCCCCGTTTCGGTCCTTGATGGTCCCCCGGTCGGCAGGCAAGGAAACCATCCGGACCCGGTTGTTTTCCGACAGCTCCTGAAAATGCTGGCCCTTCAAAATCTGCAGATACCACACCCGCATCCAAAGACACAAGAATGCGAAAATTGTCAGAATAACGAAAAACTTTATCTTTTTCCTGACAGTTTCCGAAACATCGGCGCTGTATCCAAAATAACTCATGATTGCCGCAAATAGGGATTGGGAATTTTATGGAGAACCCATTTCCTGTTTAAATCCAGAAAGTAAAATAAAATGGGGCCGACACAACCATTGTATATCGCATAGATGGGCAATGATGAAAATAGAAAACTTCCCGGAACCGCCCCTTTAAACAAAGTGACCAGAACCACATAGAAAATAATTCCATCCAGCAGGGAAGCTGTAATTATGAATAGGAAGATAGGCAACAAGCCCTCGACCATTAATTTATCTTTCAGGGTCGAAAAGAAAAAAGAGATCAAACTTTTTGAAAGTGTATTGACCCCCAAAAGTCCGCCGGACAGGCAATCCTGGATCAGTCCCACGGTAAAACCCATTCCGATTCCACGGCTCCCCTTAAAATGAATCCCGCAAAATACGACGAAGATCAAAGCCAGATCGGGGGTGACGCCGGCAATGGAAAAGTTTTCAAGGAAGGTGGTTTGGGCAGAGAATAAAACCACCAATATGAGGAACTGTATCAGGACAAACATTTTAAAAATTGGTTTAGGGCATGAGAACCAACACTTCTTCCAGACGTGAAAAATCGGCACTGGGATTAACCGTAATATCCTGGAATAATCCTTGTTTCATTTTGATGATCTGGCTGACAACGCCAATCCTCAGTCCTTTGGGGAATATTCCCCCCAGTCCGGAAGAAAGAATGGGATCGCCAACCTCCACCTTGGCGTTCATCGGCACATATTTCATTTTGACCGCATTGGTTCCCGTCCCCACAGCCACTCCGGTCACGCGGGAACCTTGAAACAAGGAATCCACCGCGCTCCGACTGTCGGTAATCAATAAAACCTTGGACGTCGTTCCGGTGGATTGAATGATGTGACCGATAACGCCCGCGTTGGTCATCACGGCAAGGTTTTCGTACACACCCTGCTTCGTCCCTTTGTCGATAAACACGACCTTGGACCATTGAGTCGCGTCCCTGCCTATGACCGTGGCGACCGTCAATTGCCTTGCTTGCGGTTCCTCATTCGGGATCAATCTTGCGATTCGCTCCTGTTGTTTCACCCGCTCGGTCAATTCATTTTTTTCCTGAGAGAGTTGGTCGATTTGCATTCTCAACTCTTTATTTTCCCTGGCGGAATTGACAACAAAAAAATAATGCTCAAAAACGCCGGAAATGGAGGAAACAGCCTGGGTAAAAACCACCTGAACGGGGGAAATTATCGTAACTATCAGGGATTCAAAAAAAAAGGGGCTCTGGTCGCGCTTGATGTTTAGGGTCATCAAGACCAGGGAAAACAGGATGAGCAGGGAGAGTAGCGTGATTAATCGTTTGCCTTTGATTCTCTTTCTGAGCACAGCTACAAAGCGATTTTTTTAAGGAGTTTGGCGTCGTTCAATACCACCCCGGCCCCCAGAGCCACTGCCGAAAGGGGATCATCCGCCAGGGTAATGGGCAAACCGGTAGCTTCTTTTAACAGAATATCCAAACCCTTGATTAAAGATCCCCCACCCGAGACCACCACGCCTTTATCAACAATATCTGCGGCCAGTTCGGGGGGAGTGCGTTCCAAAGCGATTTTAACCGCTTCTACAATCGTGCCAAAGGTTTCGGTAAGGGCTTCCCGGATTTCCTCATCGGAAATTTCAAGGGTTTTGGGAATGCCGGCGACAAGATCCCGTCCCTTGACTTCCATCGTCATTGGTTTTTCCATGGGATAGGCGGAACCGATATTTATTTTCACTTCTTCCGCCGTCCGCTCGCCAATCAACAGGTTGTATTTGCGCTTGATGTAATTGATGATGGAATCATCCATTTCATCGCCCGCAATGCGAATGGATTTGCTATAAACAATTCCCGACATGGAGATGATGGCGACTTCCGTCGTCCCGCCTCCTATATCGATGATCATGTTTCCGGTGGGCTCTTGAACGGGCAGGCCAACACCAATTGCCGCAGCCATGGGCTCTTCGATCAAAAACACTTCCCTGGCTCCCGCCGCTTCTGCGGAATCACGAACGGCGCGCTTTTCCACCTGGGTGATTCCTGAGGGGACAGCAATCACCACCCTCGGACGAACAAGCGTTTTACGATTATTATGAACTTTTTGAATGAAGTGCCGGATCATTTTTTCCGTCACATCAAAATGGGCAATGACCCCATCTTTCATCGGGCGAATGGCGATGATGCTTCCGGGAGCGCGGCCCAGCATCTGTTTCGCTTCCATTCCCACCGCCTGCACTTCGTTGGTCTGGCTGTTCAGCGCGACCACGGAAGGTTCCCGTAAAACAATTCCTTCGCCGCGTACATTGACCAGAGTGTTGGCGGTCCCCAAATCTATCGCCAGATCATTTGAAAATAAATCCCAAAAAAAGTTGAACAAAAGTCTTCCCTATGAAAAAATAATATCCATCATTGTAACTTATTGTTTTTCATGACTTTTCATTTATATCAAGGCGGCGAAAAAATTGCAAGGCAAATAAAGGATTCTCCCCTGACCCCCCACTAAAAATCTATCCATATAATCATACACAGGTTTGCGTTTGATCGATTTTAAAAGGTGCCGATTCTTTAGGGTATCTCTAAAAATTCCACCGGGACTATGAGCCAACCCCTTTTAAAAAGCGTTGACGATTGCAAAGGCCAAAAAATATCAATTGATGGAAATCCCCTTTTAAAAGTATCGGTTGCGAATCATCTGTTTTTTTTATTATAGTATGAGGTTTCATTAACGGTTTACACCCTTATTCTTACGGGAGAGCTTTGAATGCTGAATCTTATCCGGCAACACGCCGATTCCTGGATGGTCAAGTCCATTCTGTGGTTTATAATAATTGCCTTTTTGGGCACTATTTTTTATTCGTGGGGAATGGGCGGGGCGCCTGGTTCCCGTGGAGGGGTGGTCGCCACAGTAGAGGGAATCGAAATTCCATACGGCGAATACGATAAAACCTTCAACAATTTAATCAATTTTTACCGGGACCAGTTTAAAAGCCAGTTTTCGGAAGATCTCATCCAGCGGCTCGACTTGAAAACCCAGGCGCTCGATGCACTCATCCATAGAAAACTAATGCTCCTGGAATCGGATAACCTTAACATCAAGGTGAGCGATGAGGAGCTGGTTTCCCATATTCAAAGCTTTCCAAAATTTCAAAAGGATAATAAATTCAATCAGACTTATTACGACAACTATATCCAGTTTAATCGCTTGACCCATCTGGATTTTGAAGAGGTTCAGCGAGAAGCATTGAGGATCGAAAAGCTTGAAAAAATGATAACAGGCAATACGCTGGTTTCCAAAACTGAAGTCCTCGACGCATTTAAGAACGAAGAAGAATCGGTGAAGTTTGATTACATCGCCTTTTCGGAGGACCATTTTGAAACCACGCAACCTGTCAATGAAACGGACTTAAAAAGTTATTACGATAAGAACAAGATTCAATTTGAAGTTCCCGACCAGATCAAAGTGGATTATGTCAAAGTAAATCCCAAGGACTTTGAAGCGGCAATCACGCCCAACGAAGAAGACATCCAGGATTATTATGATTCAAAAATCGCCGCTTTCCAGGTTGAAAAAAAATACCAGGCCAGTCACATTCTTTTCCAATTAGAACCCGCGAAAATTGATGAAAAGGCCAGCGATGAGGAGAAGCAAAAAGCCTCGGAAGAAGCCGCAAAAAAAGAAGCGGAGGATACCTTGAAAAAAATCCGCGAAGGAGCGGACTTTGCAAAACTCGCTGAGGAATTGTCGGACGATACCTCCTCCGGCAGTGCAGGCGGCAGTTTGGGCGAGTTTCCACGCGGAACCATGGTCCCCGAATTCGAAGCGGCTCTTGAGAAGCTACAGCCGGGAAAAGTCAGCGAACCGGTCAAATCTCCCTTTGGCTACCATATCATCCGGCTCGATAAAAAAACCGATGCAAGGGTAAAACCGCTTTCCGAAGTGAAGGACACCGTGATCAAATCCATCAAGGAAACCAAGGCCAGGCAAAAGACCCGCCGGATCGTCAAGCGGATTTATAAATCCACGGAAAAGGGAAGCAGTTTTCCCCAGGCCGCCGCGGACCAAAATGTTGAGGTCAAAACCTCGGAATTCATCAGCCGACAAAAGCACACGATGTCCGATATTGGCGCGGCGCCGGAGTTTTTTAACACCGCCTTTTCACTTCCGGATGAACGGGTCAGTGATCCCATTCTCACGTCTGAAGCCTCTTTCATCCTGAAAGTGAAGGAAAGAAAGCCCGCTTATATTCCCGAACTGGACAGCGTTCGGAAAGAGGTTCAAGAAAAAGCCCGAAAGGACGCAAATAAAAAACTCACGTCCGACAAGTTCAAGGAACTGGCGGGAAAACTTGAAAGCGGAAAGAATCTGGAAAAAATCGCCAAAGAATTAAAAATGGAAATTCGACACACACCGTTTTTCAGTCGTGCCGATTCTATTCCGGGGGTTGGTGATTTTCCAAATATTAAAAACAAGGTTTTCCAGTTGGAGAAAGGACAAACCACTTCGGCCACGGCATTCAGAAAACATTATCTGATAAAACTTCAGGATCGAAAGCAGGCCAAGGAACCTACCAAGGAACAGCTCAAAACCATTTCTGCCCAGTTAAAAAGGCAAAAATCCACCATGGTTTTCAATGATTGGATAAAAAACCTGCGGGAAAAATCCAATATTCTGATCGATCAAACCTTGCTATAGATCAAGAAAACCACAGATGAACACAGGTAAACTACAACTGGGCGAAAATAAATTGGCAGTAGCCCAGGATAAAAAGCCTGCGCGACTATGACAGTGACGTCCCTATTTATGCAAACGATGGATTTTTAATATTTTGTCCACCAGGGATTCGACATCATCGGCAATAACGCGGATCATTTCTTCTTTTCCCATGCCGCCGATATCGAAAATGATGTCTGGAACAAAACCGCATCCACGTATTGCGGTATCGGTTCCCCATTCCAGGGAAGACCCTTCCTTGCTTCTCACCTTTCTGGGTTCATCCGCTCGATTAAAGGTCGCCGTCTTGAATTTAAGACGCTGGCATATTTTCAAAAGTTCCGGGGTGTATTTGATATTCATCACCGCTCGTTTGTCCGGGTTGTAACGCATCGCCGTTAAAACAATATTTGCGACATGCCTCGATCCGCCAAACTGTGGCGGCGAAAGGGTGACGATGCTCGCCCCATGTTTCACGATACGGCCAGGAAACCCAATCACATCCTGATGAGTACGCGCGCCTTTCAGCCCCACACCCAGATTGGACTGAACTTCCGGAATGAGATGGCCGATTTTTTCGTCCTTTAAAATTTCCACCGCATGGGACACGCGCTCAAAAAGATCCCACCGCTCCTCATTTTGGTAAATCGAAGCGAGAGGCTCAACACTGCCCTGCCCTTCCCCAGACACAACTCCGCCAAGGATAGCCTTTTCCATGAACTCCTTGGCAGTTGTTATCGCAGAAACCAGAGGCTTGCCCAACGCGAGTCCTCCGGTAATTGCGGAGGAAAAAACGCACCCTGTGCCGTGAAGGTCCCCTTCGCCCAGACGTTCTGAATTGAGTAACAAAGGACGGTCCCCATCATAAAAAAAGTCCTCCGGTTTGCCCTTCAAATGTCCCCCGGTGATTAAAACGCTTTTAACTCCGGTTTTCAGAATGGCGCGGGCAACTTTCAGTCGATCACCTGATTTAGAAATTTTAATTCCGGAAAGGATTTCCGCTTCCTTTAAATTTGGCGTGACCACCAACGCCAACGGCAACAGTTTTTCCTTGAGAGCTTGAACTCCCCGCGCTGACAAAAGTGTCTTGCCGTTGGACGATCGGATGACCGGATCAACCACGAGTTTCTTAATTCTCCGGCGTTTTAGCTGACGAACAACGCATTCGACGATGGCTTCATTCCCCAGCATCCCGGTTTTAACGGCAAGAGGTTTTTTATCGTCGAGCAAGGCGCCAAGCTGTTGTTCCACAGTATCGGCGGGAATATGAAAGGTTCCTTTAACACCAAGCGTGTTTTGCACCGTTATGGAGGTGATGACCGATTGGGCAAAAACTCTCAACGCGGCAAAGGTTTTTAAATCGGCCTGAATTCCGGCTCCACCGCTGGGGTCCGATCCGGCGATGGTTAAAGCTGTATTGACTGTTTTCATAGAAATATATTTTCGAGGCGTCCTTCAAATGAAGGATTGATGAGTTTCAGGAAAGAAGGACTCTAACAGACGGGGATTATTCTTAGCAACCCTTATTGTTCAAATGCAGGGGATTTCGTATAGGAGAGGGACAGGCCTGTTATTTGTTATCCAACCGTAACGGATTTTGCCAGGGACCGGGGTTTGTCCACATTGCGCTTGAGGCTGGTAGCGGTGAAATAGGAAAACAATTGCCCAATCACCATTTGAATGAGCGGCGCGATCAGCGGGGGGACCTTGGGCAGAATCAGTTCTTCACTGAAAAGGTCCTTGTTTTTTCCACGTTCGTCGAAATGGATTCCCAAAACAAAACCGGAACGGGCGCGAATTTCATTGACGCTGTGAATGGTTGCGTCATACAGTGCCTTGTCTTCCCTAGGCGGAATGAAGACGATCGAAAAAATATCCTTATCGATCATCGCCAAAGTCCCATGTTTGAGAAATCCTCCCGGCATCCCCTCAGCGTGAACGTAAGCCACCTCTTTCATCTTCAAAGCAGACTCCAACGCTATCGGATAATAAATGCCTCGTCCCAAATACAACCAGTGTTTGGTTTTGCAATAACTGTGAGCGATGCGATGGATGAACCCCGACCTCTCATTCAAAATACTTTGAATAATTCCCGGCAGTTCATTAAGAGCGGCCATGGAAGCTTTAACGGCTTTTTTGGTCATGGCCTTTTTCTTCAATGCCACGCGCAAGGCGACCATGGTTAAAATCAACATCTGGGACATCGCGGCCTTGGTGCTGATCACGCAAATTTCCGGACCGGAACCCTGAAGAATGGTCATATCGACAAAACGGGCGATGGAAGATCCCATCACATTGACAATGGCGGCGGTTTTGGCTCCCTGTGCCTTCGCATATTTCAAGGCGGTCAGGGTATCGTAAGTTTCACCCGATTGCGAAAGAGCCAACACCAGGCTTTTCTTATCCACATTGGCCAACGAGGTAAACTCGTCCGAGCTGATGGGTGGGCAAAACTCTCCCGCCAGTGAAGAAAAAATATAATTGCCATAGGAGGCAACGTAAAAAGTGGTTCCGACGCCCACGAGTATCGTTTTTTCACTTTCAACAACCATCTCCGCCAAATCATCCAGCAACTGGGAGTCCTGCTCCAGAGCGTTGGTAATCACTTGCGGTTGCTCGTAAATTTCCTTGAGCATGTAATGGGGGTAACCGCCTTTCTTGGTGGTTTCGCTGTCCCATTCAATCTTGGTAATGCTTTTCTGAATTTCCTGCCCCGTCACGTAATCTTTCACTACATAACTGTCGCGGGATAGGATCGCATATTCTCCATCGTCAATGATAATGGCATTTTTCGTGTAGTCGATGAAGGCGTTGAAATCGGAGCCGACATACTTAGCTTCGTCTCCTATTCCCAGCATGAGCGGTGACTCGCGTTTCGCGCAATAAATTTGACCTGGGGTTATGGGCGATATGAAAGCGAAGGCAAAGGTGCCTTCTAAAACATTGATGACCTTGCGAAGAGCTTTTTCAATATTTTTGGTCTGCTTGTAATATTTTTCCAGTAAATGGGGGATGACTTCGGTATCGGTTTCCGAATTAAACTGGTGGCCTTCACGGATCAGTTTATCTTTTAGAGGACGAAAATTGGATACGATCCCATTATGCACCACAGCGAATTTACCGTCGCAGGAGGTGAAGGGATGCGTGTTGTTCCGGGTGACCGTTCCATGCGTGGCCCATCGGGTGTGCGCAATACCGATCTTACTAGACAGCGACAACACATTTTCCTTGCGGAAAACCTCTTCCACGCCGCCCGTGTTTTTACGGATGACCAGCGACTTTTTATTCATCAAAGCCACGCCGCAGGAATCGTAACCGCGGTATTCCAAATTCCGGATGCCCTGGTACAGCTCATCTGAAATATTTTTTAGACCCACTACTCCGCTAATTCCGCACATTTCCGGTATCCAAAAAATTTCTTATCTATTTTTAACTGAATAACAGGCTGGCAGTATTTTCCCCGGAGAAATCACCGTTCCGGGTTGAATGGTGTTGCCCGCTCCTATCACCACATTGTCGCCAACGAAAGCTCCCAGCTTTGGCATCCCCGTATCTATGGACTTTTTGCCGCTTTTCACTTTGATGGATTGCCAATCGATGGCTCGATTCACGGTCATGACCCCCGCGCCGACATCGACTTGTTCGCCCAACACGCTGTCACCGATAAAGGACAATCGCCCGATGTGGGAATTATCCAAAACGACACAATTTTTTAATTCCACGCCATAACCCACACTGCATTCATGCCCCAGGGATGTGTAACTCCGGATGAGGGCATTGTTTCCGATATAACTTCCCCTGCCGATGGAGCAGGGTCCCTCCAGAATAGCTCCGGCTTTGACCACCACGTCATCTTCAATTCTCACGGTCCCTTGAATCGTCACATTGGACTCCAACACAGCACTCTTGGCGATGGAGGAATTTTCCCAGGAATCCATCAGTATTTTATTGGCCGTCAATATTTCCCAGGGATAAACAATATCCAACCATTCGTCTTCCCACATCGACGCCATCAAACCTTCATTATCCACCAATTTCTTCAGGGCTTTTTCCATGGAGCCCCCGGTCGATTCCAGCGTCTTGAAAATGGATTCCGGAAGGATATAAGCGCCCGAAAGGACATAATTTCCAAGATCATTGCCCTTTGGTTTTTCGATGATCTTGGTGATTTTCATATGAGCATTCAGAAAAACGTTGCCGAAATCCTGGTTCGATGGAGGAAGGCAAATCGATGCCACCGGGCATTTGAAGGAATGAAACGATTGCTGAATTTTGCTGAAAATATTTGCCGCTGTGACCGTATCTCCGTAAATCAGAAGAAAGTATTCGCCGGGGGAGATTTTGTTTTTCACCTTCATTATCGCATCGCCGATTCCCTTGCTTTCCCCCTGTTCGATGTAATGAAGGTTCAATCCGTTATTGAGGTGCTCGCCGATTCGCCGGATCAATTTTTCTTTCTGATGCTCGATAACCACGAAAATATCGTTGATTCCGGATTTTTTCAAAAGGTCGATCGAGTTATCGAACAAGGTCCTGCCGGCAAGACGCAACATGGGGATGGGCCGGGTCGCGGAAAATGGCACTAGTTTGGAAGCTTTGCCTCCGGCGAGAATAACCGCTTTCATAGGTAATTATCCTGGAATTTTCTAGTGATCTAAAATTTTATCAACAAAATTTTCAACGGCTCAACAGTTGCTCCGCTTTTTTCAGATCTGCGGGAGAATTGATCCCAAAAATTTCATCGGAATCGTCTGTTTGTACCGATTGGACGGAACATTTGTTCTGAACAAAATATTTGATTGTATCCGTCAAATAATATTCGTTTTGGGAGTTGCCATTGTCTATGACTCGCAATGCCTTATAAAACAATCTCTTATCAAAACAGTATACACCGGAATTGTATTCGTCAACCATTTTCTCCTGCTCCGTGGCATCCTTGTTCTCCACGATACGGGTGATTGATTGATTCTGATCCCGGAGTATACGGCCAAAATCCTTGATTTCCCCCTTTTTATCTTTCAGGGTCAACAGAGTGCAGGCGGCTTCGCTCTGCCGATGTTTTTTTATCAAATTTTTCAAAGTGGCGGCCCGGATCAAAGGCATGTCTCCGCACAACACCAGGATATCGCCTTGAAAATCTCTGAAACAGGGTTCGGTTTGCTGAGCGGCATGGCCCGTACCCAACTGCTCCTTTTGTTCGACAAACTCCAGTTTTGGATCGGGGAAAGTAGATTTTACTTTATCGGCTTGAAATCCCACCACCACACCCACCCGGTCGGCACCGAGTTCACTCACGGTTTCAAGAACATAGTGCAATAGAGTCTTCCCAGACAAGGGTTGCAACACTTTAGCTAAAGGAGATTTCATTCGGGTGCCTTTGCCGGCGGCCAGAATGATGACGGCTAGGTTTTTTTGGGGCATTGAATTTTATATTCTTTGATCTTCTTGCGCAGTGTGTTGCGGTTGATTCCCAGAATATTGGCGGCTTGGGTCTGATTCCCGTTGGTCTCTTTTATAACGATGTCCAATAGAGGTTTTTCCACTCCGCCGATGATGAGGCCGTGCAAATCGCCATCCTGATCTTTACGCATATGCTTGACATAGTCTTTTACTGTAAGGTCGAGCCAATCTTCAAGGAAGGATCTTGTCTTATGCCTAACGTTCTGCATAATTCGGAATGCAAGGGGATCAGAAAATACCCAACATCAGGATAGATGGAACTGAAGTTTCCGGCAATTAAAATGTTTTCGTGGGGCTGATACTAGCAAACCACGGAAGGGGGGTCAAGGGTTTTGCTTTAATGAAAAATAACGGCTTGAAGTTTCAATAATTTCCCGCCCCGCCACGCGGGTAGGAAAAGCCTGCTACGCCCCGCCACGCGGGTAGGAAAAACCTGCTACGCAGGAGGGCTGACGCTTGTGATATCCTTTCCGTTGCCTTCATGCCCCGGAGGGGTATACACTTCGTTCACGAG
>SMVB01446817.1_pt1 | contig 11124 bp, 7 predicted proteins | sample 2456461 | NCBI WGS metagenome assembly SMVB01 (sample SAMN11095934, study PRJNA526329) | marine sediment metagenome | biome: Marine sediment; feature: Surficial sediment; material: Deep marine sediment; isolation source: Hadal surficial sediment | place: Pacific Ocean | collected 2014-05 | depth 0-1...
AAAGTCGCCACGATCCCCGAAGTTGACCTGGTGGTCTCAGGCGTCGTCGGTTGCGCCGGACTCGTGCCGACCTATGCCGCGGTCAAATGCGGCAAAGATGTCGCGCTGGCCAATAAAGAAACCCTCGTGGTCGCCGGTGAGCTGGTCCTCAAGGAAGCCAAAGGCAAATGCAACATCATCCCCGTCGATAGCGAACACAGCGCCATCTTCCAGGTCCTTGTTGGCGAAAAACCGGAGCGCATTAAAAAAATTATCCTGACAGCGTCAGGCGGACCCTTCCGCACCCATAGCATTGAGCAGATGGCTAACGTCACTGTGGAGGAAGCCCTCAACCATCCCAACTGGAAAATGGGAGCAAAGATCACCATCGACTCCGCCACCATGATGAACAAAGGGCTGGAGTATATCGAGGCCAAGTGGCTGTTTGGGCTGGATACGCCAGTGGAGATCATCGTGCATGCGCAAAGCATCATCCACTCCATCGTCGAGTTTGTCGATACCTCAATGAAAGCGCAGTTGGGCCTGCCCGACATGCGCGTGCCGATCGCATACGCGCTGGCGTGGCCTGACCGGGTGGCATGCGATTTCCCGTCGCTTGACCTGGCGGCGATGAGCGACCTCACCTTTGAAGCGCCCGATTATGAAAAATTCCCCTGCCTGAAACTGGCGATGCAGGCGCTGGACGCCGGAGGGACGATTCCGGCTGTCCTCAACGCCGCAAACGAGGTAGCCGTGCAGGCTTTTCTCGACCGCCTTATCCCGTTTAAGGAAATTCCCGAAATAATCCGGGCCGCGATGGACAACCACGAGAGCAAGCCTGTGAACCAGATCGAAGACGTGCTCGAAGCCGACCGCTGGGCCAGAGAAGAAACCCGCAAACTCGCCGCCTGCGCCTGATAACCTTCAGCCAAAAAGACACCATGTTTAGAATTGGCAACGGATACGACGTCCACCCCCTGGTCAAGGAAAGAAAGCTGATACTGGGCGGGGTGGAAATCCCGCATGAGTTAGGGCTGGGCGGGCATTCCGACGCCGACGTATTGCTCCACGCCATCTGCGACGCCATATTGGGCGCGTGCGGCGCGGGCGACATCGGCCATCATTTCCCCGACGCCAACGAGGAGGTTAAAGATATCTCCAGCCTGTTATTGCTCAAGCAAGTGGGCAAAACCTGCGCCGACCGCGGGTTCAAAATATCCAACACCGACGCCATCATCGTCGCGCAAGAGCCAAAAGTCGCCCCCTACCTGGAAGAAATGAAAAGCAACATCGCCGTGGCGTTAGAGATAGAAACGGACCAGGTCAACATCAAAGCCACCACCACCGAACGCCTCGGCTTCGAAGGCCGCAAAGAAGGCATCGCCGCCCACGCCATAGCCCTGGTTGAGAAAGGCTGAATGCGACAAAGCCAAAAACCTTATTTAGTCGCCCCTGAAAAACCCTGTTTTTCAGGGGTCAGAGTGAAGAAAGAATCAGTTTTTCATGCGGTCAGCGGTTGAAAACGATTTCTGAACAACCACGAAAAAAGAAAAAATCAGAATGCCTTTAAGAGCTTTCTGATATTGTGTTCCGCTCCACACCGGATCGCGTTGATGCGGTCGCCTTCCTGTCCGGACAAGTAGTTTCTGCCTAACCGTCCATCGTTTTTTATGTGACCGAGTACGGGTTCAATCGCCGACCGCCGCTTCAGCCACCGCCTCAACAAAGGGTTTACTTTCCTGATCCCATTGCAGGCGAGATAAACTTCCGCTTGCGCCACCTCGTCATCAAACTCGGGTCACTCGGCAACTCATGACGGAAATACTCCGCGCCGCAAAATAACTGCCAGCAAGGGTTCTCCACCCATTGCTCAACAACTTCCCTGTCGCTCAGGTCGAAGGCGTGTTGCAAATAATGCAAGCCCACCAGCAACCGCGTCGGCTTAGCGGGGCGCCCCATGCCTTCGCAATAAAGCTTGCCGAACGTTTGATCGAACTGAGACCAGTCGATCACGTTTGCCAGCCGAACAAAAGGATGGGTCTCGTTGCACAAAAAATCGATCCGAACCGAATACAAGCCGACCTTGCCGTCAAAAGGTTTGGGCCACAGGCCCCAGAGACTGGACTCTAGTTCTTGACCTCCTGGTTAAGGATTGACAGATATACCGGGTGGGCACATATTTACGCTATATGGATTCAAACCTCTAATTTGTTAACCAGGATTTTCCATAACAAACTCGTCCTGTCGCTCGGGTCACTCCACAGATTCCGCACAATTTTGGCGGTCCAACTTTTCACGCAAGCCATTTTTTGACTAGTGGCGACAGGGTCATCTCTTATTGGAGGAATTATGCATAAATTACTATTGCCATCAATATTTTCAATAGTTTTAGCCTCTACGATTTTTCTATTTCACAACCAAAGCTGGAGTGAGACTAAAGTCATCCCTCTGGGCGTGTCTCCGGAAATAGCGGCTGATTACATTCATTCGGTGATCGAAGCGGACCGGACCATTTACTCAAAAATGATCGTGGAACGTCTGGGAGAGGTCGCTTCCTTGAAGGCAACGGAAAACTGGATGGAAGACAATACCCTGCCTCTCCCCGCCCAATTCCTGTTATTGGCCTCGCAAAATGTCACTTCCCAGAAACTGGGGATGTCCTACCGGCTTATGAGTTTGTGGCCGATTAATCCGCAAAACGGCCCAAAAGACCATTTTGAAAAATTGGGGCTGGAGGCAATAAGAGAGGACCCGAGAAAACCCTATACGGCCACCTTCTCCCTAAATAGAAAGAAGATGTTCAGAGCCATTTATCCCGATAAGGCTGTGACAAAATCCTGCGTCACCTGCCACAATTCCCACTCAAAAAGTCCGAAAAAAGATTTTAAAGTAGGCGACGTGATGGGCGCCATAAGCATCACGTTTTCTCTCGGAAAGGGTGATTTGATTCCCGCGCAAAAGGTTGCCGATTACATCCATGCCGTTCTGGAATCGGACCGCCTGATATATACAGAGTTCGTCGTTAACCGGTTGCAAAATAACAACGTTATAAAAGCCTCGGAAACATGGTGGAAAGACAAAGGCTTGGCGCTCCCGGCCCAGTTTTTACTCCACGCTTCGGACCTGATTGCCCACAAACGTATGGGGCTGATGTACAAACTGTTAAGCCCCTGGCCGATTAACCAGTATAACGGGGCCGTAACCAAGTTTGAGCAAGAGGGTATGGCGGTGATCGCAAAGAACACGAAAGAACCGTATTATGGGACCTATAAAATCCATGACCGGCAATTCTTTGAGGTGATATACCCTGATTTGGCGGTTTCAAAGGCTTGTGTTACCTGTCACAACTCGCATCCCGATAGCCCTAAACGCGATTTTAAGCTGAATAGCGTGATGGGGGGGATCATGGTTAGTTTCCCAGTCCATTGAGATGGGGAAAGCAAAGCCATGCGCTCTCCCTGGATGCATAATAGAGTTGCAGGCCAACCCATCCAGCCAGGCGCCCAGGAAAAACGAGGTTTTTCCGGGAAGCCTGGCTTAGGTTGCGTGACCGGTAAACCACCGGTTAAATTTCCGCCGCGGGCTTAGCTAAAAAGCAAACCCTAATGACAATTTATAAAGATTTTCAAAAAAGTCGCTGGCGGAAATCGAAACTTGTGGGGATAGGCTAGGCGCCGATTGTGCCCGCGTCTCCCTTCGGCTGATTTTCCTGCGCGTAAACGGCGTTGGCCTCCAACACGATCTTGTCATGCAGGTAGACGTAAAACCAGCGCTTGCCCCCCTCTATCGCCAGGCTGAACGTAAGGTCCTTGACGATAACGCCAGGATGCCTCTTGCTGATCGCCCTGTAGGCCAGGGCGGCATATTTGATGGCGTCCCCTATCCTATACTTATTAAGCTTGGCCGTGAGGGGATGCTCGGCGATAAAATCCGAAGCGTTTTTGACCATGAGTATATGCGAGATCCTGATCGCCAGAAATTTGTTCAGCGCTGGCGTCGACTCCAGGGAAGCGACCATGCCGGCAAACCGGATGGCCCCGAGCAGGAGGTCATATATTTTTGCCTCGCGCAGAGGTTGGCCGGACTGCGGGTGGTAATGGCCGGCAATATCGGCGACCAGGCTAAAATATATCTCGCGGATCTTCTCCCGGCTAATGGTTTTCAGGTCCAGGAGAATGGATTTCCGCGAAGCCGCCGCGATGGCCCGGACAGCTTCCGGCAAGTCTTCTGACAGAAGGTTTTGCTCTTCCGGAAGGTCTTCAAGGTCGCGCAAAATTTCCTCATTGGATATTTCAGGCTCCGCTTTTTCGTCGCTATAAACCTGGAGAGCTAGTTCGCCGACGATGAGATACCATTGCGCCAGCAGAATTTTAAAGATAACGTCATAGATGATGTAGCCGAGCATTTTGAGAGACCAGAAAGCCAGGTCCATACACCGGAACAGCATCCAGACCCATTTTAAAATCGGATACAGTTTATAACGCCTGATCCTTTTGGCCGCAGGCGACGCCTCCCACTCCGTTTTCCATTTCCATGTCTGCGCGAGGGAATAAAGGTGGCGCAGGCGAAACTGCGTCAACGCGCGCACCCCTTTCATCCGCGTGAGGACCGAGACGCTGTTTTTGATCTCCTCGCAAGCCTTCAGCAAGGCGCCAACCCGGGCCTCGTCCAGAGGTTTTTTTGATCCGGGATGATACACAGCCGCAATTTTGCCGACCAGCCTGAGCGTGTTTTCAGACAGGTTGAGGTCGTCTTCAGTGAGGATCCATTTATTGCGGATAGACTTGCACTGGAGGATGATAGCGTCCAAAGCCTGCCGTCTGGGACCAGGCCCGGCGGACTCCCTCAGCCTTTGCAAATCCCGCAGGCGGGACAAGTTAAGCCCGCGGATGCGGATAAGGGGGTAGCCTTTAATCGTGGCCAAGGCCGCGATAAAAGTAAAAACTGCCGCGCATGCAAAAGCTATCCAAATAAAAGTGTCATCCATAAGGCCGTAGCAATCTACCGAAGCGCAGGATATTTATTAAGGAAAGTCCGTGTCGCAATAGCGGTTTTAGCGGGTTGATGGTATAGTTGCATGGACCAATAAGATGGCGCCGCCGCCAGGCGTCCCGCATCCTCTAGCCATTCACGCAAGGTATGCCGCCATGCCCGCCTTTAATTTTTTATACCGACTGCCGACGCTGTTAATCCTGCTGTTGATCTTGCCGCAATGCGCCGAAAAGGGCAGTGACGACTATGTCCAAGAAGGCCACCAGTATACAGAACATCAGGAGTACGCAAAAGCTGAAAGCGCCTATTTACAAGCTATCGAAAAAGACTCGCAAAACGCTGACGGATATTATGGCCTCGGAGGAATTTATAATTATTATAAAAAATTTGACCAGGCTGTCGAGGCTTTTAAGACCGTGCTCCGTCTCGACCCAACGCATTTCAACGCTTATTACAGCCTGGGCTATACCTACGAGCTGATGGGGAAAAAGCTGGATGCCGAAAAACAATACCGGACATTTAAACGGTTGAAAAAGAAAATGAAAGAAATTCTGACAAAGAATCAGGGGCCGAGTTGAGGCCGGTAATCTTGTCATGCTTGATAATCATGCTGACCGCGAACTGCTCCTTATGGCCAGGCAAGGCAAAAGAAAGCCGGTTGGAACCGGCGCCGCCAAAAATAGAGCCGGAGGAAGTTACCGCTCCCGAACCGAAACCTTCCGGGAAAATTTCTCTCTTCGACGCCCTCGAAAATTTAAAACCTGAGAAATACAAGAAAACGCAGGCCGCCGATAAGGCGAAACCCCGACAAACATCGCCAGTCAAACGCAGAGCGGATAAAAACCGGTATTTTTATCTGCCGACGCGCGTGAACCCGCGCGACAAATCCGTCATGGTTTTAGTCAACAAGGGAAATTATCTGGTGGGCAAACCCGGGACGCCTGGCTTACATAAAATATCTATCCCGGCCTTTTATATAGACCAATACGAAACCACGGCGGAAAAATATAAAGTCCACAACCCCGCATACAGCGAAAAACCGTTTAACGGCGGCAAGGCCTGCCCAACCTGTCCTGCCATGGGCATCGATTGGAAAAGCGCCCGCCAGTATTGCCGATGGGCGGGGAAACGCCTGCCCTCAGAAGCGGAATGGGAAGCCGCCGCGCGCGGCCCCACCAACCATCACTGGCCGTGGGGGGATAACTGGCTTCCCAAATACGCCAACACGCTGAATAAAGAAGACAGTTTTGCCAACGCGGCGCCTGTCGGTTCCTTCCCCACTGGGGCCAGCCCGTCCGGGGCTCTCGACATGGCCGGCAACGTGTGGGAGTGGGTGAGCGCAGAGGTCCCTGTAGCTAAAAAAAATTCTTTCCTGAAAAATCCTTTATACGCTCTAAAAGGAGGGAGCTGGAAAAGCTCGCCAGATTTGGCCAGAATATCTTTCCGGCACCTGGCCAACCCCAGTTTCAAAAACAGCACCTTCGGCTTCCGTTGCGCTAAATCCATTAAACCAAAGGCCAGGTAATCAGACATGCCCGCTGTCTGCAAAATTAAGGTATGGGTGGCAAACCTCGCAAAGGTTCATTCAAGCTAAGCGCACAGCCTGCCAATATTATTTCCGGTCAATTTTCCCGCAATAACCAGACAGACTCCGCGCTTGTCGCAGTCGCCCCTAAGAAACACGTTTCTTCGTGGCTCCCTAACCCGCATATTGTATCTGGGGAAAAGATGAAAGAATTTAACATGGATAAATTGGATGTACAGGATTTTGCATTTATCCTACCTATCCTGTCCATCCATGTAAAAAAAAGGGGGTCAGTTCTTTATCGAGAAAAATAAAGAGCTGGCCCCCAAAGCAACGCGGAAGATCCGGGGTTTTGAGGAGGGGATTCCTACGAGCACCCCGAGGCCGCGCCGCACGACAAGCATTTCAAACAGGTCCCGTTCCGGACCAGGGTTAATTGGCCGCAATCGTTGCACGGGTCGCCTTCGTAACCTTTCATCTTGGCCGCCATCGTGGAGTCAATCCTCCCCACCACAAGTGTGGGCTGAAGAACTTTGGACTTCATAGGGATGACTTTGCCGTTTCCGTTCCCATGCGTATGGGCTTCTGTCCGACCGGCTCCGTTCCCATTGCCATTTCCCGTATGCTTCTGGTCAGATCCATCGCCATGGTAGCCGTCACTGCCGCTTTCATTCTTGCCTTCGCCCCCTGCCAGTTCGTCGCTTTTTTGTAGCGCGTCGGAACGGAGGTCGTCGGGCGTCACTTGCGCAAGATCGCTCCGGCCCAGGTAGGTGATCGCCAATTCCCTGAACATATAATCAATTGTGGAAGTGGCCATGGTGATGGCCTGGTTTCCCGTAACAATGCCGTTCGGTTCGAAGCGGGTGAACACAAACGCGTCGACGAACTCCTCCAGTGGCACCCCGTGTTGTAGCCCGCGGGAAATGGAACTGGCACAACAGTTCATCAGACTGCGGTAGGCGGCGCCTTCCTTATGCATATCGATAAAGATTTCTCCAAGCCGGCCGTCCTCGTAGTCGCCTGTCCGCAAATAAACCTTGTGTCCGCCTATAACGGCCTTCTGGGTGTAGCCTTTTCTGCGATGCGGCAACCTCTCCCGTTCCCCCATCCTGCGGAATTTGACAATTTTCTCCGCGACTTTGAGCGGGTCTTTCAAGGCGTCCGGGTCTTCCAGTTCGGCAAGGTTCAGCCCTTCCCCATTGACGCTGTTCAGCGGCTGGCTCAATTTGGAACCGTCGCGATAAATGGCCGTCCCCTTCAGCATCAGTTTCCAGGAACTCATGTGCGCCTTTTCGACATCCGCAATGGTGGCGTGGTTGGGCATATTGATGGTCTTGGAAATGGCGCCGGACATGAAAGGCTGGGCGGCCGCCATCATTTTAATATGCGCCTCGTGCGCGATAAACCGCTGGCCATACTTGCCGCACTTGGACGCGCAATCAAAAACGGGATAATGCTCTTCCTTGAGATGCGGGGCGTTTTCTATAGTCATCGTGCCGCAAATAGCCAGGTTCGCTTCATTGACCTGGTCCTTGGAAAAACCCAGGAAGCCGAGAAAATCGAAATCAAAACTATTCATCTGTTCTTCACTTATGCCAAGAACGTCTTTGCAGAACTCCTCGCCAAGCGAAAATTTATTAAACGCGAATGTGATGTCGAATGCCTTCGGCAATTCCTCCTGCACCCGGTCGAGGGCTTTCTCAGTAAACCCCTTCTTTTTAAGAGATTCGCGGTTGATGAAAGGCGCCGATTCCAGACTGCCGCTCCCGACGCAGTATTGAACTATTTCCGCAATTTCCTCCGCTGAATAACCGAAACGCTTGAGGGCCAGGGGGACGGATTGATTGATGATTTTAAAATAGCCGCCGCCGGCAAGTTTTTTATATTTGACCAGGGCGTAATCCGGCTCAATGCCCGTGGTGTCGCAATCCATCAGCAGGCCAATGGTGCCCGTCGGGGCAATGCAGGTGACCTGCGCATTGCGGAAGCCAAGCCGTTTACCCAACTGGAGGCAATAATCCCATTCCTTTTTGGCGGCCTCCAGCAATTCTTCAGGGCATTCCTTTGCGTCGACCCCTTGCGGGAAAATAGTCAGCCCCTCATATTCTTGCGGCTCGCTGTTCAGGATGGCTCTCTGGTGGTTGCGCAAAACGCGCAACATATGTTTTTTGTTGACTTCATATTCCGCAAACGGCCCCTGCTCGCCGGCGATTTCAGCGGACATCGCATAGGCGGCTCCAGTCGTCAACGCCGTGATGGTCCCCGCCAAAGCCCGGCCTTTCGGGGAGTCATAGGGGATGCCCATCACCATCAACAAGGTCCCGAGGTTGGCGTAACCCAAGCCCAGAGTCCTGTAATCAAAACTATTCCGGGCGATTTTTTCATTGGGGAATTGCGCCATGGCGACGGAAATTTCAAGAGTCAAAGTCCAGAGACGGCAAGCCTGGCGGTACCGGTCAATCTCAAACTCGCCTGATTTTTCGTCAAAAAATTTCATCAGGTTGATTGACGCGAGGTTGCACGCCGTGTCATCGAGAAACATATATTCCGAGCAAGGGTTGGAGGCCCGTATCCTGCCCCCTTCCGGGCAGGTATGCCACTCGTTGATAGTGGTGTCGAACTGCACCCCCGGGTCGGCGCAAGCCCAGGCCGCTTCGTTGACTTTGTCCCATAAGTCGCGGGCTTTAAGAGTCCGCATGGTCTCGCCGGTTTTGCGGCCTATGAGGTCCCAGTCCTCGTCACACTCGACCGACCGCAAAAAATCATTGGTCAGCCGCACCGAGTTGTTAGAGTTTTGCCCGGAAACGGTGTTGTATCCTTCAGAATTCCAGTTAGTGTCGTACACCTCAAATTCCATCTCGCGGACACCTTGTTTAGCCAACTGGATGACGCGGAAAATGTAGCCGTCCGGTATGGAGGCGACGACAGCTTCGCGGGCGGCCTGCCGCAGTTTCTTATTTTTTTTCAGGTCGAACCGGGTTTCGTCGCTATCCCATTTCCAGCAAGCGGCCAGCACATTTTTGAGATGCAGGCGGCAGGCCCTGCTCCCCGCCACCAACGCGGCGACTTTACGTTCCTCGCGCGACTTCCACTCGATAAACTCCTCTATGTCAGGATGGTCAATGTCTAAAGTGACCATTTTAGCGGCCCTGCGCGTGGTGCCGCCGGACTTGATCGCCCCGGCGGCGCGGTCGCCGATTTTAAGGAAGCTCATCAGGCCGGAAGATTTGCCGCCGCCCGACAAAGGCTCGTTCGCCCCGCGTAAAGCCGAAAAGTTTGTGCCCGCGCCAGAACCATATTTGAAAAGGCGGGCCTCCTGGCGCCACAGGTCCATGATGCCGCCGTCGTTGACCAGGTCGTCTTTTACGGAAAGGATGAAGCAGGCATGCGGCTGAGGCCTTTCGTAGGCGCTCGCCGACTTCTCCAGCTGTTTGCTTTCCGGGTTATAAAAGTAATGGCCTTGCGGCGGGCCTTCTATGCCATAAGCCCAGTTCAACCCGGTGTTGAACCATTGCGGGGAGTTGGGCGCGCCCATCTGCCCAGCGAGCATATAACACATATCGAAATAATAATTTTTTGCCGCCTCCTCGTCGGTGAAACACTCGCTCTTCCACCCCCAGTAAGTCCAGCACCCGGCCAACCGGCGGAATACCTGGCGGGAGTCCGTCTCGCCGCCGAATTTTTCAGATTCTGAGAGATGCGACATCACCTGACCATCAGGTTCAGAAGGACAAATCCATTCAGGGATACCCTCTTCTTTTCTCCTGATGAGGCTGACCGGGACGCCCGCTTTGCGAAAATATTTCTGGGCCATAATATCGACGGCGACCTGGCTCCAGTTTTCCGGCACAATCACCTTGTCTATCTCTGCGACCACCGAACCGTCAGCGTTGACAATCCGGGAGGAGCGTTCAACAAAATTTAACTCGCTAAAGGGATCCTTTAGGCCTTGGGCAAATGTGCGGGGGATTTCCATCTGATTCTCCAAAAAGCTTATCGTTTACAACTCATTGATTTAATTATTTTTTAAATGACAAAAAGCGGGAGCAAAAACAAAGGCAGGAAAATCAGCTTCTCCCACATCTAGTGTCGCCCATAACAATATATACAACATATAGCGTTGTCAAATGAATTTTTGGGAGTCAAAAGCAAAACTTTTTAACGCCCTATACTATAAGCCTTTGGAGACATAACCTTTTTAAAATCTGATAGATAGAGAAAAGGCTCCAGGGGGCGGGAGCCATCACAAACCGTGCTGGCAAGCCGTTTTCAGGGCTGATGCGCCAAGAAATCCTTTCCAGGCAGGGAAAAGGGCGATAACCCGAAGGAAATTACCGATAATTAAACTTTTAACCAGCCATACATCCTGCTATCCACGTCTGACAAGGGGACGCAGACCTGACAAAGGGGAAACGCCCTGACGATCCACTCTAAAGAATATCAATTTTTACCCGGCCAATAAATTCCATCAACTTTATGGACCCCTCATACCCGCCCTCCGACAGTTTAATATGAGTGGCGTCAACAATATCCTGCCCGAATGTGGGGTCCAGGGCCCTCCATTCGCCCACATAAACCTCAGGCCAGGCATGGTAGACAAAACCCTTGAACTGGCTGGAATATACCAG
>SMVB01203281.1_pt1 | contig 11122 bp, 8 predicted proteins | sample 2456461 | NCBI WGS metagenome assembly SMVB01 (sample SAMN11095934, study PRJNA526329) | marine sediment metagenome | biome: Marine sediment; feature: Surficial sediment; material: Deep marine sediment; isolation source: Hadal surficial sediment | place: Pacific Ocean | collected 2014-05 | depth 0-1...
GAATGACCGGTAGGAAGCGAACAATGCCCGTGGCTCTTCCAGATCGAGTCCGTAGTGCCTTGCATCACCGACCACCCCTACGATGGTATGCCAGACAACGGTGTCGAACTCCGAAGTCGGGTCGCCAATGGCGATCTTGCGGCCGATCGGGCCCTCGTCCGGCCAATATCGCTGCCGCGCCGACTCGCTCACCAGCGCCACTCGCCGGGCTCCGTCGACCTCTGCCCGCGTCAAGGCACGGCCCTCGAGGACCGCGAGGCCGACCGTCTCGAAATAGTTTGCACTGATACCGATCGGCGACAAGTCCACCGGCCACCCTTCTTCGATCACCCCGGTTCCGGTGTCGTGCCGCCACACGCCGATGACACGGTGCGGGCGGTCGTTCATCTCGAAAACCCGCCCGACGATGTGGGGATCGGCGTCGAACTGTTCGCGCCAGTAGCGGTCACTGAGAACCAGTACCGCTTCAGCTTCCTGCTGCTCATCGGCGGCAATGAAGAAGCGGCCGAGCTGCGGCTCGACCCCGAGCACATCGAAGAAGTTGTACGACACCACGCCGGTTTCCACGCTGCTCGGGTAGCCGTGCCCGAACAGGGTAAAGCTCATGCCGTGGTACTCGACCAGGTCGAGCTCGTCGAGCTGTTCCCGGAAGGCGAAGAACTCGCGGATGGAGAACCTCGTGGCCCCCGCGGCCAACTGCGGCTTGCTGGCCTCTAGCAGCATGAGGTCGTCGCCCTCCGGATACGGCAACGGCGCCAGCAGCACACCGTTGACGACGCTGAAGATCGCCGTGTTGGCGCCGATACCGAGCGCCAGGGTGATCACCGTCAGGAACGCGAAGCCCTTGGCGGTGCGCAACGTGCGCAGCGCAAAGGAGACATCCTGCACGAGGTTGTCGATCAGACGCACGCGGCGCTCGTCGCGACACTCCTCCTTGACCTTCTCGACGCCGCCGAACAGCCGCAGTGCTTCGGTCCGCGCCGTAGCGGGGTCCATACCCTGCCCCACGAACTGGGCAATCTGCTGGTCGATATGGAAGCGCAGCTCCTCATCGAGCGCCTCGTCGAACTCAGCATCGAGCGTCTCCGACACGGTCAAGGCGCGCCCCAAGTGCCGCAGTCTGTGAATCCAGCGCATGCTTCAGTTTGCCTTGAGCGCCACGATCGGGTCCACCCGCATGGCCCGCCGTGCCGGCAGCCAGCAGGCGAGCAAGGCGGCGCCGAGAAACACCAGCGCAACGCCGGCGTAGGTCACCGGATCGGTGGCGTCGGTGTTGAACAGCAGCCCCTCGAGCACGCGACTGAACGACACGGCGCCGATCAGACCCAGCACCACACCCACGGCCACCAGCGTTACACCCTGTTTGAGTACCATACCCATGACCTCGCTGGTCTGCGCGCCGAGCGCCATGCGAATGCCGAACTCTTGTGTCCGCTGGTTGACCGAGGTGGCGATCACGCCGGTGATACCGGCGATGGTGATCAGCAGCGCCAATCCGCCGAACAGACCCAGCAGCAGGGCGGTGATGCGCGGCGTGGCAATGCTGTCGGACTGCAACATCTCCATGGTTTGGAAGTTTTCTACCGGCTGTTGGGGGTCGAAGCTGTGTACCGCGTCGCGCACCACGGCGGCCATCTCCATGGGGTCGCCGGTGGTGCGCACCAGCACCCTGCTGGCCATCTGCACCTGATCGAAGGGCTGGTACATGACCTCTGAAAAGGCGTCGTCGAGGCCGTAGTCACGCACGTCCGCCACCACGCCGACGATTTCGATCCAATCGGTTCCGTTGTTCCACGAAACGCGCCGGCCGACGGGGTTTTGATTCAGGAAGTGATGCTGCACGAAAGACTCGCTCACCACGCTGACCAGGGCAGACTCGAGATGATCGGTGCGCTCGAAGGTGCGGCCCCGTAACAGCGGAATGCCGGTGGTCTCGAAGTAATCGCGCGACACTACCCGCATGTCGAAGGTGGGCTGGGCCCTGGGATCCTCGTACTCCTGCCCCTCCACCATGATGCGCCTCATCATCGGGTTAGCACCCGACAGCGGAAAGTTGCTCGCCACCGCCGCCGAGACGACGCCGGGTGTGCCCTCGAGATTGTCGAGGATGGCGTTGAACAGCTCGATGCCGCCGCCCTGCCCCGGGTACTTCGACCAGTTGGGGAACACCTCGGCGGTGAGCACGCGCTCGGGGCTGAAGCCGGGATCCACTCGGCTGAGCTTGAGGAAGCTGGTGAGCAGCAAACCGGCGCCGATCAACAGAACGAAAGAAACCGCCACCTGCGAGACAATCAAGGCGCCGCGTAGGCGCTGGCGGCCGCCGCTATCGGTGCTCTGTCCGCCGCCGTCTTTGAGCCCGCCCACCAGGTCGTTGCGCAACGAAAACGCCGGCATGACGCCAAAGGCGAGCCCGGTGAGCACGGCAACGCCGAGGGTAAACGCAAGCACCGATCCGTCGATGGAGATCGACTGCGTACGGGGCGTGAACTGACCGACGAAAGAAGTCAGCATGCCGAGCCCGCGCCATGCGAAGAGCAACCCCAGCAGGCCACCACCGACGGAAAGCAGGATGCTCTCGGTAAGCAACTGGCTGATCAGGCGCCCGCGTCCCGCTCCCATCGCGGCGCGCACGGCAAGCTCGCGCTCACGGCGCATCATGCGCGACACCATCAGGTTGGCGACGTTGGCGCAGGCGGTGAGCAACACCAGCCCCGAGGTCACCAGCAGGATCATCAGCATGGGTCGCGCGTTGTGCGTGAGCTCGTCGAACAACGACACGGTATAGGTGCTGAACTGCATTTCCAGGGGATAAACGTCGGAGTATTCCTGGGTGAAGCGCTGCGCCACGGTAGACATCTCGACGTCGACATCGCTCATCCGGTAGCCGGCTTTGACGCGGCCGAAGGCGGTCAACGAGCCGAAGGCACGGCGGTTTTCGTGCATCGTCTCCTGCGCCCGGCCGCGAAACGGACACGCCACGGTGGGCATGTAGACGTCGTTGTAGCGCGGGTATTGCGGCACCGCCGGCAGCACGCCAACGACAGTGTGCGGCTTGTCGTTCATCTCGAAGACCTGGCCCACGATGTCGGGATCACCGCCGAAGCGCTGTTGCCAGTACTCGTGGCTCAGCATGAGCACGGCCTCCGACCCGAGCTCGTCGTCTGCCGGCTGGAACGTACGACCGTGCAGCGGCTGCACCCCGAGGACATCGAAGAAGTTGTGCGACACCACCCCGGTGAGGACGCGGTCGGGCTCGCCGCGGTTGAGCAGCGTGAAGGACATCGAGTGATACTCGACGACGCCGTCGAGGCTGGTCATCTGGGCGCGGTAATCCATCACCTCGGGAATCGACAGGTTCAACTGGTCGATGCCGCGCCCCGGGGCGTGCTGTCGCATCAGCACCAGCTCGTTGCCCTCGGCGTAGGGCAGCGGTTGCAAGAGCACGCCGTTGATGACGCTGAAGATGGCGGTATTGGCACCGATTCCCAGCCCCAGCGTCAGTACCGCCAGCGCCGTGAAACCCGGGTTATTGCGGAGCGCTCGCAGGCCAAACCGGATGTCCTGGATGAATGCCTCGAGTGCGTTCATCGCATTACCCTCGCCACGGCACCGGACAGCCGTTCCCAGTGTTCCGTTTCCTCCGCGAGTTGTGTCTCACCGCTACCCGTCAGGGAGTAGTACTTGGCACGCCGGTTGTTCTTCGACGTACCCCACTCCGCCTGGATCCAACCTTGCTGCTCGAGACGGTGCAGGGCTGGGTACAGGGACCCCTGGTTGACCTGCAGCACTTCGTCGGAGATCTCTTGAATACACTGTGAAATACCCCAACCATGGCTGGCTCCCGATTCCAGGGTCTTGAGAATCAACATGTCCAGGGTTCCCTGGAGCAGATCTGCTTTTGCTTTGGTCATCGTTTTTTCTGCGCAGCGATTGCGCCATGGTTTCGTTTCGCCCGTTGAATCTGCGTACCCGCCTCACACCTTTCCCGGTGAGTCCATCAAAACTTCTTGCCCTGGACTCCTAGACGTCCTACAGGAGCGTACGGCTCTTCTTGTAGATTTTCAAGGGGAGCCCGTCTCGCTGTCCGTTGGCCCGTAAGTTCGGTAACATCGCCACGCCCGAGCCCCCGCAGTTCGCCGGGTCGCGAAGCGCGCAGGCTTTCCTCAGGGACGAACATGAGCGCAGACGACAACGACGCCCCCCTACATCTGAAACGCAACCTCATCGGCGGCGTCGTCGGCAACGTGCTCGAGTGGTACGACTTCGCCGTCTTCGGCTACTTCGCGCCCATCATCGGCGCGCAGTTCTTCCCCTCCGAGAACAAGCTCGCGGCGCTGCTCAATGCATTCGGCGTGTTCGCAGCGGGGTACATGATGCGCCCTCTAGGAGGGCTCATCTTCGGCCAGATGGGTGACCGGATCGGACGCAAGCGCGCCCTGCAGATCTCCATCATGATGATGGCGATCCCCACGACGTTGCTGGGCCTGCTGCCCACCTACGCGAGCATCGGCGTCGCCGCCTCCGTCGGCTTGGTGTTGCTGCGATTGATCCAGGGTGTGTCGGTCGGCGGTGAGCTCATCGGATCGATCTCCTTCATCACCGAGATCGCTCCCCCGGAGCGCCGTGGCTTCTACGGCTCGTGGACGCTCTTCTCCGCCATTGTCGGCGTGCTGCTGGGCTCGCTGGTGGCGACCGTGATGACCTCGCTCCTCGACCCTGCGACCATGAGCGCCTGGGCTTGGCGCCTACCGTTTCTCGCCGGCTTCATCATCGGCGGATTCGGCTTGTGGATGCGCAAGGGCATGGTCGAGTCGCCCGATTTCGAGAAGATGGAGGATGCCGGCGAGGTCGCCGCGAACCCGGTGATGGAGGCTCTGCGCCAGCACCCGGGCCAGATCGTCCACGTCGCCGCCATGGTCGTGATGATGGGTGGCGGCTTCTACATGCTCTTCGTCTGGTGGCCTACCTACTTGAGCACCATCGTCGATCCCCCAGTGCCGCACGCGCTGCTGATCAACACGATTTCGATGACCGCGCTGGCCGCGTTGATTCCCGTGGCCGGTATGTTCTCCGACCGTATCGGACGCAAGAAGCTGCTCATCGCGGCGCATCTCGCGTTTGTCGTCGGCGCCTACCCGTTGTTCTATGTCACCGACCACAGCGTCATGCTCATGGCCCTCGCCTGCCAGCTCATCTTCGCGTTGATGATGTCCTGTGTGCAGGGGCCGATGCCGGCGGCGATGGTGGAGATGTTTCCCACCAAGACACGCTTCAGCGGCGTCGCCATGGGCTATAACGTGTCACTCGCCCTGTTCGGCGGCACGGCGCCACTGGTGAGCACGTGGCTGGTATCCCGCACCGGCGACGTCGCCGCGCCGGCCTATTATCTGATGGCCATGGCAGCGATCAGCCTGGTGGCAGTGGCGTTCATGCGCGCGCCGCAAGGAGAGGCGCTACGATGAACCAGCGAACTGACGCCGGTTATCAGGAGTCAATTCCTTGAGTCTGGTGACCATCAAACTCATCTCGGCGCTGGCCATCATCGCCGTCGGTTTGATGGGCGGCATGATTCCCATCGTGGCGCGGCGCTTCGAGCACAGCCGGCGCTTTTTTTCGCTCGGCAATGCGTTCGCCGGCGGCGTGTTCCTGGGCGCCGGATTCATCCACCTGCTCCCGGACGGCGCCGAGAATCTGCGGGGGGTCAGCGATTATCCGATCGCCGGCCTGCTCGCCACCGCCGGGCTGGCGCTGTTGCTGCTCATCGATCGGGTGATCTTCTCGCACCACGACCTCGAGAAAAGCGCCGGCCAGGGCGCCGGGGCCTCCCCCTACGTGCTGACGATCATCTTGTCGGTGCACTCGATCATCGCCGGTACGTCGCTGGGCCTCGAAACGCAGGTATCCACGTCGATCGTCATCCTGATGGCGATTCTGTTCCACAAGGGCTCGGCCTCATTCGCACTCATGGTGAGCCTGCACAACGCCGGCATGGACGCCGCACGCCAAAAGAAAATCCTCGGGCTCTTCGTCATGATGACCCCACTGGGGTTGCTTGCCGGCACCGCTGCATCCGTGGCGCTGTCCGGTAGCATCGCCACCCTCATCGAGGGGTGCTTCGACGCGCTCGCCGCGGGAACGTTCATTTACGTCGCGGTCCTCGACATCATCGACGAGGAGCTCGCCAAAGAAGGTGACAAACTTTTCAAGTTCTGCCTCATCGTCGCGGGCATCGCGCTGATGGGCCTGCTGGCCGTATGGACATGAGCCCTTCCCATTCCTACCGAGATCACCCGAGCCCATCGTGAGCAAAGCCGAATTCGTCCCGCTGCGCACCTACCGCGAGTACGCTCCCGCCGAGATGCGCCGGCGCGCCGCCGAGTTCTTCGAAGAGGCCAGCCGCAGGCGCACGGTACGGGAGTTTTCCGATCGCTCGGTCGACCGCCGGGTCATCGATGATTGCCTGCGCGCCGCCGGCACGGCACCGAGCGGCGCCAACCTGCAGCCCTGGCACTTCGTCGTCATCGCCGATCCCGAAATCAAGCGGCGCATTCGTGCAGGCGCAGAGGTCGAAGAGCAGGATTTCTACGACCACCGGGCGCCGCGGGAATGGCTGGAGGCCCTCGAGCCCCTCGGCACCGATGCCAACAAGCCGTTCCTCGAGACCGCTCCGGTGCTCATCGCCATCTTCGTGCAGAACTCGGGGAAGCGGCCAGACGGATCGATTTTCAAACACTACTACTCCCTCGAATCCGTCGGCCTGGCGAGCGGCATCCTCATTACTGCGTTGCACCACGCCGGGTTGGTAACGCTGACGCATACCCCCAGCCCGATGGGATTCCTCAACAAGATCCTCGGGCGCCCGTCCAACGAACGACCGTTTCTCCTGCTGGTGGTCGGGTACCCGGCCGAAAATGCTGAGGTTCCCGACATTTCCCGCAAATCACTCGACGACTACGCAACGTTCTTCTGATGCGGGAAACGGCCCTCATCACCGGCGCCTCGGCTGGAATCGGATTCGAGCTGGCCCGTCTTTTCGCGCGGCACCGCAACGACCTCGTGCTGGTGGCGCGGCGCGGCGAGCGGCTGCGCGAGATCGCCACCGAGCTCGAAGGCGAGCACCACATCACGGCGCACGTTGTCGTCGCCGACCTCGCAACGGTAGACGGTCCCCGTCGGGTGTTCGACGAGCTACAGGAGCGCGGCATCGAGATCGAGTACCTGGTCAACAACGCCGGCTTCGGAACCTTCGGCCCATTCGTCGAAACCGACGTTCAGAGCACCATGAACCTGGTGCGCCTCAACATCGGCGCGCTCACCGAGCTCACCGCCCTGCTGCTGCCCGCCATGGTGGAGCGCAATAGCGGCCGCGTGCTCAACGTAGCCTCCGCGGCGGCGTTTCAGCCCGGCCCGCTGATGGCCACCTACTACGCCAGCAAGGCCTACGTGCTGCACTTCTCCGAGGCCCTCAACGAGGAGCTGGAGGGCAAGGAGGTCAGCGTGACGGCGCTGTGCCCGGGGCCGGTACGCACCGAGTTTCAGCAGGTCGCCGGCATGGAGACTTCCGGCCTGGTGCTCGACAAACGGCTGATCAGCGTCGAGCGGGTCGCCGAGGCCGGCTACCGCGCGATGATGAGCGGCAGGGCCTATGTCATCCCCGGCATGGCTGGCAAGCTGCTGTCGGTCGGCGTGCGCTTCGCGCCACGTCGCCTGGTCGCCAAGTTCGTGCACCGGCTGCAAGCGGACCGCGCCCCATGATGCCCGACGACTCTGCCCACGGCCGCGCCTGGGCAGCTCTCTTCAGCCGCCTCATCCTCGGCTTCATCTTCTTCATGGCCGGCGTTTTCAAAGTGTTCCAGATGGGCGCCCTGACCCACGCCGCCAATATGTTCGTCGGCCCCTATGCCGATACCTTCCTGCCGGTCTGGTCGTTATGGCTCACCGGCTCCATCATTCCCTACGTCGAACTGATCGCCGGCGGCCTTCTGCTCATCGGCTGGCGCACGCGCGACGCCCTGGTCGCACTCGGGGTGGTGCTGGTGGTGGTCACCTTCGGACACCTCATCCCGGATCCGCTGTACCCCTTCGACCGCCATGTGATTCCACGATGGGCGCTGCTGGTGGTGTGCTTTCTGCTGCGGGACAATGACCGCTGGTCCCTCGACTCCCGGCTGCGGGGGCGCTAGGCGCGCGCCTCTGAACCGGACAGCGAAAGCAACGAAAAGAGGCTACAATTTCGCGGCAAGTACTCTGTGCCCTCCTTCCCTTCGAATCGAGCTTGTCCATGCCGCATTTCTTTGAACGCCACGAAGACGGAACCCTGAGCATCAAGGTCACCAAGCGCCGCAAGGAGGTGCTTTGGGACGCTATGCTCAACAAGGGCACCTGTTTCACCGACGAAGAACGCGAGACCTTCGAACTGGTCGGTTTGCTCCCCGCCGCGGTCAATACACCCGAGCAGCAAGCCGAGCGTACCTACGCCGCCATCACCCGCAAGGACGACCCGCTCGAGCAATACATCGGCCTCGCGGCGCTGCAGGACCGCAACGAGACACTCTTCTACAGGTTGCTGACCGAGCACATCGAGGAGTTCATGCCGATTGTCTACACGCCGACGGTCGGTGAGGCGGGCGAACGCTACAGCGAGATCTTCCGCCGCGGCCGCGGCCTGTGGATCACCCCCGATCATAGGGGCCGTATCAAGGAGCTACTCACCAGGTTCGGCACGTCGGATGTGCGTCTGATCGTGGTCACCGACAACGAGCGCATTCTCGGGCTCGGCGACCAGGGCGCCGGTGGCATCGTCATTCCGATCGGCAAGCTGGCACTGTACTCCGCGTGCGCCGGGCTGCACCCGACGACGACCCTGCCGATCAGCCTCGACGTCGGCACCGACAACGAGCACCTGCTCGACGATCCGCTGTACATAGGCTACCGCCAGCCTCGTCTACGCGGGGCGGAGTACGACGCGCTGGTCGAGGAGTTCATCGAGGCGGTCAAGGAATGCTTCCCCGATGCCCTGTTGCAGTGGGAAGACTTCAAGAAGGTCAACGCCTTCGACCTACTGGAGCGCTACCAGGACCGACTGTGCTCGTTCAACGACGACATTCAGGGCACCGCGGCGGTGACCATGGCCGGTCTTGTGGCCGCCTGTCGCGCCATGGGCCAGGAGTTGGTTGACCAGCGCATCGCCATCCTCGGCGGCGGCGCCGCCGGCATCGGTATCGCGCACCAGTTGCGCGGCGCCTTCGAGCGCCAGGGAAAGTCTCCCGAGGAGATCAACCGCGCCATCGCCGTGCTCGACAGCCGCGGGTTGATCCACACCCAGCGGGAGGGTCTCGACGAGCACAAGAAGACCTTCGCGTGGCCGCACGAGCTCGCCACCGAGCATGGCCTTGATCCCGCAGAGAAGATCGACCTCGAGCGACTGGTCGCGGCGATGAAGCCGACCATGTTGGTGGGCACCAGTGGTGTGCCGGGCACGTTCACCGAATCGGTGATCCGCGAGATGGCCAAGCACGTCGAGCGCCCGGTGATATTCCCGCTATCGAACCCGACGAACAAAACCGAGGCGCGCCCCGACGACCTGGTGGAGTGGACCGAGGGTCGCTGCCTCATCGCCACCGGCAGCCCCTTCGAGCCGGTGCAATACGGCGACCGCACCATCCACGTCAGCCAGGGAAATAACGTCTATATCTTCCCCGGTGTCGGGCTGGGCGTGATCGCCGCCCAGGCAACCAAGGTGACGGACTCGATGTTCACCGCCGCGGCGACCGATCTCGCCAAGCAGGTTTCGACCGAAGATCTCGAAGCCGGCAAGCTATACCCGCCACTGGTGGACATGCGCAAGATCACGCGCAGTATCGCCAGGGCGGTGGCGCGACAGGCGTTCGAGGAAGGACTAGCGCAGGCCGACCCGAACACCCCGGTCGAAGACCTCGTCAACGAGCTGGTCTGGGAACCGGTGTATCCGAGGCTCGATCCGGCTTAGCCCGTAACGCCGTCATCGTGGCCCGTTGCGCTCGCGCAGCGGCGGGCACCCGATGGGACACGCTGCTTGGATTTCCTGCGCCACTGCCAGGACGGCCTCTTCACGCTGCGGTCCGCCCACCACCTGCAGACCCACCGGCAACCGGGCGCTGTCGAGCCCGGCGGGGACAGACGCGATCGGCAGCCCGGCGAGGCTGAGGATGAAGGTCGGCGCCACCCAGTCGATGTGCGTCTTCATGTGCTTGCCGGCGATGGTCTTCGGGTAGCTCTCGCCAACCGGGAACGGTGGCACCGCCATGCACGGAGTGAGCAAAAAGTCGAAACTCTCGAAGAGCTCGTACAGCTGCATCCAAAGGCGGCCTCGGGCCTGCTGCGCGCCGGCGAGCTGATCGGCGGTCATCTCCAGGCCGGTTCGCACGTTGGCACCGAGGCTGTCGCCGAACTCGTCGACCTGCTGCAGACGCGAGTATTGCTGGGTCACCATCCACAGGCCTCGCAACGCCAAGAAAGCGTCCCAACCGTACGACAGGTCGAGCTCGATCTCCTCGACGTAGGCTCCTCCCTGGCGCATCTCCATTGCCGCCGCACGGCAGATTTCCTGGATCTCTTCATCGACGCCGATGCCGGAGATATCGGAGCAGAAGGCGAGCCGTGTGCCCGCCGGCATCCCCGCCCTCACCGTGCCGACGAAGTCTCGCCCGTCAATAGGCTGGCGCAGCGGCGTGATGCGGCTCGGCCCGGCGACGGCGGCGAGCATCATCGCCACATCCTCGGCCGTGCGGGCGATACCGCCGGTAACCTGCATGTCGTCCCAAAAGAACTCCGAGGGCCACGTCGGCACCAAGCCGGGAGACGGCCGCAGCCCGACGACGCCGCAAAACGACGCCGGGATGCGCAGCGAACCGCCGAGGTCGGTGCCCTCGGCGAGCGCGATCATGCCGGAGGCCAGCCCGGCGGCGCCGCCGCCGGTGGAGCCACCGGCGCTGAGCTCCGTATTCCAGGGATTGCGCGTCGCGCCGAAGATCTCGTTGAAGGTATTGCCGCCGGTGGCGAACTCCGGCGTGTTGGTCTTGCCGAGGATAATGGCGCCCGCCTCCTTGAGCCGGCGCACCACCAAGGCGTCGGTCTCGGGCAC
>SMVB01279500.1_pt1 | contig 11121 bp, 9 predicted proteins | sample 2456461 | NCBI WGS metagenome assembly SMVB01 (sample SAMN11095934, study PRJNA526329) | marine sediment metagenome | biome: Marine sediment; feature: Surficial sediment; material: Deep marine sediment; isolation source: Hadal surficial sediment | place: Pacific Ocean | collected 2014-05 | depth 0-1...
ACCGGGTTGAACGGATGCGCGACCATGAGGCGTTCGGGGTGGCGCATCCCGGCCTGTAATTCGGTCGGCATGATGCCGGAAGTTGACGAGGTGATGACCGCATCGATGGCGGCGCTGGACTCGATCTGTGCATATACTGCGCGCTTGATTTCGGTTCTTTCAGGGACTGATTCGATGATCAACTGGGCTGCCCTGGAGGCTTCAGCCGCGGAGTCGTGCCAGCTTATCGAACCCTTGTCAGGGCGCGCTGTGGTGGTGAGTTTCGCATAGGCGCGTTCGGCGTTTGCCAGTACCGCGTCAAACTTGTCTCTGGCATCGCTGGCCGGATCAAACACGGCGACATCGATTCCGTTTTCCAGCAAACGAGCGGCCCAGCCGCCACCGATGATTCCGCCGCCTATGATGGCGGCTGTTTTTATCTGGGACATGACTATTCTCTCCTATCCGCTGACCGGTGCGCGCTTTTGCAATTGCATTTTTTCGCGAACTTCGGCCGGCGTCATCAGGCTTGCCCCCATGTTGGTGACAATTGAGGCTGCTTTTTCGACCAGCTGGGCATTGGTGGCAAGTACGCCTTTTTTGAGCCAGAGGTTGTCTTCGAGACCGACCCGTACATTGCCACCGGCCAGTATGGCGGCCGCGACGAAAGGCATCTCGTTGCGACCGATCGAAAATGCCGAGAAAGTCCAGTTGGCAGGCGTGTTGTTGACCATCGACATAAACGTATTCAGGTCATCGGGTGCGCCCCAGGGTATGCCCATACACATCTGGATCATCACCGGGTCTTCGATTATGCCTTCTTCGACCAGTTGTTTGGCAAACCACAGGTGGCCGGTTTCGAACACCTCGATTTCGGGGCGAACGCCGAGATCGGTCATCATTCGGCCCATGGCGCGTAACATGCCGGGGGTGTTGGTCATGACGTAATCGGCTTCGGCGAAGTTCATGGTGCCGCAATCGAGCGTGCAAATTTCGGGCAGACATTCGGCGACATGGGCAACGCGCTCGCTCGCACCCGCCATATCGGTGCCGGCCTGGTTTAACGGCAACGGATTTTCAGGGTCGCCAAACACCAGGTCACCGCCCATGCCGGCGGTGAGATTAATCACCACATCGGTAGCGGAATCGCGGATGCGGTCGACCACTTCGCGATATAAATCGGTGCGCCGGTTGGGTACGCCAGTGTCGGGGTCGCGCACATGGCAATGCACTACCGCGGCACCCGCCTTCGCGGCGTCGATTGCGCTGTTGGCAATTTGTTCGGGTGAACGCGGCACATGCGCAGAACGATCCTGCGAGCTACCGGAACCGGTGACTGCGCAGGTAATAAAGGGGTTTAGATTGGCAGTTAAGGGCATGCTGCGACTCCGCTCGATCGAATCAATAAAACTCGCCAGGATTAGTGCGAGATGACGCGCAATCATGTCACGGAATTTGAGGAAATGGTTGCTTTTATGCGCAATTAACTTGACAATTTGCGCAATGAATATTTTCGATAGCAGCGATAAACAACTCAGGGTAACGCTACTGGTGCTACCCGAATCGTCGATGATGTCACTGGCTTCGGCGCTGGATACGATGCGCGCTGCCAACAGAATCGCCAGTCGCGAGTTATTCGAGTGGAAAATCACCACGCTCGACGGTTGCCCCGCCCGCCTGACCTGTGGATTATCGATTACCCCGGATATGAAACTGGATGAAAATGCGCAGGGTGATGTTCTGGTGGTGATTGCGGGTTTCAACCAGCAGCGCCATGCGCGGCGTTCGGATTTGAAATTAATCAAGCATCTGGGGCGAAAATTTAGCACCATCGGGGGAATCGAGGCCGGTAGCTGGATCCTGGCGCGCAGTGGACTGCTGGAACGAAAGAATGCAACCACGCATTGGGAAGACCAGGAGGAATTTGCAATCCGGTTTCCAACGGTTAATTTGAAAGCGGATCGATTCGTCATCGATGGTTCGGTGTTTACCACCGGGGGTGCCTCACCGACCTTTGATTTCATGCTTTACCTGATTCGAAAGCGTTACGGTTATCCACTGGCCATCGAAGTCTCCAGTGCTTTTATTTATGACGGGGTACATTCTGCGACCGATACGCAGCCGCTGGTTTCGCTGGGGATGCTGGAGAAAAACGAGCCGCGGGTGGCCGCGGCGATACATGTTATGGAGCAATATATCGACGAACCTGTGACCATCAGGGCTATTGCCAGTCAGATGAAGCTGTCGGTACGAATGCTCGAATACCTGTTTCGGCAAACTCTGAATTTACCCCCGGCAGCCTATTATCGTCGGCTACGCTTGCAGACTGCGCGACGTATGGTGGTCGATACCCGTTTAAAGCTGCAGGAAATCGCGATTCGCACCGGCTTTAATTCATTGTCGTCATTCTCCCGATTGTTCCATCAGTACTACCAGCAATCCCCGCGTGAGTGTCGCAATCAGGCGCAAAGCCTTGTTTAAAAAGGGGTTAGAGTTTCGGGTCAGAGTAAGCATTAAGTAGTTTTAACTCTGACCCGAAATTTTCGATTGTCTGCTCTTATCTGCGGTCACTCGAGAGGCCGGAATAGTTCCTTCTCAGAAGGCTCTTATCGGCACATTGCAGATATTCATGTGAGTCACAAGAACTAGTGCCTACGGCCAGGAACAGCCGCTCATGTAAACAATTAAATCAGTCGACACTGACCCTTTTGATTCCGTAAAACATTCGGCAAAGTGGTGGACAGGGTAACAAATGCTACTCTGCCCGTATTCTGGTTAGACTGTATCTTGAGCACTTGTTGATACAGATGTCCCCTCCTATATACTTGAGTAATATGAAGATAATGACATACAACATTGCTAGTGGTGGTATCGACAATAATGGCTCACGTATTGAACATATTATTAAAATAATTAACGACGAAAATCCGGACTTTTTGGCTATTCAGGAGGCAGAAAACTTTGAGAAGAATGACTTTGCATTACTAAAAAGAATAAGCTCTGAGACAAACCTTCCCTATTTTGAATTCTCTGAAGGCCAAGTATATGAAGATGGGAATCGATACCATGTTGCAAGTCTTTCAAAAACTCCCGTTAAAGATCTGAATACTTTTCCTGATACACCGTTTACCCATGCGGGGCTGGTGACCACTATTGATTCCCCTGTAGGTGAACTTACCCTTTGTAATATTCATTTACACAGCCGTTGTGAAGATGAAAGATTAAAGGGGGTTGACGCTATTTTAGAATATCTATCTAAATTTGAAAAAAGCATAATCCTCGGTGATCACAATGCACTCTCTCGAACTGACCAATACGATGACATAACAACAGATGAGTTTACACACTATGACCTTCATCGCTTTGAAGTAACTGACTTGTTCAATGAAAATTTTGTAGACACTGCTCGCTTCCTGCAGAAAGACGATATGAGAACACATCCCACCGTTGGTATGGGACATCCTATCATCAAGACTCCTGTTCGAATTGATTACATATTTGTAACTGAACCTCTTGTCTCAAATCTGAAAGATACCACTGTGATTAAAACCGAAACTGCAGAAATCGCTTCAGACCACTACCCTGTGACACTTACCTTGGTAAGGTCGTCAAAATTACAATAAGTTAGGAAACAGGGTGACAGGTAACTTATCCCTGAGTTAAGTAAACTGTCACTATAATTTTGAACGAGTAGATTCCAGTCCAAAAGTCTATTCAACACAATTACCGCTTTGGGCACTTTCCGGCCTATCACCCCTCCAGTAACGGATAGGCAGCTCACTGAACTTAAGCAGCCGTTCGAGGCAACCAAATGTTTCGGCCGAATAGTCTCTGATCGGCACATGAGAATTCGCGGGGCACACGCTTACGCGAGTGTGTGTCCCAGTTAGTTTACACCACTTTTTCGACCTTGGCGGCGGTCGCATGATGCGCGAGTTCTAGCAATTCTGCTTCGTTCGCGCCGTCGGCGATGCGGGTCAGCGCGCGAACCTTGGAGAAGCTGAGCTGGCCGCTGGCAAACGCCGAGCTTGTCGCCGGCAAACTTTTCAGCGCGTGCGCGACGCGAACCTTTTCTCTCGCCGCGTCCAGGCCAATGCCACCCTAATTGGTTTTCAACATGCCGATAGAAAGGACTTCTAAATCCGGAGTCGGCCACAATGCTGAATTCTATGGCTGGGACGGGAAATTTGATTATACTGCCGGTTTGCTAATTATCGCGGGTGTAGTCGGGGTTGAAACTCGACGTGAACTGCGAACTGAATGCGGGAGTTACTGAATATGAAAGCAGCTGTGTGCCGGGAGCACGGTAAACCACTGGTGATCGAAAGTCTCGAACTCGATGCACCCCAGGCCGGCGAGGTCAAGGTCAAGCTTGCGGCCTGCGCCATTTGCCACAGTGACATCATTTTTATGGACGGTGGCTGGGGCGGTGAGGTCCCCGCGGTGTATGGGCACGAGGCGGCGGGTGTAGTCGAAGAAATCGGTTCCGGAGTCACGGTGGTGAAGCCGGGTGATCATGTTGTGGTGACCCTGATTCGTTCCTGCGGGCACTGCTTCTATTGTGCCCAGGGTGATCAACACATCTGTGAAACCAGGTTTCCGCTCGATGCCAACAGCCCGCTGCATACCGAAGACGGCGAGGGTATTGTGCACGGTTTGCGCACCGGCGCCTTTGCTGAATATGTCGTGGTCGATGTCTCTCAGGTGGTCGTCATTCCCGATTCGATCCCACTGGATAGTGCTTCATTGCTTGCCTGCGGTGTGATTACCGGGCTCGGTGCGGTGGTCAACACGGCCAGGGTGGCGTTGGGCAGCAGCGTGGTGGTGATCGGCACCGGTGGCGTCGGACTCAACAGTGTGCAGGGTGCGAAGCTGGCAGGTGCTAGCACCATCATTGCGATCGATTTATCCGCCAGCAAGCTCGAAGCGGCAAAGACGTTTGGTGCGACCCATACGATCAACGCGGAAGCGGAAAATGCGGGCTCTGCGGTTAAAGCACTCACCGAGGGACGCGGCGCGGACTACGTGTTTGTTACCGTCGGCAGCATCACGGCGATTGAACAATCGGTGGGTTATACCCGCAATGGCGGCACAATTTGCATCGTCGGTATGCCGCCGTCGGGCGCCAAGGCCGCCTTCGAAGGCGTCAGCATAGCCGATAACGCGAAGAAACTCATCGGCAGCAAAATGGGCTCGACGCGCCTGCAGGTCGATGTGCCAAAACTGGTGGAACTCTACCAACAGGGGCGCTTGAAACTGGACGAGCTCATTTCCAATCGTTACCCGTTGGAACAGATCAATGAAGCGGTGGCTTCGGTTCGACAGGGCGAGGTGCTGCGTAATGTGATCGTATTTTAGTTTCCCGGCAAGCCGACTGAATTTCAGACTGGTAGTCTGAATATAAAAAAATAAAATACCGGGACGGATTTATTTAATTCCAGCTGAATATATTACTCGGGGTATGTTCATCCAACAATAATTAAATCTGTCCCGGTTTACTACTCGATCTGTACAACCAGCGATGTTTCGGCATGGATGATCCATTAGATGTGGCTGAAAAAAACAGAAATATAATTTATTTAATAAAGCGCCTATCATCAAAATAGGCGCATTCAACCGAATCTATAATTTACAATTTCTACAAACCAAGTTCACTGTGTGAGCCAATACGCACAAACTGCAGTACTTTCTTATCAGGCTTACGATAAATCAATAGGAGATCTGGCTTAATATGACCATCACGGTGGTCTGACCAATCACCCGTTAAAGCATGGTCATTGTATTTTTCAGCCAGTGGTTTATTTTCAAGCAGTAACTTGAGCACAACTATGAAAGATTCATCGAGGGTTTTCCGGTGACGACCCTTTGCCTCGCGTTTGTAATCTTGCTTGAATTTTTTAGTCCGTTCTAACTTCACTTCGTTAGGTCGGCCATCAACTCATCGACACTATCAAAAGTGTCTAATTTTCCTTTACGCGCTTCACGCATTGCCTGAATGGTTTCTTTATTTGGAATTAACGGCTCAAAAGGTAAGGTTTTTTCAATTGCAACCCGCGTTAACATCAATCTAAATGCATCAGATACCGTCAAACCCATTGTTGCCAGTACCGTTGCTGCTTCCTCTTTTATAGCCGCGTTAATACGAGCACGAACAACTGCGTTTTCAACCATAATCTTCGCCTCTCTTTATTGTGCTACATTGTAGCCCAGCAGCAAATAAAAACAACTGGCAAGCAGGTCAGTGTTATCTTGGATTATTTCGGATACCAATCAGAAGCTCCTTAAGCAATTGCCCACCTGATTTTCACTCGGGTTGAGAAAGGTCGGATAATTGGGGGAAGTTTTTGCGAAATAAACCGCAGGCGGCGCAGCCGCCGGGGCATTCGCGAAAACTTTCACCGATTATCCGACAGTAGGGGGAATTAGCGGGACACACGCGAATGGCACTAAGTTAAGCACATTTAGCATGGGGCAGCCTGGCGTGAAACCCAGGCTACCATTGGCTTAAGTTACTGATTTTGAATTGTTAATACTCCTTAACTTAGTGCCATTCAGGACACACGCTTTTTATCGTTACGCTTATCAAGTATTGAATCTGTAGTAAATTCGTGATTTGCGAGTGTGTGTCCCAGTTAGTTCCGTAAAGCGAAACACCATTAATTACACCGGCGAGGACATGGATATTGCCCGTGTCGAAGCCTGCATCGCAGCGGGTGAAGCATTAATGCAACATATACGTGGCTGGCTTGTTGAAAACCATCCCGAGCTAGTGCAATGAATGCCGGGACATTCGAAAACTGTGGACCTATCTCCACGGTTTCCTCACCGCAGCCGGCTGGCAGGTCTTTGACGGTGAGCACTAGCAGGCTAAACTGGAGGAGCAACTGGCAGAAAAGTGCCTCTTAGAAAGTCGTTTGAATGGTCCCATAGGGGCTGTGACGACGTACAATAAGACGCTACAAATAATGAATATAGATCAATCAAAGAGATACGGGATAGTCAAAGGTTATCACGAAGAAACCAAACACCATCCTCACCGCTACTCTCGGTCTCCGGGTTACATGGATTGGGATAACCAGCCGGTACCTTTTCGATTATTTGAGGGCGCTCCCCAAATTCAACTGCCTCTGATCAAAATTGACCGGGATTTCCCTTATGCAGCACTTTACGAATGCAATGAGCGCTCGCCAGATTCAATTTCTCTCGAATCCATTGCCATTATGCTGGAACTTAGCATGGGAATTTCGGCCTGGAAGAAATACCACAATTCCGAATGGGCGCTAAGAATAAATCCTTCCAGCGGAAATTTGCACCCAACGGAATGCTACCTGGTTTTACCAGATATTCCCCGCCAACAAGCTTGCGTCACTCACTACAACCCTTACTTACACGTTCTGGAAAAGAGGGCTCTTGTTAACCGGAACCAGTCATTATGGCCTAAGAACTGTGGGGGTTTCGGAATCATTTTGACTAGCGTTCTCTGGCGGGAGGCCTGGAAGTATGGCGAGCGGGCTTTTCGATATTGCCATCACGATCTGGGACATGCCCTGGGGGCGCTGCGTTTTGCCTGCAACCTGAACGGCTGGAAGATGACGTTAATTCCACATATTTCTGAAGAGACTCTGGACCGATTCCTGGGGTTTGATCAATTTCCGTGCGCGGACGGCGAGGCGGAACATGCCGATTGCCTTTGTTGGATTGACAGCAAACAAAACGACCCGGAAGAAATATCGGAATGGATTAACTCCCAGGAAGGTTTAAAGTATGAACACCAACCAAATCGTCTCAGTCTGGAACATGTGGACTGGGAAATCATCGACAGGGTCCAAATAGCTAGCCGGACAAGCGATTCCGACTCTTTTGCAACTGCTGACTATTCGAACCCAGCTCATAATAAGCTTACCTCCTCGTTCACAGCTGAAGCTATCATCAGAAGGAGGCGGAGTGCACAAAATTATGACCAGCAGGCCAGCAGAACGGACCTGCCCACTTTCATCCATGCCCTGAAGAAAACCCTACCGATTGAAGGTTGTCCATTTGATGTGTTTCCTTATGAAGCCCAGGTTCATCTCGCCATATTTGTTCATGCAGTGGTGGGCCTTGAGCCAGGCCTATATATGCTGGTTCGAAATTCCAAACATTTTGAATCGTTGAAAAATCTTACCCATTCGAGTTTTGACTGGTATCAAGTAGAGGAAGGGCTACCTCTTTACCTTCTTCAAACGGGCGATTTCAGGGCCAGGGCGCAATCGATTAGTTGCGCACAAGCCATTGCAGGTGATAGCGCCTACGCTTTAGGTATGCTTGCTCACTTTGATTCTGTTTTAATGGAAGCCCCCTCTATGTATCCCAGACTCTTCTGGGAAACAGGTCTGGTGGGACAGGTGCTTTATCTGGAAGCGGAGGCCCAAGATCTGCGAGCCACTGGCATCGGTTGTTTCTTTGATGATGAAATGCATAGAATACTAGGCCTCAAAAGTGCCGAATGGCAAAGTCTTTACCACTTCACAGTGGGCAAGCATGTGGAAGATGCCCGACTGGAAACCAAACCTCCATATTTTCACTTAGAACAATGATCGCGCTGCTCTAGCCCACATTTCTCACCAGATGGACAAAACCTCGCTTGATCTTTGAATCCACAAGATATTTTCCTCAGTTTTTGCAGTTGGGTTGTAATTGGTATTGGTATTTATGTCGTAGGTATAAAGCTCGCCATTTATGTCCAGGATAAACTCGATACCGGCGATGTGGATCTCGTTGTCAGCCAGGAAGTGCCGATAGTGCTCGAGAATTGGATGGTCGAAGTCCTTGACAATTTGGAATTTCGATGCGGTGGCCTGCGGACCGAATGCATCTCCCGTCTGACACTCATCTGCCCTAAGTAACTCCCCTAACTTTGGACGAAAGCAGTGGCAGTACTCGTCCTTAAGGTTTCCAAAGAGGTTCACTTAGGTTCTCCGCGAACAAAGAGAACATGAGGTTGAAACTAATGCTTATCCTGGACTGGCCACTCTCGTTTGGTGAAACCGAATGTGATAAATAAGCTGGAAACATCAACAGTGTACCTTTGCTCACTTTCACTACGACCTGATCTGTATTTTGGGCGGTGAGTTCGGTAATTGGAGGCCTGATGATGCTGGTTTGTGGTCTGGGATCGTGAAAATTAACCGTGTCAGCACCTGCCTGTGTTTGAATGTAGTACACACCGCTCAAAAAGTTATTCGGATGACTATGAATTGGGTGGGACGCTCCAGCTGAATTGATATTGGCCCAGCAACCGGTGATCTCAACCGCATCATAGCTAACCTTTAAAAATTGCAACACCGTTTTCGCTGTACTAAGTATGCGTGGCACTAGATCAGTGAATTCTTCGTGTTTGTGCAGTTGCTGATTAGACTGCCATGACTCGCCAGGTGGAATATCGGCCAGGTCTGGGTTCATTCGATTTAAAGCTTTGAGTATGCTCGTATTTACCGTCTCATAGAATTCTGGAGTTGACTGAATCGTCCAGACAAACGTCGGGAAAATGGATAAAACATCCGAATCCTTTATCCAGTTATCGTCTTTAGTCAACATCAACTTTGAATAGGGTTAGAAAGTTCCTTACCGCCAACCGTTACTATACGGACCTAACCCGAACAATTCATGAATTGTTCGGGCTAACATGGCCGGTAAATATAAATAAGGATTTTCTAATGCAGGTGTGGATGCTTTTGGCTTTTTCGAACATTGTTAACTTCCTGTCGCATTATTAAAATAAATAAATCGAGACCCTGATTTCTATTGATAGAAGTATATATCAGTTTGTTTGACCAATACCAACGAGGTCTGCCATGTGCCGTTTTAAACCTTCCGAGAAGGAACTATTCCGGCCTCCCGAGTGACCGCTGCAGGTAAAAGCAGACAATCAGTTTCGATCGAGTCTGGCACTGTATATAAGATCAATTACCGATAATTACAAATATTCGGACCAAAAAGTTGTTGCTGATTGTAATCCTGTCTTGTTCTCAGGATCGCGGCAGCCGATTTTCCGGATCGTAGAGCGGCTTGTAACCGACTGACTCGACCTTCATCGGAAATTGCTCGCCGAGATATTCGGTGATCATTTCCCGACCTTCCTGGCAGTACTCGTGGGGCAGGTAGGCCAGGCCGATATTTTTGCCGATGCTCGGGCCATAGGCGATGCTGGTCAGGTAGGAGCGACGTCCCTTTGAATCGATCGGCACTTCGCCGGTTTCGGGATCCATCAGCGGGCAACTGCCTACGGGAAATCGCGCGATGCCGTCCGAATCCACGTTATCGGTCATGACCAGCGTACACAAATACGCTGCCTGATGTTCAAGTTCGCGTTGTTCGAGGTAGGGAGCCTTGCCGTAGAAGTCAGCTTCCTTGACTTTAGGTCGCGCCAGTCCCGCCTCGTACAGGTTGTATTCGGTCAGCAGGTCGGCGTTTTGCAGACGCAGGCTCTTTTCCATACGCCGACTGTTGGCATAGGTTTCGATGCCGACCGGGGTCGCTCCCTGTTCGTAGACCAGATCCCACAGCGACATGCCGTAGCTGAACGCCACGTGCAACTCCCAGCCCTGTTCGCCCACATAGGAGATGCGGAAGGCTTCGACAGGGATGCCTTTCAGGGTAAGTTGCCGGGTTGTGGCAAAGGGGAAGTTTTCATTCTCCCAGGCGGCCGGATCGTCAGCGATCGCCTGTATGATTTTTCGGGCATTCGGCCCCCACACACCCAGACAGGCCATGTGGTCCGATCGATCGTCGATATAGACATTCCAGCCATTGTCCTCGGCCATGCGCTTGAGCCAGATGTAGTCGCGGTGACCCGCGTCGGCGCCATCAATCACGCGGAAGCGGTCTTGCGCATGGCGTATAACCGTGAGGTCCGCGCGCACCCCGGCGCGCTTGTCGAGGAAATGCGTGTAGACGCCCTTGCTAATCGCTGTATCGCCGCCGACCCTGGCGACACAGGCGTATTCCATCAGCGCTTCAGCATCGGGTCCGAGGACATCATACACAGCGAAATGCGACAGATTGATCATGCCGACGTTTTCCGACATCTCCAGCTGTTCGGCATTGGATACGCGCCAGAAGTGGCGATTGTCCCACTCGTGCTCGCGTACCGGCACTCGATCG
>SMVB01112154.1_pt1 | contig 11120 bp, 9 predicted proteins | sample 2456461 | NCBI WGS metagenome assembly SMVB01 (sample SAMN11095934, study PRJNA526329) | marine sediment metagenome | biome: Marine sediment; feature: Surficial sediment; material: Deep marine sediment; isolation source: Hadal surficial sediment | place: Pacific Ocean | collected 2014-05 | depth 0-1...
CGGCACCTCCTAGCGGACGTATCGTCCCACCCGGCCAGTTTCTCGCGCAACCTCAGCGAGATTCGGCAGGGGATCCGGCGCAACGCCAACGGCACGGGAAAGAGCAGGCGGCCTCCGCGCGGTGAGAGAGGACCATACGAGCACCTCTTCGACCAGATACGCAACGGCGAGGGCTCCTCGGATGTCGGGGGAGGTGCCTTGGACGTGGTCGATCGCGATCCGGGCTGGGAGATCGGCCTCCGGGTTCGGGGCGGGCGGGTCGCCGTGCGCGTGTCCCCGGAACGGAACGGGCTACGACTTTACCGGATCGTGCTCAAGCAGGCTGAGTTGAGCGCTGTCGAGTCGGGCCCTGGAGGCCGGTCCGTGAACGACTTGGCCCTCCGCTTGAACGAGCGCATGCGATTCGTACGGCTGGCGCGGTTGGATGCCGGCGTGGCGGTGGAGGCCCGTCTCAGTCGGGCCTTCGCGAACGTCGAGCGAGTGGTGGAGACGGCCAGGGCAATCGCCGTGGTCAGCGCAACGGTGCGCATACCGCTGCAGCTCCTTGTGCAGATGGAGGGCGTAGCTCGTTGCTACGCCGACACTTTCGACCTCCCCTATGGAGAAGCCCAATGATTACGACCTCGAGAATCCGATTTTCCGACCTGAGCCAGCAGAAGCGGTTCAGCACCGATCTGACGGACGACCTCACGATCGATCACAATGTCGACCAGGCTATCGACCATTTCCTCGAGCAGATCGGCGTTCCAGAAAACGATCTGCCGTGGTCCGCATACAGCCGTGGGGTGCGGCTGGACAAGCGACTCCAGCTTCGCGATCTGCCGGAGGAGGATGCCGACTGGACGGTGCTCCCGACGGTTTCGGCCGGAGGCGCCGTCGCGTCGAGGCGCTGAGGGGCCTCCGCGATGCGGGTGACCACAGACTTCCCGTTCGAGCTTTTCACCGAGCTGAGCGTCGATCCCGAGTTGGGGGCGACCTCGATCCATCGTGAGCCCGTCCAGTCCGACGTGGCCGAGCTCGTTGAGGAGACCTTCGTCGGGGGTGTTCTCGCTGACACCCTCCCCGCCCACGGCGGCGGGGTCCGCGTGGCCGTCACTCCGGTGTGGGACCAGGAGCCCCGCGCACAGGCGCTCAACGTCCAGATCACCGAGCAGGGTGGAGAGGGGCGCTCGTTCACGCGGCGCTTCGAGACGGGCCGTTGGATGAGGCGGGCCCAGGAGAAGACATGGCAGCTCGTCGACGAGGGCACGCTGGAGGATGGAGTCCGGACCTACATCCATCTCCTCGCTGAAGGCAGGGACGACTCGCCCGGGCTGAAGCTGCCACCGCTTCAGGCTCCGACGATTACGGAGCAGTCACTGGACGAGTTCGGTGTGCGCGAACTCGGTGGCGGTGAGCTCTGTCCTGATCGCCCGGTTCTGGTCAATGAGCGGATGCTCGAAGAGATCCTGAGTCATACGGAGGAGGCCGGAGCCGAAGAGACGGGCGGCGGCACCCTGGGCAAGATGATCCAGCTCGACCAGCCGTTGCCGGGGACGAGCACGCGGATCGTCACCCTGCTCAGCGCGAGCCTGGTGGACTCCCGGCATAGCGGGACGGTTGCGCGCATCACCTTCGACCCGGCGGCACTCCAGGAGGCCGCCCAGGTCGCCCAGCTCCGCGCGAAGGGCGAAACCGTACTGACGGCATTCCACTCCCACGGCTGGGGCACGGAGTGCGGAAAGTGCAACCAAAACACGGCGTGTGCCCTCCCCTCGGCGACCCATGTGTCTCTGGACGACTACCGGGTGTTGGAGTGCCTTTTCCCCAGTAAAGCCACACTCATGCCCATCACCGGGCGCAAGATCGGTGCTCAGGGAACCCGACCGGTACTCGAGATCCACGCGTGGCGCGGGGGCCGAATGGTCTCGATTCCCTGGCGGACCTATCGCGACTGACGGAGGCACCATGAACGGAGGCCCCATGAAACGACTCGCCACGCTCACTCAGATCATCAAAGACGCGGGATACGGGCCCGGCGGATCCGCTGGCGGTGAGGATCTCCTCCTGGAAGTCGACCTGCTGCTGACACAGGCCGAGACGGATCCCAAGCAGGCCGTCGCCCAAGTCCTCGCCGGGCGCTTGGCGGGGGAAAAGGCCAAGAGCTCTACCGCCGAGGTCATGAAATCCGTCGAAGCCTTGCAGAGTATCCTCGAGCAGTTGCTCGCGGGCAGGCCTCTGTTGTGCCGCCTCGAGAACGTGAGCGGTAGCCACGAGACCGAGGCCCGGGCCACGGTCACCCTCGGCGGCCAACTGCGTGAGCTGGCCGTACATCCCGACGTCGATCTGGAGGCGCTCGGGCGGCTGATGCCGTGGCACTATGTGTGTGTCCACCCTCAGGAGATGGTCGTCACGGGGTACCGTGACGGCTCCGCGCTCTTCGCACGTGCCCAAGGCGACCTGGTCGAGTTTCTGGGCTGGGCCGACGAATCGAGGCACTTGGTACGGGTCTCGCACCTTGGAAACGAGGAGCGCATCGTTGGGCTTGCGCCGTCGCTCCGCGGGGTCGAGCTCCAGGCCCCGGCCCGCCTCGTGCTCCAGCGCGACGACGACCGGTGGGCCATCGAGGTCGTGGCCCAAGAGCGTCGGGAGAGCCGATTCGAGATCCCGCTCGAGACCATCACGACCAATCTCGACGATCTGGCCGGCCTCGACTCGGTCAAGGAGTGCTTGATCGAGGATCTGATCCTCCGGATCCTGCGCCCGGACGTACTCGAGCGGTTCGGTGTGAAGCCCATGCGGGGCGTGATCCTCGAGTCCCACAAGCCTGGCCAAGGAAAGACCGCGCTCATCCGGGCGTTCGCTGCGTTCGTGCGGGATCTCGGCCAGCAGCACAACTTCGATGTCTGTCTGTACTTCGTGCCGCCTGGGGCCCTGAAGACGGTCTGGCACGGGGGGGACGCCAAGCTGGTTCGTGAGGACCTGTGTGGGGCGATCCGCGCCCGCCAGATGCGTCCGCGCACCCGGCCGCTCTTCCAGCTGATCGTGCTCGACGAGATCGACTCGCTGGGCAAGCGCGGTGGAGAGATGGTGTCCTCGGCCCAGAACGACGCGCTGACCGCGCTTCTGTCCGAGATGGACGGCCTGGTCCAGTGGGAGAGCGCCCCCGGACAGCCACGCGCCGAGATGCTCTGGGTGGGCATGACGAATCGCATCGACCTGGTGGACGTAGCGATCAGCCGTCCGGGCCGCTTCGATTCGGTCCTGCCCATGCCGGAGCCGACGCTGGAGTCCGCAGAGGCGGTCATGGCGATCTACGCCACCGGACGGGCGTGGTACCTGGACGAAACCGTCCACGTCTCCCTCGAGGAAGATATCGTGCGGTGCGCATTCCTTCGGCCCGCCCTGAGTCAGGTGTTCGACGAACCGGTTCTCCGGTACTCGACCGAGAGCCAGGGCGGCGTCAGCGTGACGGCGGGACGGCTCATGTCCAACGCCCACTACGAGGCGGCCATGAACACCGCAAAGAGGCGCGCCGCGGTGCGGGAGCTCCGGGGCGTGGGAATTCCCGCGGTAGCGGTGGAGGACGTCATCGAGGCCCTGCTGGAGGAGGCTCACTCGGCTGCCCGCCGGATGAGCGCCGATCACGGCACCTTGGCTCGAGAGCTCGAAGTGCCCGGGCACATTACCCGGGCGGAGCTGGTGGCTAGCGATGAGCCTCGACCACACCGCTACCTCGAGCCCTCCTGAAGGGACACCAGACCCAATGCCGATTCCCAAGCTCATGGGCCGAGACTGCGAGCTCTCGACCACCGGACTGACCCCCGAGGGTGAGACCATAGATTCATGGCGTGTGACACGGCACGTGCTCGCGCACATCCAAGCCGCGTTCGAGCCCGTCGGTGGAAGGGTGTGGACCCCGCGCTCCTGGTGGCAGGAATCCGGGCCAACCGGATCCAGATACAGCTCCGACGCCGGGTCGGCCTCGGCGGCTCCCTCCGGCTCGTGGCAAGGGTCGGACGGGAGTCACTCGTCTGACTGGTATGGGTCCCAATCCGTCGACGCTCTCCGTCACTGGGCCTCGTCGGGACAGTGTTACTACTCCGACATGAGCCATCTGGAAGTTTGCACCGCGGAGACCTTGGACCCCCGTAAGCTAGCGGCCCAGTGTTTGGGCACCCTCCAGGTGTGCGAGGTTGCCCGCAAGCGGGCCGAGACGGAGGCCGAGGCGGGCACGACGTACGCTCTCACCACCGCCAACGTAGACATCGTGGATCCCGGCATCTCGTGGGGCACACACTTCAACGTCGCGGTCGAGTCCGATCTCTGGGAGGATCTGTTCGACGAGATTCGGCGCCCGGCACGCTTGGGCTTCGTGTCGAGCGCCATCGCTGCCCTGATTCCGTTCTTCGGTGCTGGTTACGTTCTTCCACTGCGCTCCGGGCCGCGCCTCAGCCTCAGTGGACGAGCCCATCATCTGACCCGTTTGGCAACCCTTCCCACCACCGCTTCGTACTCCCGAGGACTTCTCAACACCCGCCGGGAAGCCCACGCTCAGGGAGAGGATCGACTGCACCTGATCGGCTTCGATCTTGCGCTCGCCAGCGGCGCGCTCCTGGCTTCCACGCTCCAGTGCTGCCTCGCCGCCGCCGAGCTGGGGTTCGGAGGGTTGGTACTCTACGAGCCCGTACGAGCCTTGACCGCTTGGAGCCACGGACTGGAGGTCACGACGGGCCGGTTGATGGGTGTGGCCCGGTTGGCGGACGCTAGCCGGATCAGTCTTCCCCTCTACATGCGCAGGTTGGTCTCCCTCCTCATCGGTCTCGTCGACAACGGATCCATCCCCGAAGAGGTCGCGCCTCATGCGTCCGAGCTCCTCCCGCAGGTCCTACGTCTGACCCATCTCCTGGAAGAGGGCTCGCTCGAGCCCTGCGCCCCTCATTTGGATTGGGCAGCCAAGCTGCTGGTCCTGACCGACCTGTGCCAACGGGACGGCATGACTCTGGGCGACATGCCGATCCGTGTCGCCGATCACGACTACGCCTCCACCGACCCGAGTCGAGGTCACTTCTGGAGGCTCTGGGAGGGGGGTCGGGTGGACCCGCTCGTGAGCCACGAAGACGTCGAGGCCTGCCTTCTCGACGGCCCCGAAGACGGCCGTGGTTGGGCTCGCGGGCGGCTGATCCGGGACTACGGTGATCAGATCACCGATGTGAATTGGAGTCACGTGGATCTCAGAGGTGAGGGGTCGTTCTGGGGATCCCGGATCCGCATCGAGATGCCCCGGCCGGGCAGCCTCCCCCGCGACGTCTTCGAGCCGGTGTTATCCGCGGCTTCCGGCCCCGAGGAGATCCGTCGGCTGCTCCCGACCGATCCTGGGGCACTCCCGGAGGAAGGCCAAGAGGGGGATCTCCAGGACGAGATCATAGCTCCGGAAAGCGGGTCTATCCGGTTGATCTGACCCACAAATCGAGGATTTCTGACCGACGAACTATGGAGAGGCAGAGCGTCTCTTCGGCATGGCCTTTCGACACACATTGAGGAGGACAACAGAAATGGATCAGCAACGGAATCTTCACCCGGCCCGTCGCACCGACGCTTTGGGCCCGAGCTCCGTCGAGCCCGAGCCCGAGAGCTCGCTTCTCCAGGAAGCGCGTGGTTGGTCGGGGAGTGCCCGGGAGGCCCACGCGAGGATCGAGAGCGACCAGAACGCCGAGCTCCTGGCCACCCGGCGGCGCAACGGCCCCGGCCAGTGAGCTCCATGCACTTCGCGATGCAACTGATGCACTAAGGAGACCCGAGAATGTCCCCGCAGGATTCGCGTTGCTTGTTTTCCATTGAGCAGGAATGCCAGACCACAGTCGAGGCGGCCGACGGAGCAGCCCTGGTCCCCGAAGCGCTCCGCCGCTTTCTGGAGATCCTCGGCCGCCTGGCCCCTTCACTCCCCGGCGAGGGGGGCCTATTCAACGCGTACGGGCGCGTGTACGTCGACATCAACTACCACCTGGAGTTCTCGGCCCTCGAGTGTGATTCACCCTACGTGCTCGCGCAGATGGTCGAGACACAGTATGAGCTTGCGACGAGGGCGACGGCGGAGCTCGAGCGGAGTGGCGTGAAACTGTTGCTCGTCAACAACAACCACAACGGACTCCTGCGCCCCGAGACCGCGTTCTGGGGAACGCACGAGAACTACCTCATCGACGGTCCGGCTCAGGACCTGGCCGACCTCACCCTGCCGTTTCTGGTCACGCGTCTGTACGGCGGTGCCGGCGGCGTTCTCTCTCCGACCGCCGACTTTCTGGCGGGCACACGGCCCCTGGCCATGGATCTTCCGACCGGCGGGCACACGACGGGAAATCGAGCCATCTACTCGACCTGCCGCGAGGAGCACCACATGGGACCCCGTCCGCGCCAGCGCCGGCTCCACCTGATCCTCGGAGATGGTCACCGCAGCCAATTCAACCTGGCGCTTCAGTTCGGAGCCACTTCGCTGGCCCTGAAGGCGATTCAGTCGGACCCGGAGCTCGCGGCTCAGTTGAAAAACGTGACCCTGCAGCGCCGGGGCGAGAGTTGGGTGGGCACACTCCAGCGACTGAATAGGCTTGCCAGCCCAGGGGAGCCTCCACAGGTCGATCCGTCCGTGGTCGAGGTGCAGCGCATCTACCTCGACGCGGCGTGCCGAAGCGTGGCGGCCATGTCGGAGCCGCAGGACTGGATGCCACGAATTCTCGAGGACTGGAAACTCACCCTGGATGCGTACGAGCGGTCCGATCGCCTTTGGCTCGCGGCTCGACTGGATGCGTTCACCAAGTACGAACTCTACAGCCACTTCCTGGAGGACCGCGGATCATCTTGGGGCGAGCTCGTCGACAACGTCGAGGCACTGAGCACGCTGGGGCTTCTTGATCACGACTACCACTCCATCTCCGAGCCCGTATCGGCGTTCTCGGACCTGGACCAGCGCGGGCTGCTCAGCCAACGCGTGGGAGACCCGATCGAGCCCGGGTCCGAGGAAGAGCCCTACGTGCCCGACGTAGGCACGCGGGCGCGCGCCCGAGCGAGATTCATCCGGGAGCATTCGGATCGATCCGATCTGATCATGAGCTGGGACCGGGTAACAGAGCTGAGCAGTCAGCGGGTGCGGACGCTGTTCGATCCGTTCGCGGAGGCGTATTCGGGGTAGGGGTACGGCATGGGAATCACGAGACGGAAATTCGTAGCGCAGATGGGGGCCGGTGCTGCGATTATTGTGGGCGTGCCCACTCTACCGACCCTACCGATCCTTCCCACCCCGCCCACTGTGCCCATCCTGCCCATCGACCGCTCCCCAAATGGGTTGATCCCGCCCTGGCAACCCTGCGTCAGGGTTGTCGGCGTGGGTGGAGCCGGAACGCTCGTGCTGGACCGGATGGCCAGGATCGGTCACGCGGGGATCGACCTGATAACCGTCGATACCGACGCGCAGAGCCTGCGGTTCAGACAGGCCGGGGCGAAGCTGCACATTGGAGAGGCCGTCCCCCGTGGCCTGTGCGGAGGAGGAGGACGGGTCGAGTACGGAAGAGGAGCAGCCGAGGAGAGCAGGGAGCGCCTACACGCCGTCCTCGACGGGGCTGATGTTGTCGTCGTGGTGGCGGGAATGGGGGGTGGCACAGGAACCGGGGCCGCCCCCGTGGTTGCAGAGGTGGCGCGGAGACTGGGAGCGTTGACCCTGGGAGTCGTCTCACTCCCCTTCGAGTTCGAGGGGCGACGACGCGGACGCCAGGCCGCCACCGGAGTCAGGGAGCTGGCCGACCGGCTGGACACCACCGTCGTCGTCCCCAGTTACGCCCTGGTGCCACCAGCCGATTCCGACATCCTCTTCAGCCAGGCGCTAGAGCGCGTCGACGAACTCATGTTGCAGGCAGCCCAGAGCTTCACCGTTCCGCTCGTTCAACCGGGCCTGATCAACGTCGGCGTCAGCGATTACCGGGAACTCTTCAACCAGAGCGGACCCGCGCTCGTGGCGACGGGCGTGAGCGATGGCGAACACCGGGCGACAGGCGCGGCGCAGGTGCTGCTCCAACACCCGGTCCTCGATGGTGTGGATCTGCGGCGTGCTTCCGCGGCGTTGGTGACGATCGCCACCGCCATGGGCGATGACAACCTGACGATTTGTGAGATCGACGAGATCTGTACCGTGTTGCACGAGAGCTTGGGGGAAGCGACGCACGTATTGACCAATGTCCAGGATCCGACGCTCGGCAGGGGATGCCGTGTTACGCTCACGGCCCTCGGTCTCGACAAGGTCCTGGGACAGGATCCCGAGCTTTGTTGAGGCGCGGCATAACCTCCGCGGCTTCGGGAGGTTCCGTGCTCGCTGGCATCGGGCTGGCCATGTTCGTCCTCTCCACCTGTTCATCCACCAAACCCGCGCCTTTGGAAACGACCGAACAACATCCGCTCACGGTGGTGGGGGCAGGCAGTGGCGACGGGACAGTGATGAGCGATGGGGTGGGGATCACCTGCACGATCACGGCTGGGGCGCCGAGTGGGGATTGTGAGGAACTGTATGACGACGGCACACTGGTGACGCTGACCGGGGCGCCAGCCGGTGGGTCGGTGTTTGGAGGGTGGAGCGGAGCGGGCTGCGCGGGGACGGCACCGTGCCAGGTGACCGTGGATCAGGCCCGGACGGTGACTGCGACCTTCGACCCGATCGGCTCACTTCGCTGGCTTGCGTTCGCTCCAACCAATTTCAACCCAAACCTTGGAATTTTCCCATCGATAGAAAGCATTCAGGCGGACCTGGAGGTGGCGTTCAGCCATGGCTTTGACGGTGTCATCACGTTCGCCTCGGACGGGACGCTCATGGAGATCCCACGGATTGCCCGCGAGGTCGGGTTCCGCGGTGTCCATATGGGCTTGTTCATGTTCGATGAGGCGCAGAGGAGTATAGAAATCACCAATGCGAAAGCGGCCGCACAATTCGTCGACGGGTACCTGGTCGGCAATGAAGGTCTGATTGGATGCGGTGGGAGTTTCTACTCCGCTGACACCCTTCTGGCCACCATGGAGGATCTCCGCGCTACAACGGGGAAACCTGTCACAACATCCGAGCAGATTGAGGACTACCTGAACGGCGGCGGATGCCTCGGCGGGTTCTTGCGGACCAAAGGAGATTGGCTGGCGCCAATCATCCACCCGTTCAACAATGGCAAACGTGATCCAGCAACTGGTGTAGCCTTCACGGTGGACCGTCTACAGACGCTCGATGGACTCACCGAGAAGCCCGTATGCGCCAAGGAGACGGGCTGGCCGACGGGTGGCGATCCGGCGGCCACCGAGGAAAACCAGGAGAGCTACTTCGTCCAGCTCAAACTGGAGGCGGTCTGTTATGCTTACTTCGAATATGCAGACCTGCCGTGGAAACAGGGTTCCCCCTGGGAGCGATTCTGGGGACTGTTCAACGAGGACCGCACCCCGAAGCTGTTCGTTGGGCGTAATCAGCCGTAGCCGGCCGGGGGCGGCCGTCGGCCGCCCCGACTCGATAGCGCGTCGTCGGCACCGCTTACTCCGACCGCAACGCCTCCACCCCCTCAGGCGATCCAAAGCGCTCAAACGCCCGAATTGCCCGCACCAGAATGAACTCAGCGAACGGACCTGCGTTCTCGTTGAGCTGAGCAGTCTTGAGGACGTCGAAGTACTCCCGCCGGTCACCCTCTTCAATCGTCACCCATGGCAACCCACCGCCCAACAAGACGGCATTCATGAGGAAGCGAGCCACGCGCCCATTTCCGTCAGGTAACGGGTGGATGGTCACCAGCATCAGGTGCGCGAGGACCGCTTTTGCGATCGCCTGTCCCTCCTTGTCGAGGCGGTCAAGGAAACCCGCCATCAGTTCGCCAAGATGGTCGGCAGCTGGAGGCACGTAGCGCGTGTTCCGTATGAATACAGGTGAGGTTCGCCAGCCCCGGAGGAGCTCCGGATCCACGATTCCGGCTTCGACGGACGGCTGGAATAGATCGACGTAGAGGTCGAGCACCAATGTGTCACCTATCCGGTCATGGCCGCGGGCCCGCTCAAGCCTCTCCAGGAGGTTGTCGAACGCGTGGCCATAGCCGACAACGGCCATGCGATTTCGGATCTCCTCGTCAGAAGATCCACCGGCGGGCGCCCCTCCTAGCAGAACGCTGACGTCTTCATACCTAATTCTATACCCCTCCAACGAGGTGGAGTGGTACACGTCGTAGGTCTTCGCCTCTCTCGCCTGGGACAGGAGCGACTCGATCGATCGACGTGCGGCCTTGGCTTCAAGGGGAGCCGTGACAGCTACGATCTGTTCACCAAATACCTCCATCTGGAGAAGGAGACGGTCTAGCCACGGACGGCGCGTCGTTTCAAATGCGCTGACTTGTAAAGGAATGACTAGCTCGCGGCCGACACCTGTCTGGGCTCGCCCGATGCGCACATTCTGCTTCGCTCGGATCACGTCATTCAGCATCTCGGCTAACCGAGTGTTACCGACGTCTTCTGCGAGATGAGCGATGCGCCGAAGCACGACCGGTCGGGGATGTTCGTCATACGCCGCCTCCACTGCCGCTTTCGGGATCACTTGCGACCGGATCCAAAGTGAGATCAGTGCTAGGTTGTCGCGGACGAAACGCAGCTCCAGGCCGAACAGAATCCGGGCCGGGTCGGCCAAGGCTATTTGGGCATCGGCGACCTTGTGTTGTCTGATCGTGGAGGGCTCAACTGCTCCGGCGTCTACCGCGATTTGGAGCCCTTCCGTAAGCTGCACTTCGAAGTTGCTCGCATTCCGCCCATTTCGCAGCCTCAACAGTAGCGGCGGCGTCTCGTCCCCAACGAGAATCCGTACGGCTGAATCACGTTCAATGACTGCCGGGCTGTAGTTCGAGAGGAGAGCTTCGACGATAGGCCAGTACACTCGACGAAGTAGCTCGTCCCTGTTGTCAGTGGGACGCCGAAGCACGATGACGTCGCCCCGTAGCCGGATGACTGCACCAGCGCGTTCCAGTTGGCGTATTACCTTCCGATCCGGCTGGTCAGACCTAGCGAACACGGGCGCTCTATCTTCTTCGACCAGTGCCCTGAGCCAATCCTCTGCGCTTCGTTCCATTTGAAGATCCCGCATATAAAACCTC
>SMVB01144193.1_pt1 | contig 11120 bp, 9 predicted proteins | sample 2456461 | NCBI WGS metagenome assembly SMVB01 (sample SAMN11095934, study PRJNA526329) | marine sediment metagenome | biome: Marine sediment; feature: Surficial sediment; material: Deep marine sediment; isolation source: Hadal surficial sediment | place: Pacific Ocean | collected 2014-05 | depth 0-1...
CAGGAATTCCTTTTTCAGCTTGTCATTGCCGTGACGGATCAGCGTCTTGCCGATGATGCCGACTCCCTTTCCGATCTGGGGCGCGGCATGTTTCGAGAGCGCTTCGTTCAGGATGTACTCGTAGACGCCCTCGATTTCCTGACCACCGTACTCCTTGGGCCAGGACATGCCGAGCCAATTCTTGGCAGCGAGCTTCTTCATGAACGCGCGGCGTTCGGGTGTATCGGCGAGCTGCGTGAAATTCTCCCGGTGATGATCCATCACGACCGGATCGTGGTTTTCGACGAGCCAGGCCTCGACCTCATCGGCGAAGTCTTGTTCTTCCGGGGTGAAATCAAAATCCATTGAGGTGTGCTCCCAAGACGCTGGGGTTCCGCAGGCAGGGGTCCGGCGCGTCGACGGAAATATATACGATACGGAACGTATTGTATAGGGTAGAAAACGATCTCGAGGGGCGGCTCAGGCTGTCCAGAGCCCCACCCTTTCGAGCATCGACCGTGCTTCGTCGATTCCCCGGGTTCGCTCCGAACGCAGACCGGCTGCGCGGGCACCCTCGACGTTGATCTGGTTGTCGTCGAGGAAGAGGATTCGTTCGGCCGGACAGCCGAGTGCTTCGACGACATGGTCGAAGACGGCGCGATCCGGTTTCACCAGCCCCATCTCGTGAGAAAGGAACCGGTCTTCGAAGAGGTCCGCAATGCCGAACTCGGTCCACTGCCGCTCCGCGTGCAGTGCGTTCGTGTTACTCAGGCAGCCGACTCGCGAGCGGGCGCGGAGCCTGCGGACCAGCTCGCGCGCGCCCGGCAGAAGTCCGCGCGGCCAGCAGGCGAAGGCCTCGAGAAACTCTTCGGGTTCGACGGGCATCGACCAAGATTCGACCATGCCGCGTGAGAACGACTCGGCATCGCAGAGGCCACGCTCGAAGCGGCGAACCCACGGGCACGCAAGCCAACGTCGCCATAATTCGTCCTCCGACGTCTCTCCTGCGAATACCTTGAGATCTCCGATTCCGCTGAGATCTACGAGTACACCCCCGAGATCGAAGAGCACGACTTCGATTGTCATCCCTGTCCTCCCAATTGCGAAAACCAGTGGACGGAGGCCGAAGCGTTCTCTTCGAGTGCGTTCAAGGAGGCGAAAGAGGATCCGCGATCAGAGGGAAATGAGCGCGTAGTCCTCACGCGGAAAGTGGACGACGACATCCCCGACTCGTTTGGTCGAGCGGCGAACGGCAATTTCAGAGATCCCCGATGCTGCGAGCTTCCCGGTGACGTTGCCCGAGCCGTATTCATCGGGCAGTACGAGGACGGGATCCCCGATACTCATTCCATCGGGCACGACGCATTCGCCATCATATCCCGTGTATTTCGCGGGCTCCGCCTCCCGTGCCACCGCGATGGCGGCTTCGGAATCGAAGGGCTTGACCTCGCCGTGACCGATCTCGGCCACGCGGGCCATCCACCGGCCGACCCGTTCCAGGCCCTCGAGCTGCGCCTGGGTGCGGGCGTGCATTGCGAGCATGATGAGTGGGTGATAGGCGGAGAGATCCGCCGCGCTGACCGTGTCTCCGAGCAGGAACGGACGATCATCGCTGAGCATTTGTTCGAGCCTCTCGAGATTGCTTCGAAGTTGGATGAGCTTGCTGCCCACGACTCTCGAGGCCCCATCGAGGTCGAGGCCGGGCGGAATCATGGTCTTCTTGCGGTCCTCGACGAACTCGTCTGGAAAGACGCCGCCGATTCCGAAGAAGGCGAGAATCATCATCATGAAGCTCGTCTCCGCCCATCTCGATAGGGCATGCTCGACGCTCTCCTGCCCGGGCGGAGAGAGCGGGGGCGAAGGATACAGTCGGTCGAGGACGCGGACGATCAGATGGGTATCGCAATAGATGTCTGCACCGATCTGGAGCACCGGAACTCGACGATATCCGCCCGTCAGCTCGAAATGGTCGGGCTTTGGCAGCACCATCGGTGTCTGGACGGATCGCCAGGCGAGCCCCTTCACGCCGAGGGCGAGTCGGATTTTTTCGGCGAAGGGAGACATGTCGTAGTGGTGAAGGATCGGGTCGGTCATCGAAGAGCGACGATACCGTATTCCGATCCGCTCGAAACGGACTTGTCTCGGCCCTTCGCTATGGTGAGCCGCCTTCGTCCCTCTGCCCATGAGGCGAGACAGGAGTAGCCGCGATGAAATTCGAAACCCGAGCGATCCATGTGGGGCAGGAGCCCGATCCACAGACCGGGGCAGTGATACCGCCCATCTACGCGACGTCGACCTTCGCGCAGACGCGGCCGGGAGAAACGCTGGGTTACGACTATACCCGCTCGGGGAACCCCAACTTTACCAAGCTGGGTGAGACCCTGGCCTCACTCGAGGGCGGCCGCTTCGCGACTGTCTACGGCAGTGGGATGGCGGCGATTACGGCGGTGTTGTCGACGTTCGCATCCGGCGACCTCGTTCTGGCCGAAGAAAATGTGTATGGATGCACCTTTCGAATCTTCGCACAGGTATTCGAGAAATTTGGATTGAAGGTTCGCTACGTCGACTTCGCGGAATCGGCCAATTACGAATTGATCGCCGAGGTCAGGCCCGCACTCGTTTGGTTGGAGTCGCCGACCAATCCGATGCTGAAGATTCTGGACATCGCGGCGATTTGCGAAGAAGCGGCGAAGGTGGGCGCACCCGTCCTCGTCGACAACACCTTCGCCTCGCCTTGTTTTCAGAGGCCCCTCGAACTCGGTGCGACGCTCTCGCTTTCGAGTACGACGAAATATATTAACGGGCATTCGGATTGTCTCGGTGGCGTAGTCGTGACGAATGATGAATCGTGGGCTGACAAGTTGATCTTTGCACAGAAGGCCGTGGGGCTGAACCCGTCTCCATTCGACGCCTGGTTGATCGCGCGCGGGGTCAAGACGTTGGCACTGCGTATGCGGCAGCACCATCAAAATGCCCTCGAGATTGCCTCTCGGCTCGAAGGCTGTGCGTCCGTGGCATGGGTTCGATTTCCCTTCCTCCCGTCACATCCGCAGGCCGAGGTCGCGAAGCGCCAGATGAGCGGGGGATCCGGCATCGTAACGCTTCTGCTCGAGGCGGATCTCGAGACGACCCAGGATTTTGCGTCGGGTCTCAATCTCTTTTCGCTCGCCGAAAGTCTGGGTGGCATCGAGTCGCTGATCGATCATCCGGCCTCGATGACCCACGCGAGCATTCCGCGCGCTGAGCGCGAGAAGGTCGGTATCTTCGATGGGCTGGTCCGACTCTCCGTCGGGATCGAAAATGTCGAGGATCTCCTGGCCGACATCGACCAGGCGCTCAGCAGGGCAGGGCTGGCCTCTCTCCAATAGCCTTCTGATTCCGCCGCCGGCCGCCGCTGGAGGGTCAGCTCGATCTTCAGGTTGATTTTCAGCTCGATCGCGCAGCCCAGCGAAGTCGCCAGCTGCGAAGTGCACTGACGAGCAGTCTGGGGGTCTGGATCCGTGCATCCGGATCCTTTTCGATACAGCGCATGCAGAGATTTTCGAGTTCTTCGGGGATGTCACGATCTTTGGCGACCTCGGACGGGCGAGGTGGCTTCACGTTTTTGACCTGGTCGAGTAACTCGCGGACCTTGTCGCCAGCGAACATGTTCTGGCCGGCCAGGATCTCATAGAGCACCACGCCAAGGCTGTAGATGTCCGAGCGATGATCGAGGTCAACCGATTCGTCGATCTGTTCGGGCGACATGTAGAGAGCCGAACCCTGGAGACGTCCCTGGGCGGTCAAACTCGGATCACCGTCCGAGAGAAACGGCATGTCGGGGATTTCTTCCGGCGTTTCGCTCCAAACCTTGGCCAGCCCCCAATCGAGCAGGAGTACTTCGCCAAAGGGCCCCATCAAGATATTCGCCGGCTTGATGTCGCGATGAACGACTCGATGGCTGTGGGCGTAGTCGAGGGCGTTGGCCACCTGGATCAAAATCGTCACCATTCGGTGAAAGCCATACCCATCGACGGGCAGGGTGCCATCCTCATGGGATGTGTCGAGAACCTCGCGAAGCGTATAACCCTCGACGAGCTTCATCGTAAAGAAATAGTGGCCGCGATTGTTTCGTGATAGCTCGTAGATCGGAATCGTGTTCGGATGCTGGAGCATCGCGGTGACTCTGGCTTCGCGAAGAAAGCGCTTTTGCTCGAAGGGGTCGTCAGCGATCTCTTTGTGCAGGCTCTTGTAGGCGACGGTGCGGCTGAGGTGATAGTCCCTACAAGATTGGATCAGACATTTCCCGCCCCTCGCGATCGTCTTGAAATGCGTGTAACGCATATCAGTGTTGATCACGTGGTCGGGGAGGTCGAGATCCGTATCCTTCAAGTAGACGACCGGATACTTGTCCTGGGGGTGCGGGAAGAGCCTGGACATTTGCGCGTTCCTGGTCCGGTAGAACGTCCCGGGGACGGATCCCTTCGAGACGAATGATGTCTGGAGGCCCGACCCACTCTAACCCAGAATGGGGACGTTTCGGGTAAGGGCCCTCCACAGCGCTGGAATGACGACGCCGAGCGCCACCACGATGGCCCCCACGTGGTCCTCTGCGTCCGCATCGCGGAAGCCATTTCGAGTCGGTAGGCTCCAGCGATGCTGGCCGAATGGGGTGACGACGAGAGGAAATTGACGGACCGCGTGAGCGTGCTCGTCGGCGCGAAGAATGGGCGGTATCCGTCGGGAAACACGCTTCTCGTCCGGGGGGCAGGCGAAGCCGTCGTGATCGATCCTTCGGTCGACGTGATCGCACGAGGCGGCGTGCCGGTCGCGATCGATGCAGTCATCAATAGCCACAGCCACGAAGACCACTTGTCCTGTAACGGGTTTTTCAAGGACGCGCGCGTTCACGTCCATCACGCAGACCTCGAGGGGGTGCAGACCCTCGACGGACTGATGGCGATCTACGGTTTCGAGGGCGAGGTCCGTCGGCAGTTCGAGCAGATCGTCGTCGATCAGTTCTATTTCACGCCACGGCCCGATGCGGAGGGTTTTGCGGACGGAGATATTTTCGATCTCGGAGGCGTGACCGTCGAAGCTGTCCACCTTCCGGGTCACACGCGTGGCCACAGCGGATTTCGCATCTCCGAGGAGGTCTTCTTCCTCTCGGATATCGACCTCACGGGATTCGGGCCCTATTACGGCGATGCGTGGAGTGATCTCGACGATTTCGAGGAGAGCCTACGTCGCGTGAGGGACGAGGAGGCTGCCTGGTACGTGACCTTCCATCACAAGGGTGTCATCGAGGGCAGAGCGCGCTTCGTGGAGATGGTTGATTCGTTCGCCGCGGTGATCGACCGTCGCCACGACGCGATGTTGGATTTTCTCGCCAGGCCCCGAAGCCTCGATGAGTTGGCAGAGCATCGTTTCATCTACCGGCCCGGTGTGGATCTCATCATCGTGAACGATGTGGAAAAGCGAAGCGCGCAGCTCCATCTCGATCGAATGGTCGTGCGCGGCGAGGTGAGTGAAGTCGAGCCGGGACGCTATCTTCGAAACTGACGAGGAACGTCGCTGAAGGAAAAACGCCGACCATGTCCTTTCTCGCCCCCCTTCTCGAAGTGCAGGATCTCGACCTCGCGGCCGATGCGGCTCAGACTCGCTCAGCGAAGCTACCGGAACGCGAAGCCATTCCATTGCTCGAGGCAAAGCTTGTGGAGATCGATTCGAAACTCGCCGCCGCGAACGCGGAGCGTGCTGAGAAGCAGACCGAAGAGGAGCAGATCGGCGAGGAGGTCACCCAGGTCGCGCGCGATATCGAGGCAGCCGAAGTCGAGCGTTACTCCGGTAAGCGGAAGAACCAGGACGAAGCCGCCGCCCACACCGCGTCCCAGAAGCGATTGCACGAGAAGCAGACTTCACTCGAGGAAAGGGAAATGGAGCTCCTCGAGGAGATCGAACCAGTCGAGAGTCGAATCGAAGAGCAGGAGTCGGCGCGTGCAGCCAATCGGGCCGAATCGGAAAAGGTGGCCGATGCGATTCGTAAGGTCGAAGGAGAGGTTTCGGCTGAGCTCGAACGTTTTGCGGACGCCCGAGCGAAGATCGCAGAGAGCATCCCGATAAAGCTTCTTTCAGCCTATGAACGTGTTCGCGCTCAAGCGCAGAGGGGGGGGCGCGGCGCCGCGAAGCTCGCAGAAGGACGCTGTGGCGGCTGTCGTATCAAGTTGCCTTCACTCGAAAGGACCCGGATGTTGGCCGAGCCCGAGGAAGCCCTGATTCAGTGTCCGCAGTGTCGACGCGTATTGGTGCGTTAGGCGGATCTCGACTCGACCCGACGAAGGTGCGGCGAGGCGAGTGCCTCCGCCTCCGCTTGCAGCGGGTCGCCCGCCGGTACGTTCGGCGTAATGTCGGCCCGGCCAAAGGCGCGCAGCCACAGATAGACGAAGCGAAACGACAGGGTCAGTCGCAGCTGCAAAAGCCGCACGCGGCGCAGCATTGCTCCACCGACACGACACGACAGCGTCGAGAGGAGTTCGAGCGCGAGATCAGCCTGATCATTGGCGGTGTATAGGTTCGCCAGGTCGAGGAGCAGATGATCATCCCAGGGTTCGATCTCTCTTGCGCGAGTGAGGAGTGCGATGGCCTGGGCTCGGGATCGCGGACCTCCAAAATTCATGCGTCCGTCGACCAATGTTTCGAAGGCGCCAGTCGGTCGTTTCATCTTCAACTGTAGTTCCGCGCAGAGTCGCCAGGCTTCGAACTCGAAAGGCACGAACCGGCAGGCATCGCGGTAGACCGCGAGACACTCGGAGTATTTTCTGGCTCGCACATGGTCGAGTGCGACTCGTCGATACAGCTGCCACGCCTCGAACGCTTCCCCAGCATAGGCGAGCATCGGCGCCAGACGGAGCGCGACCTCGAGATTGCGAGGATTCTCGACCAGGATGCGTCGGTAGAGACCAATGGCTTCCCGGTCGCGTCCATCGTTGCGGGCACGATGCGCTTCGGTGAGCAGCTGGTATTCACGGCCGTGCACGGCGCGTAGGGGGATCGCCAAGATTCTCCACTCCCGGACTGGTTCGAAACTTTCGGATCGGCCATTGGAGAGGCGCTCCGGGTGATGGCGCTCACAGGGTTCGTGTGGATTGTCTCGAATGAAGGCGATCAGCGACTTTTCGCCCCGTTGCGGGTACGCGCGGCTGCTCGCAGACTCGGATTCGACTCGAAATCCGCCCGCCCGGCATCGGGGGGCGCTCCTTAGCACGACCTGGAATGGACGGACGTCATTGAGGTATTCTCCCGTTGGCAGACCCCTCGACCCCCGTCGACTCCGCCCCGAGTGCAGCCCCACCCTCCCATCGTGGCAGGCTCGAACACACAGAGGCTCAAAGATTTGAAGATTCCAAGATGGTGAGCTCAATCGAAGATCGGATCCGGATCGCGAGTGTGGCCGTCATCGTGCTGGCAGCGCTGGTGTTCGTTGCGATTCGAGCGCCCATGATTTCGATGCCACTCGAGCGCGACGAGGGCGAGTACGCGTACATCGCACAGCGCCTACTGGAGGGCAGAGTCCCCTACGAAGATGCCTTCGATCAGAAGCCGCCGGGGGTGTTTGCGGCCTACGCATTGGCGTTCATCGTCTTCGGTCAGTCGATCGAGGGAATCCACCTGAACCTCTATCTCTGGACAGCGGCCTGTGGAGTCTTCTTGTTCCTCATCTCTCGTCGCCTGGCGGGAGAGCTGGCGGCGGCATTCACCGTTCTCGCATTTGCGATTACGACCGCCGATACAAAGCTGCTGGCAACGGCCGCCAACACCGAGCACTTCATGCTGCTGCCCATGGTCGCCTCTGTATGGCTGTTACTGCGCGCACTCGAAGACGATCGAGCGAAATGGTGGTTCCTCGCGGGAGCGCTCGCAGGCGGTGCGTGCTGGTTCAAGCAGGTCGCTGTCACGAATGCCCTCTTCGTCGCTGCGTACGGCGCGGGTGCCCTTTTGCTGAGGACTCCGCGGCCCTCGTGGCGCGTTCCCGTGCGTGCACTTGCCCTCCTTCTGGCGGGAGCGATCGTGGTCTCGATTCCCGTCGTGATGTCGTTCGTACTCGTCGGTGCCTGGGAATCATTCATCGACTCCGTATTATTTCATAATCTCGTCTACATCCGGGAAATTCCCCTACCCATTGCGTTTCAAATTCTCAGGGGCGCGATCATCTACCAGGCGCCGAGCTTCTTCGTCTTCTGGTTGCTCGCCGCAACTGGGCTCTTGTTGATCCCGCGGATTGGTTGGTCGGGTTGGACGTTGTTAGTCTTTTGGCATGTGGCCAACTTCGTCGGTGTGTCGCTTGGGCTGCATTTTCGGCAGCACTACTTCATCCAGATCCTCCCCTCCATGTGCGTCCTGGTGGGCGTAGCGGCGGCATTCATAGCCAGCCGTTTGCTCGCTCGTCCCTCACCGATCGTCGGCTGGGTCGGGGTGGTGATCCTCTCGATCAGCCTGATCGCCCCCCCCGTTTACGGGAGCCGCAAGGCGATCTTCGCCGAGGACATGGAGAGGAGGTCCCGCCAGATTTATGGAATCAATCCGTTTCCCGAGTCGATCAGGATTGCCAAGCACATCGAGCGCGGCAGCGAGCCGGGGGAGTCGATCTACATCATCGGCTCAGAGCCGCAGATTTTCTTCTACGCCCATCGTCCAAGTGCCACTCGCTACATCTTCTTCTACCCCCTGACCGCCAAGTATCCCGATGTGCGTGAGCGGCAGGAGCAGGTGATCCGGGAGGTCGAGGAGAGCGAGCCCCGGTACATCGTCTGGGTGAACCTCGCTTCCTCGCTTCTACTCGACGCCGGTAGCGAGAGGTACGTATTCGAATCGGCAGCGAAGCTGACGATGAGCGAGTTTCAACTGGAGTTCGTCGCCTTTACCTGGCCATCGACCGAAGGGCCTGGATTCGAGTTTGTCTACGGACTGCAAGCGCAGAGACGACTCGAAGAGCTGAGGTTGGCTGGGGACCCGAGTCGGGGATGGATTGCGGTTTATCGGCGCCGCAGATGATGATCTTCGACGGCGGGGTGAACCGCGATCAGAGTGTTCGCGGATCTCATGGAAACGCTGTGGAACGCGCGCGCTGCTAAACTGAATGGGTACATCGGCGACCCGAGGAACCGGCTCCGTGAAACGATTGCTTGCATTCCCCCTCGCCGCGATTGCCCTCATCGCTTGTGCTGAATTACACGCAGAAGATGTCTACTCGCCAGGCGGTTGGGCCACGCTTCATCGCGGACCCGCCAACCGAAAACTGGTTCCCGAGGTGACCCTGGCTTCCGACTATCGGGTTTGGACTGCGCTCGAGGGGGCCGCCGTCCTCACGGCGCCGACGATGAGTCCCGATGGCCGAACGCTCTATGTAACGACGGGGCGAGCAAGGGGTCACTCGAATCTGTATGCCTTCGATCTGGATGGCGAGCTGCTGTGGCAGTCCGAGCCGTGGCGGGGGCCGGATCAGGGTGTCGATCCGTGCGCCATCCTGTCGAGCGCGATCGTCGATCACCACGGTGATCTCTATATTGGAGATTGCAATCAGCTCTTCGCGTTCCGATCGGACGGCAGCTTGAAATGGGTCGTGCCCCTTCCGTCGATTGAAGCGGGCGACTGGAAGGCCTCGAAAGCGATTCCGGTGAACGCCCTCACGACGGCGGTCTTCACCCGGGAAGGGCATGTCCTCGGCGTGACGAATTCTGGGGATGTGATCCTCGTCGACCGGGCGACGGGCCGGTCGCTGGCCGATCCCATGCGACTCCCGGGCCGGGTGCCTCCGCTTTCGACGACCGTGCCGATGCCCGAATCGGCCTTTTCGGGGGGACTGGTCGATCCGGAAATTCGCGAATGGGCGTGGCAGCTTCTGTTCGGGGGTGCGATGCGGTCCACGAACACACCCGCGATCGATCTGGATTCGGGTCGGATTTTCGTCGCGGCGAGTTCGACGACCGAGGGCAAGGGCGCGCTCTACGCATTGGACCCCATCGCACGAGGAGAGCGGTTCGAGATTTCGATTGCCTATGCAACCGAGATGGGCCCCGGAAGCGGGTCGAGTCCGTCTCTCTCCCCGTCGGGTGATGTCGTCTACGTCAGCGATGAGGCTGGACTCTTCTACGCGGTCGATGCCCAATCGGGCGCGCTTCGCTGGCAGGTCCAGACGAAGTCCACCTCGGCTGCGGCCGCCGTCGGATCCAATGGTGACATCTATTCACTCCAGGCGGATGGACCTGCTCTGGTCGCGATCACGCGAGAGGGTCGAGTTCGCTGGCAGAGTGAACTGCAGGCGCTCGCCGACGCCGCATTGCCGTCCAGTTGGCTGCTCGGCGATCCGGTCGCCATCGGTAACGGGAATCCCACGGTTGTCGGAGACATCCTGGGAGAAGTGGTACTCGTGCCTGTCGCCTACGGATACGAAACGCGACTAGGGCGAAGGATTCCCTGGCTCGTCAAGTCCTCGCTCGTTGCGATCGATGCCGAAACCGGCAGGGGGTTGCGAGACGTCGTCGCGCTCGCCGACGATTCAACCGGCATCACGAGCGTCTTGCCCGACGGAACGATCATCAATAGTCTGGGCACCGCGATCACTTCCGGCCTCGCACCGCTGGCAGGCATTGCCGATTGGATCCTACCCAAGGGTCTTCATTTGCTGAGGCCCGTGGGTGGAATCCAGGTCAGCCGGCCCCGGCGCGAAAGGTCGGGGTCGACTCTCGACTAACGGCGATCGCGATCCGGAATTTCCGCCGTCTTGATGACCTTGAACGTGGCTTCCATGAGCGGGTCCGCAAGTAGGGTTCGGATCAAGATTTGACCGTGCGCATAACCCTGGGTGCTGATCCAATTCCTCGTTCCCGGATCTTCGGCCGCAGCGTAGATTCGAAATGCACCGTCCGAGTCCTTCTGGACCTGGCGGTTGCTGATTCCCACTTTGTAATGGCGATAGTCTCCACTCTCGAGATAGCGCGTCAGAATCTGGAGATTCCAGTATCGGCACGGGACGTCAACGCCTTCGACGACGATGGTCTCGTCTTCCGCGAGTTTGAAACTGCTTCCGATATATTGGATCCCTGGACCGGGTAGATTGTTCTTGATGAGCTTGGGATCGATCATCGCTGCGAGCTTTTCCGGCG
>SMVB01175615.1_pt1 | contig 11120 bp, 9 predicted proteins | sample 2456461 | NCBI WGS metagenome assembly SMVB01 (sample SAMN11095934, study PRJNA526329) | marine sediment metagenome | biome: Marine sediment; feature: Surficial sediment; material: Deep marine sediment; isolation source: Hadal surficial sediment | place: Pacific Ocean | collected 2014-05 | depth 0-1...
ACATGCGCCGCCGTTACCTGCCGCAAGTCTTTGCTTGGCCTGATAACGAGGCTTTCAATATTGGACAGATTGGTTTCCGGCAACCGCTCTTCGGGCACCAGTTTCAGGGTTCTGTTAATTCGGTTCAGGCGAGCCAGATCGGTGTTCAGCGTATCCATGAAAATGGTGTCCATCAGGTAACCGGCGACCTCCCCGGCAGACGGGTAATGTGCGGGCGTTTGTGGTGGGGGATCAGGTTTTTCATCGCGCGTACCAATCACCAAAATCCTGTCTGCACCCAGGTGAATCGCCGGGCTCAATGGTGCAACAAGACGCATGCCGCCGTCGCCAAAATATTCATTGCCGATACGTTCCGCAGGAAAAATTATTGGCAACGCAGCAGAGGCCAGTAAGTGGCTGATTGTTATCGTGGTCGCCTGACCTATTCTGCGTGGACGCTGCCACTCATCGACACCATCCTGCGCCTGGAAATAACTGATGGCAGTAGCACTGGTATAGCCCGATGCGGTCACAGCCACACCGCGCAAGGCACCATTTTCCAAAGCAGTCTGGATGCCATCAAGCCTTAGGGTCTGTTGCAGAAATTGTCGTAGCGGACTGTTATCCAGAAACGAACGCGGTTCAATCGCGATCAAACCACCGGAGAGCAAAATGCTGGCAAAACGCATCCCGGCCTTCAGCACAGTCCAGGCATCAGTGCGATAAACACGCTCACAGCGCATGCTCCGCCAAAACTGCTCCAGCCTTTCGACACCGGTTTGAAATTCATGTGCGTGACTGGCCATTACCGCAGCGTTGATTGCGCCTGCCGAGGTTCCGCAAATAACCGGAAAGGGATTGCCACGGCCTTTTGTCATTTCACTGATCGCCTTGATCACACCCACCTGGTAGGCTCCCCGGGCCCCACCACCAGGTAAAATCAGGGCTGCACAATTTGAAACCGGTTTCTGCATTTTAATCAGGACTCGCTACCAGGTTGCCGATGATGACACATTCTGTAGCGGATACTTCCATGATTCAGGTTTCATTTCCACCAAAGTGCGCAGCGCTTACAAATATCATCGTCAATATTGACCTGCTGCAACGCCGAAATGCCTTGTTGTGAGTGCTATACTGGTTTTACTGTCAGCACATCGATGGCTTCAGTTCGATTGCCTGTTGTTCAAAGTCGAGTTGATTTGCTTACTGTGCGGGTCAAGGAGGACCGAACCAGGGGAAACTATGGAAAGCTTCAAAAACCAGCATTGCAAACCCTGTGAAGGTGGTGTTGCTCCGCTTGATGCGGGTCGGGCAAAACGTTACCTGGATCAGCTACCCGGTTGGGCCCTGAGCGGCGATGGCAGTTATATTGTGCGTAAATTCACATTCGATAATTTCTTGCACACCATTTCTTTTATAAACGCAATGGCCTGGGTCGCTGAGCAGCAAGGCCACCATCCGGATTTTTCAGCCGGTTACAAGCATTGCGAGGTTCGTTATACAACCCACGCGATCAATGGCCTGTCTGAGAATGATTTTATATGTGGAGCAAGAATCAATGAACTGCTGGAATCCTGAGAAATGACAGAAGTTTCTTTACACAAAACCGCCGCAAACGACGACAGGGTCTCCCGTTTAAAAGACGCGGTCAACACCGTGAACAATATCATTCTGGGCAAGGAACAACAGGTGAAGCTGGCATTCAGTTGCCTGTTGGCACGCGGCCATCTGTTAATTGAAGATCTGCCGGGTGTTGGTAAAACAACCCTTGCGCACGCATTGGCAACGGTTATTGGCGTACGCTACCAGCGCATTCAATTCACCAGCGACCTGTTACCTGCTGACATACTGGGTGTGTCGATATATCGTCGTGACCAGGAAAAATTTGAGTTTCATCCCGGTCCGATATTTTCCGAATTGGTATTGGCTGATGAAGTCAATCGCGCGACCCCCAAATCCCAAAGTGCACTGCTGGAAGCCATGGCTGAAGGACAGGTTACCATTGAAGGTGCAACCCACATCCTGCCAAAGCCATTTTTTGTAATTGCCACCCAAAACCCGCTGGATCTGGCCGGCACGTTCCCATTACCGGATTCCCAGTTGGATCGCTTTTTGTTGAGCATATCGCTGGGGTTCCCTGAACCGGAGGTCGAGCGGGAACTGTTAACCGCAATAGACCGCGCATCACTTCTGCAGGACACGCCGGCCGTTTTAAACCCGGAGGATGTGTTACAGCTATGCCAGGATTGCCAAAATATCCACGTTAGCGATGCCTTATTGGATTATGTGCAGGCATTGTTGGCGGAAACCCGGAAAAGCCGCTGGTTTAACACCGGCTTGTCGCCAAGGGCCGGTATTGCATTATTGCATTGCTGCAAAGCCTATGCTTTTCTCGAAGGCAGGGATTTTGCAATTCCCGAGGACGTTAAGGCAATATTCCCTGCATTGGCACGGCACCGCATTACGGTTCCCCATGGCATGGAGACGTCGGTTGAGGATCAGATTTCCAGCGTGCTGAACCAGGTCGCAATTCCCTGACCCATCGCCATGGAATCAGTTGTCACGGCTAAGCATGGCAGGCCGCTCAAAGACAAAATAACCAGTTGGGTCAAACAGCGCGTGCAAACCAGGCGCGGGCCGATGACACCGCCGTATACGCTGGAATACCGCCATATATTTATATTGCCCACCCGCTTTGGCTGGGGCTTCGGTTTTATGCTCGTTTTGATGGCACTGGGCGGACTCAATTTCAACAATAACATGGCCCTGATGCTGGTTTTTCTTCTCGGCACAATTGCCCAGTTGACCACGTTGATTGCGTACCGCAACCTGGTCGGTCTTAAAATTGACAGCGTGGTCGCTGAGCCGGTATTTGCCGGGGCAACGGCGTATTTCAAAGTCTATATATTAAATGGCGATAAACATCGGCGGTTTGCCATTCAGGCAGGTTTCAAGGAACCGCAATCCTGTAACGATTTTAATTTAAACTGCAGTGAGCTTATGCGGCTTTCCTGTCCCACGGTGAGCCGTGGATGGCTGGACATACCCTCTTTCCGCCTGGAAACACGATTTCCGCTGGGGTTCTTCAAGGCCTGGTCCTGGGTTTTTCCAGACAACCGTTGCCTGGTATACCCTTCTCCGGCCAAAAATGCCCCGCCGTTGCCCGTTACAGGTCGGGGGCAATCAGGCAAAGCGCAAAAAGGCGAAGGGGATCAGGTGTACGGCTTGCGAAAGTATCAACCCGGGGATTCGATCCAGCGAGTCGCATGGCGCGCCAGCGCACGTCACGATGAGCTCTACAGCCTGGAGATGGAAAAACCCCGGCAATCGGCCTGCGAACTGGATTGGGGTTTGTTGCGCGGTGGGAATACCGAATCACGTTTGTCCACTCTCACCGCCTGGATCATTGCCGCCGACCACAAGGGCCTGACCTACAGTCTGAAACTGCCCGCTGCAAACATACCCGGTGGTTCCGGCCCGGAGCATCGTTGCCGGTGCCTGGAAGCGCTGGCTCTCTATCCGGCATGAGCATAGCGCGCAAAAACGACCTGAACCGTCGCGGGATACTGTGGGTCATCGCAGCCCTGTCCATCAGCATGCTCCCCCAGCTAATGAGTATGCAGGCGCACCTGATTCCGATCACATTATTACCGATCGCCTGGCGGTTGCTGGCCGAACTGCGTGGTTGGAAACCCCTGCCATTATGGCTGCGTGTATTGGCGACCGCACTCGCCGTTGGAGTGCTTGTAGCCACCTATGGGGGCTTGCTGGGCAGACGTGCAGCGGTGAGCCTGTTGGTGTTGATGTTATCGTTAAAACTGCTGGAGACCTTCACTATCCGCGATGCCCGCATTGTCGCCAGCCTCAGCCTTTTTCTGTGCGCAACGCAATTTTTGTTTTCACAATCGGTGACAATGATAATTTATATCATCGCCTGCCTGCTTAGCGCGTTAATTGCGTTGATGTATTTGCAAAGACGCGAAGCCTTCGAGCGCCTCGGGCCCGCTCCGGAAACCGGTCGCAGCTTATACACGGAGCTCGGTTTTGGTGTGCGTCTTTTGGTATTGGCTTTTCCAATCGGCCTGGCCCTGTTCCTGCTGTTCCCGCGCTGGGGAAGCCCGTTATGGGGCGTACCAGAAGATTCACTGGATGCCCGCTCCGGGTTGTCGGGCTCAATGTCACCGGGCAGCATCCAAAGCCTGTATATGGATGACTCGCCGGCGTTCAGAGTCAAATTTGAAGGTGTCAGGCCCGCAGGCAACGATCTGTACTGGCGCGGTCCGGTATTCTGGGATTTTGACGGTCGCAACTGGAACAGCAGTTACCTGAGCATAAATTTGCCCGCCAACGGCAAGCCGGACCCCAACACCGCGCCCTTCCGCTATGAAGTCCAGATGGAACCCACCGAACAACGCTGGATTTTTGCACTCGATTACCCCGCGCTGGTACCGAGGGGGGTGGTGCTGACAATGGACTATCAACTCCGCACAGACAGACCAATTACCCAATTACGGAGTTATATCATGGCTTCCGACCCTGCTTACCAGGACAGCCCGGTAATGAAGCAAACGTTTCTGATCGCGGCGCTTGAATTGCCGGTTGGCTTCAACCCCCGGACCGCACAGATGATGGCGCAATGGCGTGCGGAAAGTAGCAGTGCAGCCCAGATCATTCAGCGAACCCTCAACTACTTCAACCAACAGGAATTTCATTACACGCTCAACCCACCGCTTTTGAGCCTCCACACCGTGGATGAGTTTATCTTCGATACCAGGCGTGGTTTCTGTGAACACTATGCGTCTGCTTTTACCAACATGATGCGTATGGCAGGCATCCCGTCCCGTATTGTTACCGGTTACCTCGGTGGTTGGTACAGCGAATTGGGCGGGTACATGCTGGTCAGGCAATCAGACGCGCACGCGTGGTCTGAGGTCTGGACCAGGGGTTCGGGCTGGACCCGGATTGATCCGACCGCTGCCGTCGCTCCGCAACGCGTCGAGCAGGGAGCGCTGGGCAGTTTAAACCAGCGCCGGCACTTGTTCGACTATGACTGGCTGCGTAATGCGAGAAATACTTTTGATCTGCTGCAACGTGGTTGGAATAGCTGGGCCATTGATTTTGGTGCCGATCGGCAGTCACGCCTGTTCACAATATTTGGCTGGGGCCTGTTCGACTCTGCCAAGCTGGTTATCGCGATGATTTCGACGATTTTGGTTATCGGTACACTTGTCTTTCTTTCGATACCGCTGATGATGAAATTTCGTCTTGCCCGCGACCAGGCACCGCTGGTCAGACTTTGGATGAAATTTGTTAAAAAATTACAAAAAGCAGGACTGGAAACACAGCCATCCCAGGGTCCGATGGAACTTGCAGCATCCGCCGGCAGTCAATTACAGCATGCCACTGAAGGTATAAACAGGATTGCGGATTTGTACACGCGTTGCCGCTACTCATCGAATCCGGGGAGCCAGACAGAACTGGCAGAACTGATTCGTAATTTTCAGCCACGACCGGCCTCGTAGTATGATCTGCTGACAAAGAGTTTCTGTACTGGAGTATGCAAATGAACCGTCTGGTCCGTATCACGAGTTTGTCTTTTCTGACAGGATTGCTGCTCTCAGCCTGCACCACGGTGCCGGAGCAGTTGAAGGGCGACTTTACGCCATTGAGCCCTGAGCATGCCGGTGAAAAGAACATTGATACCAGGATCCGCTGGGGTGGGGTGGTGCTGGAAACACGGCCTGAAACCGATTACACCTGTTTCGAGATACTTGCCAGGCAACTGCAAAAATCAATGCGACCGGTGCGGTCCGACCAGGCGGACGGTCGATTTATTGCCTGTAAACCGGGTTTCTACGACCCGGAAGTGTTCAAGAAAGGCCGCGAAGTCACGCTCACGGGTGAGATCATTCATATTGATGTCCGCAAGGTCGGTGAATACGACTACCATTTTCCGGTCGTCGATATCGATTTCATCAGCCTTTGGCCGAAATTACGACCGGTTACCTACTACCGGTATTATGGAGCCTACAGACCTTATTACTGGCACTATCCTCACTATGGAATGTACTACCGTTACCCCTATTGACCGGGGATATATGCATGTTGAAATTCGAAGGCTTCCCGGAAGATTTTTTTAACTTTTTCAAGCAACTGAAAAACAATAATAACCGCGAGTGGTTTGCTGACAACAAGGCGCGATATTACGAATCCGTGGTCAATCCAATGTGCGCGTTTATTGTTGCCATGGCACCACAACTGAAACGCATTTCACGCTGTTATAAAGCAGACCCCAGGCCACACGGCGGTTCCATGTTCCGCATCTACAGGGACACGCGTTTCTCGAAAGACAAAACCCCATACAAGACCCACGCGGCTTGCCATTTCCGTCGCAGCGCCGGTCACGACGCCCACGCGCCGGGATTTTACGTACACATCGAAACCGACCGGATTTCATTTGGTGGTGGTATCTGGCGCCCACCGTCAAAACAACTGGGCTTGATACGGGATTTTATTGCCGACAACCCGACCGCCTGGGAGAAATTGCGCAATTCGCCCGCGGTCAAAAAACTCGGTGGTATCAAGGGTGACTCGTTGATCCGCCCGCCTCGTGGCTACGATGCGGAAGCGCGCCACATTGATGACCTGAAACGAAAAAGTTTCTACCTGATGGGTGAAGCGGATGCGAAACTTGCCCTGAGCGCTGCGTTCGTTACTGAAACAACGAAGGTGTTTCGTACCGCCGCCGGTCTGAACCATTTTGTTACCGATGCGCTTGAGTTGCCATTCTAGCCCGCATATTTCACCAGTCAGTATGCGGGCTAGACAGTTTTTTCTGCCTGACTGTTGAATAAACCCTCATTACTGTATATATTCACAGTACACGTGAATAAATGGTGCGTAATAAATTACGCACCCTACCAAGCGTACGGGATCAACACAGCATGACAGGAAAACCACTGACAAAACGGCAGGCGGAAATACTCAACTTTATTTCCAATTATATTGATGATGCTGGATTCCCGCCCACACGCAATGATCTTGCACAACATTTCGGGTTCCGCTCACCGAATGCAGCGGAAAGCCACTTGCGGGCACTGGCTGCCAAGCAGATGATCCGGATAGCGCCGGGGCGCTCCCGCGGGATCACGCTGACCGCCCTGTCCCGCTCCAGTCTGCCGCCGGCAAACAATCTGCGCACACCCGTGCCACTGATTGGCCGGGTGGCGGCCGGCAGCCCGATCCTGGCGCAGGAGAACATTGAGCGCGAATACCGTATCGACCCTTCATTGTTTTCCCCCCGCCCGCATTATTTTTTACGTGTTGAAGGCAGCAGCATGCGCGATGCCGGTATTCTGGATGGCGACCTGCTTGCGGTTCACCGCACACCGGTAGCACAGAACGGACAGATCGTGGTAGCACGACTGGATGATGAGGTGACGGTCAAACGATTTAAACGCAATGGATACCACGTCAGCCTGTTACCGGAAAACCCGGAATTTCAGCCCATCCAGATCGACCTGAGACACCAGCAACTGGTTATTGAAGGCCTGGGTGTGGGCGTCATCCGTCCTCGACTGGATGATTGATTCGTGGCACTGCCTCCCCCGCCTTCATCGGCTTCCCCATTGTCATTATTAGATGCCCACCCGCTGTTGTGGCGCGGCAAACAGCTATCCCATGGTGTGGATACGATTTCTACCGGACACAAGGCACTGGATGCTGCTTTGCCCGGTCACGGCTGGCCGGCGAACGCGGTCACAGAGATCATTACCAGCACTGTCGGCTGTGGCGAGTTCAGCCTGTTATTGCCCGCGCTCGCAGCACTTAGCCAGAAAAATCAATGGATCATTATGCTCGACCCGCCCTGGATACCCTACCCGTCAGCCCTGCAAGGTCGTGGCCTGGCAGTGGAGAAGATACTGCTGGTCCGTACCCGGAACAAAAAAGAATCGCTGTGGGCTTGTGAACAGGTTTTGCGAGACATACCGGGTGGCGCCATGCTGGCATGGCCCGGCGCACTGTCCTTCGGCGAATTGCGACGTTTGCAACTGGCAGCCAAAAACGGTCAACAAAGTGCTTTTTTATTCCGTAAGCGGGAAGCCGCAGACAGTGCATCACCTGCCGCGTTACGACTGCAACTCACGGTCGATAATGATGACCTGAGTGTCAGCGTACTAAAATGCCGTGGTCAACGACCAGGTGCTGCCATACGTATCCGTCGGTCTCTGCTGTTTCAGCCTTTGATACCGCCCCGGGTGAGTTCGAGCGGATCCAGCAAGCGCTCCAGGTCTTCATCGGAAAGACCGGTGGTTTCTTTAGCCACATCACGAATCGGCCGCCCTTCTTTATAAGCCTGCTTGGCCGTGGCTGCACCAATTTCGTAACCAATCACCGGGTTCAAAGCGGTCACCAGAATGGGATTACGCTCCAGCACCTGGTTAATTGCTTGTGTATTAACCGTAAAACCCCTGATCGCAGAATCAGCCAGCAAACGGCTAGCAGCAGCGAGAATTTCAATGCTCTGCAACAGATTATGTGCAATCACGGGCAACATGACATTCAGTTGAAAATTACCGGATTGGCCACCGATGGTGATGGTGGCGTCATTTCCAATCACCTGGGCACAAACCATACACACCGCTTCTGGCATAACCGGATTGACCTTGCCGGGCATGATTGATGAACCGGGTTGCAAGGTCGGCAACACAATCTCGCCAATACCCGCCAGCGGACCCGAATTCATCAAGCGTAAATCGTTGCTGATTTTCATCAGGCTGCATGCCAGCGTCTTCAACTGACCAGACAATTCAACCGCGTTATCCTGGGAGCTGATACCTTCGAAATAATTCGCGGCAGACTCAAAACCAAAACCAGTCATCTGTTCCAGCCTGGCGGCGACCCGGGCACCAAATTCAGGGTGTGCATTGATACCCGTACCTACTGCAGTACCACCTTGCGGCAACTGGTTGATACGCTGCAACGAGCTTTCAATGCGAGCAATGTTTGACTGAATTTGTTGCGACCAGCCGCCCAACTCCTGCCCAAAAGTCACCGGCATCGCATCCATTAAATGCGTGCGTCCGGTTTTGACCACGTTGTCCAACTCCGTTGATTTATCATCAAGCACTTGTTGCAAATGCCGTAAAGCCGGCAACAGCACCTCAAAGGCCTCAAGACAGGCACTGACCTGGATGGCAGTCGGGATCACATCATTCGAACTTTGTCCCATGTTGACATGGTCGTTGGGGTGCACACTCAATGCGTCACTGCTGGCCAAATGTGCAATGACTTCATTGCTGTTCATATTGGTGCTGGTACCGGAACCGGTCTGAAAAATATCGATCGGGAATTGCGCATCGACATCTCCATCTGAAACCTTTCCGGCAGCCACGCTGATCGCCTCTGCGATATCGTTTTCCAGCAAACCGAGGTCATTGTTAACCGATGCTGCCGCGCCTTTTATCAGCCCCAAAGCACGAATAAACGCCCTTGGAACCCGAATGCCGCTGATCGGAAAGTTATTCACCGCACGTTGTGTTTGCGCGCCCCACAACGCATCCGCAGGCACCTGCAATTCGCCCATCGTATCTCGTTCAGTTCGGGTATCAGACATCGTTGTAACTCCAGATAAACACCGGTTAAACCGGGAGATTGAAAACACCTCGTATTATAAACCCACAGGCCGTATAAAATCGTCCTTTGATGCGTAATTCCATGCAGGTCAGTGCTATCATGTGCCTGCGTAAAAATGAGCAAATAAACCATGCAACTAACACCTTTGACCGCCATTTCATCTGTCGATGGCCGTTACGCCGCCCGCACCGGCAGCTTACGTGAATATTTCTCTGAATACGGCCTGATACGCTACCGCGTCGTTGTTGAGATACGCTGGTTTCAGGCGCTGTGTGCCTGCAGGGAAATCCCCGAGGTACCAGTTTTAAGTGTTGCAGTTAACGAATTCCTGGAAGGGCTGATAAACAATTTTTCGGTTGAGGATGCAGAACGGGTAAAAGCCATCGAAGCCACCACCAACCATGATGTCAAAGCGGTGGAATACTATCTGAAGGAATGTTTTTCCAGACAGGATGAGTTGGCCGCAAATTCCGAATTTCTACATTTTTCCTGCACCTCGGAGGACATCAACAACCTGTCCTACGCGCTGATGATGCGGGATGCCCGCCAGCATGTAATGCTACCGGTTTTTTCCGACATCGACCTGGCACTTAAAACCATCGTTGCTGAAACTGCTGATCTGTCCATGTTGTCACGCACGCATGGTCAGACCGCCTCCCCGACAACGCTTGGAAAAGAAATCGCCAATGTGGCCCAACGCCTGCGCCGCCAGAGCGGGTTATTTACCGCCCAGGACATGCTGGGGAAAATCAATGGTGCGGTAGGCAATTTCAATGCACATATGGTTGCCTGCCCTGATGTTGACTGGCCACAATTTTCAAGATCATTTGTTGAATCATTGGGGCTGACGTGGAACCCGTGGACAACGCAAATCGAACCACACGACTGGATGGCCGAAAGCTTTCATACCATCAGCCGCTACAATACGATCCTGATCGACCTTTGCAGGGATATATGGGCCTACATTTCGATTGGCTACTTCAGCCAGAAAACTGTCGAGGGTGAGATCGGCTCATCCACGATGCCGCACAAGGTCAACCCGATCGATTTCGAAAATGCGGAGGGTAACCTGGGGGTCGCAAATGCATTGCTGACCCACCTGGCAGAAAAATTGCCGCTGTCACGCTGGCAACGGGACCTGACGGATTCGACCGTATTGCGCACCATCGGCACCGCCACCGGCCACTGCACGATTGCGTATGCATCCCTGCTCAAAGGCCTGGGCAAACTGCAGGTCAATTCAAGCAAGCTGGCTGAGGACCTCGACAACAGTTGGGAAGTGCTGGCAGAACCAATACAAACAATCATGCGTTTACATGGCATTGATAACCCGTATGAACAGCTCAAGGCGCTGACCCGCGGCAAGACGATTAACGCCGACATCATCGCGGAATTCATAAACAGCCTCGACATACCGCGGGCTGCAAAACAGGCATTACTCGCGCTAAGTCCCGAAACTTACATTGGCAATGCTGCGGATATGGCGCGTTCACTGAGCCGGGATG
>SMVB01357096.1_pt1 | contig 11115 bp, 9 predicted proteins | sample 2456461 | NCBI WGS metagenome assembly SMVB01 (sample SAMN11095934, study PRJNA526329) | marine sediment metagenome | biome: Marine sediment; feature: Surficial sediment; material: Deep marine sediment; isolation source: Hadal surficial sediment | place: Pacific Ocean | collected 2014-05 | depth 0-1...
ACGAAGGCGGTCTTTCTGGCTGTCGTGTTGATCATGGCGCCGATGTCCGCGGCGAAGGCCGACAACGACGTCGGCTGTGGGGTCGGAACCTTGATCTGGGAGGGCAAGACCGGCCTGCCGTTCAAGTTGATGGCGTCGTCGACGAACGGGATGTTGTTCCAGTCGGTGTCGATCACGTTCGGTATGATCAATTGCAGCGACGGAACAGGCACCGTCACGGCCAGTGCACGCACGCGCCACTTCGCGGCTCTCAGCTTCGACAATATCGCACGGGACATCGCCCTCGGCGGGGGCGAGAGCTTCGACACGTTGTCGACGCTGCTGGAAGTCGACATCGTCGACCGACCGGCCCTCGCGCGACTCGCGCAGACCCACTTCGACGAGCTCTTCCCGAGCGAGCACGTGACGTCGAACGAGATGCTCGTAACGCTCGATCGCTTGATGCGACGAGACGAGCAGCTTTCGATCTACTCACGTAGCTAGACAGAAGGGGCCCGAAGATTCCGCCTGGAATGTTCGGGCCCGTGCTGTCTCTCCTCCTCGCCAGTCTGCTGGTGATGGCCCGGGTCGCATCCGCAGACCCGGCAGCGGACCTCGCCGAGGCTCCGACGACCGCACTCGACACTGCACCCGCGCCCCTCCATTTTGATGACCTGCACACGATCGCCCGTGACCCGGTCTGGCTCGCGCTCCTCCACCAGGCACGTCACAAGATCAGCGGCGACGCGCGAAAAAGCTTCGACGAGGCGCATTTCTTCTTCGACCCGGAAGGCGCGACGCAACCCCGTCTGGAGCTGATCGCCACCCGTGACGCCTTTCTCGACGCGGACGCCGAGAGGGCACGGCGAGCGCGCTGTCGCTTCCCGGCTCGCTACCAGTTCCTGATCGAGCGGGGCGTGCTGCCCGACGCACCTCGAGGCATCTGCCCCGAGCTCGATACCTGGCGTGCACGAATCGGAGAGGTCGAGATGACACTCGTCTTCCCCGATGCCTTTCTCGGAAATCCCGCTTCGATGTTCGGGCATACGCTGCTTCGATTCGATCCTGTCGAGCGCGAAGGGTCGAACCCGAGCGAATCACTTCTGAGCTGGACACTCGACTACACCGCGAACGCCGGAGGCGACGGCGGCATGACCTACTTGATCCGCGGCCTGAGTGGCAGCTATCGCGGAAAATTCGGAATGGCGCCCTACTACGAGAAGACGAAGCTGTATAGCGATTGGCAGGATCGCGACATCTGGGAATACCCGCTCTCCATGCCGAGCGTACCGCGCGAACGAGTCCTGCTCCACGTCTGGGAGCTGCAAGGGCTCGTTCTCCCCTACTACTTCTTCACGCAGAACTGTTCTGAAAAGCTGCTCGAGGTCCTCGAGGTCGGATGGCCTAATATGGGACGAGGCGGCGGATTTCCACCAACGGTTTCGCCGGTCGACACGCTGCGCGCGATGGCCCAGGCGAGCCCCGACGCGGTCGGTGTGCCGAACCTGCGCCCCTCACCCGCATCCCGACTCCAGGATGCACTCGGCGAGCTGGATCGACCCGCCGCCAACGCGGTCGAGGCACTCGCGGCGGGTCGCATGCTTCCCGATGACGCGGCACTCGAAGTCTATCCCGACGCGGTGCGCGCTCGAATTCTTTCCCTCGCCTACGACCTCCTGCGCCACGCCTATCTCGCGGGCACGGTCTCGGACGAGGACTCCCGTACCCGCGCCCGAGCCCTATTGCGCGCTCGCAGCCGAATCCCCGTCCCGGCGCCACGCGGCATCGAACTGGTCCACCTCGACCGCGTTCCACCCGATCAGGGCCACGGAACGGCCCGCGCCGTGCTCGGCGGGGGCATTCAGGATCGAGACTATTTCATCGAGTTCCGAGTGCTGCCCGCCTATCATACGCTGATCGATGCACCGGGCGGCTTCGCCGAGGGGGGTGAGATCAAAGCCTTCGAGGCAGCCGTCCGCTACTACCCGAAGCTCAACCGCGTCCGCTTCCACGAGTTCATCCTTCTGGACATCACGAGTGCGAGCCCATGGCGCCGTCCTTTCCGTCCGCTCGCCTGGCATGCGGAGGTGGGCCTGCGCACCCGAATGATGTCCAAAGATCGCGGCAGCGGACTCGAGACGACCTCGATTTTCCGCGCCCAGGGCGGAATCGGTGCCGCCGTCGCTCCCGCGCCGCGACTCCATCTCTATTCGTTCGCCGAGATCGTTTTCGAAGCCGCACCGGGTATCGAAGGCAATGCCGCCGCCGGGCCACTCGCGCGCGCCGGTCTCTCCTGGTCGACCAAGGCCGGCGGCTACACGATTCGAGTCGAAGGCATCGCCGGCGCGCTCGCCGGCCGCGACACCTCGGCTTGGCTCGGCGGAAAGCTCGAGCAGCGGATCAGTCTGAACCGAGAATGGTCCGCCGTCCTCGGCGGCAAATTCGAGCGCGCCTACGACGTCGGCCATTTCGAGGGTCGGCTCGCCCTGATCCGCTACTTCTAGCGCGCATTATGCGTGAAGCCCGTCGCGAGAACGCCAGCGGGTAAAAATCAGAAATGCCAAGGGAACTTTGAAAAGTCGCGATCGCGTTTTTCGAGGAAGGCGTCGCGTCCCTCCTCCGCTTCGTCGGTCATATAGGCCAACCGCGTGGCCTCTCCGGCGAAGATCTGCTGCCCTACGAGCCCGTCATCCACCATGTTCATCGCGAATTTCGCCATCCGCTGGGCCGTCGGGCTCTTGCTATTGATCTCCGCGGCCCATTCGAGCGCCGTCGACTCGAGTTCCGCGTGGGGCACGACCGCGTTCACCATACCCATGTCATTCGCTTCTTTGGCGCTGTAGCCCTTGCCCAGGAAAAAGATCTCGCGCGCGAATTTCTGTCCGATCTGTTTCGCTAGATAGGCGGAGCCATAACCGCCATCGAAGCTCGCCACGTCCGTGTCGGTCTGTTTGAAGACCGCATGCTCGGCGCTCGCGAGTGTCAGATCGCAAACGACATGCAGGCTATGCCCACCGCCCACCGCGAAGCCCGGAACGACGGCGATCACGACCTTCGGCATGAAGCGGATCAGGCGCTGGACTTCGAGGATATGCAGGCGTCCGGTTCGAGCCGGGTCGATCGATTCCGCGGTCTCACCCTCCGCGTATCTGTATCCATCGCGTCCCCGGATCCGCTGATCGCCGCCACTGCAGAAGGCCCACACGCCATCTTTGGGAGAAGGACCGTTGCCGGTGAGCAGAATGCATCCGACGTCCGTCGTCATGCGCGCGTGATCGAGCACGCGATCGAGTTCATCGACCGTCCGCGGTCGAAACGCGTTGCGGACCTCGGGCCGGTCGAAGGCGATCCGGACCGTACCCTGATCGACGGCACGGTGATAGGTGATGTCCTCGAGATCGAAGCCCGGGACCTCTTGCCAGCGGGCGGAGTCGAAAATGTCCGAAACTTTCCTCGGGGTCATGCGTATCCTCCTCTGCCCGTGGGCGGCGAAATGCGCCACGCGACGGGCGGCCGAGGATAGCGACGAGTGTCGATCTGTGTCGCGCTATCGTCGACGGGAAGGGAGGCGAGATGACCGAATTTCCTGTTGAGTCGGACCTCGATACGCTCGGCGAAGACGTCCCTCTGCTCGAAGGCATCCGAACGGCCCGGGCCATCCGACGCCTCAAGCCCGACCCGGTCCCGCGCGCGCTGATCCGAAAGGTGTGCGAGGCGGGCACCTTCGCGCCCAGCGGCGGGAATCGACAGCCTTGGATCTTCGTCGCGGTCGACGACCCGGAAAAGCGACAATGGGTCGCCGAACACTACCGACCCGTCTTCCAGAAATACATCCAGCCCGCAATCGATCGTGGCAAGCGGGAGAATTTTCCAGATCGCCTGCTGCGCAATATGCGCGCCGCCCTCTACCTCGCCGATCATCTTCATGAAGCGCCGGTCCTGCTCTTCATCGCCGGGTTCAGGCGTCGCGACGAACCCCAGATTCAGGCGCTCTACCCCTGTGCCCAGAACGTGCTGCTCGCCTGCCGCGCGGTCGGACTCGGTGCATCGTTCACGACGCTCCATCGGTCCTTCGGAGACGAGTGTGACCGAATGCTCGGCCTCCCCGAAAAGACCCCGAGTGCGGTCATGATCCCGATTGGGTGGCCGCTCGGAAAACACGGCCGACCGCCCCGGGCGTCGGTCGACACCAAACTATTCTTCAACGAGTTTGATTCATCGACCCTCAGCGACGAGCGGCAAATCAAATAGGCTGGACCGCCAATCGAAACCCCCACGCAGACTCCACCCGATATCCTGCTGCTCGTCGCGGAGGTATAGGACTACGCGCGTGGGGCCTACACCGGCTGGCGTGAGCGGGTCCCGGATTGGAGCGACCAGCCCGAACACGAGATGGCGGAGCGATTCTGGCCGGCCGGCGAGCAGCCCGCAGCGTGCGCTACGGACGGAGCGAGAGCGAAGAGACACACTGGACGGTCCCCGCCACGGGCAGCGCGCGCTGAGGGGCGACGCTCCCACGTGACGAGGACCCGAGAAGACCGGGCAAAGACGCGAAGAGGCGACGCCGAGTCCGATCTCGCATTGGCTTCGGCCGTGCCGGTCCCGTACCGTAGTCGCGCACCGGCGTCCGGATTCGAGCCAGAGTCCCTTCGCCGCACGATGCGCTTCTCGCGTCCTCTCGATCCACACAAAGGGCCCGAGCGAGAGGCCGCGACGATCCCAAACCGGAGCTCCGGCTCCTCCGGCATACCCGACGACCCCCCTGGTCATCGCCGCCGGCCGCTCTGAAAGGTTCCCCAGCATGCGTGAAGTCGTCATCGTAGAAGCCGTGCGAAGTCCCCTTGGTAGGCGCAATGGCGCACTTGCCGCGATGCACTCGATCGATCTTCTCGGGCGGGTGCAATCCGAAGTCATCCGCCGCGCCGGAATCGATGCAAGCGAGATCGGGCAGGTGATCGGTGGCTGTGTCGGACAGGTCGGTATGCAGACGATGAACGTCACACGCAATGCGTGGCTCGCGCAGGGACTCCCGATCGAAGTGCCTTCGACGACGGTCGATACCCAGTGTGGTTCGTCCCAGCAGGCCACCAACCTCGCCTACGCCCTCGTCTCGTCGGGCGTAGTCGACGTCGCGATGGGCTGTGGTGTCGAACTCATGAGCCGGATTCCCATGGGCTCGACGGTCCCGAAGGAGCGGACGCTGGGCGTGCCGATCAACAAGAACTACTGGGCGCATCACGAAATGACCTCGCAATTCGACGGCGCCGAGCGGATCGCCAAGCAGTGGGACATCTCACGTGCAGAGACCGACGCATTCGGCTTGCGTTCCCAGGAACTGGCCGCGGCGGCCTGGGCCGAAGATCGCTTTGCATCGCAGATTCTTCCGATCGAGGCCCCGATCGGCTTCGAGGACGGCAAACCGACCAAGGAGACCCAGCTCGTCGAGCGCGATGGGGGTCTGCGCGACACGACCCTCGAGGGCCTCGCCAACCTCAAGACCAATATGCCCGATGGGGTGCACTCGGCCGGCTCCTCCTCCCAGATCTCGGACGGAGCGGGGGCAGTTCTATTGATGACTCGCGAGAAGGCGAATGCCCTGGGCCTTCAGATCAAGGCGACGATCGTCGACACCTGCCTGGTCGGCTCGGATCCGGTCCTCATGCTCACCGGCCCGATCGCCGCCACCCAGAAGCTCCTCAACGACAACAAACTGGGTATCTCCGACATCGGCGTGACGGAGATCAACGAGGCCTTCGCATCGGTCGTGCTCGCTTGGGCCCGAGAACTCGAGCCCGACATGGATACGGTCAACCCGAATGGCGGCGCGATCGCCCTCGGACATCCGCTCGGCGGAACGGGCGCGATCCTGCTCACGAAGGCCGTCCACGAACTCGAGCGCGCCGACAAGGAGCACGCCCTCGTGACCATGTGCTGCGGTGGGGGTCTCGGCACGGGCACGCTGATCCGACGAAATTAGTTGGAGATCCTCGACGTCGATCTGCTCGGATTCGAACGCGGCGACCCGGGCCGGCGACGAGCGGTCGTCGACGGTGTGATGCGAAGCCTCGTAACGGGCTTCGTCTACCTGGCCCACGATCTCTCGCAATCCGAACTCGACCTGTGTTATGCCCAACTCACAGCGTTCTTCGCCCTGCCCCAGATCGCGAAGGATCGGAGCGCAGCCCCCGGCTCCCGGGGCCAACGCGGCTATACCGGTCTGCTCGTCGAAACGGCCGCAGGCCGAACTGCCGCCGACTGGAAGGAGATGCTCAACTGGGGAGAACCCGCGCCAGGCGGCCATCCCCTCGGCGAGAGATTCCCCGACCGGTACGGGCAGCCGGTCTTCCCGGAAACCGAGATCCCGGGAATCTCGTCGCTCCTGATGCGTTTGCACCGCCAGATCGCCGATCTCCAGCGTCGCTTCTTGCGGATCGTAGCCGTCGGTCTCGGCGCCCATTCGGCGTTCTTCGACGCGATGGTCGAAAACGGGGCGACCCTGACGCGCGCCGTTCACTACCCGGCGATGAGCGATGCCCCCGACACGGCGCCTGAGTTCCCGGAAGGAGAACGCGTCTGGGCGGCGGAGCATGGCGACATCAATCTCGTGACGGCGCTTCCACGCGCAACGGCACCGGGGCTCCAGGTGAAGACCGCGGACGGCTGGATCGACGCGTTCGCACCGAAGGACCATGCGATTCTCAATACGGGGATGATGCTCGAGCATCTCTCGAACGGAGTCCTTCCGACTGGGATCCACCGCGTCGTCGCACAACCGGGCCAAATGGGCGGACGCCTCTCCGTCGTCCAGTTCTGCCACCCCACGCCGAGCACGATCCTGGCCCCGATGCCGTCCTGTGTGACGCCCGAGAACCCGCAGCGCTTTGGTGCGATCTCGGCGGCCGACCGCCTCGACGAAGTCCTCTGGCAGATCAATCTCGTGAACACCCCGTCGAGGAACACGAACTAACAAGACTCTAGAACGTCTCGCGATCCGGCCTCACGTCGAGTTCGAGCGTCCAGGCGCTCCTCGGCTGGCTGTGAAGCATCCAGTAGGCCTCGGCAATATCGTCGGGCTGGAGCATCCCCTCCGCACCGAGCCGCACCTTGATCTGGGGAAGACGCGTATTGACGGCATCCCCGTCGATCACCCCGTCGATCACGACATGACCGACATGCAACCCCTGCTTGCCGAATTCCCGGGCCATCCCGTGCGCCACGGCGCGCAGCCCCGCCTTCGCCGAGGCGAAGGCGGTAAAGGGTGGCCGCGAGCGCATCGACGCGGTCGCACCGGTAAAGAGCAACGTGCCCCCGCCCGCCGGAATCATTCGCTGGGCAGCCTCCCGACCCGCCAGAAATCCGCCAAAACAGCACACCCGCCAGAGCTCTTCGAAGAACTCGTCCGTCATGTCGACGAGCGACGAGAAGCGGTTGTTTCCGACGTTGTAGACCACGAGTTCGGGCACCCCACCGGCCTGCTCCGCCGCATCGAAATACCGTCCGATCCCGGTCGCCGTCGTCGCATCGCCGACCACGTGGCTCGCCTGGCCGCCACCCGCTCGCAGTGCATCCGCAACCTTCGCCAGCTTCTCCTCGGTTCGGCCCGCGACGACGACGTGCAGCCCCTCACGCGCAAAACGCCGACACAAGGCGCCTCCAACGCCGTTTTCCGACCCCACTCCGATCACCAATGCAGTTCCCATCCGCCCCTACTCCTTCTCCTGCGAGTCTCTCGCCAGCCGCTTGCCGAGCGGGCCTGAACCCGGACTGATTCCGATCAGACGAGGCGGTACTCGACCCCGTCCTGGCAGACGGATTCGCGCCAAGCTAGTCATCCGGTACACGTCCTCGCACAGCCCCGCTGCGGGCTACCGCAGAGCTTAGGTGTCTGCGCGGCCGAAGGCGCACGCGCCCAGAAAACTCGAGCGTTCCCACTTCTCATCACCCCGGTCACCTCCGTCACAGCGGTCACCCGGTACCCACACGATCGAGGGTTACTCGATCAGGACGTTAGGCTCGGCGTAGCCCGCCTGCTTGCAGGCTTCGAGATAGAACTGGAGCGTCGTCGACGCGTCGACGACGCTGGTGACGTTGCCGCTCTCGTCCAGGTTGATATTCGCGCCGTACATCTGGAACCAGACCTGCGTCTCGTCCTCGATGCACTGCAGCGTGTGGACGGAGCCCGCCGGCTCATACAGGAAAGACCCAGCTCGGTTCACGTAGTCATATTCCTTGTATTTCCACGCGCCCGCGGTCGTGTAGCCGAAGACCGGGCCGGAGTGTCGATGGGTCTGCACTTCGTAGCCCGCCTGGAAGATATTCTCGATGATCCAGAGATTCTCGCCGCGCTTCACCTGGAGCACCTTGAGCTTGGCGCCCTCGCCGATCTCGACGAAGGGCAGATCGTCGGCACCGATGTGAATGGATTCGGCCGGGGCAAATGCGTCCATGGGAGGCTCCTTGGCTGTGCGGGTTGATTCCGCGGCGCGTCGTGCGATTTTATGAGTTGTGGCTGTAGCGGTCTGGGTATGCGGTGCGGGGGGGAGGCGTGGGTGAGAGGGGTGGATGAGAGGCGTGGGGCCTGGGTGCATGGCCCGGGCCATCGGTACAAGTAATATCCTGCGAGGTCCAAGGGTAAGTCAGCCCTCCCGATCGAGCGAGGCCACGCGCCCATGTCCGACGATTTCATTCCCCACGGCCGTCTCGGCCGCCTGCTCGAAGACGCGAAATCCCTGCGTCCGCGACTCGTCGACCTGCGTCGACGGATTCACGAAGAGCCCGAACTCGGCCTCGCGAACCCCGCCACCCGGGCGAAGATCCTCGACGAACTCGCGGACCTCGACCTCGAGATCAGCCTGCACGAGCAGACCAGCGGAATCGTGGCGACGCTCCGCGGCGGACAGCCCGGGAAGCGTCTACTGCTGCGTGGCGACATGGATGCACTCCCCATTCCCGAGGACACCGGCCTGTCCTTTCGGAGTCAACACGCCGATCGCATGCATGCCTGCGGACACGACGCCCATGTCGCGATGTTGGCCGGGGCGGCGCGCCTGCTCGTGGCACGTCGTGAGGAATTGGCGGGCGAGATCGTCTTCATGTTCCAGCCGGGCGAGGAGGCCTATGGCGGTGCCGAGATCATGCTCGCCGAGGGCATGCCCGAGGTCGATGCGGCCTTCGCGATGCATGTGGCGCCCCAGATACCGACCGGCATGGTCGGAACGAAGCCCGGCGCGATCATGGCTTCCTTCGACGATTTCGAGATCGAGGTTCGCGGCCAGGGGGGCCACGCTTCGATGCCCCACGATTGCATCGACCCGATCCCGATCGCCTGCGAAATCGTTCAGGCGCTCCAGTCTTTCGTGACGCGACAGATTCCGGCGACGGATCCGGGGGTTCTGACCGTGGCGCAATTCCACGCGGGAACGACGAATAACGTGATTTCCGACTCGGTGAAACTGACGGGAACGATGCGCGCACTTTCGGACAAGACGCGCGCCCTGATGCTCGAAGGTCTGCCCCGCATCAGCCAGGGCATCGCCCGCGCCCATAACGCCGAAGCCGCCGTCGAGCTCACCGCGGGCTATCCCGTCGTCGTGAACGACGCCGGCTTCGAATCCTTTGCCCGGGGCGTGGTAGGCGAACTGCTCGGCGAGCGCGCCGTACTCCCTCTTCCGACACCCGTGATGGGCGCCGAGGACTTTTCCTACGTGCTCAACCGCGTACCCGGGGCGATGGTGCTCTTGGGCGTTCGCCCACCCGGCACGAACGACCCCGCGCCCTGCCACTCGAGCCAGATGATGCTCGACGAAGACGCCCTGGTCCTCGGATCCGCGCTGCATGCCTCGATCGCGACACGTTTCCTGTCTAGCTGACGGCACCCTCTCCAGCTGACGGCACCCTCTCGAGCTGATCGCGCGCCCAGCCACGACAGCCTGCCGCCGTGGCCCTGCTAGACTCGGCGCGCCCGATCGCCCACCGGTCCTCTCCGGAACGATCGGGCATTTCACATTCTACCCGGAGTCAGCCTACGGATCCGACGCAGCTCGGGCGGACAAGGAGAAAGCGCGCTTGGATTGGAAACACGTGATCGGCCTCGGGGTCGCCGGCAACTTCGCCGGGCACCTCGAACAGGCCGGTGAAGCCGACGATTTCAGGGATCTCGCGATCGAGGACTCCGCCGCACCGAAGGGTGTCTTTCCCTTCTACGTGCCGGCCCATTCCCGAAGTCAGGGGGAGCATTTCCTCCACGTCTGCCCGATCTCGGCGGAACGCATTCGCCTGGGTGCGGACGACGAGAATCATCAGATCGAACCCGAGGTGTCCCTGCTCTGTGACCTCGTCTACGAGGACGATCGCATCGTAGACGTCGTCCCGCGTGAAGCGATGGCCCATAACGACTGCTCGATCCGTCGCGAAGGCGCCAAGAAGATCAGCGAGAAAAAGAACTGGGGCCCGGAGACCAAGGGGACGGCCGCCCGGTCGATCCCCATCGATCAAATCGAGCTGGGCGGCGTACTCGATGATCATCGGATCGCCTGCTATCTGCTCCGGGACGGCGAGCTGACGGAATACGGCGTCGACTCCCCGATCACGAGCTACAGCTACAGGTATGGGCAGCTCCTCGAGTGGCTCGTCGGCCGGCTGAACGATCAAGTCGACGAGGGCCCGCTCGAAAATATCTCCGAATGGCTCGCCGCGGCTGGACGGCCGGATCAGGCACTGATCAGCATCGGCGCCACCCGCTACACCCCATTTGGCGAGACGACTTTTCTTGAACGTGGCGACCACGCAATCGTCTCCGTCTACGACGGCAATCGCTTCGACACGGCGGAGATCGAACGATTCGCACGCGGCGAGGTCCCGGTCCCGATTGATGGAATCTCCCTGCTCCGCCAGGAAGTCGTCTAGAAAGCCGTGTTTGGTATCAAACTCGCGCTGCTGATCGCAATCCTCGCCGCGGGCGCTGCCGGGGGAGCGCTTCCCCTGCTGCGACGCGGCTTCGTGCTGAACGATCGCCTGCTCGGCTGGGGCAACTCGTTCGCCGCCGGCGTTTTTCTCGCCGCCGGAATCGTCCACATGCTTCCAGACGCGGACCGGATCTGGAACGGTCTCGGTTGGGACTACCCGATGGCCTTCGCG
>SMVB01091968.1_pt1 | contig 11112 bp, 10 predicted proteins | sample 2456461 | NCBI WGS metagenome assembly SMVB01 (sample SAMN11095934, study PRJNA526329) | marine sediment metagenome | biome: Marine sediment; feature: Surficial sediment; material: Deep marine sediment; isolation source: Hadal surficial sediment | place: Pacific Ocean | collected 2014-05 | depth...
AAAAGCTGACCGATTCGGTCTTGCTAGTGGACATTCCGATGATCCAGAGATTGTTCAATAATATCCTGGTAGGCGAAGAGGGTGGGTGATCCTCCTGTATGCACGAAGATCATCGTGGCCTGTCTTGCGGCTGCCCTGGCCCGCGCAATCACAGCGGCGAATACTTTGCCGGTGTAAACGGGGTCAAGCATCAGTCCTTCCATTTGGGCGCCTAGAATTATGGCTTCCAATGTCGGCGGATTGACCTTGCCGTAACCCGGCGCGAGAAAATCATCAAGCAGTTTGACGTCGTCATCGGTTACGCTCGATTCTATTTTTAGCAACGTAGCAATCCGCTTGCAGGTCTCGGTAACGCGTACTCGCTGAAGCTCGGCGTCACGACGTACGCAAACGCCGGTGACTGAAATTTTGGAGCCGAGGGCGCGGAGCCCAACGAGTAACCCGGCATGTGTGGCCCCGGACCCGGAGCCGACGAGGATTTCATCGACATTGAGTTGCATGTCGTCGATTTGGCCCAGTAACTCTTCGGCTGCCACGACATAGCCCAGCGCACCCAATGGAGGATGGCCAGGTGCGAGCGGAATAATGTATGTTTTTCGTCCCGTCGCCTGCAACTGAGCCGCGATCTCTGCGAGTTGGCGATCAGCACCGGATTCATCTTCACCTTCTGCGTAGGGATGCAGGGTTGCGCCAAGAATTTTGTCGATAAAGACGTTGCCGGAATTTCGATAATATGGACTCTCGGTTGCGACGCGTTCTTCTTGTTGAATGTGGCATTCCATGCCCAGTTTGCGTGCGCCTGCAGCGGCCATGCGGGCAAAATTTGATTGCACGGCACCGGTTATCAAAACGGTGTCGGCATTCTGTGCGCTGGCTTCGCCCAGGTAAAACTCCAACTGACGTGCCTTGTTCCCGCCAAAGGCCAGTCCCGTGCAGTCATCTCGTTTTACGAACAATCGAGCGCCGCCGCAATATTCAGTGAGGTTTGGCATGGCCTCAAGCGAAGTCGTGCCTGAGACCAGTTTCTTCCTGGGAATCGAGCCAAGGCAGCCCAATGCTGCGGGAAAGGCCGAATCTGCTGAGGAGCGCATGGGTTCGTTAGCCGATCGTGGCGAAAAGAATGGCAGCGGTTGACGCCAGGATGGCCATCAGCAAGCAACGGAACACCTGTTCCGAAATCCGTGTGCTAAGGACTCCACCGACCAGTACGCCAGCAACCGTTGCGGGTGTGTGCACAATGCAGAGTCGCAGCGTTTCTGCACTGATACCGGCGACGCTAAACTGGAGAACCAGGGCGACGGTGTAGGCGAATACGAACATAAGCAATATCGTGGCGCGTATTGTTTCCTGTCGATATCCCGCCGCAGACATCCATGCCGCAGGAACAGGGCCGGGCATGGCAAGGCTGCCTCCCATCACGCCCGCTATGGTGCCAATGGATATTTGTTTGAACTTGCCGGAAATGGGTGCCGCCGCAGGTGAACTGGCGCGCTTGCCGCGGACGACCAAGATCAGTGTGAACAGGACAACGAAGCCCGCAAAGGCCTTGAGCATGTCGATATTCATGTTGAGATAGATAAGCAGGCCCAATGGCGTGCCGATCGCCAGGCCCAGCAGAAGCGGCGAGAGCAATGGACGGTCCGCTTTTTGTCGAAGTGACGGCGCCAGCAACATCGCGATGAGAAGATTGAGAATAATGCTGACCTGTATTGCCGCACTGTCGTTCAAAATCACCAGCAGAACCGGCCCGGCAATCACTCCGAAGCCGATGCCGGTCGCCGACTGCAGTGTGGCGGCGCCAAAGATTGCGATACTAAGAATGAGAAACTCTTGTTCCATTTTTTTCTGGCGCTAGCCTGCACTAACTGCAGGAGTCGTGGCAACCGTTGCCGGTGACATTCTTATTGGCAACCCCATTTCGGGATGTGATGTGTGCCCATCGAGATACAGATATTCTTCACTTCAGCGAAGGTTTCCAGGCTGAAATGTCCACCCTCCCTGCCAACGCCGGACATTTTCATGCCGCCGAATGGCTGGCGCAGATCTCGAACATTTTGACTGTTGACGAACACCATGCCTGCATGGAGTTGCCGTGACAAGCGGTGCACGCGGCTGTTGTCATTGGTCCAGAGGTACGCGGTCAGGCCGTATATATTGTCATTTGCCATGCGCAGCGCGTCGGCTTCGTCTTTGAAGGGTATCATGCACGCAACGGGACCAAAAATTTCCTCCTGGGCGCAGCGCATTTTGTTGTCCACATCCGCGAGTACGGTCGGACTCAAAAAATGGCCGTTGGCGAGGTGGTCGGGCAGATTGTCCGGCCTGCTTCCACCGGCAAGAACACGAGCGCCTTCTTCGCGCGCGATATCCACGTATCCTGACACCTTCATAAAGTGGTCTTTGCTGATGAGCGCACCAACTTCGGTCTTGTCATCCATCGGATCGCCGACTCTTATGTTCGCGGCCCGTTTGGCAAAGTCTGCGACGAATTGATCGTAGATCGATTCCTGTACGAATATTCGTGAGCCCGCCGTACATCGTTCGCCGTTAATTGAAAAGATGGTGAAAAGCGATGAATCCAGTGCTCTGGAAAGGTCTGCATCGTCAAAGACAAGCACCGGAGATTTGCCACCCAGCTCCATGGAGAGCCGCTTGAGTCCCGCATTGCGGGTAATGGTCTCGCCGGTTTTGGTGCCACCCGTGAACGAGATAACGCGCACGTCCGGGTGCCTGACGAGCGCATCTCCCGCCGTGTGTCCCCAGCCCTGGATGATGTTGAGCACACCGGGAGGAATGCCGACATCCATTGCAATCTCGCCAAGCCGGTGCGCAGTTAGCGGAGATAACTCGGACATTTTCAAGACGGCGGTATTGCCCAGTGCGATCGCCGGCGCTACTTTCCAGGTCCCGGTCATGAACGGGACGTTCCACGGAGAGATGAGGCCACAGACGCCGACCGGTTGATACAAGGTGTAATTCAGCATCTGGTCGTCCACCGGGTAGGTGTCGCCATTAATGCGCCGGGACATTTCGGCAAAATAGTAAAAATTGTCCGCGGCGCGAGGGATCAGTTGTTTCCTCGTCACGGAAATTGTCAGGCCGGTATCCCGGCTTTCCAGCTCGGATATTTCGTCAACGCTCGCCGCAATGGCGTCGCCCAGTTTTTCGATCAACTTCGAACGTTTTTTGACGGGCATGTTTGCCCAGGCGGGGAAGGCGTCTTTCGCTGCTCGTACGGCATCGTGTACCTGAGCTTCGGAGGCCGCAGAAACCACATCAAGCACTTCACCGGTTGCCGGATTGAAGTTTTCGAAGGTCTCTTCGCTTGCGACCCATTCGCCGTTGATCAAGTGCCGAATCATTCAGTTGTCTCCCAAATTACCCGCGGTTTGTCGTATTCTGTTGCGATAGCTGCACCATTGTATCGTGTTAGCCAGCAAGAAGAATCATTACCCGGGCGATCAATGAAGAAAGTAATTTTTGATACGGATATTGGTATCGACGATGCCATGGCACTGCTGTTTCTGCACTATTCGCCTGATGTGGAGTTGCACGCCATCATCAGTGGCTTCGGCAATGCCAGCATTGAAAATACGACCCGGAATGCGCTGTACATCAAGGAATATTTTGATATAGGGGCGGCAGTCTATCGTGGCGCCGCCCATCCTTTGCAACAGGAGTTTCTGCACCAGTACCCCGATTTTGTGCACGGCAGTAATGGACTCGGTGACATCGAAATAGCCGAGCCCCGCGTGACGGAGGAGGAATTGTCCGGTGCCCAAGCCATCGTCTCGCTTGCCCGGCAATACCCAAAGCAGCTCTCGATTGTTGCAGTGGGCCGGATGACAAATTTGGCGCAGGCATTGGCGCTGTGTCCGGAATTGCCCGATCTCATCCATGAAGTCGTTGTTATGGGCGGTGCCTTCGGCTTTAACGGCCACACGGGCAATGTGACGGCGGTTGCCGAGGCCAATATCGCCGGTGACGCACTGGCGGCCGATATTGTTTTCAACAGTGGCATGCCAATGACCATCGTCGGTCTGGATGTTACCCACGAAACGATAGCCGACCTGAAATTTTTTGACGATCTTCGGGATCGGGCGGGCGAGGCCGGCGCATTCATTCACCGGATAAGCCGCTGCTACCTGGATTTTCATGAACGCACCCAGGGGAAATACGAATGCCCATTGCATGATGCGAGCGCCGTCGCGTATCTCCTGAATCCGGCGTCGTACGTGACTCAGGAAGGATCGGTTCGAGTGGTGACGGAAGGCAGCCACAGAGGCCAGACAGTTATGGATACAGCATGCAGCGCTGGTGCCGGCCAAGAGCACAAAATCTGTCGAGTGTGCACGGCGGTGGATGCTGAGGCTGTGCGGGAGTTGTATGTCTCGACACTCGGCCTAGCAGCCTGTCGGACTTAGGAGAATCTACTGCGGCGGCGGGAACATTGGCCCACTTTTCCGATTTATTTCGTTAAATAGCTCGCTATTCGCCTCAATAAATCGAAAAACTGGACTCAATTTCCCACTCGCCTCGCTACGATTCCCTAAGTCCGACAGGCTCCTAGCAGCCGATTAGTTGCAAGCGTTCTTTGAGATAGCTGCCCGCGGTGTAGCGAGCGGACAAAATGAAATCCATTCGAGGTGCCAGGAAAAAGGGAATGGACAGTCGAGAGACGTTTCCTGACTCGTCCGGCGGGTTGATGACGCGATGCGTTGTCGATGGAAAATAACCTCCGGACGCTTCCCTTAGCATATCCCCGGCGTTCACAATCAGTTCGCCTTGACGGCTGGCCACGTCAATCCATTCTCCATCGAAGCCTTTTACCTGCAACCCGGGCTGGTCGGCAACTGGCAAAATCGTCAGCAAATTGATGTCTTCATGAGGGGCGGCGCGCTCGGCAAGCGTGTCTTCACTGCCGGTGAGTGGCGGGTAGTGCAAAATCCGTAACAAACTCATCGTTGACGACAGCACCTCGGGCAGGGGCTGCGAAAATTTGGCGCTGATCTCGACCGGCATATCGCGTTGCAGCCACTCGAAAAGTTTTTTGCCGAGCTGCATCACAAGTTCACGGTATTCCAGTATTTCAGCCTTCAGTGACGGTGGAATCCGGCCACCAGGGACAACGTGAAAGAATTCCTTAATATCCTTTGTCGAGTGGCCGATCGCTGTTTCTGAAACGTGTTGAGGGTGGAAGCCGGCCTGGTTGGTGTCTGCGTCCTCAGTGTCATAGACGAACACGTGTTTATCGTCGCTATTGAAGAATTGATGCCATCCTGTGTAGATCGTGTTGAGCAAGGTGCCAGAAATCGGGTGTTTTGCAAGGACGGCAAAACCGGTTTCATGCAATGAACGAACAAGTTTCTGCCCCGCATTTTCGTCAGTGCAATCGATGCTTTGTATGAACAATGGAAGCTAACCCCGTTGCATGGAAAACTCGCCCTCAGTTTTCCGCTTGTTGATTCGAGTGGCCACGATCAACAGGATCGTGAGCAAGACGTAACAGCCTGTGCTGAATTGCAAAATAAAGTGATTGTCTGTTGCAGCAACGACCTGGCTGGTGACCCATGGGCTGATAGCGGTGCCAATGCTGCCGCCAAGTAGCAAAGTGGATATCAATCGCGGGGTCGGGACGCGAAGCATCTGTGTCGCGAAAGAAAGAACGATTTTGAGCAGACCCATGTTCGCGAAACCCCATATTGTGGCCAATACGATAAGCCCATCGATATCACCGTATATCCACAGGGGAATGGAGGACACACTTGAACCAATGCCTGCAACCAGGACCAGGCGGCGGACGCCAACTTTCAGCACCCACCAGGCGACAAAGATCTGGGCTACAAACATGCCAGTCCAGAACTGGCTGACCAGTTGTCCGGCCTGCTCGCGCGGTGCCCCGAGCTGAGTCTCTGCATAGTTCGGCAGCCACCAAAGCATGGAATACTGACCCAACGTATAGAGAAAGAGCGCAACAACGCATAACCAAACCGAAGCGGGCCACGGTTCGCGGGCCTGTTTCTCCTGCACATCTGTCGTGGTCTTCGGGAATGTCGAAAATATGGCCAGGAGGAGAACGATGCCGGCGATCAGTGCGACGAACTGATAGGCGCCGGACCAATGAAACTCTCGTGCGATAAAAATGACTGCAACCCCCGAGCAGACAATCCCGGCAACACTGAATGAACCGTCGGTGATGACGAGCATCGAAGCTCGCCGATCCATCTCGTACGTTCTGGAGATGGTCAATGCCGCAGCAGCAAGGCCGACCCCGCAACAGACACCCACGAGTCCAAGCGCCGGCCAGATAAGATCCATGTTGTCGTGCAATAAAAACGAAATCAGGCACACCAGAATCATTCCATACAAACCGATCATGAGTTTGCGCAGGGGGACCCAGTTAAATACGAGCAATGCGATTATGGATCCACCAAGAATGCCAAAAGTGAGCCAGCTAAAATGAGCAGTCAGTTCAGTGATGGGCTGCCCAAAATGCTCAGACATCGGACCCGAAATGATGCCGATGGGCGCCAGCATTCCAGACATGACGAAATAGGCCAGAAAGCTGACAAGCGTGATGCGTTTCTTGTTATTCAAGACAATCGGAACAGGCCTGTTTCAAGGGACAAGGCAGTAGACAGATTTGTCGATGTACAGCGCTTTTTGGCAGTCTGTCAGCATGACCATTAAATGAGGCAGCAATCATACAGGGCTTTCCGGATCCTTCCTTGTCTTGTTGCCGCCTATTCGCCGCTAGTGAATTGACTCAGTACAGAAACGTGTCTAGCGTAGACGCATTCCCAAGGACGAACGGCAATGCAAGAGTGACCGACGGCTTGTACAAAGATGACTATGGCCTCGAATTGACCTGTGCCAGCGATGTCGCGTTGCAGGCTTACCTGTCGGGAATCCAATGTGCATTGCGCCTGGATGCGCCGGGCATAAAAGAACTCACCGAGGCCATCACCGAGGACGAGGAGTTCGCATTGGCCCATGCTGCGCTGGGGCGGCAATTGTTGATTCACGGCTTCAGGAAGCAATCGTCAGTCCATCTGAAAAAGGCCCTCTCTCTGCGCGCTCAGGCGACTGCCAGGGAACAGGTCGCCATTGATGTGGTTGTTCGAACCTGCAGGGCGGATCCACAGGCCATCACAATGGCGCAGCAACATGTGCAAACCTGCCCACAGGATGTTTTCGTCTTGTCTCACCTGGTGGGGCCCTTTGGATTGCTGGCTTTTTCCGGAGAGTATGACTGGGCCGGGCAAAATGTATCGTTGTTAAAAGCGACTAAATCGGCCTATCGCGCAGACGACTGGTGGCATCTGACGACTGGCGCGTTTTTTGCTGCGGAAACGGGAGAATTTGCACAGGCCCGCGAGGATTGTGAGCGTGCCTGGTCGATTAGCCAGAACGGCAATTGTGCACACAGTCTTGTGCATTTGCATTTCGAAGTCGGTGGGCTTGATGAAGGCAAGGACTTCATCAATGAGTGGCTTCCGACCTGGGGTGGTGAATCCGATATGCGTCACCACATGATTTGGCACCTCGCCTTCCTCGATCTCGAAAGTGGTGTCGATATTGATGAGATATTTGAGGTCTATGATCGTGAGCTCGATGCAGCAGTCAGTGACCCAATGCCGCTGACTACATTGAGCGACAATGCGGCTTTCTTGTGGCGCTGCCTGCTGGCAGGTAAAAAAGCTTCGGAAGACAGCAACAAGGACGTCTTGGCGTACGCAGAAAAACACTATGTCGATTGCGGATTCTATTTCGCCGATGTCCACCGTGCGATGGCGACAGCGCTGCAAACCAGCGATACAGAGCATAAGAGTTTGCTCGGCGAATTGCATGAGTTAGCGGAAAAAAGGGACACTCCGGCAGCGGCCAGTCTTGAAGTATTTGCCAGCGGATTTGGCGCGTTTGCCAAGCATGCCTACGAGGAGACGGTGGGCCTGCTGGAACCCGTGTTGTCAGACAGTGTGCTATTGGGCGGCAGCAACCCGCAACGCCGCGTTGTTGAGGACACCTATCTCGAAGCTTGCATGCGTTCTGAACAGTACGGCAAAGCGCGTGCAATCCTGCAACATCGAAACCGACCGACGTCGGTATTTGATCAGAGACTTCTCGAAATAACCGGCTCGTGAGGGCGTAGAGGTACTGAAATCAGTGGGCAGTGATCGGCTTGGCCTTGAAGGTGAATTCAACGAATCAGAGTTGCCCTTGCTGGTTCGCCGTGCCGGCATGGCGGAGTGGCACGAGGGCCTGGTTCGTATCCTCGATCGTCGAGCGCTGCCGATGGCCGAGAAATATCTCGAGTGCAGGACCGCGGAAGAAGTTGCGCTGGCCATTGAGGAGATGGTGATACAAGGCGCTTTTTCGTTGTCCATCGCCGCAGGCTACGGCTTGGCGCTTGCAGTCAAAACGGGGCAGGCTGACCTGGAAGCCATTCACGCCGCTGCGGATCGTCTGCTAAAAACCCGCCCAACCGGTCTTGCGTTGAAGCGTATGATTGATGCCTGCGTGCAGCGTGCAGAGGCTGCAATCATTGCAGGCAGCAGCGCCCGCGAAGCCATTGTGTCAACGGTCGATGCGGCCGCTGCGACACTTGCGCGACAGGGCTGGAAAACGGGCCAGCGCGCCGCCGAACTCCTCGAAGATGGCAGCAGCATCCTGACACATTGTTTTCCGGATCGGTCCTACGTCTATATGCTGATGGAGGCATCACGAGCGGGCAAACGGCTGCAGGTCATTTGCAGCGAGACACGACCGTATATGCAGGGCGCTCGATTGACCGCATTGTGCGCGCAGCAGGCGGGTTTCAATGTAACGGTTATAACCGATGGAATGGGCGGGTTCCTGATGCGCCGTGGCGACATCGGCGCCTTTGTGACCGCAGCGGATCGGGTGTGCATGGACGGCACAGTTTGCAATAAAATTGGCACCTACCAGTATGCTTTGGCGGCCAGTGCTAATGACGTACCCTATTATACTTTGCGCCAGAGTGGGCCGGATCGGGAGAGTGCGGACGAGGACGCTATCGAGATCGAAATGCGTTCGGGTGACGCCCTCTTGTATTGCGGTGGGGAGAGAACGGCACCGCAGGGTGTGCAGGGCCTCTATCCGAGTTTTGATATCACGCCACCGAATCTGGTAACGGCTATCGTCACCGATCGTGGCATTTTCGAGCCGTCGAAAATTTGTAAGTATGTCGATGCGGAGCCATTCGTCAGCGATGCGATTTTATAGACACTAACAATGCTTAAAGGCTATTGAATATGACAGCAGTGTGGCCAGATCGATCAGAATTGCCCGATCCCAATGAGCCCGCGCGTGCGGCATTTCGGGCAATTAGATGCCTGCCCGGTGAGATTGCGCCGAACGTATTGGTGCCCGGTGATCCGGCGCGGGCGCGGCGAATTGCCAACGAATGGCTGACGGATGCGAAACTGGTCATGGTTCAGCGGGAATTTCATTCCTATACGGGAAGCTACCAGGGCGTGCCGGTTTCGGTGATTTCGACCGGCGTCGGCAGTCCGGGTGCGGCCATGGTGATCCAGGATCTGGGCAAGATGGGTTGCAATGTCATTATTCGTGTCGGCACGGCGGGTTCGTGTGTCAAAGAGGTCAAGCCGGGTGACAATGTGATTGGAACTGCGGCGGTGAGAGACGAGGGCCTGACACAGAAATTCGTGCCGGCGATGTACCCGGCGGTTGCAAACCTCGAAGTAACGAATGCGATTCATGCGGCGGCTCTAAAGAAGTCAGCAGTCGTTCATACGGGTGTTGTGCACACGTCCGATTCCTTTCGCAGCCCCGCACTGGAAAAAGATATTGAGATTTCAATATATGCCGGCGTGCTGGCGTTTGAAATGGAAGCGGCCACGGTTCTTACCATTGCGGCGATCAATGGCATCAAGGCCGGTTGTATCTTCAGTATTGACGGCTATGTGAGCAATGTTGCCGGTGGCAATGTGGTTCCGGATACCGAAGCACGCAATCGAGGCATCAAGTGCGCCATTCACTCGTCTCTGGATGCGCTCGTGAGTCTGGCGAATTCATGACCATGCTGCTGGAAAAAGAACGCCTGCAAGTGGCAAAGACGGCGCTTGCCATGTGGCAGACCGGGTTGGTGATCAATACTTCGGGTAATGTCAGCATTCGTGTTGCAGACAAGGTCGTCATTACGCCGAGTGGTTTCTCGTACGAGGGTCTTGAAGCACGGGATATCCTCGTGGTGAATATGCAGGGTGATGCGGTGAGCGGCGATCTCGTGCCGTCATCGGAGATGCCGCTGCATTTGTCCGTGTATGCAGCCGATCCAGGTATCAGGGCGATCGTGCATACGCATTCTGTTTACGCGACGGCGGTGTCCACTCTCGTCAAAGAATTGCCCGCCATCCATTATCAAATTGCCGATCTCGGCGGTCCAGTACCGGTTGCGCCGTATCAGACGTTTGGTTCAGTCGAACTGGCCGCGTCTGTCACAGACGCTATTCGAGGTCGAACGGCTGCGTTGATGCAAAATCACGGCGCATTGACGATCGGAGACTCGGTTGAACAGGCCCTGGCAAGGACGATCACCCTTGAATGGTTATGCCGTGTCTACCTGATCGCCTCGCAGTCCGGTACGCCGTCTCTTGTTGATGAGGAAGAACTCGAACGAGTGCTGCTGCAGCAAATGCGCTTGGCTGCAGCGCAGCAGCGGCGTCTGCATGCGAGGGGTCCTCGCGAGTAATCTTGCGGTGCGATTGTCATTTGCGTGGTCGCGCGTCAGGTCACGCTCCTACAGCAGTACCAGTAGAATAATTGCAGGCGCGTCACCTGACGCGTGATCCCAGGCCGGTATCCATTACGGGCTATTGAATAAAGCAAATGCGGGTGCTATTTTGCGCCAGACTTGGTGATTTCTCTGCTGTCCTGTGCACGTGGCGAAAATGATTCCCTGAGGAAAATCAATGCCTGAAGTGGATGATAAATTGCGTGCCTGCGGCAGTGAACGAAACGTTGACGAGGTCGAGGCGCTGGTACCCAAATATTACGGGAAATGCTCGGCGAAAACTTCGTCAAGACCTATGTCAGTATAAAGGGAAGGAATTTGACACCTTCTTTCGT
>SMVB01265881.1_pt1 | contig 11112 bp, 9 predicted proteins | sample 2456461 | NCBI WGS metagenome assembly SMVB01 (sample SAMN11095934, study PRJNA526329) | marine sediment metagenome | biome: Marine sediment; feature: Surficial sediment; material: Deep marine sediment; isolation source: Hadal surficial sediment | place: Pacific Ocean | collected 2014-05 | depth 0-1...
AATGACACCGGGGAGTTGAGAGATATTCATCGCTATGATGCCGACGGCCGTGATTACGTAGGCCAGGCCCATAAAAGGAACAACGAACTGCGTTACGTGCGCAATTCTCTTCACGCCGCCGAAAATAATAAATCCGAAGATTGTGACCACAACCACGGCAGACGCAATCTTTGTGAAACTGATATCGCCAAGCGCTGTTTGATAAATCTCACCGGTGCCGAGCGCAACCTCCGCGGCACTGCTGATGCTGTTTGCCTGTACGCCGGGAAGCAGCAAACCGGTAGCAATGATCGTGACGACCGCGAATAGCCAGCCATACCATCTCTGGCCCATCGCCTTCTCGATATAGAAAGCGGGGCCGCCGCGATACTGGCCTTCGTCCACTTCTTTGTATATTTGACCGAGTGCAGCCTCGACATAGGCGGTGGATGCCCCAAGGAATGCGACGACCCACATCCAGAATACGGCGCCGGGACCGCCAAAGCCGATTGCCGCTGCAACGCCGGCGATGTTACCGGTGCCGACGCGGCCTGACAGCGACACTGCCAGCGCCTGGAAAGACGAAATGCCCCGTTCCGATTCCTTGCTGGAAAACAGCAAGTGAATCATCTCGCGGAACAATCGAACCTGGACGAACCGCGTCAAAATTGAAAAGAACAAACCGGCACCGAGGGCCAGGTAGATTAGCGCCGGACTCCAGACCCAGGCATTGATGCTGTTGACAACATTTTCCATGGACGGGTCCTGTGGGTACTTTGGTTCTTATCGAAAAGCTCTGCGGATACTACAGGAATCGAATCCAGTCAGCCTGACCGGGCGGACGATGTTCGTTCACATCAGGTGCGCTAGCGCAACCACGCAACGACTGAGACACCGATAAAACTGCCGGCTGCATAGCCCAGGGATCCGAGCAGGAGGCCGGGAATCAACAGGTCACGCCAGCCTTTTGCCGAGGCCAGCGCCGGGGCGCTCGCACGGCCGCCAATACAAACTGCAGATGCCATCGCCAGCTCCGCAAGGTCGAGTTTCAGGATTTTTCCGACGCCAAACAGAATCACCAGGTGCACGATGACGATGACTGACGCAAACAAAAACAGGATCGGCCCGATTTCAATAAGCTTCCAGATATCTGCCCCTGCGCCGACGCTGGCGAGGAATATAAACATCAATACATTGCCAGCTTCCCTGTGGCCCGAGAGTTTTTTGACTTGATGCGGGGACACCGTTGCGATTATCAACGCGAGCACGGTAATGACCAGGATCGAGTAGTCGGACATGCCGATGAGGTCAGCGAGAATCTTGCCGGTTGCTGCCAGCGCGAAGGCGAGCGCCAAAGCCGTCATCAAGCCCGCAATATCGAGATCGGCGATGCGATGCACATCCCCCCCTGACCCGGCGTCGAATAACACTGCATTGTCCATGTGATGTGTCGGATACTTATTTGCCATCCACGCGATACCGGGAATGAAAATGATCAACAGGAAATGCAGGTTGGTGATCACCTGGTCAGCGGCAACGGCCGCTGTCAGCATGTTGTCGTCCTGCATACCGGTGGCCTCGGCGACTGCAGCGAAATTCAGGCCACCGCCGATGTATGTGCCGGTAAATATTCCGGCCAGTTCCGCTTCGTTCGGACCCAGATCAAAGAGAACTACGCCGACGATAGTTCCTACAACTACCGCTGCACTGCCGATCATAAAAGCAATCAGCGTCGGACCGGATTCCCGGACAATGCGCTTGAGGTCCGCCTCAAACAGTAACAGTGGAATTGCGATCGGCACCAAATAGTCCCAGACAACTTCGTACGCGGGTGCCGATGTTGGAATGATGCGCAAGTTCGCGAGTACGATTGCCGCTGTGATCAGCAACATGACGCCCGAGTATTTCCTGCCCCAGGGAAACCGTTCACACCAGAAACCGAATCCCGCCAGTCCAATCAGCACCGCCCAGATCGCGAAGTCCTGGTCGGGCCCGATTAGTGGCAATGACACAGTAGTGGTTCCCCGGAATTGCTACTCGATGATTGCTGCGCGGACCAGGCGATGAAAGATGTCGCGATAGAATTCACCACGATACGGCAGATACTGCGTCAGCATGATGGCCACCATTTCCTCTTCCGGATCGATCCAGAAGACTGTCGACGCAAGTCCACCCCAGTAATATTCCCCGTTACTGGTCGGGTAATTACCCTGTGTGTTGTCGACAATGACGCCGAAGTTAAGCCCGAACCCGCTGCCGTTCGGCAGGCTCGCCGGCTCTTTCAGGCGGTTGGTGGACATCATTTCCACAGTTCTCGGCGATAGGTAGCGTATTCCATCGAACTCGCCGCCATTCAACAGCATCTGGCAAAAACGCCAGTAATCATCGCTGGTCGAGATCAGCTGGCCGCCGCCGCTGAACGCCCCGGGTGCGTGAAGGTAATTATCGGCAAAGCTGCCGGTAAATTTCTCCCGGTCACCAGCTTCATTATGCGTGTAAATGTTAGCGAGCAATGAAGCCTTGTCAGGTGGTACCCACGCCATCGTCTGATCCATGCCGAGCGGGTCGAAGATTCTTTCCTGCAGGAATTCGCCGAGCTCCATGCCGGTCCATTTTTCGATCAGGTATCCCTGCACATCCACTGCGACGCTGTAATTCCACCGAGTACCCGGCTGATACAGCAAGGGAATACTGGTCAGCTTGTCGATGAACTCCTGCATGGTCTGATCGTAACTGGGGACATCCATCTCGATATACTGTCTGTCGACTGCAGAGTTGCCAAAAATTCCATAGGTGAGGCCGGCGGTATGTTGCAAAAGGTCATGGATCGTCGGCTCACGCTCCAGTGCTTCGAGCGTCACGTTGCCTTCGTCATCCTCGCCGGCATAGACCCGCAACTCGGCAAACTCCGGAATGTATTTTGAAATCGGATCAGCGAGCGAGTACTGTCCTTCCTCGTAGAGCATCATCATTGCGACGCCCATGACCGGTTTGGTCATGGAGAATATGCGGAATAGAGTCTCGTCTGTGACTGCTACGTTTTCTTCAACGTTGGCCAATCCCAGGTTTTCATACATGATGATCTTGCCACGCCGGGAAATTAATATCTGAAAGCCGCCGGTCTCTTCATCCTCCAGTAGTCCCTCGAAAAAACTCTTCAGGTATGCCAGACGTTCCGAGGACATCCCCACGTCTTCCGCGCGCGAAACGTCGACGGGCGCGGCGAAGGCCAGGGAGTGGCACAGGTAAACTGCTACCACCGTGGCCACAATAATCGATTTATTTCTCATTCAGGTTTCCCCGCTTTGAATTTTTCATTTTTTCAATAATGCCCTGATTTGGCCAAATAATACCGCCAATTCCCGATTTGGCGCCGTTCAGGGCAATCCAAAAATTCTGGGTGCCGGCAGCAGGCTGCCGTCCGGATTGAACACGATGCCAGGGGTCATGAAATCCCGGATACTCAGGCTGCGTATCAGGTTCAGGGCACCGTTCTCTTCATCAATGGACGGTCCGTCCGGGCGCAATTGAATCGTGGAGTAAATTTTCCCTTCGACAAAATTGCCCTCGCCATCGAGCGTTGCAACCAGGACGGGCGCAATCCCCTTGATGCCCTCGACACTGATGCCGTAATAAGTGGCAAAATTTCCCAGGCTGTACGCGATCAGCCGGTTCCTGTATCGCTCCATTGCCCTGACGACATGCGGACCGTGACCGACCACCAGGTCGGCACCCGCGTCGACCATCAACCTGGCAAACCTGACGACGTCGCCCCGCGGTTCGGCAAAGTATTCCTCCTCCGCAAACGGAAGCCTTGTGACATTCTGTCCTTCGGCGCCACCATGAAATGAAACCACGACGATGTCGTGATGCCTGGCATGGTCGGCAACAATTTTTGCCGCCAGGTTATAATCAAGCATCATGTTTGAATTCCTGGTTACCGCGAACGCGAGCAGCGCGATGTCCAATTCGTTGACGGTGAACGATGCGAAGTCACCTTCAAGTCCGGAGTGATGGATACCGGCTGCGGCAAGCGTTTTCATGCTGGCGAGGCGCCCCTCCTCGCCAAAATCTCTTGCGTGGTTGTTTGCAAGGCTGAGTACATCGAAGCCTGCGTTCACGAAGTGCTGTACATAGCGCGACGGTGATCGAAACAGGTAACAGGCATTCGGGTTGCTGCACTTCTTGCCCGCCTCACCATCGTCCAGCAGCACTCCTTCGAGGTTGCCGAACGTAATATCCGCCCCAGCGAGAATCGGTGTAAGCTGCGCAAGAAAGCTGACGCCGTCATCATCAGGCAGATGATTTTCGGGATAATCCGTGCCCAGCATCATGTCGCCAACGGCGGCGATACTAATACGCTTCGATGTGAGATCTCTTGCAGGTTTTGCGGCGGGTACCGCTGCAGGCGGTGGTGCTTCTACCTGCGGAGGTGGGCCTGGTGCCGGCGGCGGTTCTTCGGTCACCGGCTGGGTTGCGCAGCCGGCCACACACAAGAAAATCCAGAGGCAGGAACTCCTAGTCACCCAGGCGGATTCTCAGGACGTCTATCTTCGCCTGACGCAGGCGGCTGCGCAGCGCGTTGAGTTCATCGAGGTCGCGTGTTGGCCCGATGCGAACGCGGTGATAGGTTTTGTCGTCAATGGTCACGCGCTGGATCCGCGACTCGATACCCTGCAACGCCAACTGCGCCCTGCGGCGATCGGCGTCGGCGTACTCGGTAAAGGACCCTGCCTGCAACACGTAGATGCCCGGTCTTTCGATGGCCTTTGCTTCCCTGTCGCGGCTGACATCGGGCTCCTGTTCAGGGATGATCACCTCGAAATTAGGCAACACGCTATAAAAGTCGAAGCGTCTCTCGGGCGGCTCTTCCGCTGATGCCGTCGCTGATTCATCGTTGTTATTAATTGCGCTGGCGAGGCTGGCTGGCGCAGACGGAGTCTCCCGGGCAGCGGCCCCGGGGTCGCGATCTTTCATGAAAATGGCCAGGGCAACCGACAAGCCGACTCCGAGACCGAACAACATCCACACCCAGCCCGGATACCCGTGCTGCTGTCTACTCCTCGTCCTGCGTTTTCGCTGTCGTTTGGTCATGAAAAACTACATTGAATCCGGTGCCGAGACGCCTATGATTGCCAGGCCGCTGGCGATCACGGCACGCGTTGCCGTGATCAATGCAAGCCTCGCATTGCGCAGCGCATCGTCGTCGACGATAAATGTGTGCGCATTGTAATAAGTATGAAAGTCATTGGCGAGATCGCGCAGATAGTGCACGAGGTGTTGTGGCGCGCGATTGTTAGCGGCCAGTTCGATAACTTCCGGGAAGCGAGTCAGGGTCGTCATCAACGACTTCTCGTGAATCTTTTCAAGCAATGCCAGGTTAGCGATGCCTGCGGCCTGATCATATTGCAGTGACCTGTCTTGCAGTTGCCTGAATACGCTTGCTACGCGCGCGTGTGCATATTGAATGTAATAAACAGGGTTGTCGTTCGACCGGCTTTTCGCGAGCTCCAGGTCGAAGTCGAGGTGCTGATCATTCGACCGCATCACATAAAAGAATCTTGCCGCGTCGTTGCCGACCTCTTCACGCAGCTGACGCAAGGTGACGAACTCGCCCGATCGTGTCGACATGGATTGTTTTTCGCCAGCCCGGTACAGGGTGACAAACTGTATAAGCTCAACTTCGAGGTTGTCGCCGCCGTACCCCATTGCCTCGAGACCGGCCCGGACTCTTACCTGGTAACCGTGATGATCGGAGCCCAGGATGTCCAGTAAGTGATCGTAGCCGCGTTTGCGTTTATCGTCGTGATACGCAATGTCGGCTGCAAAGTAGGTCGTCTTGCCGTTGTCGCGAACGACAACGCGATCTTTCTCATCGCCGTAGTCAGTTGCCCGGAACCAGGTCGCACCATCTTTCTCGTACAGCATGTTGCGCTCTTTGAGAATGGTGAGGGCATTATCGATGAGATTATCGTCAGTCAGGCTTTGCTCGAAGAACCAGCGATCGAAAGTTACACCGAATCCAGCCAGATCGTCCTCGATGTCTGCAAGAATCGAGTCGATTGACTGTCTGCGGATTCGTTGGAAATGATGAATGCCGAGAAGTTCGTGTCCCTTTTCGATCAGTGCGTCAATATATTCTTCCTTGTCACCCTCCGGGGCGTCAGCTGGCAGACCGCTGGAAATTTCGTCGGCACTAAGCTTAGGCATGCCGCTGATATCCAGGCTTGCCGCGATATCCTGGATGTAATCACCTTTGTATCCCGCCTCAGGGAAACTGATCGTTACCCCGCTTTGCTCGAGCAAGCGCAACCAGATGCTGACACCCAGAATGTCCATTTGCCGTCCAGCGTCATTGACGTAATATTCGCGATCGACCTTAAAGCCTGCCGCCTCGAGCAAATTACCGACGGTGGCGCCATACGCCGCATGGCGTCCATGTCCGACGTGCAACGGACCGGTTGGATTTGCCGAAACAAATTCGAGCAGAATTCTTGGCTCTGGCCGGATTTCCTGGTGGCCGTAACATTTTCCCTGCTGCAGAACACTCGCCAGTGCGTGGTGCAAAGCTTTGCTACTTACATGGAAGTTGATGAAACCGGGTCCGGCAATCCCGACCTTGTCGATAAGTTCACTCTCCGGCAACTTATCGATGATCGCTGCGGCAATTTCGCGCGGATTCCTGCCCAGCGATTTCGCGAAGCGCATCGCGATGTTGGTCATGAAATCGCCATGGCGCGCGTCGCGGGTCCGTTCGACGGTTGTGCTGATCGAAGAAACCTCCGGCGCCTCAGCGAGGTCAGGCAAGCTGTTGATGGCCTGCTCTACAAGTTGTGCAATGCTGGATTTCAATTTATGTCCGGGAAATGTTTCGAATCTTAATGGCGTCGCGCAGGAGCCCTTCCTAAGCGGACGATTTAGCTCAAGCAAATGTATCAAACTTTAATCGCCGGCTCAGGAAGGGCTCCTGCAGATCGGCAATTTTAACCATAGATCAGAAAAGCTCAATCGGATCGACGTCGATCGACCATCTGACACGCCGTGCGGATGTGCTGCCCTCGAGTGCGGCGCGGACGTGGCTGAGCATGTCATGCAATGCCCGGCGCTGTCGGGACTGCAGCAATAGCTGCGCACGATAACGCCCGGCCCTGCGTTCCATCGGTGCGCTGACGGGTCCGAGGATCCTGACATGCTCAAACTTCATGTTCTCCGCGATTTTCCTGGCAGACTCGAGGAAAGCGTGAGTATCCTCCCGCCGGACTGCGGACGCCCGCAGTAGCGCGAGCCTGGAAAATGGCGGCCATGCAGCTTTTTCTCTCTCCGCCAGTGCAGCGGCGGCAACTCGCTCATAGCCGCCGCTGAACAATTCGGACCAGAACGGATGATGTGCAAAGGCGGTCTGAATGATGACCTGACCCTGGCGGGCTTCTCTGCCGGAACGGCCGGCGACCTGTATCAAACTCTGCGCGAGCCGCTCACTGCCGCGGAAGACGGTGCTGAAAAGTCCCTGGTCGGCATTGATGATGACCACCAGTGTCAGGTTTGGAAAGTGATGTCCTTTCGACAGCATCTGCGTGCCCACAAGGATCTTCGTCTCGCCGGTGGTGGCCGCCGCGAGCGCTTTTTTCATTGTGCCCCTGATCCTGGTGCTGTCGCTGTCGATGCGCGTGATCGTGTGTTGCGGAAACTGCGCGCGCAGTGACTCTTCCAGCCGCTCGGTTCCCTGTCCGAGCGGCTTGCACGAACTTCCGCAGTCGGGGCACATGCTGTCAATCGTCCGGCTGGCGCCACAGTGGTGGCACATCAGCTTGTTTGTGTTCGCGTGTACCGTCATGCGGGCGTCGCAGCGATTACAGTCTGCGATTTTTCCGCAACCGGTGCAGATTAACGTTGGGGCAAATCCCCGTCGATTGAGAAAAACAAGGACCTGCCCATCCTGGCTAATGTTCTCAGCGATCGCAGAAATGACCGGGGCGCTCAGGCCATCGCCAGCCTGATGTTTGGTCAGGTCGACGAGGCGCAGCAATGGCGGCACCGCCCTGCCTGCACGTGATGGCAACTTGAGGTGCTGATACGCATCTTCCCGGCATCGCTGCAGCGATTCCAAAGACGGTGTTGCCGATCCCAGCACAACGGGGATGTCCTCCTTTTTTCCCCTTACGATCGCCAGGTCACGTGCGGAGTATCGCAAGCCTTCCTGTTGTTTCAGCGAGCCGTCGTGCTCTTCGTCAACGATAATCAAACCCGGCGTTTTCATCGGTACGAAAACGGCAGACCGGGTTCCAAGGATGACCTGTGCTGAGCCACGGCGCGCCGCGCGCCAGCCGGCAAGCCGCGCCGTACCGCTGAGCGCCGAATGTAGCAGGACCGGGTCGAGTCCCAGGCGTGTCCTGAATCTCCTGACGAGCTGCGGCGTCAGGCCTATCTCGGGCACCAGCACCAGAATCTGGCGGCCGGCATCGATCATGTCGCGGATCAAATGCAGGTAGATTTCCGTTTTGCCACTGCCGGTGACGCCGTCAAGCAAACTTACCCTGAACCCGGCTTGTGACCGGATAGCCTGCAGCGCCTTTGCCTGATCCCGGTTCAATTGCGGTCCATCGGTCTGCTCGAGGTTCGCGCAGCTGTCCGGCTGGTCGCTGTCGTCAGAAGAAGCAAATTCCTCGATCATCGATTTGTCGGCAAGATTTTTCTTCAGGCGCCGCCAGCCCGGCATGACTTCATCGAGTTCGGCAAAACTGATGGTGTCTGCATTCCTGATAATCGTAAGCAGCGCGGCCTGGCGCGGCGCACGTCGTCGCATACCGTTCAGATCGGCGGCCGCGCCCTCGGCAGTTGCCGACAATTTCCTGACAGGCGATACCAATGGCTTTCCTTGCCGCAACAGCGCAGGCAGGGCCGCGGCCACCACCTCGCCGATCGGGTGGTGGTAGTAGTCACTCGTGAAGCTGACAAGCCAGCGGTCGACCTCATCGAGTAGCGGTTTGTCGTCGAGAACGGAAATCGCTTTCCTGAGCTTCGATTGCGCAACATCACTGTGTGAAGCCAGCTCCATCACCAGGCCGATTTTGACCCGCCGCCCGAATGGCACCAGCACCCGGCATCCGGGCAGCGGATTGCCGCTGTCCGGGGGCAAGTAATCGAAGAGACGGGACAGTGGCGCATTGATTGCCACCCGGAGCACGGACCCGGTGTTCACGGTAACATGGCCGGCACCGGGAGGATGTCATTTTTGTTAATTAATATAATCACTTACAGAGTTTTCTGCGGCGCGGATGCCCGCTTGATATTACATAATCCGGGGATATTGGAGCCTGTTCCTGTCAACCATCGCCCTGGCCGGACGTTAAATAGTCATGATTCCCGGAAGGGAGTCAAGATGAAAGGACTGAATGAGAGGGATCTCCTGGTTTATTGGACAGGGATGAGCATTGTATGAACGCCTGTGTCACGAGTTTTGCGGTATCTTGCGAGTCGGAGTACCGAACCGGAGTCAGAACGCTGCAGCGCGAACAGGAGCTCAATCGATTTTTGGCGGAGGTCGAAAAACGCGCGTTGCGAATCGCAGAGATTTCCCTCCGCGATCGTGATGAGGCACTCGATCTCGTGCAGGATGCGATGATCAAACTGGCGCGGAAGTATGCCAATCGCAGCAGCGGCGAATGGACGCCGCTTTTCTATCGTATTCTGCAAAATGCGATCCGCGACTGGCATCGCCGGCAGGCTGTGCGCAATCGCGTGATGGTGTGGTTCGGAGGTTCGGGCAACGAAGATAACGATTACGATGCCGTTGCCGCGGCCCCGGATCCTAAAGGCCGCACCCCGGATGAGTTGCTGCAGTCACGCGAGGCCATGCAAGGCCTCGAAGTTGCGGTTGGCGAATTGCCCACCCGCCAAAGAGAGGCATTCATGCTGCGGACGTTCGAGGGCCTGGACGTCGCCGGCACCGCCACTGCGATGGGATGCAGCGAAGGCAGCGTAAAAACACATTACTTTCGGGCAGTGCGTTCACTGCGCGAATCGTTGGGAGAGCATTGGCAATGAAAGAACGGAAGGACATGACGGCCGACAGAGCATTCGCTGACCAGGCGAGGAAGCTTTTCGATGAGTCTGTTGAGGCTCTCGACGGACAAACCCGTTCGCGACTGAACCGCGGACGCCAGGCGGCGCTTGAGGAGCTCACGAGCGGTACACCCGTCTGGGTGCAATGGGCGCCTGCAGCGGGCGTAGCCGCCGCTGCGGTTGTCGCGGTCGTGTTGTGGACCGGCAATCCGCCGGTTGATGAACTGACGCCGGGGGCATCAGTGGCCGATTTCGAGATCCTGCTCGCAGAGGACAGCTTCGAGATGCTGGAAGATCTGGAGTTCTATAGCTGGATCGAGCTCGATGAAGATGCAGACGAAATTATGGAGCCCGAAGACATTGTCGGTTGAAAAAAGACAACCTGAAGCAGCGTTCAAGGTCGCTTTGCTTTGGGGGCTCTTTGCTTGCAGCGGCATAGTCGCCGCGGACGATGATGTCATGCCCGATATAGAGTTTCTGGAGTACCTGGGCAGCTGGGAGGAATCGGATGAAGATTGGATACTGCTGGCCGCCGAAGTGGTTGAACAGGTTGCGTCCGAAGACCAGCGGACCGATCCCGCGTCGAAAGAGGAAGAATCGGTGGAGACTGACGATGAAAGCTAAATATCTTCATCCGGCTGTTGCGACAGTGCTGCTGATATTGAGCAGCGTTGCGATGGCGCAGGATGACCAAATGAACTGGAGCAGCCTGACGGAACAGCAGCAACAGGTGCTTGGCCCGTATGCCGAGGACTGGGAGTCGCTGCCAGGTGAACGCCGCACACGGCTTGCAGAAGGCGCGCGACGCTGGTCGGAGATGGATGCAGACAATCGGGCAGCCGCCAGGGAGCGATTCCAGGACTGGCAAAGTCTTACGGATGATCAGCGTGCTGCAATCCGCGATCGTTACAACCAGTTCCAGCGCCTGACACCGAGAGAGAAGGCAAGAATCCGCAGCAATTTCCGGCACTTTCGTGATCTGCCTGCAGATCGCAGACGGCAGTTGAGAGACCGGTTTCGCGATATGACGCCGGACCAGCGACAGAAAGTCAGGGATCGCCTGCGCCAGCA
>SMVB01314823.1_pt1 | contig 11111 bp, 11 predicted proteins | sample 2456461 | NCBI WGS metagenome assembly SMVB01 (sample SAMN11095934, study PRJNA526329) | marine sediment metagenome | biome: Marine sediment; feature: Surficial sediment; material: Deep marine sediment; isolation source: Hadal surficial sediment | place: Pacific Ocean | collected 2014-05 | depth...
CCCGCCCCCATCTGAATCGCCAAGGCGCCTTGGCGTGGGCCACCAGACCCGACTTTAATTCTCTTTCTGGACCGCGATCATTTGTATCGGCGCGATGCGGCCGGCCTCGATATTTACCAGCACGTTCTTGAGTTTCGCCGGCGCGTCCGCGCCCATGGCGAGATGGATGCCCAGGGGCGGTGGCCCGTCCGCCGCGGCGGCCAAGCGCTGTTTGAAAAAGTCCAGCGCGAAATCGGTGTGGTCCTCGACGTCGCGGATCTCGAACCCCGCGTCGCCGAGAAGCGTTCGCATTTCTTCGGGCGTCGTCAGATGGCTGGTTTCCGCCGACGCGGCCCACGGGACAGGATAGGCGAGCGCTTCGTCGCTTTTCTTCATCACGTCGAAGATGGCCAGGATCGCGCCGGGTTTCATCACCCGGGCGGTCTCGGCGTAGAGCGCCGCGCGGTCCGGGATGTTCATGGCGACATGAAGCGTGATCGCCGCGTCGAAGGCCGCGTCTTCAAAAGGCATGGCCAGCGCGCTGGCGACCTCGAAGGACGCCTTGTCTTGCAAACCGGTCAGCTCCGTCAACGTGTTGGCGACGGCAATAAACTCCGGTGTCAAATCGATGCCGGTGACCTGGCAGCCGAATTGCGCCGCGATATAGCGCGCCGCGCCGCCCAGACCGCAGCCGATGTCGAGAACATGCCGGTCGGCGGCCAGGGCCATTTTGGCCACGACGCGGGTGGTGGCCTCCCGCCCGCCGATATGGAATTCGTCGACCGGCGCAAGGTCATCGGGCCGCAACCGAGTTCTGTCGGCGCCCACCGCGTCAAGCCCGGCGAAAATGCGCGCCTGCAAATCCGTGCCGCCGTAATGCCGCGCGACGGCGGTCTCGATATTTTTCACGCTGTTTCTCCTCAAGACGTTCCGGCGCGCCGACCGCGCCAAAAGTCGATCGCCCAAAATAGGTCGTGGCGGACCGTCACGCGAGAGGCATTGACAAAACCAACCGATCGGTTGCATTCCGGGCATGGCACGAAAAAGCGAACAGACCAAGGCGCGGATCATCGCGGCGGCATCGCTGCTGTTCTGGAAACGCAGCTACCGCGCGGTCAATGTCGCGCTGATCAGCGATACGGCGGAAGTCAACAAGGCGACCCTCTATCAATATTTTGCCTCCAAGGAAGCCCTCGCCCTGGCGGTGATCGAGGATAATTTCCAGCGCACCCGGGACTACATATTCGAAGGCAGCTTCGCGGTTTCCGACGACCCGGCGCGGCGCATCGAGGAAATCTACCGGCGCGTGTTCGAGACGGCGAAGGCGGCGCGCGCCGACGGCGCCAGTCCGGGCTGTCCCTTCGTCAATATCGGCGCCGAGATGGCGACCGAGAGCCCCGAGATCAGAACAGCGGTCGCCAACGCCTTCTCGCGGTTCGGCGCCTACTACCGCCGCATCGTGCGCGATGCCGCGCCGGCGGGCGGGGCCCGGAGCAAGCGCGCCGAGGACAAGGCGGTGCGCGCGCTGATCGCCACCATGAACGGGGTCATGATGGCCTCGAAGATCGAGAACCGCGCCGAGGCCATCCTCGAGGGTATCGGCACGGCGCGATTGATCCTGGACGCCTAGGATTGGACAGAGATTTGGCTTGTTGCATTTACCCGATACGTAACCAACCGTTTAGTTTTAACATCACACCAACGGGAAAGACCCCATGAGCGAAATGATCGATGTCAGCGTCGCCATCGCGGCGCCGAAAGAAGCGGCCTGGGCCGTGTTGGCCGATTACGGCAACGTCCACACTTATGTCCGCGGCATCCTTAACGCCTATCTGACGACCGAACAGGCCAGCGGCGTCGGCATGACCCGCTACTGCGCGCTGCCGCGCATGATGATGATGAAGCAATATATCGTCGAGGAAATCACGGCCTGGGACGAAGGCCGGTCCTTCACCTACATCATCACCGACGCCGCCGCGCCGATCACTGATGCATGGGTCGCGTGGTCGGTCGAGGGCGACGACAGGCGCTCGAAGATTCGGGCCCGGGTCTCCTACCGGCCCAAGGGCGTGATGGGCCGGCTGATGTCGCCGATGATGCGCAAGCAGTTCCCCAAGCAAATGAACGCCGCCCTGGCCGATATGAAGCAGCACCTGGAGGCGCGGGTGATACGGCACGCCAAGGCGGCCTAGCGGACGTTCCGCGCGGCCGGCGAGGTCGTCAGGGCGCGGTGCCGCGCATCGAGCCCGGATGGCCGGGTAGCGCCAGGGTCTTGCCGGTGTTGGTGACCGTGGCGCCGTCGACCTTGAGGATCGATATGTCGCCGTCGGTGAAGTTGCCGACATAGATATATTGGCCGTCGGGACTGAACACGACCCCTTCGGGCAGGCCGCGAACCTCGATCTCGGCCACGCGGCGCACGGTCTTGCCGTCGATCTCCAACACCACGACACTGCCGTTGCGGTTATAGAACCAGCTATCGGTGGGCACGCCGGCGCTGCCTTTCAGCAACACCGCCACGGCGATGCGCCCGGTCGGGCTGATCGCCAGGCCCTCGGGGGCGTCGCCGACCACGATCCGGTCGATGACGCGTGGCGGCGTGGCGGTCAGGTCGATCACGCTGACCGTATCGACATGGCCGTCCGAGCGCCCGCCATTGCCGTTGTCGGCGGTCAGCGCCAGGGCGCCGTCCGGCGTGATCGCGATATTGTAGGGCCACAGTCCCACCGGCATATCCAGGTCGGCCTCGTAAGTCACGCGGCCGTCGGCGATACTTAGAACCGCGATCTTGTGTCCGGGAAATTTGGTCACCAGGGCGCGGCGGCCGTCCGGCGTGATGGCGACGGAGGCGACCTGTTCGCCCATGTCCACGGTCTGGACCAGGCGCACGGTACGGCCCTCGATCGCCAACACGCCGATCGAGTTGTCGGCGCGGTGGGCGACCAGGGCCAGATCGCCGCGCCGGTTGATCGCCATGCCCGAGGGCTGGCGCCCCACCGTGATCGTGTCGATCACGCGCGGCGGCTCCAGGGTCAGATCGATGACGTGAATGCGGTTGCCGGGTTGTGGCTTCCAGCCGTCGCCGTCCGCCACCCAGTCCATCGCGTTGGCGACCAGGGCCAGGCTCTCGTCCGGCGTGATCGCGAGATTGGTCGGCGGCCCGAACACCGAGTTCATCAGCGCGAGGTTGGCGACGATGCGCGGCGATCCCGGATCGCCGATATCGATCACCGAGACCAAATCGTTGCCCGGCGCGGTGAACTTGGCGCCGCTTGCCTCGAACGTGACCTTGTTATCGATACCGACGATCATCAGATCGCCCAACGCCGGACCCGCGCCCACGCCGGCCATCACGGCCACGGCGGCCAGCCAGGCCCATCGTCGTATCAGTCTCTTGCGCGCCATGTCGCGTCCCTCCCCTTGGATATGGCCGTATTCTAGTTTACACGCGCGCCACGATAAACAGGCGGCGGAACGGGAACAGGGTGCGGCCGTCGGCGCGCGGCGGATAGGCGCGCGCGACGCGGGCGGTGTAGTCGGTCTCGAAGGCCGCCGCCTCGTCCGGGGCCAGGGCGTCGAGGAACGGCTTCAGCGCCGCGCCCTTGGTGAAGGCGACCACCGGATCGTCGCCTTCGAGCACATGCAAATATTCCGTTTCCCAAATATCCAACGTGGTCACGTGGGGCCCCAGAATATCGTAATAGGCCGCCGGGGCGAGTACCGGCTCGACACGGATCATCGGCGCGAGCCGCGGCGCCCACGGGCCGACCTCGACCGTCTGTTCCATCAGTTTATGCGACGGGGCGCGCCAGTTGTTCGGCATCTGAACCGCCAGCGCGCCGCCCGGCGCCAGCCAGCCGACCAGGCGCGGCAACAGGGCGTCGTGGCCGTCGATCCAGTGCAAGGCGGCGTTGGAGTAGATCAAATCGGGCGAGCCGTCCGGCGTCCAATCCGCGATATCGCGTTCCAACCAGGTGGCGCCGGGACAGTTGTCCGGCGCGGCGGCCAGCATTTCCGCCGAGTTGTCGACGCCGGTGAGGCTCGCGTCCGGCCAACGCGCGCGCAACAGGGCGGTCGCGTTGCCCGGGCCACAGCCGAGGTCGACAATGGTCCCCGGCGCGTCCAACGCGACGCGCGCCAACAGGTCCGCGGCCGGGCGCAGGCGCGCTCCGGCGAACGCCAAATATTGGGCCGGATCCCAACTCATGCGCGTCTCCTTCTTCAATTACGCGGCCCAGTCTATCAGACCCGGCCCCGGCATTCTTGACCCGCCCCGCGCATTGCGCTACGCGCTGCCGGTACCGCCGGCGACCCGAGGACCGACGTGAAATATCTGAGCACCCGCGGCCGCGCGCCCGAACTCGGCTTCGAGGACGCGCTGATGACCGGCCTGGCGCCGGACGGCGGCCTGTACCTGCCGCGCGCGTGGCCAACCCTGACGGCGGAGGAGATGGCGGCCCTGTCCGGCCTGCCTTATGCCCAAGCCGCCCGGCGGATCATCGCGCCGTTCATCGGCGGCGAGATCGACGACGACGCCCTGGGCGCCATGCTGGACGACGCCTATCGGGATTTCCGCCATCCGGCCACGGCGCCGCTGGTCCAGATCGACGACAATCTTTGGCTGCTGGAGCTGTTTCACGGCCCCACCCTGGCGTTCAAGGATTTCGCGCTGCAGCTTCTCGGGCGGCTATTCGACCATGTGCTGGGCAAGCGTGGCGCGCGGGTCACGGTGATCGGCGCCACCTCGGGCGACACCGGATCGGCGGCGATCCACGCCTGCATGGACCGGCCCAACATCGACATCTTCATCCTGCACCCGGAAGGCCGCGTTTCCGAGGTGCAACGCCGCCAGATGACCACGGTGACCGCGTCCAACGTCCACAACATCGCCATTCGCGGCACGTTCGACGACTGCCAGGCGCTGGTCAAGATGATGTTCAACGACATCGCGTTTCGCCGCGACATGAATTTGTCGACGGTCAATTCGATCAACTGGGCGCGGGTGATGGCGCAGATCGTCTATTACGTCACGGCGGCGGTATCCCTGGGCGCGCCGTCGCGCGCCGTCACGTTCGCGGTTCCCACCGGCAATTTCGGCGACGTCTATGCCGGCTACGCCGCCTCGCGCATGGGCTTGCCGGTGCGCCGGCTGATCGTCGCGACAAACCGCAACGACATCCTGGCGCGCGCGCTGACGACCGGCCACTACAAGGTCGCCGGGGTATCGCCGACAATGTCACCGAGCATGGACATCCAGGTCGCCAGCAATTTCGAGCGCCTGTTGTTCGATCTTTATGACGGCGACGGCGCGGCGGTCACGGAGTCGATGACGGCGCTGACGGCGGAAGGCGGCTTCGATATCGCGCCCGAGCCCCTGGCCCGCGCCCGCGCCCTGTTCGACGCCACGCCCATCGACGAGGACGCGACCCTGGCCGAGATCGCCCGCGTCCACGCCGAGACCGGGCTGTTGATCGATCCGCACACGGCGGTTGGCGTGGCGGCGGCGCGCGCGGTCGCCCATGACCCCACCGCGCCGACGATCGCCCTGGCCACCGCGCATGCCGCCAAATTCCCCGACGCGGTCGAGCGCGCCACCGGGCGGCGACCCGCCACGCCGGCGCCGCTCGCCGGGCTGCTCGAGGCCGAGGAACGCTGCCAGGCCCTGGACAGCGACATTGCGGCCGTACAGAACTATATTCGTTCCGAGGGACAACCGAATGCCTGATAACGCGCCGACAAAGACACGCCATGACGCCGCCGGGACGGGCACGTCACCCGATCCGCGCCTGACCACGCTGGACAACGGCATGCGGGTCATCACCCAGGACATGCCGGCGCTGGAGACCGCGTCGGTCGGGGTCTGGGTGGACGCCGGCGCGCGCTCGGAAACCCCACAACTCAACGGCATTTCGCATCTGCTGGAACATATGGCCTTCAAGGGCACGAAACGGCGCGACGCGCGCGCCATCGCCGAGGAAATCGAGGCCGTCGGCGGCCATCTCAACGCCTATACGTCGCGCGAGCACACCGCCTATTTCGCCAAGATTCTGCGCCAGGACGTGCCGCTGGCGATCGATCTGCTGGCCGATATCCTGTGCAATTCGGTGTTCCGGGACGACGAATTGGAGCGCGAACGCGCCGTGGTGATCCAGGAAATTGGCCAGGCCGACGACACCCCCGACGACGTGGTGTTCGATTATTTCCAGGCAACCGCCTATCCCGACCAGCCGCTGGGCCGGCCCGTGCTGGGCTCGTCCGACGGCGTGGCGGCGTTGACCCGCGACGCGCTGCGCGGCTATCTGGGCCGCCATTACACCGCCGATCGCATGGTGCTTTCGGCGGCCGGGCGCCTCGACCACGACGCGGTGGTCGCGCTGGCCGCGAGCGCCTTCGACGGCTTGGCGACCGAACCGGCGCCGGCCTTCGACCCGGCGCGTTACCAAGGCGGCGACAACCGCAAGAGCCGCGACCTCGAACAGGTCCATCTTCTGATGGGTTTCGACGGCGTGGCCTACGGCGACGACGACTTTTATCCCACGCAGCTGCTTTCGACGCTGTTGGGCGGCGGCATGTCGTCGCGCCTGTTCCAGGAAGTGCGCGAGAAACGCGGCCTTGCCTATTCGGTATTCTCCTTCGCATCCAGCTATGTCGATGGCGGCCTGTTCGCCGTCTACGCGGGTTCGGGCGAGGCGGAAAGCGCGGAACTGGTCGACGTGGTCTGCGACCAGGTCCGTGACGTGGCGGAACGGGTCGGCGAGGACGAAGTGGCGCGCGCCCGCGCCCAGATCAAGGCCGGGCTGTTGATGTCGCTGGAAAGTTCCTCGGCGCGCTCCGAACAACTGGCGCGACAGATGCTGATCTTCGGCAGATACGTGCCGACGGCCGAGATCATCGAGAAGATCGAAGCGGTGGATACGAACCGCGTGTCCGCGGCCATGCGGCGGTTGTTGGCCAACGGCGCGCCGACGGTGGCGGCGCTGGGCCCGGTGAGCAAGGTGCCGGACTACGACCACATCGCCGCGCGGTTGGCGTGAGGGGCGCGATGGCGGAGACCGACCAGGAGACGCGCGAGGATGGCGGCCACGTGCTCGACGCGCGCGGGCTGGCCTGTCCGATGCCGGTGCTCAAGGCCAAGAAGGCGATCCGCGCCGTGGCGCCGGGCGAGACGCTAACGGTGCGCGCCACGGACCCGGGCTCGGTCGAGGATTTCAAGGCGTTCTGCGAAGCGACTGGCCATGCGCTCGAGTCGAATGGCGAATCCGACGGGGTTTTCACGTTCGTGATCCGCAAGAAGCGATGATCAACCTTCTCAAGACCCTGTCGGAGATGATGCGCGGCAAGCCGATCCGCGGCCCCCGGATCTACCTGCGCCCGCCGCATCGGCGCGATTTCAAGGCGTGGATCGCCCTGCGCGCCGCCAGCAGCGCGTTCCTCACCCCTTGGGAGCCGACCTGGGCGCGCGATGCCTTGACGCGGCGCGCGTTCCTGCGCCGCCTGCGCGCCCACGCCATTCATTCCGGCGCCGACACGGGCTACACCTTCTTCGTGTTCCGCACCGAGGACGACGCGTTGTTGGGCGGCATCTCGCTGAACAACGTGCGCCGTGGCGTGGCCCATAGCTGCAACATCGGCTATTGGATCGGCGAGGCCCATGCCCGCCAGGGATATATGACGGAAGCCCTCGGCGTGCTGCTGCCGTTCGCGTTCGATCGCCTGCGGTTACACCGCGTCGAGGCGGCCTGTCTGCCTAATAATAAGCCCAGCAAGGCGTTGTTGATGAAGATCGGGTTCCGAGAAGAAGGCTTCGCGCGGCGCTATCTGCGAATCGACGGCGAATGGCGCGATCACGTGCTGTTAGGCATGCTGGCCTCGGACCCCCGGCCGGTCCGCGCGCCACGGCCGGAGTCGGTCGAGCGGCGCCCCCCCGCGCGCCAGGCCGCGGCCGGCGCCTTCGCCCCGGCGTCGCGTTCCCAGCTCAAGACCGGGCGCGGCTGAACACGGCGACAAGTTCGACCTGGGCCGACCACAAGAACTGATCGATCGGGGTCACCGACTCCAGGCGGTATCCGCCGTCCACAAGGGCGCGCGCGTCGCGGGCAAAGCTGGCCGGGTCGCACGACACCGCGATCACGCGCGGCACCGCACTTCGCGCCAGGGCGTCGGCCTGGCGGCGCGCGCCGGCGCGCGGCGGATCGAACACCACGGCGTCGTATGCGTCGAGCTCCGCGCCCGCCAGCGGGCGGCGCGCCAGATCGCGGGTCTCGGTGCTCAGCCGGTCGGTCAATCCCGCCCCTCGGGCCGCCTGCTCCATGGCCGCGATCGATGCCGCCGCGCCGTCGACCGCGTGGACCCGCACCGCGGCCGCGCGAAGCATCGGAAAGCTCAGGGCGCCACAACCGGCGTAAAGATCGGCCACGGCGCGCGCGTCACTGAGCCCCGCCAGTACCGCGTCGCGGATCGCCGCCTCGCCCGCGGCGCTGGCTTGCAGGAAGGCGCCGGGCGGCGGCGTCACGGAAACGCCGGCGAACCGGACCACCGCGGCGCGGCGCCACGCGATCGGCTCGGTCTCGCCGCCGGCGCGCCAACTCATCCGCGCCAGGTCCGCCACCTCGGCGAAGGCGGCCAATTTTTCCCGCGCGGCGAGGTCGGGCGGGCGCGACGTTTCCACCACCAAGTCGATGCCGGTCTCGGTCCGGGTCAGAACGATCCCGAGCCGCCCGGCGTCGCCAAGGCCGTCGAGCGCCTCGCGCAGCGGCTCGAGAACCGCGACGAGGTCCGGCTCCATCACCGGACAGACCACGATATCGACGACCCGGTGGCTGTTCCGCGCATGAAATCCCAGCCGCGCGCGCCCCCCGGCGCGGATCGCCACGAGGCTTGCCCGGCGGCGCGCGCCGGCCGCCGTGACGCGGAGCGGCGCCAGCGGCGGCTCGGTGAAACCGCGCCGGGACAACGCCGCGCGCACCCGCTCCACCTTCCAGTCGCGGTAGGCGCGGGCGGCGAGGTGTTGCAGCGCGCAGCCGCCACAGTCGCCGAAATGCGGACAGACGGGATCAGCGCGATCCGGTCCCGGCGCCAGGACGGACACCAGAGATGCCGTCACGCCACCACCGCGCCGTCCCGTCGGCGCCGCCAGCACGCGATCGCCGGGCACGGTAAAGGGGATGAACACGCGCGCGCCCTCGTGGCGGGCGATGCCGTCGCCACGACCGCCGATTTCCTCGACGGTCAGTTCGAGTTCACGTGATGACATGGGCGGTCACCCGAACGCTTCCCGGTACATGCGCCCAATACGCTCGACCTCGGCGCGGAAGGTCGGTCTTGTTGGAGATATCCTCCTCCATGGTCTTGCGAACCGCGCAATATTCACGAACCGGCCGCCGCGTTTCATCCTCGGATATCGGCAAGATCATAGCTGGTACTGCGGCCGCCCTCCGGGTTCTTTGTGAGCGCGCCGCGTTTTATCAGATCGAGGATGTCCCGGTAGGCCGTGTCCTGCGAGCACTTGGCGAGCTTTGCCCATTTCGACGATGTAAGCTTGCCCTCAAACCCGTCGAGCAGGCGATTGAGCACTTTGATCTGACGTTCGTTCAGCGGCTCGGTGGCGAACCTGTTCCAGAAGCGCGACTTGAAGAGCACCGAGGCCAGCGTGTCCTCGGCGCCGGCGATTGCGCGCATGAAGCAGCCCAGGAACCATTCCTGCCAGCCCGTCACATCCATCGCCCCCTTCTGAGTCGCTTCCAGCGTCTCGTAATAAGCGTCACGCTCGAGCCGTATTTGGGCCGACATGCTGTAGAAGCGCTGTACGCTCCGTTCGGAGCGGGCCAGCGCCATATCGGCGATCGCCCTCGCGATGCGGCCGTTGCCATCGTCGAAGGGATGGATAGTGACAAACCACAAGTGCGCAAGCCCGGCTTTGAGGACAGGGTCGGTGTCGGCGTCGGCGTCGTCGTTGAACCAGCCCAAAAAGGCTGAGATTTCACTGTCCAGACGGCGCGCGGGCGGCGCGACGTAGTGAACGCGTTCTTTCCCGTAGGGGCCGGAAACGACTTTCATGGGGCCGCCACTGTCGTCCCGCCACGCGCCAGCGCGGATTTTGGCCATGCCGCCGTGCCCTGTCGGAAACAACGACGCGTGCCAAGCGAACAGTCTCCCCTCGTTCAGCGGTTTTTCGAATTCGCCCGTCGCGTCCAGAGTCATGTCGACGACGCCTTCCACGTCTCGGCCGGCCGGCTTCAAGCCGCCGATATCCATTCCAAGACGCCGGGCAATGGAAGATCGTACTTGGTCCGGGTCGAGCAACGCGCCCTCGATCTCGCTCGATTTCAACACGTCCTGAGTAAGGGTCTTGAGCACCGCTTCTTGCCGCAGCGGAAAACCGAGCGCTTCCATGCGTCCCATGAGGCGGCCCTGATCATGGCGCGCTTCCGCCAGGACCGTCCCCAGCCGTTCCCGGTCCCAGTGGAATCGGGGCCAGTCCGATAATTCCCAGATATATATCGGTTTTCTCCGCTTACTATGCGGGAATTATGAAGCGTATTCTCCGCGCCCGCAAGGATAATCGCTTCATGAATTGCGGAGATTAGAGGCGCCTCATATTATCGAATTCGGACGCAAGAATCGGGGTGCTTGCGTTCTCGATCGCCCTCATACTGAACGAAACGGGCGGCTAGGCCTGTAATTTTCGCAAGGAAAGCGGTGATGGCCGTCGCGGCCGGCAACACGAAGCGGGCCCCTAGCGTCGCCAAGCGGGTCGCGGCGCTCGATTGGCGCGATATCGCCGCGCGCCTGGACGCCGACGGCTACGCCATCATCGACGCGATGCTTTCCCCACGCGAGTGCGCGTCGCTGGCCGCGACTTATGACGCGGACGACCGGTTTCGCAGCCGGGTCGTGATGGCGCGGCACGGCTATGGCAGCGGCGAGTATAAATATTTCGCCTACCCGCTTCCCGAAACGGTCGCCGGGCTCCGCGCCGCGCTCTATCCACGCCTTGCCACTATTGCCAACCGCTGGAACGAGACCATGGGCGTGGACGCGCGTTATCCGGACGATCACGCGGCATTTCTGGAGCGTTGCCATCGCGCCGGCCAGACCAAGCCGACGCCGCTGATTCTGCGCTACGGCGCGGG
>SMVB01174660.1_pt1 | contig 11110 bp, 7 predicted proteins | sample 2456461 | NCBI WGS metagenome assembly SMVB01 (sample SAMN11095934, study PRJNA526329) | marine sediment metagenome | biome: Marine sediment; feature: Surficial sediment; material: Deep marine sediment; isolation source: Hadal surficial sediment | place: Pacific Ocean | collected 2014-05 | depth 0-1...
ACGTTCCGGGTTCCCATGGAGATCCTCGTGATTACCGCCGACGGGCAGGTGCGTAAGCGCGTCGATCTCTCCCAGCGCGAGACTGTCGTCCACCTGGAACGTGTGCCGAGCGAGCCTACGAGCGTCGTTCTCGATCCGGACGGGTGGGTCCTCAAGGGCGGGTAGGAGCTTCGACACCGGCAACCCGGTCCTGGGCCACGAGCATCTCGGCGCACAGGAGCGTCCCGCCCGCGGCGCCACGGACCGTGTTGTGGGAGACCGTGACAAACTTGAGCCCGAGCAGAGGGCACGGGCGGAGCCGGCCGACCGAGCACGCCATTCCGCCTCCGAGAAGTCGGTGAAGCCGCGGCTGCGGCGCGTCCGGCTCCTCGACGTACACGACCGGGCGTTCGGGGGCCGACGGAAGTCCCACCGTGTGCGGCAGGGCGGCGAAGTCCGCCCACGCCGCCCGTACCTCGTCCATGGAAGGATCGCCGTCGAGCGCGACGGACACGCACAGGGTGTGTCCGTCGACCACCGGAACCCGTGTACACTGGGCGGACACGGTGATGTCCGCGTACACGACCTCGCTGCCACGGACGCTGCCCAGGATCTTCCGGGTCTCGATCTCTATCTTCTCCTCCTCGCCGGAGATGAATGGGATCACGTTGTCGAGCAGCTGCAAGCTCGACACACCGGGGAGCCCCGCACCCGAGACAGCTTGGAGTGTCACCACGTGGACCTTGCGAACCCCGAACGCCCGGTGGAGTGGCGCGAGGGCCAGCGTGAGGCCGATGGTCGAACAGTTCGGATTGGTGACGATCCCGCCTCCGTAGTCCTGCGCCGCCAGGAGGTCCAGGTGTTCTGGATTCACCTCCGGCACGAGCAACGGCACGACGGTGTCCATGCGGTGGTTCTTGGCGTTCGATACCACCATCGCGCCCGCCCTCGCGAAGTCCTCCTCTACCGGCCCGGCGACCGACGAGTCAAGCGCTGAAAAGACGAGTGGGACGTCTCCGGCCACCTCGGTCACCTCTACGATGGTCCCACGCACGCCCCTGGGAATAGGCGACGGCAGCACCCAACGGGCCGCATCCTCGTACGCTCTCCCCGCCGACCGCTCGGACGCGGTGAGCCGGACGATCCTGAACCAGGGGTGCTCCTCGAGCAGCGACACGAGCCGTTGGCCCACGCTGCCCGTCGCGCCGAGGACCGTCACCGGAATCCGTCCGTCCGCAGCGCCCGACGCGTCCGTTCCCATCATGTCTCCGTTCTCTTGGGAGGGCGCGCCCTCGAGGCACGCATGATATCAGCCAGGACTCCCGCCGCGGTGACCTCGTGACCGGCGCCGGCACCCCGGATCACTAGGGGCCTCTTATACCGATCGGTACGAATCGCGACGAGGTTGTCCGTGCCACGAAGCTCGTGGCAAGGGTGGGACCCGTCGATCTCGACGAGCCGGACTCGTGCGCCGTCATCATCCACCGAGGCCACGTGGCACAGCCGGGTTCCGGAGCTCCCGGCCTTCGTGCGCAGCGCGTCGAAATGTCCGTCGGCCTTTGGAAGCCACTCCATGAACTCATCGACGGACAGATCCTTCCAGTCGTCGCCCGGTAGGAGCGACTCCAACCGCACATCCTCAGGCTCCAGGACACGCCCGGACTCACGGGCCAGGATTACCAGCTTTCTCAGCACATCCGTGCCGGACAGATCGTCTCGGGGATCGGGCTCGGTGTAGCCGAGTCGACGAGCGTCGAGCACGGCCTCGCTGAACGGCCGGCCCCTCATCACCTCATCCAACAGGAATCCGAGGGTTCCCGAGAGCACGCCCTCGATGGAAACGATGCGGTCCCCGGTCTCGACGAGCTTCTCGAGCGTGCCGAGGACGGGCAGACCGGCTCCGACCGTCGTCTCCAGGTAGGCGCGCGCGCCTTCGGGGCGGGGCGTTCGGATCTGTTGGTACAAGTCGTAGGATCGGGAAAAGGCGCGCTTGTTCGCCGCCACGACGGCCACCCCAGCGTCGAGGAGCTCTGCATACCTGTCCGGAAGGCCCGCGTCGGCCGTGCAATCGACGAAGATTCTGACCGGACCCGGACCGGACAGAGCCGCGTTCACCAGATCCTGACCGCTCCCCTCGTGGCCGTCGTGGGGAGGACCCCAATCTTCTTCGGGGATTCCCTCTTCGTCCACCCGGCACCAGCGTGAACCGGCGAGGCCCACGACCTCGAGAGAGACCCCGGATTCGGCTGCGGTGCCGCGTACGTCAGCCAGCTGCCGGAGCAGCGCTCGGCCCACGCCGCCGATGCCCGCCACATACACTCGCGCTTGGGACGTAAAGGAGGTGAAGAAAGCTCGATGCAGCGCGCGCACGGCCGACTCCATGTCCGGCCCATCGACCACGAGGGAGATGTTGAGCTCCGAGGATCCCTGTGCAATCACGCGCACGTTCAGGCCTCGTTCTCCGAGCACGGAGAAGAGTCGCCCGGCGATGCCCGGCGTGTCCCTCATCCCCTCCCCGACGACCGCCACCACCGAGCGGTCGAGCTCCACCACCAGCTCGTCGATGAGCCCGACCTCTCGTTCCAGGGCGAATTCGTCGTTCACGGCCCGGCACACGGAATCGAGTGACGCGGGGTCCACCGCGAAGCAGATCGAGTGCTCGCTGGACGCCTGACTGATGAGCACGACGCTGACACGGTCGCGGGCCAGGGCGCGGAAGAGCCGTTCGGCGATACCCGGCACACCGACCATGCCGTCGCCTTCGAGCTGGAGCAGAGCCACTTGGCGAATGGAGGAGATGCCACGCACGGGGCGGGTCGCGGGAAGTGCTCCGGGCGCGCCGACCCAGGTGCCGGGAAACGCGGGGCGGAGCGTGTTGCGAATGAGGAGTGGCACACCTTGCTCCCGCGCCGGGTGCACCGAGCTCGGATGCACGACCTTGGCCCCGAAGTGCGACAGTTCCAACAATTCGTCGAAGCTGAGCGACTCCAGTGAGAACGCCTCGGGCACGATCCGTGGATCCGCGCTCATGACACCATCCACGTCGGTCCAAATCTCCACGCGGTCGGCGCCGAGCATGGCTCCGAGTAGTGAGGCCGTGTAGTCCGAGCCCCCGCGGCCCAACGTGGTGGCCTCGCCCGCGGCGGTAGCGGCGATGAACCCGGTGACGACCTGCAGCGGTTCCGCCGAGCCGAAATGGTCACGTACGCGTACGCGCGACACGTCCAGCAGCACGCGCGCGTCGCCGAACGTGTCGTCCGTCGTGAGAAGCGTGCGAGCGTCACAGGCGGCCGCCGCCACACCGGCCTGGCGAAACGCCGCCGCCAACAGTGTCGAAGAGACCAACTCACCGACGCCGAGAACGCTGTCCAACGTACGGGCGGTGCACTCGCGGACGAGAGAAATCCCGTGCAGGAGGTCACGAAGGTCCTCGGTCCACCCTGCCAGCGCGGCGATGACTTCCGCGTCGCCACCGAGCTCCGCGGCCGCCTCGTCGTGTCTGCGAAAGACTCCTTCGAGCGCGAGCTCGTACCCTCGGTCCCCTGCGGCCGCGGCCTCCACGGCGCCCGCGAGCGCATCGGTCACGCCCCCCATCGCGGACACGACGACGACGCAGCGCGCGTCCCCGGACGCGTCGGCGACGATGTCCACCACCCTGCCCATGGAGGTCGCGTCCGCGAGGGACGTGCCGCCGAACTTCAGCACCCGCAAGGGGGGGAGATTCTCGTTCATGAAACCAACGTCGGGCACAGCCGCGGCCAGGGAAATGTAAAGGTGGCACCGCGAACCCGCTGTCGCGGGTGGAACGCTCGAAGAGTAGCCAGACTCCGAGATCCACGTAACACCTGCGCGGCTGCCGCACCCAGCGTGTGTCGGCGTAGCACGAGCGGACTGTGGTGGTGCTCAGCAAAGGCCTCTGGGAAGACCACTTCGGCCGAATAGCGATCCCACGTCTCTTCGTTCGCCACGGTCGCCTCACGCGCGTCGGCGGCTTTCGCTCTGGGCAGTCGCACCGGGCCTTTCCCCGACACGGCAGGTCACTCCGCCCGCAACGCCTCCATCGGGTCGATGCGCATCGCTCGGCGGGCGGGCAGATAAGCCGCCCCGAGGGCGACCAGAAACAACAGCGCAGAAGCGACGCCCAGCGTAAGCGGATCCAACGTCTCGACGTCGAACAAGAGTGCCTCCAGGGATCGGGTCGCCCACGACGCACAAACGAGCCCGACCGCGATTCCGACGACCGCGGTGCCCAGGCCGCGTTGGAGGACCAGCCACAGCAGCGTCCCACGACCCGCCCCGAGCGACGCACGCAGCCCGAGCTCACGAGTGCGGCGGGCGACAGAAAAGGCGATGGTGCCATACAAGCCGACCGCGACGAGGAAGACCGCCACTGCAGCGAATACGCTCAGAAGTATCGAAACGACGCGTGGCCGCGCCGTAACGCTCTCAGAACGCTCGCTCATCGTCATCATCGACGTCAGAGCGAGGTTGGGATTCAGGTCCGCTAGCGCCGAGCGGACTGCGGTAGCCAAGGCAGCAGGATCACCCTGCGTTCGGACCAGGAGGCCCGCGTCGAGCCGTGCCGATTGTCGCATGGGGATGAAGCCCTGGCGTTCCGGTGGCAGGCCCATCTCCTCTTCGTACTTGATGTCCTCGACGACACCGACGACCGTGAGCTCGGAGGGGAGCCCCCCCAAGGTGAATTTGCCGCCGATCGCATTTCCGTCGGGGAACAGATAGTCGCGCGCGGTACGGTTGATAACGACGACGCTCTCCGTGTCATCGCGGTCGCCGGGCTCGATACCCCGGCCCTCGACGAGATTCGCTCCGAGCACGTCGAGGTAGCCGCCGGCGACGTGCTGGACTCGAAGCCACGTGTGATCCGCCGGCGTCAGTTCCGGGCGACCTTCGACCGCCATGACGATCGTCCTGCGGATGGGACCGGCGAGTGGAACTTCACCCAGGGCAGCCCCCTCGACACCAGGAATCGCGCTGACCCGATCGAGGAAGTCCAAGTGGAAAACGGCCGGGTCGGTCCCCGCCTGCTGGTCCGTGGGGCTCAAGCCATACAGGGCCGTCAGGAGGCCCTCGGAGTCGTAGCCCACGTCGACCCTCTGTAGATTGGCCAGGCTACGCATCATGAGCGACGCACCGGCGAGCAGAACCAGCGCCACACCGACCTGGACGACCACCAAGGCGCCACTTCCGGGAAGCCCCAACCCGCTGGGGCCGCTCCCGAGGCTGGCGCCTCCACTCTTCAGTGTCAGCGCCGGATCCGTGTGGGCTGCCTGCCACGCCGGAAGAAGTCCGAACCCAATGCCGACACCGCCCGTGAGCACGAACGCGAAGCCGAGCACGCGCCAATCCAGCGACAGGTTGTCGGGGTCCAGATACTCGAGCCCGCGCCCGCCGCCTGTTCCAACGGCCTCGGTCAGCCACTGTCCCAGGACATCGATACCCATCCAGGCGACGCCGATTCCCAGCAGGCCCCCGATGAAAGCCAGCACGAGACTCTCGGTCAGTAATTGCCGAACCATGCGCGACCGTCCCGCGCCCAAGGAAGCCCGGACCGCAGCCTCCTTCTGCCGGGCGGCGCCCCGCGCGAGCATGAGTCCCGCCAGATTCGCTGCCGCGACGAGCAACACGAGTACGACGGCACCGAACAGCGCCAGCATCGACGCCTCCGCGACCGGATTCACGCGGGCAGTACCGTAGGGCAGCAGGTCACCGGCGGACACGAGTCGGGCCGCGGCGGCCGGGGGCGGAAAGCGCTCCATGATGGTGGAGCCGAACGCCTGAACCTCCGTCCGCGCCCTCTCGAACGTCGTGTTCGTCTCCAAGCGCGCGACCAGGTTGAGCGTCTGGTTCCACGGGTCATCGAGCAGGCTGTTGTTCTCGACCTCTCGGAGCGCGGAGACCGGGATCCACAGTTCGGCTCCGCCCGTGAGTCCGTCGAACTCCGGTTGTAGGACCCCAAGTACGTTGAAGGTCACTCGATCCAGGGTGAGGGCTGCGCCGATGACGCCCGGATCGGCGCCCATGCGGTCCACCCAGAAGTCGTAGCTCACGAGGGCCACTAGGCTCGCGGCACCCTGGTCGACCTCGTCGGGACCGAACGCGCGACCCACGACCGTTCCTACTCCCAGGAGTGGAAACAGGGATGGGGTAACAGTTTCCACGCCCACGAGCGACGGGTTACCGAGCTCCGTCAACGTCATGGTTCTCAGCGCGTATGCAGCTACATCGACGAGCGATTCAACATCATCGACGAGCGCACGGTACCGAGGGTAGGACCAATTGCTGACCTGCGGACTTCCCTCCCCTCCACCGAAAAGGTTGTCGACGACCACCAACCTGTCCGGTTCCAGGAACGGGGGTTCGGCCAGAACGGCCTCCTCCAGGACGCTGAACAGAGCCGTATTGGCGCCGATCGACACCGCGAGCATCAGTACCGCGGCGAAGGTGAATCCCGGACTTCTGGCCAACGTACGCAGAGCGTACTTGAAGTCCTGTAGCAACCCATCCATTCTCCACTCCTCCCTAAATTCCCATAGCCCGTGAGCGCAAGCACCGCCCAGAAACACAACCAACCGCACCGGACGATCCCTACCGCACCGAAGCTGCCATAGCTCGGCTTCCCACTCCATCAGCCACTCCTGCCTTCGCATAGTGGGCACCAGGAGCGCTGTCATCCGGAGCGTGCGTCGGCTCCAGCGCGTGCGTGGGTCGTCAGGCCACCGCGCCCCCGTGTCCCTCACGTTTCGCTCTTCGCTCCGACCGAGTGCTCGGCGAACAGGGTATCGGTCAGTACGCCCAGCCTCTGCTGAGCCAACTCCAGAGCGCTGGCGCCGTCACCGGTGAGTTCGTAGTAGCGGCGCCGTGGACGCCTCTCCGCCTCCGCAATCGAAGGATCTTCCCATTCGCCCCGGACCAGATCGCGCTGCTCCAGTCTGCGCAGCGTGGTGTAGACCGTGCCCGGCTTGAGGCCTGAGCGTTGGATGATGTCCAATCCGTAGCGAGCGCCGTGCTGCAAGGCCGCAAGGATTGCGGTCGTGGTCATACCGAGGGATCGCCCCATCTCTTCACCTGGATTCGGGCCGGGGGTTGCAAAAGAACCCGACCCTATGTAGAACTGTGTAGTAGATAACAGTTCTCGGAGCGGTCTTCAAGACGAGGTGGAGTGAGTGGCAATGAAAATGAATGAGATCATCAGGAATGGGGGCGTGACCGTGCTCCTCCTCGCGGTGGCAGCATCGGTCGCGGGTGCTCAAACAAGGCTGGACGGGCCGATCGAGATTCCGCTGCACGTCAGGGACGGTCTTCTGCTCGTGCCTGTCGAAGCTGCGGACGGAACGGTATTCGAGTTCATACTCAGCATGGGGAACTCGACGGCGCTTTCGGCTTCGACGGCGGCCCGCCTCGGCGACGACCCCGCGCTCACGATCGGCGGCGTGCCCCTTTCGATGCAGGGCAGATTCACTGTGCCGGACGACAGCCTTGCTGCGGACGGGATGGTCGGTCCGACCACCCTCAATCAGTTCGACGTGCTCATCGACGTACCCGGTGAACGCCTCGTATTGAAGCCCGTCGGTCGGTCGGTTGCATGGGACGGTATGTCCCTGTCAAACCCCGTGACCGTGCAGGTCTTCCATGACGTCATGATGTCTCTGTCCATCGAATTGAACGGGGAGATCTATCGATCGCTGCTCGACCTGGGCTGGTCGACACTCGTCGTCAATGACGCCGTCAGGACACAGTTGAGGTTCGAGCCGGAAGACGTGGCAACGCTCGGCATCGGGTACGCGTCGCTTGTCGACCTTCCGATCCGTGTCCTAGATCTGCCGATATTCAGCGGATGGGATCCGAACAACGGCGGCTTCGTAATCCTGGGCGCGCCAATCGCCTACGACTGCGCGATTTCCCTGAGCTGGGCACATAAGGAGATCCGGACGTGCGTGCGGTGAAGCGTCGGGTCACGCGCCAGAGGTGTGTGACATATCGGATACGATGAGAACCGTTGCGGGTGGGAACCTCCGGCGAAGGACCCCGCCGACGGACGGGCCCCGCGGGGTTCTTCCTATTCCGCCTTCAGCGCCTCCAACGGATCTACCCGCGTGGCGCGCTGGGCAGGAACGTACGACGCGATCGTCGCGACGAGCACGAGCGTAGCCGTGACCGTGAAAAACGTCATCGGGTCTGTCGGAACGACGTCGAACAGCAGGTCACCGAGAAATCTGGACAGTCCGAAGGCTCCCACCAAGCCGACCGTGACGCCTAACACGGTGGAGACCATTCCCTGTCGTACAACCATCGAACGCACCTCCGAACGGCTCGCGCCGAGCGCCAGCCTGATCCCGAGCTCGCGAGTCCTGCGCCCCACGCTGTAGCTCACGGTTCCGTACACCCCGGCGGCTGCGATCGTGAGCGCCACTATGGAGAAGGTCATGAGGAGCATCGCGTAGAAGCGCGGCAGAACGAGGAAGCGGGACAGGCGGTCATCCAGAGTCAGGGTACCCGTGATGGCCAGGTCGGGATTCACCTGCCAGATCGCGCTCTTCATGCCCGAGACGATGTCGGACGAAGCCCGCTGCGCCCGCGCCATGATGTGAATGCGTGGCCAGGCGACCTGCGTGTAGGGCACGAATAGTTGAGGCCTAGGAGGCGCATCGGTGCGTTCCTGCCGGAAGCTCTGCGCAACGCCGATGATCTCGAACGAGGCCTTCCCGTCCTCCGCGACGGCCTTCATTCGAATGGACTCGCCGATGGCCGTGGCTCCATTCATGTACTCGTCGACGAACGCCTGGTTGACTACAACAACACTCAGGCCACCTAGCCGGTCGGCCTCGGTGAAGCTCCGTCCGCGGACCATGGACACGCGCAGCACGTCGAAGAAGCCCGGCGCTACAACGAAAGAGGGCACGCCCCGCCCCAGATCGCTCGGGTCTTCACCGGGCACCAGAACGTTGGCCATCCAGTTGGGATCCTGCGTGGGAATGTTCGATGCCAACCCCACCGATTCGATCCCCGGGACCTCGGTCAGCGCTCTGTTGAGCTCGGTCCAGAAGGCCGTCGTGCCCTCCACGTCCTCGAAGCCTCCGGGCGCACGCACCGTCATCGTCATGATGTTGGAGGAGTCGAATCCCGGATCGACGTTGCGAAGACGGACGAAGCTGTTGAACAGCAGGCCCCCACCGATGGTCAGGATCAGGGCCATGGCGATCTCCATCGATACGAGGGCGGTGCGCAACCTCGCTCCGCCGGGGCCCGAGCCGTGCTCACGCGTGCGGAGGACGTCGCCCACTCGTCCGCTGGTGAGTTGGAGTGCGGGCCCAAGACCGAAGAGGAGTCCAGTAACGATCGAGATCGTGAACGCGAACGCGAGTACGCGCACGTCTACGCTCACCTCGGCCTCCCTGGGCATGCTGCCTGGAGCGAAACGAAGAAACGTTGCCACGCCTCCGTAGGACAGCGCGATTCCAAACGTGCCGCCGAGTAACCCCAGGACCACACTCTCCGTAATGAGCTGCCGAGCAACGCGCGCACGCCCAGCTCCCAGCGCCATTCGCAGCCCCAACTCACGCACTCGGCCGACACCCCGCGCCATGAACAGGTTTGCCACATTGGCGCAAGCGATCATGAGCAGGAATCCAACGCTCGCGAGCAAAATCGCGAAGACTGCCCCAATGTTGCCGACGGTGTCCTGGTGCAAAGTGTTCAAGCCCGCGCCGAACCAGCCTCGCTGATCGTCGCCGTTCCCCTCGGGGTGATCCACGAGGATCTGCTGCATGATGCCCCAAAGCTCCAACCGGGCCGACTGCAACGTGACTCCGTCGGCCAGACGGCCGACGACACCGACGCTGCGCATGCCACGATCCGCATAGCGCGCGCCCCCCGTGTCGAGGGGTATCCATACCTCCGTCCGGCTCAGGCTCAGGGCCTCGGGTCCCACGAATTCTTCTGGCAGCACGCCGATGATGACCCAGGCATCCTCTGTCGTATCTCCGCCAAACCCGTCGGTAGATCGGGCGCGGAGGGGTCGTCCCAGAACACTCGGATCGGCTCCGAACCGGCGCTCCCAGGCGCCGTACGAGAGGACGGCCACTCGGGCGTCGGTCTGGTATTCCGTGGCATCGAAGAAGCGACCCAGGGCTGGCGTCAGGTGAAACGTCTCGAAGAACCGGTCCGTCACCTTCGCCGTGGGGATCACCTCCGGACCGTTCGCACCCTGCACCTGGAGTCCCAGCCACTCGATCGCTGCCATGGTCTCGAACGACCGCGAGCGAGCTTGCCAATCCAGGAAGTTGCCGACGGCGGAGCCCATCATGCGATAGGCCTCGCTCTCGTCTTCGATCGCCTCGGAGTACCGGTCACCCGGGGTCGTCCCAATGCTCACAAGCTCTTCGGGGTCGTCGTAAGCGAGCGGCCGCAACAGCACACCGTCGATGACGCTGAAGATGGTGGTGGCAGCCCCGATTCCGAGGCCCAACGTCACGATGACCACCACCACGAAACTCGGTTGATTACGCAGGCCTCGCAGCGCGTAGTGCACGTCTCTCAAGAGCGATCCCATCATCCCCCCCCATCTCGTCTGCGTTTGGATCCTGGCGTGTGCGGACCCCGCCGTGCCCGGAATCCATCGTTCTCGAACTGCGGACCAACGCCACCATGCGGCCACCGATCCGACCGCCTGGCGCCTGTACCAACCATCCGGGTCGAACTGTCTCTGCTCCACGCGCTCGTCGTATTCATCCTCTAGAGCCGCGCGCACGTAGGCGCCCTTCGTCCCTGACACGAAGACCCGCAGGAGCAGGCTGGCGAGCACGGGAGGACCTCGGTCCATCACGCGGTTCCACTTCCATGGCGAGCGAGCTCTTCCAGCTTCGAGCCGAGGCCCCGCGCCATTTCCTTGAGCTGTGAGTAGCTTCGGTGAAGTGCGGACACCCCCTCGGGCTGGAGCGTGTAGTAGCGCCTCGGGCGCCCTCGCCCCCGTGACACGTCGTCGCGTCGACCCGCCACGTAGCCGCGATTCTCCAAGCGTTCGAGCGTCGTATAAATCGCTCCTGCCGAAACCTCGCGGCCCGTGCGTCGTTCGATCTCCTGACGAATACGCACACCGAATGCGTCCCCGTCC
>SMVB01449918.1_pt1 | contig 11110 bp, 8 predicted proteins | sample 2456461 | NCBI WGS metagenome assembly SMVB01 (sample SAMN11095934, study PRJNA526329) | marine sediment metagenome | biome: Marine sediment; feature: Surficial sediment; material: Deep marine sediment; isolation source: Hadal surficial sediment | place: Pacific Ocean | collected 2014-05 | depth 0-1...
CAGCACGAGTTGGGGTACATGAGTGCACAACTTTATAAAGGGTGGCGTCTCTGGAAACAGAGGCAGAAACATCGATGAATACGAATATTGAACTGGAAGACGATACAAAGGTCCTCCAACGGCCGCAAAGCATGCGCAAACCATTTCTGATCGTGATTGTGGCCCTTGTGGTCGTGTTCGGCGGTATTTTCGGCTGGAAGGCCTTCGTGTCGTACCAGATCGCACAATATATGGCCAACATGCCGGCACGGACCGTGACCGTGTCGTCAACGCAAGTGCAGACCGAAAACTGGGTCAACAATATCAATGCTGTGGGCGGCCTCAACGCCGTTCAGGGGATCGAGGTCGCGTCTGAAGTCCCCGGCAAGATCACGGTAATTGCGTTTGAATCCGGGCACCATGTCGAAAAGGGCGCCTTGCTGGTACAGCTGGATGCCACGGCCGAACAGGCGCAGCTGCGCGCGCTGAAAGCCGAGCTGCGGTCTGCCAAACTGGATTACGCCCGAGCCCAAGGTCTGGTGCGGTCCGCCGCCGTGTCACAAGCACAGCTTGATCGGACCAAAGCGGCTATGGAAAGCCTTGAGGCCCAGGTTGACGGGCAGGCGGAACTGGTTGGCAAAAAATCTATCCGCGCACCGTTCTCGGGCGACCTTGGTATTCGTCAGGTCGATATTGGGGAATATGTATCTCCCGGCACGGAAATCGTGTCGCTGCAAAGCCTTAACCCGATCTACGCAGACTTTACGTTGCCAGAACGGCACCTTAATGACGTGAAGACCGGCCAGCAGGTTGACATCATAGGTGTTGCGCTGGAGGGCAAAACCTACACAGGCACTGTTACGGCTGTCAGCCCGAAGATCGAGAGGACCACCCGGAATGTGCGGGTGCAGGCTACTTTCGATAATCCTGATGGCCGATTGCGGCCTGGCATGTTTGTGCAGGTGTCCGTCGTGATCGGTGGCGCCGTTGAGGTGACGACGTTGCCGCAGACAGCCATCAGCTTTTTGCCCTATGGCAATTCGGTGTGGTTGATTGTGGAAGGCGTCAAAGACAAAAGTGGTGCCGAGGTATTGTCGGTCGAAAGCCAGCTGGTCAATACCGGTCGCATTCGCCATGGTCGCGTCGAAATTGTCAGCGGCCTGGATCACAATGCCCAGGTCGTCAATACAGGGCAGATGAAGCTGCGAAACGGCCAGTTTATCTCTGTCGATAATTCGATTTTGTTGCCTGGGAATATTCTGGAACCATGAAATTTACGGACATATTCATCAGAAGGCCAGTATTGGCAAGCGTGATCAGCTTGTTGATCTTGGTGGTTGGCGTCCGCTCGATCACCCTTTTGGACTTGCGCGAATATCCCGAAACCCAAAGCACTGTTGTGTCGGTGACGACCGCCTATCCCGGTGCGGATGGCGAGTTGATCCAAAGCTTTATCACGGCGCCCTTGCAGCGGGCGATCTCAGAGGCCGAAGGCATCGACTATATTCAATCTGTGTCCAGTCAGAGCGTGTCCCGTATCCAGGTTCACATGGAACTGAACTACGACCCGCATGCTGCCATTGCTGAAATCCAGGCCAAAGTAGCCTCGCAACGGAATATCCTGCCGCAGGAAGCCCAAGATCCAGTGATCTATTCTGGCACCGGCGGGTCCATGGCGTTGATGTATATCGCTTTTTATAGCGATGAGATGACACCGCCTGAAATCACCGACTATCTGCGCCGTACCGTGCGACCCAAATTGCAGGCGATCCCGGGTGTGGCCAAGGCCGATACCAATGGGGACCAGTCTTTTGCGATGCGGGTGTGGATGGACCCGATGCGCATGGCCGCTTTGGACGTGACCGCCACTGATGTTCATGACACGTTGCGCGAAAACAACTTTTTGGCTGGGATTGGCAACACCAAGGGCGATTATGTTGCGGTGAATTTGACGGCGTCGACGGGTGTATCATCAGAAGAGGCTTTTGGTGATCTGGTGATCCGTCAGGATGGCGGCACCCTGGTGCGCCTGCGCGACGTGGCAGAAATCGAACTGGGTGCAAAGAACTACAACCTGACCAGTTGGTACAATGGCCAAATGGCCATCATGGTGGGTATTGATCTGGCACCCGGGGCAAACCCCCTGACCGTGGCTGCTGACATTCGCGACCTGTTGCCCCAAATCGAGCGCCAACTGCCCTCGGGTCTAGAGATTGCGCTGGTTCACGATACAAGCGAGGACATCCAGCATTCTATTGAAGAAGTCTTCAAGACGCTGGCCGAAGCTATCTTGATTGTGCTGTTTCTTATTTATTTGTCCCTTGGGTCCTGGCGCGCGGCCATTGTACCGGCCGTGTCCGTCCCCTTGTCGCTGATCGGCAGCGCCTTTTTGATGATGCTGTTTGGGTTCTCGATCAATCTATTGACCCTGTTGGCGATGCTGTTGGCCATCGGTCTGGTGGTGGATGACGCCATTGTGGTGGTCGAAAACGTCCATCGCCATATTCAGAAGGGCGAAACGCCTGTACAGGCGGCCATAAAAGGGGCGCGTGAATTGGCAATGCCCATCATATCCATGACCACAACCTTGCTGGCGGTGTATGCGCCTATTGGGTTTATGGGGGGGCTGGTTGGCATCTTGTTTACCGAGTTTGCCTTTAGCCTGGCCGGTGCTGTGCTGATCTCTGGTATTGTGGCGCTGACGCTGTCGCCCATGCTGTCTGCCGCCGTGCTGAAGAATGATGCCAACCCCGGTAAATTCGAAATGGTGGTCGAACATTTCTTCGAACGTCTGGCCAGTTGGTACCGGCGGGCGCTGGGCGCCACGCTGAATGTCCAACCCGTGACCATGATGTTTTCCGCCGTCGTGATTGCCAGCATCTACTTCATGTTTGCGTCCAGCACGTCAGAACTGGCTCCTAAAGAGGCTGCCAGTTTTCATAATGTGATGGCACGGGCACCCGATACGGCAACCATCGAATATGTGAAACCGTATGGTGAACAGATCATCACTGCATTTGAAGACACACCTGAATATCTGCGCAGCTTCTTGATGATTGGCGGGGGTGGAACGCCTGCGCAGACCTATGGCGGCATGCGCTTTATCAACGAGGGTGAACGCGACATGTTGCCGCCGGGCATGCAAAACCGCGATAAAGACGAAATAACAACTGGTTTACAGGCGTCTTTGTCGAAAATTGCCGGCCTCGATATTGTATTGTTCCAACGCCCAACCCTGCCTGGGGCTGCCGGCGGCCTGCCTGTCCAATTCGTGATCACCAGCGACCAGGACTATGATCAGTTGGTGCGATTGGCCGACCAGGTGATTGGCCAGGGGATGCAGAGCGGCAACTTTATTTTCATGCGCAAGACCATCGAGATGACCTTGCCGCGCACCGAAGTGGTCATCGACCGCGACCGCGCCGGTGATCTGGGCATCAGCATGGAAGACATTGGTCGTTCTTTGGCGACCATGCTGGGCGATAACAATGTCAACCGGTTCTCGCTGCAGGGCCGGTCGTACGAAGTCGTGCCGCAAGTGGCGCGCAAATTCCGTCAGAGCTTTGATTTTCTTGACGACTATTACGTCCGGGCAGCGTCTGGCGACTTGGTATCCTTGTCCAATCTGGTGAAATTTGAACACCATGTAGAACCAACAGAGCGCGTCCAGTTCCAACAATTGAATGCGGTGACCGTCGAGGGTGTGCCGTCGCCTGGTGTGACATTGGGCGAGGCGCTGGAGTATTTGGAAGGCATTGCCGCGACAACGTTCCCGCAGGAATTCAGCTACGATTATATTGGCGAGTCCCGTCAGTTCATCGAACAGGGCAGCGCGCTGGTGATTACGTTCTTCTTGTCGCTGGTCATCATCTATCTGGTGCTGGCAGCGCAGTTTGAAAGTTGGCGCGACCCGTTGATCATTTTGATCTCGGTCCCGATGTCGATCGCCGGAGCGTTGATCTTTGTGACCCTGGGCGCGGCGTCTATCAACATCTACACACAGGTGGGGATGATTACGCTGATTGGGCTCATTGCCAAAAACGGCATCCTGATCGTAGATTTTGCTAACCAACTTCAGGTGAACGAAGGCCTGGACAAACGGGCCGCCGTTATTCAGGCAGCGTCTGTGCGCCTGCGTCCCATCCTGATGACGACAGTGGCGATGTTGGTGGCCATGGTGCCGCTATTGCTGGCGACCGGCATGGGGTCGATCAGCCGCTTCCAGATTGGCTTGGTGATTATGACCGGTCTGGGTATTGGCACCATGTTCACGCTGTTTGTGGTGCCTGCTTTCTACCTGTTGTTGGCCCGGGATCGTCGCCAGACCGAGGCAGTGGATTACGTTCCTGCCGAGTAGCGCGTCCTATTGTGTGTGACCTGAAACCCATATTATCCAAGAATTCCCCTGCCGTTGATTTTGATCAAGGTACCGGCCTGCTTTCGTGCGCATGGTGGCCTCGAGATTCAGGATTAACTTATAAAAAAAGGGAACAACCCCATGACAGTTCTTGAAAAACCCCCCATGACACTTCTCGATCAAATTGGCGGCCAGGGTTCGGTAGATGCAGCAGTTGATGCATTCTTTGTGCGGGTATTGGCGGACGACCGGGTTAACGGTTTCTTTAAAATCAATATGGATGTCCAGGCGGCCAAGCAAAAACGCTTCCTTGGCAAGGTATTGGCAGGCACCGCCAAAGACCCCGATGGCTATATGCGGGCAGCCCACAAAAAATTGGTGGAAGAAGACGGATTGAACGACGGCCATTTCGACGCTGTTGTGGAACATTTGCAAGCCGCGCTCGGATCCCTTGGTGTTGAAGGCGACGTGTTGAACCAGATCATGACGGCCATTGGCGGTCTGCGCAAACCAATGCTGAACCAATAAGATATCGGGGTCGCTGCCTATCGAGCCAGGGACCCCAAAATACCCAATTGCGACGCAAGCGCTGCTGCTTGCGTCCGGTTGGATGCGTTCAGTTTCTTCATGGCATTGTCGAGGTGAAACCGAATTGTCGGCACCGACCGGTCGATGATGATGGCGATCTCGGCGTCTGTTTTGCCCAGGGCAATCCAGGACAGGCATTCGGCCTCGCGTTCTGTCATGTTTGCCGTGGCGCCAACTGGCGCGTGATCTGGCCGGATTTCATACACAATATCCATGAACAACAAAGCCGCGGTGCGCAGATTATGGCTGTGTTGATCGAGGACAGCATCCAGGTCGACAGGGTCTTCGTCAGTGCGGGCAACCCAGCCGATAGACCCAACCCGTCCCATAGGCATGTGGACGGGTACCATAATGCCACCATAGATGCCGCGCTCGGTCGTCAGGTGCCAGTGCTTTTGGCGATTGTCAGAGCCTTTGGGGTTCATCTCTTCGACATTCTCGGCCAGCCAGCTGAAGGGCTTGGTGGTAATGCGACAGGCGGCCCCCATTGGACTGATCAGGTGCAGGTGATTATCTTCCCAATCATGGATGAAGGTTTTATCCCACCCAAATATTTCTGCCAAAGCGCGACCGTCAGCGATCAGCGGCAGGCGAGCCTCTGAATAGTCGTCGACGCACGATGCGTAGGGCACCTTCAGTCCCTTACCAATTTCGCGCAAGATACGGGCTGCGTCCAATACCTCGCTGCATTGCTGCAGTGCGACAATTTTTTCCTGTAGGTCGATTGTATCGGGCACATTTGCCTCTGCTGGGTGGTGACACGCCAGATTAGTCGAAATTCCGCCAATGATACAGGTACATCATCACTTGGTCCCATATCCATCTTGATCGGGCCGTGTCTCGGCCTAGTATGGGTGTCTGTAATAAGTGATGTCGGGGAGGCGTCACAAACCCAGGGAAATTTCTATCAAACGTTCATACGGGCCAGCTATTGCTGCTTTTTTTACATCCTTGTTGCCCTCTATAGCGTTCGCCGCCAGTGAAGCTGCGATCCCAGTCCTTAGTCTGGATGATCGCATAGATGCCTTTATGCGCCCTATTGCCGACACTGTTTCCAATATCATTCTGGTGTCGATTCCCATTGGCGACGGTCAGGCACCCTTGATCGTATTGTGGCTGATCTTCGGCGCGGTGTTCTTCACCTTTTATTTCCGGTTCATCAATTTCACCGGTATGAAGCACGGCATTGCCCTTGTGGCGGGTCGACACAAGGGCAAGGGGCGGGAAGGCGAAATATCTGCGTTTCGTGCGTTGACGTCTGCGGTGTCTGGGACCGTGGGTGTCGGCAATATTGCAGGTGTCGCGATTACCGTCAGCCTGGGCGGGCCGGGGGCGATTTTCTGGATTGCCGTTGCTGGCTTTTTGGGGATGGCCACCAAATTCACTGAATGCATCCTGGGTGTAAAGTATCGCCATATCTCAGAAGACGGCGTCGTCTCTGGTGGGCCGATGTATTATCTGCAGCGGGGGCTGGCCGAGCGCAATCTGCCGCGGCTGGGCCGGGGCCTGGCCATATTTTATGCCGGCAGCATCGTGGTCGGCTGTCTGGGCATTGGCAATATGTTCCAGTCCAACCAGGCCTATGTGCAATTCATGGAAGTCACCGGCGGAGAAGCAGGCTTTTGGGGCGATAAAGGTTGGCTGTTTGGGTCGATCATGGCTGCGCTGGCAGCGCTGACAATCATTGGCGGCATCAAAAGCATCTCGGCGGTGACCTCCAAACTGGTACCGTTCATGATTATTGCCTACTGCCTGGGCGCGCTGACGGTCATTATTATCAAGATCGACATGCTGCCTGCGGCCCTGGCCATGATCTGGAATGGGGCGTTCAGCCCCGAAGGCATTGCGGGCGGTATGTTTGGCGCCATGTTCCTGGGCTTTCAACGTGCCGCGTTTTCCAATGAGGCGGGCCTTGGGTCTGCAGCCATTGCCCATTCAGCGGTGCGCACAGCCAACCCCGCGACAGAAGGCTTTGTCGGTCTGTTAGAGCCTTTCATCGATACGGTGGTCGTGACCATGTTGTCAGCCCTGGTGCTGACCATGACCATCTACACGCCCGAGATGAGCCAGGGCGGCATGGCGGGCATCGAATTGACCTCGGCTGCTTTTGAATCGGTGTTGCCATGGTCGCCTGCGCCCCTGTCAGTTGCCGCAATCCTGTTTGCGTTCTCGACCCTGATTGCCTGGGCCTATTACGGCCTGAAGGGCTGGACCTATCTGTTTGGCGAGGGAAGAAGGCGCGAAAACACGTTCAAGGTCATCTTTTGCATCTTCACGGTCATCGGCTGTTCCGTGCAATTATCAGCAATCCTCGATCTGTTCGATGCGCTGATTTACCTGATGGCCCTGCCCAATATTTTGGGCCTCTATATTTTGGCACCGGTTGTGAAGGCCGAGTTGGCGTCGTATCAGGCAGAATTGAAGACCCGCATGACTTGACGGGCTACCGTTCTGACAGGATGATCGACCCCTGAATTTTAATTCTTTTAGGGGAGAATACGATGACAGTTTCATTTGAAGGACGGGTGGCCGCCATCACGGGGGCTGGGGGCGGCTTGGGCCGGTCCTACGCGCTGGAGTTGGCCAGCCGTGGTGCCAAAATTGTGGTGAATGATTTAGGTGGCGATGAATTTGGCAGTGGAGGCTCGACCGACATGGCCAATGCTGTGGTTGACGAAATCCGTGCCGCTGGCGGCGAAGCCGTAGCGAACTTTGGTGATATTTCAAAATATGAAACGGGTACGTCGATGGCCAAAGCCGCCATCGACAATTTTGGTCGACTGGATGTGTTGATCTGCAATGCGGGCATTCTGCGCGATGTCAGTTTTGGCAAGATGACCGAAGAAGACTGGGACATCATTTTTTCGGTGCACGTGAAAGGCATGTTTAACGCCGTCCACAATGCCTGGCCGCATATGCGCGAACAGGGATATGGTCGGATTATGCTGACATCGTCCACGTCCGGCGTATGGGGCAATTTCGGCCAGACCAATTATGGCGCCGCCAAGACCGCGATGCTTGGTTTCATGAATTCGCTCAAACATGAAGGCCAGAAATACGACATCAAAATCAATGCGCTGACCCCGGCTGCGGGTACGCGCCTGACGGCGACTGTCCTGACTGAGGAATGGCTGGATAAGGCCAAGCCAGAGTTTGTGACCCCGTTGGTGACCTATCTGGTGTCTGAAAATTGCCCGGACTCTGGCAGCATTTATCACGCGGGCATGGGGCGGTACCATCGCACAGCGTTGATGCGCGGGCCTGTGACAGAGGTCGACACGGATGAAATCAAGACGGCCGAGTGGATGGAAGATAATTGGGATCAGATTTCCAGCCTGGAAAACCCCGAGGCCATGTGGGACGGGCGGACCACGCAAGCAGAATACGACGCCGCGCGCAAAAAGTAGTACCGGCTGATCAGATGTAGGAAAAGCCTGCCCCCAATGAAAGAAGCGGGTGGCTTTTTTGGGCGCTGTTTACTGGCCAGGCACCAATTGTTTTTGCAAAGCCAGATAGCGTTCTCGGTCCGCGTGCGTGGCGGGCTCGTGCGCAACGTCTTCAGGTGTCATCGGGCGCGTCCAACCGGCAAATTCCAGCATGATACCATCCGGGTCCTGGAAATAGATCGACCGCACGAAGGTCGTGTCGGTTAGCTCTAGACTGGCCTGGGTTTCTGAATGGTCGTGATTGATCACCGGGGTGACCTCGACACCTGCATCAACCAGGCGCTGCTGGCATTCTTCGATGCGGTCAGCATCTATATTGAACGCGACATGGTTCATGGTCGCATGCGCCGTCGTCATTGACCCTCGGCCAAAACCGTGGGCGGGGTGGGTGATGCCGGGCTGCGAATCCGGGGCCTCGGGGAACCAGAAGAACGCCAGGGAATCACCGCCACCAATATCAAAAAAGAAGTGCTGCCCTGACCCATAAGGCAGGTCCAGCGTCTTGATCAGCGGAAAGCCAAGAACATTTTCATAAAAGTCGACAGTGACCTTCATGTCCTTGCACACCAATGCAAGATGATTGATGCCCGATACGCCAAATTTGGTGACTTGGTTGTCTGCCATAGTTCTCTCTCCGATATGTGCGACCAGCATGGGTCAATTTTCGCCCGAAGGCAAATGATGCTCAGCCAGCGGTGGGTAGGACGTAATCTTTGAATTGTTGACGCAATGCGGTCTTTTGTACCTTGCCCGTGGCGGTGTGCGGCAACTCGCCTACAAAGACAACGTCGTCGGGCAGCCACCACTTGGCGACCTTTTCTGCCAGATAAGCCAAAATGGCTTCTTTGGTCGGGGCAGGATCGTCGGCAACAACGATCAGCAATGGTCGTTCATCCCATTTGGGGTGATAGGCACCAATAACGGCGGCTTCCATGACGCCTGGGCACCCCATGGCCTCATTTTCCAGGTCCATGGAACTGATCCATTCACCCCCTGACTTGATCACATCCTTGGCGCGGTCTGTCAGCTGCAAAAAGCCGTCAGGATAAATCTTGGCGATATCGCCGGTGTCGAACCAATTATCGTCGTCCAGAATCGAATCATTGCGTCGGAAGTAGCCATTGGTCACCCAAGGCCCCCGGACCTTCAGAAACCCTGAAGTCACACCGTCGCGGGGCAGTTGATTGCCATCCTCATCGACGATGCACATTTCTACGCCGAACAGGCCACGACCCTGGCGAACCTGAATATCCAGCTTGGCTTCGTCGTCCAGATCCAGCTGATTGCCCTTGAGGGCGCCAAAGGTGCCCAGGGGGCTCATTTCCGTCATGCCCCAACCCTGCCGAACCTCGACGCCGCGTGCGTTGAACCGCTCATACATGGACCGGGGCGGGGCGGTGCCACCAATACCGACTTTGGTAAAGGTCGGGTTGGCAATGTTAGAGCCCTCGGTGTGGATCAGATAATCCAGCCAAACGGTCGGGACGGCGAGGGCATAGGTAACGCCTTCTTCGTCGATGACGCGGGCGATATTTTCGCCACTGACATCACGCCCCATTAATACCAATTTGGTGCCTGTTGCCGCTGCACAGTAAGGAATGCCCCAAGAATTGGCGTGGAACATGGGGGCGATGGGCATGATGGTGCCCTGGCTCGACATGTCGTGCACGTCAGGCTGCATGGCAGCCAATGTATGCAGGATGGTCGACCGGTTAGCGTACAACACGCCTTTGGGATCGCCGGTGGTCCCCGATGTGTAACAAAGTGACGACGCCGTGTTTTCGTCGAAAGTGGGCCAGGTGAAATCATCACTTTGGGCGGCCAGTAAAGTCTCGTAGCAATGGACATTGGCCAGGCTGGTGTCGGGCATATGGGCCTCGTCAGTCATGACGATCCAGCCTTCGATGCTGGTCAGGTCTGGGGCCAGGCGTTCGGCCAGTTCGACAAAGCTGGTATCGAGGAAAATGAACCGGTCTTCGGCGTGGTTGATGATGTAAAGCAGCTGTTCATCAAACAGGCGGGGATTGATGGTGTGGCAGACGGCTTCGATGCCAGGCACGGCAAAGAACAATTCCAGATGACGATGGGTGTTCCAGGCCAGTGTCCCGACCCGGTCGCCGGGCTCGACGCCCAGCGCCAGCATGGCCTTGCCTAATTTGCGCGCCCGCGATTCAGCCCCGGCATAGTCGTATCGAAAGCACCCTTCATCCAACGTATAGGACACAATTTCGGTGTCGCTGTGGTTCAGTGCGGCGTGCGTCAGCAATGACGACACGAGCAATTGGTGCGATTGTATCAGGCCAAGCATGAGTGTCTCCCAAACAAAAAGTTGGTACACATCTTACCCACCTGATTGGTAGGCTCAAGTAACAAGGAGGCGCAAAGCCCATGGCAACGATTTTGGTCGCAACAACAGATATTGAACAGGCCGCCTGCGCCTCGATAAGGCATCAGGTCTTTGTCGTGGGGCAGAATGTACCGCTGGAGCGGGAATATGATGGCCTGGATGAAGAGGCATTGCATTACATCGCCTTTGAAGAAGGCCAGGCAGTGGGCACGGCACGGCTGCGGATGCTGCCAAATGCGGACGAGCCCGAAGAGGCCAAGATTGAGCGAGTGGCCGTGCTGGCCAAAGCGCGGGGCAGGGGGATTGCGACCGAATTGATGGAACAAATGTTGGCGGACATCCGCAAAGACGGGCGCGTAACCCAGGCTGTTCTCGGGTCACAAACATATGTAG
>SMVB01143360.1_pt1 | contig 11105 bp, 11 predicted proteins | sample 2456461 | NCBI WGS metagenome assembly SMVB01 (sample SAMN11095934, study PRJNA526329) | marine sediment metagenome | biome: Marine sediment; feature: Surficial sediment; material: Deep marine sediment; isolation source: Hadal surficial sediment | place: Pacific Ocean | collected 2014-05 | depth...
CGGCCTCGGCGGCGCGCTCACCAAGGGCGTTCTCGCCGCCGTCGCCCAAGGCAAAGCCGTGCCCGAGGCCCAATGCCCCACCGTCGAGAAGAGGCAACCGCTGCCCAAGGGAATCGGCCCCTTGGTCGATCTCTTCCGGGTCCTCCTCAAGATGAAATGCGATGAGCACGACGTCGCCCCAAAGCTGGTGTGCTCGGCCGCGGACCTCGAACGCATCGCCGCCGACGACCAGGCCGACGTCCGGGCGCTCAAGGGATGGCGGCGGGAATTGTTCGGCACCGATGCCCTGAAAATCAAGCACGGCGCGTTGGCGCTTGCCGCCGACGGCTTCAAGGTGCGGCTCATTCCCGTACCCGTACCCGTGCGCGATGCCAAGGATGGATAACGCCAAGGCGCCCGGACGGCGCCAGGATTCGATCCGCGGCATCTGCTAACGGATTTAATATGACTTAAAATCGTTGTTATTCAATTATTTAAATTTGTTTTCTAAGGTAAAAAATAGCCTAAGGCGAGGCGGTGAACAACCGATAATCGGGCCTGGACCCGCCGCGCGGGCGGCGCCGGTTTCCTCAGCCGCCCCCGGCCAGGACATCGCGTACCAACGGAATGGTGACCGCCCGGCCCGCCGCCAGGGCACGGCGGTCGATCGCCGCGACGACCACCGAAGCCGCCTCGAAGCTGCGCTCCATGCGGGCCGCCAGGTAGCGGATGACGTCCGCCGCCACATGGATTTGCCGATCGGCGAACAATTTCACCAGCAGGGCCGCCATCAACCCGTCATCGGGCAAGCCGATTTCGGCCACCGGAATGGCGCCGAGCCGCGACCGCAGGTCGCCAAGCGAGACCGGCCACCGGGCCGGAGGCACGTCCCCGGTGAGCATCAGCCGCCCCTTGGCGCCGTGCACGTGGTTGAGCAGATGGAACAACGCCTGCTCGCCCGCCTCCTGCCCCATCAAGAGATGCGCGTCATCGACGATCAGCGCGCCGTCGCCGGTCTCCGACACCCATTGGGGCCGCGCCAGCAAACCCCCCGGGTCGATAAAACGGGCGCCGCTGGCGGCGGCCCAGACCGATGCCAGATGGGTCTTGCCCGAACCCGCGGGCCCGACCACCGCCAAGCTCGGGCCCGGCCAGTCGGGCCAAAGGTCGATCCAGCGGACCGCGTCCGCATTGCAAGGGGCGACCAGGAAATCCTCGCCGCCGAGGCTGGTGCGGTGCGGCAGCGGAAGGGGAATCTGGACCGCCTCGGGGCCACATTCCGCGGCCTTCCTGCCATCCTTGGCGGAGGTCAAGGCCGATCGTCCCGGGGCGGCCCATCGTCATCTTCACCCCCGGGCGGGCTATTTCCCCAATACAACCGGCTGCCGACATATTGGCTGGTGGTGAAGCGCACCAAGACGCCGATCACCGCCGCCACCGGCACCGCAAGCAGCAGTCCGGCGAAACCGGCCACCGACCCGCCCGCCAGAAGGGCGAATATGATCCACACCGGGTGCAAGCGGATCCTCTCGCCCACCAGTTTCGGAGTGAGCAAGTTGCCTTCCAGAACCTGGCCGGCGACGAAAACGCCAGCCACGACCGCGATGGGGCCCCACTCCGAATACTGGACCAACGCCATGCCCACCGACGCTAGGAAGCCGACGATGGCGCCCACGAAGGGGACGAAAGATATCAATCCGGCGGCGATGCCGATCACCAGACCGAAATCCAAGCCGATCACGGTCAGCGCAAGGCCGTAGAACACGGCGAGAATGAGACAAACCACGCCCATGCCCCGCACGAACCCGGAGATCATTTCGTCGGCCTCGTTGACCAGTTCGCGGATGGTGGCCGCATGGTCGCGGGGCAGCCAGGAATCGACATTCCTGACGATGATCGGCCAGTCCCTGAGGATGTAGAAGGCGACGATGGGGGTGATGAAGATCAGCGAGAGCAGGTTGAACAAGGCAAGCCCGCCGCTCCAGATATTACCCAGGAGCCGCCCGGCCAGCTTGAGCGCGTCTCCGGCAAAGCCGCCCGCCAGGCCCTTGAGCCGCTCCATGTCCTGGGGCGAAAGCTCGGCGCTGAGCCGCGACAGGACGGCCGCGAGCCTTGCCTGGGCGGCCGTCAAAAGTTCCGGGACCTTGGCCGCGAAATCGATGAACTGCTTTTCCAGAACCGGCAGCAACAGGACCAAGGCGCCGCCGAATATCAGGAAAAACAAGATCAACACCACCGATGTGGCCAGGGTCCGGTTGAGCCGCATGGCGCCCAGTTTTTCCACCACCGGGTCGAGAAAATAAGCGATGGCGAACCCCGCCACGAACGGCAGCAGGATGGCGCTGAACAGCTTGAGGATAAGGCCGAAGGCCACGAGGCCCGCCAGCCAGAATAGCACCTGACGCGATATCGTCATTGCCGAGAGTCCTCCATGGATGCGGCCTTTGCCGACCAGGCGACGATGTAACTGGCACCCGATAATAAAGTGGTGAGCCCGGCAAGCCATACCAGGGCGACGATGGGCAAATCGGCCTCCAGCCCGAGCCCCTGGGACCCAAGCACGAAACCGGCCAGGACGATTTGCACCACCGTATTGATTTTACTTATATAAAGCGGCGACATTTTCAGGTTATGGGTGAGCAACTGATAGAGCATTGCCCCGCCGATGATGAGAACGTCCCGCGACACCACCAAGATGACGATCCAGTTGGGAAGATAGCCCTCGGCACCGAGGGTCACGAAGATGCTCATGAGAAGGGCCTTGTCGGCGAGGGCATCGAGATATTCGCCCACCACCGTAATGCAGGACAAACGGCGGGCGAGGAAGCCGTCGATGGCGTCCGATAGGCCGGCGCCGACGAAAAGCCAGAAGGCGAGCCCTACGCGGTCGTCCAGGATCGCCCAAACGACGATGGGCACCATCAGCAACCGCGCCAGGGAAATGGAGTTGGGAATGTTCACGGGGGCCCGCCCAATGATGGCTTCGGCGCCGCGGCACGACCCCCGCCGGTCTCTTCACCGCCGCCCTCGGGCCGGCCGGGTTCGGCGCCAACAGGGCCCTTGCGGATGCGCCGCAGGATCCAGGAAACCGGGCCGCGTTCGAGAATGATGTCGTTTTGAACCAGGGCCAGGGTCAACTGTTCCTCGTCGCCGATATAATTGATCCTAAGGCGCGCAAGCTTGCGGGAAAGATATACCAGATCGCTCCGCTGAATGAAGGCGACTGCGGCGAGGCGACGTTTGATGGCGAGCCAATCGGCGAGCGACGTCAGCGGCACGATGACGGTCAATTCCTTGCCCACGCCGAAGCGCAGGCGGTTGTCGCGTTTCCATTCCTCCTGGATCTGGCTGGCGATGAGCGACACCGCCCGGCGGATGGCGGCCGCGCGGCTCTCGCCCGCGCGAAGAGCGAAGGATTCAAGGCGGGTCTGCTCGGTAAGTGCCGACCCCATGCGGCTGAGGGTGACCTGCAGGAAGGCCTGGGCGGCCTGCCCCTCCCCCCCGGCGGCCCCCATGCGGAATCCCGCCACGGCGACCAGAACGTCGGCGGCGGCGTAGTGTCGGGCGATGGCGGCCAGCCGATCGTCGGCGCCGCGCACCGCCTGCTCGGCGCCGATCAGAACGGCGTTCCTGATACCCCCCGCCGGGCGGACCAAGGGCACGAGTCCGTCCGATGGGGGCAAGGCCAGCCAGGCATCACGCCACGGGTTGGGGTCCCCCCACAAGGAAAAGGCGCCCGCCACTTCGAAGACCGGCAACACCAGAACCGGCTTGCTTCGGGTTTCGGCGAAAGCGATATCATGGCCGCGCAGCATCGCCCTGATGCCGTGGGCCTTGAAACGCACGCGCAGGACGGCAAGGTAGCGGACCGACGACCTCTTTTCCCGGCTGACCTCAAAATCCCGGACCAATTCGGCGATGGCGCCGGCCTTGAATTCGGGCAATTTGTTCCTGTCGGCGGCCAGCACGATGCGGTCGAACAGGCGGCCGAGCGCCGCCTTCTGGCCTTCGGCCAAGGCCCGGTCCCGCGCCGCGGCGGCGGTATCGGCGGTCGCGTCCACCTCGACGCCGGCGATGGTGAACACGTCGGTGCCCCCTTGGGCCGAAGCCATTGGGGCCGCCAACAACGCCGCCAGCAACCCCAGGACGATGATTATTCCGGCCCACCGCGCGGCCAGCGCCCAAGGGGTGTTGCCGGCGGCAATACCCCTTGGATGGGATGGGGTCGGCTGAGTTTGGGTCGGGTATGATTGGGCCATTACAAACCGTCGTGAATACACTATCTTAGCCGCGGCTTTCAGGCTGCGTGCCTCACCCGGCGGAGAGCCGGAATCAAGCCTACCCGAAAATTTATCATGGATGAGGCGAGGAGGAACCCATTAAGCGCGCGACGTATCAAGGGGCGGGGGTCGACATCGCGGCCGGAAACGCGCTGGTCAAGCGCATCGCTCCCCTGGCCCAGGCGACTTCGCGCAGCGGCGTCATGTCCGGCCTCGGCGGTTTCGGCGGCTTGTTCGACATCAAGGCCGCCGGATTCAAGGATCCGGTTCTGGTCGCCGCCAGCGACGGGGTCGGCACCAAGCTGCGGATCGCCATCGAAATGGGACGGCTGGGAACGGTCGGCATCGACCTGGTCGCCATGTGCGTCAACGACCTGGTGGTACAGGGCGCCGAGCCTCTCTTCTTCCTCGATTATTTCGCCGCCGGGGTGCTCGATGTGGAGCGCGCCGGCCAGGTGATCGCCGGCGTGGCGGAGGGCTGCACCCAGGCGGGCTGCGCGCTGATCGGCGGGGAAACCGCGGAAATGCCGGGCATGTATCGGGGGGGCGACTTCGACCTCGCCGGCTTCGCCGTCGGCGCGGTCGAGCGCGAGGCCCTGCTCACCGGGGCAGAGGCCCGCGCCGGGGACGTCGTTCTCGGCATCGGGGCATCGGGCCTGCATGCCAACGGCTTTTCCCTGGTGCGCCGGATCGTCGACGATTTGGGGCTTTCCTGGGACGCGCCGGCACCGTTCGCCGCCCATGAGAGCCTCGGGCAGCACCTCCTGACGCCGACCCGGATCTACGTCAAGTCCTGCCTGGCCGCCATCGCGGCGGGCGGCGTCAAGGGGCTGGCGCATATCACCGGCGGCGGCTTGACCGAGAACATTCCAAGGGTGCTCGCCCCCGGCCTGCGGGCGGCGCTTGATGCCGGGGCCTGGCCCCTGCCGCCGGTGTTTCAATGGCTCGCCCGGGAAGGCGGGCTGGAAGGGAGCGAGCTCGCCCGCACCTTTAATTGCGGAATCGGCATGGTGGTCATGGTCGAACCAGGGTCGGCCAACGCGGTCCAACAAAGCCTCAACGAGGCCGGGGAAACGGTCCACAGGATCGGCGTCATCGAAGCCGCGCCGGGGGAATCCCGGGACACCGTCATCGCGGCGATGGACACGGCATGGCGCGCCTGAGGGCGGGGGTCCTGATCTCCGGCTCGGGGACCAACCTCGGCGCTCTTCTGGATGCCGCGGCGGCGGCCGATTATCCGGCCGAGATCGTGCTCGTCGTCTCCAACAGCGGCGATGCCCAAGGGCTTGAGCGCGCCCGCGCCGCCGGCGTCCCCACCCGGGTCATCGACCATAGGGAATTTCCGCACCGCGCCGCCTTCGACGAGGCGTTGAGCGCTTCCCTGGGGGATGCGGGGTGCGAACTTGTCTGCCTCGCCGGTTTCATGCGGCTGCTCACCGCCGGTTTCACCGAGACCTGGCGCGACCGCCTGATCAATATTCACCCCTCCCTGCTGCCGTCCTTCAAGGGGCTCGATGCCCAGGCACGGGCGCTCGCCGCCGGGGTGGCCATCGCCGGATGCACCGTCCATTTCGTGCGCCCCGAGATGGACGCCGGGCCGATCATCGTCCAAGGCGCGGTCCCCGTTCTGGAAGGCGATGACGCGGCCGCCCTCGCCGCCCGCATCCTGGAAGTCGAACACCGGATTTATCCGCTGGCGCTCCGCCTCATGGGCGAAGGCCGGGTTTCGGTGGCCGGCGATGTGGTCACCATCGCGGAAAACCTGCCGGGCGATGTGGTCACCATCGCGGGAGACCGGCCGGCGGCCACGGAAACGCTGATATGGCCCCCGGAAAACCGCGGATAGCGGGTAAAGAGCTTTATAACTCGGCCCGCCCCGGTTATAGCCTTGAGGCTGGAGACATCGGACCATAAAGGTTTTAGGAGCAGATCATGGCCGATACCGACGATCTCAAGGCCCATGAAGAGATGTGGCGCAATTTCGTGAAGCTGCTTGCCTTCAACGCCGCCGCGATCATCTTCTGCCTGGCCTTCCTGGCGCTTGTTCTTCTCTAGGGCAAATTCCCGCCAGATTGACCCCCTGGGCCCGAGGGTGCGGCTCAACCGACGATCTCTTCATCGGTAAAGAAGAAGGCGATTTCCGCGGCGGCGGTTTCCGGGCTGTCGGACCCATGGACCGAATTGGCTTCGATGGATTGGGCGAAATCCTTGCGGATGGTCCCTGCCTCGGCCTCCGCGGGATCGGTCGCCCCCATGATTTCCCGGTTCCGCGCGATGGCGTCGTCGCCTTCAAGGACCTGGACCACCACCGGACCCGATGTCATGGAAGCACACAGGCCGTCGAAGAACGGCCGCTCCTTATGGACCGCATAGAATTTCTCCGCCTGTGCGCGGCTGAGCCGCAGCCGCTTCTGGGCGACGATTCTAAGCCCCGCCTCCTCCAAGTGGGCGCAGATTCGGCCGGTCAGGTTGCGTTGAGTCGCATCGGGTTTGATGATCGAGAGGGTCCGTTCATTGGCCATCGCGTGGGGCTCCGTAAAGAATTTGCGCCGCGCTTATAGACGGATCGAAGACCGGGGGCAAGGGATGGCGCATGAATCCACGGAACCGGCCACACCCGGCGGCCGGTTTGCCGTTTCACGGATCCTGCTGCTGCCACCCGCCGCGCGCGCCCTGGCGCCAATAGGTGAGTTCATGGCCCCCATCCTTGTAGGCCTGCCAATGTGACCGGGCCTTTTCCAAGGCCGCAACGTCGCGGCCGTCGAAGAGCTCGAGGCAGCGGTCATAGCCCGTGATCTCTGCGGATTGTGACCCGTCGGTCAGGAACAGGACGGTGGCGGAATTGGGGTTGTCGTCGCCATGGGTGAGCCAAACCGGCTGGTCGGGACCGTTGCCGTCCTGGGCCGAGCCATGGGCCAGAAAAGATCCCTGCTCATAGGTCCACAGCGCGGCATCGAGCGCCGCCACCCGTTCCTCGGACCCCGCCTTGACGACCACCCTGAGGCCGCCCGCCAACGCCTTTTCCAACAACTTCGCCAGGACCGCCTCCAGGGTCGAGGCCTCGAGATGGTAAAAGGCGATTGCCGTCATGCCGGCCTCCCCCCGCGCCGGTCAACGGCTTTCATAATGGTCGGCGACCAGGCGGTCGAGCAGACGCACGCCGAACCCGGTGCCGCCCGGGGCGGCGGTGTCGGAACCCTTGGTCGACCACGTCACCCCGGCGATGTCGAGATGCGCCCAGGGCACCTTGTTGACGAATCGCTGCAGGAACTGGGCCGCGGTGATGGACCCGGCGCCGCCGCCCGATGAGATGTTTTGGACATCGGCCGCCTTGGAATCGATCATCTTGTCGTAGGCGGCATCCAAGGGCAGGCGCCAGAGTTTCTCGCCCACCGCCAAGCCCGCGTCGGTGAGCCGGGCGGCAAGCTCGTCATCGTTGGAAAAGAGGCCGGCATGGTGGGCGCCGAGGGTGACGATGATGGCGCCCGTCAAGGTGGCGAGGTCGACCATGAACTTCGGCTTGAAACGTTTCTGGCAGTACCACAGGGCATCGGCCAGCACGAGCCGGCCTTCGGCATCGGTATTGAGCACTTCTATGGTCTGGCCGGAATAGGATTTGACGATGTCGCCGGGCCGCTGGGCGGTGGCCGACGGCATATTTTCCACCAGCCCCACTATGCCGACGACATTGACCCTGGCCGATCGACCGGCCAGCGCCCGCATCAACCCGATGACGACGCCGGCACCGCCCATGTCCCATTTCATGTCTTCCATGCCGCGCGAGGGTTTGATCGATATGCCGCCGGAATCGAAGGTCACACCCTTGCCGACGAAGGCCACGGGCTGGGCCCCCTTGCCCCGCCGCGGCCCCCCGTTCCAGCGCATCACCACCAACCGCGGCGGATGGGCGCTGCCCTGGCCGACCCCCAAAAGGGCGCCAAAACCAAGCGCCTTCATCTTATTTTCGTCAAGGACCTCGACCCGGACGTCGAGGCGCGAGAGCTTGCGCGCCTCCTGCGCCAGGGTCTGCGGGTAGAGCACGTTGGCCGGCTCGGACACCAGTTCACGGGTATGGAAAACGCCATCGGCCACCGCATCGAGCCCGGCAAAGAGCCGCCGGGCGGGGGCCGGCTCGGCCACCTGAACATCGATGCGGACAAGCTTGGGCTTGTCTTCCTTCTTTTCCTTGGTCCGGTATTTGTCGAACCGGTAGGACCGGAGCCGCGCCCCGAGGGCAAAATGGGCGGCCAGGTCGGATGCGCCCAGCTTGCAGTGCCGCGGCGCCTCCACGAGAACCACGGCGCGGGAATCGTCGCTTTTGCCCAATTCCGCGTAGGCGACCCCGCCGGCCCGCTCGGCGATGAGATCGGTGACCTCGCCGGCCTTGCCCAGCCCCACCACCACCACGCGGCTGATATCCTTGCGCCCCGGCGCCAGGATGATGAGGCTTTGCCCCTTGCGGCCCTTGAACCGCGACGCCGCCAAGGCACGGGCGACGGAGCCACCCACGGACTTGTCCAAGGACCGGCCCAGGGCCGTCAGCTTGGGCGCGGACTTGTCCTCGCTTGCCAATAGGATAACCGCCCCTTTTTCGGGCAGCGTGGGTTTGGAAAACGCAATCCTCATGCGTCACTCTCCTTGGACAAATGGTTGACGGCGGGGCGCCGGGTTTGTGAGTCTAGCGATCTGGGCGGGAAAAATCTAACCTTTGGACATGACCGGCCCGCGCCGATTCAATTCGCCGGCGGCGCGGCGTGGAACGGGCGACAAAACGCGCCACCGGCGCTTTCGCGCGCCTGCTGGGCAGCCCCCGCGGGGGCTTTGTTTCGCCCTATCGGTAAGGATGGCGGTCCCCCGCCCTGGCGCTATAATACCGCCGATGAACTGCATGTTCCGCTATATGTTGCGCCAGCTCCTGTGGCCGCTTTTTTTCGCGGTGTTGGTGGTGTCGGGGATTATCTGGATGTCCCAGTCGCTCCGATTCGTCGATCTGGTCCTCAACCGGGGCCTGCCGGCCTACAACATGTTCCACCTCGCCTTCCTGGTCCTCCCCATGTTCACCTCGGTGTTCCTCCCGATCGTCCTCTTCGGCGTCGTGGTGTTCGCTTACACCAAGATGCACCAGGACAGCGAGCTTGTGGTCTGGCGGGGCTGCGGCAAAAGTCCCATGGCCTTGGCGGCCCCGGCGCTGGCGGCGGCCACCCTGGTGATGGTGCTGTGTTATGTGGTGAACCTCTATTACATGCCCGCCGCCTATCGTGAGTTCAAGGACCTGCAGGCGTCGATCCGAGAAAACTATTCGGAAATTCTCCTCCGGGAAGGCACCTTCAACGAAGTCGGGAAGAACCTGACCATCTACGTGCGCGAAAGGGCCCCCAATGGCGAGCTCCTGGGGCTTCTGGTCTACGACCGCCGCAAGGGCGGCAACCCGGTGACCATGATGGCCGAACGCGGCGCCTTGGTCCGCACGGATTCCGGGCCACGGGTGGTCATGGTCAAGGGGAACAGGCAAACCATCAAGAAAGGCGAGGACAAGCTTTCGATCCTTTTTTTCGACCGCTATACACTGGATCTGGGCACCATCAGCGCGCGTTCCGGGGAACGTTGGCGCCAGCCCCGGGAACGCTATCTTCTCGAATTGTTTGCGATTAAAACAACCGGCCGTTATGGCGCCTCTGACTGGGAACGGCGGCTCCAATTCTATGCCGAAGGCCACCAACGGCTGGCCACCCCCCTGCTGGCCTTCGCTTTTGTCCTGATGGCGCTGGCGGCGTTGCTCACGGGCGACTTTAACCGCCGCGGGCTGGCATTGCGCATCACCGTGGTAACCGGCGCCATGGTGATGGTGCAGTCCCTCAGCGTCATGCTGTATCACCTGGCGGGGAATTCCATGGCCGCGGTGCCGTTCATGTACCTGTTGCCGGTGGCGGCCATAGGCGTCAGCCTGAGGATGTTGATGAGGCGCGGGCGCCACCACGGATGGTCGTCACCCGATCGCGGCGGAGCCGAGCTGACGAGGGCCAATCCATGACCCAGGGCACGCGTTTCTCCCTCACCCTTTCGCGCTATATCGCCAAACGGTATTTCGGCGGTTTCCTGCTGGTCCTGGCCTCGCTGGGGGGCATCGTCTTTCTCGTGGAAATCCTGGAACTCTTGCGCAAGGCCAGTTCCCGGCCCGATGTCACGTTCCAATTGGTCATGCAAATGGCCGTCCTCAAGTTTCCCCACACATTGCAAAAGCTGATCCCCTTCACCGCCCTGCTCGGGGGGATGTTCACTTTTTGGCGCCTCAGCCGCAGCAGCGAATTGGTCGTGGCGCGGGCTTCTGGGGTCTCCGTGTGGCAGTTTTTGGCCCCCGCGGTGCTGGTCGCGGTCTCCATCGGCGTGTTTTTCATGGCCGTCGTCAACCCCCTGGGGTCGACCATGTTGCTTCGCTTCGAACAGCTGGCGGGCGATTACTTCAAGGGACGCTCGTCGCAATTGGCGATTTCCCGTTCGGGCATGTGGCTGCGCCAGGCCGACGACCGAACCAAATCGGTCATCCATGCCGTGCGGATGACCTCCGAAGACATGACCCTTAGGGACGTGACCGTTTACCTGTTCGACGACAAAAACCGGTTCTCCCGCCGCCTCGATGCCAGGGACGCCCATCTCGGCGACGGCAAGTGGGAATTGAAGAACGTGCTGGTGACGACGCCGGGAAAACCTTCTTGGCGGCAGGCCACCTACAGCCTTCCCACCGATTGGACCGCGGCCAAAATAATGGATAGCTTTTCGCCACCGGAAACGCTGTCGTTTTGGCACCTGCCTGGGTTCATCGACCTTCTCGACAAGGCCGGGTTCACC
>SMVB01162071.1_pt1 | contig 11105 bp, 9 predicted proteins | sample 2456461 | NCBI WGS metagenome assembly SMVB01 (sample SAMN11095934, study PRJNA526329) | marine sediment metagenome | biome: Marine sediment; feature: Surficial sediment; material: Deep marine sediment; isolation source: Hadal surficial sediment | place: Pacific Ocean | collected 2014-05 | depth 0-1...
AATATTGTAAATTACGATCAGTCAACCAGGGGAATGAGCTGGTGGTACGACAAAATAGACTGGATCGGCGGTTTGCCGTTTGAAGTAAGTAAGCACGACGAAAAATTTGATTTTTACAGATCGCTTGGATATCAACTAAACAAGCTGAAAACGGTCGGCGGTAGTTCCGGGTGCAATCAATACGTGTTTCAGCGAAAACCTGGAACGACTACCTGATTGAGGGACTGATGCGAGTTGTATCCTCTCGTCTCAGTCGGATTTCCGGTTCCTGAATTCGTGCCAAATTGCCTTGAACATAAAGGCAAAACTGTAAGCGTTTCGCTTTAGCATGCGCGGTTCATTGAAGAGTCTATACAACCACTCGAGTCCGATCTTCTGAACCCACGTTGGCGCCCACTTTGCCGTACCGGCATGATAATCGAAAGCGGCGCCGACCCCGATAAGCCAGGGAACATCCAATTGGCCCTTAAGTCGTGTAATCCATGCCTCCTGTTTCAGTAGCCCTAAGCCGACCCAGAGTATGTCCGGTTTGGCCGAGTTGATTATCTCGATCATTTCGCGTTCTTCAGAAATAGTAAGGTCGCGAAAAGGCGGTGAGTAGACACCGGCGATAATCATTTTCGGGTACTTGGCACTTAAGCTATCGCGCATCGATTCGGCAACGCCTTCTTGCCCGCCGCAGAAAAAGTGTCGCCATTCTCTGTCCAAGCCGAACTTCGTGGCTTCTTCGACCAACACAGGCCCATTGAATCGCCGAATTTTCTTGCCACCGGCCCGGCCCGCGATGACGATGCCCATGCCGTCGCATAATGAAAATGCAGCATCCGAAATATAGCGATGATGATCCGGACGCCTGAGCGCGTGGTACATGGATTCGGTATTGGTAATGCAGATGTGCTGTGATGCATGATTATCTTTGATACTGGCTTCCATGTACTGCAGGACGTCCAGCTTGGGGACGCTGTGAACGGGTATGTCCATTACTGTCAATGGCGCTGCAATTGGAACCGGCCGAGTCAATCCTGAAGCACGTCGGGCGTGTTGCTGACGACCACCGGTATCGCGGGCGTGGAACGCACTCTCAATTATCGTCTTGGTGTCGACGATATGATTCCGCGACGAGGCCCCAAATACGATTGACTCCACGCCGGCGTCCACAACATATTGTACGGCGTCCTTAACCGGTATCGCTCCTGAAGCCAGTATCGACATTGCCATCGGTCGAAAGTTTGCACGGGCGAGCGTTTCTTCATAACTTGCCACATTCGGGCTCATGAGGTAACCGATTTGATTTACCGATGAACAAATCAATGGATTGTCCACATCGGTCTTTTCGAGCAACTCAATCAAGGCGGGCAAATTCATCGTGTTGAATGCTGCATCGACGCCGTAGCGGTCGCGCACATGGGCGTTGAACGCCGACAATACATCACCCTGTTTGAAGCCTAGAAGCAGGTCAGTGACAATGTTTTGCAAGAAGATCGCCTGAACATTGAGGTCACGGAACATTTTCATCTCAAGATCGATGAGAATCCGCATAACGTCCATGAGGTCGCGCTTTACAACTGTCAGTCCTCCGCGAACCATTGTCGAGGCTGCGTCGCCAGCGGAACCACCCCCGAAAACGAACTGGTTTAGTGCGCCGATCAAGCCGCTCTCGTTGACAGCATTGGCGTACTTATAGGCATATGGCATTGACGGGTAGATTCGTAAATCCGCGTAGCGAGTGGGGTGGCTACGGAAGTAGTCACAAATGTCCGCAACCCTGGCGTGCGTATTAAACATGAAACCGCGAATTCCAGCGTCATATGCGATATCAATAACATCGATGATAGCGTCGAGATTTTGAAATCGTTCGGCTTGCGCTTGTGCTTTGTCTTCCGACATGTGATTGATGCCGAAGAATTGATTGTCGCCGAGAATTACTCTATCCATGAGATTCTCTCTGAGTATCCGCGTCGGCGGCGATCATGCCGATGATACGGTCGGTCGTGTATCCATCCTGAAAAGAGGACAAATTCTCTGTCGCGGCATCACGAATCTGTTCGATAAAATAGTCCAGTTGACGGGTGAATTCGTAACCGCGCAGGTAAAAGCGCACAGGCTCGGCAATGTCGGTCACATAAACTGTGTTCCAGCCTCTACGATATTTCGTCGAGCCCGGCTCGTCGCGAAAGAAAATCTTGAACTGATGGAGGTCCGCGACGATTCGGCCTCCTTTGCACAGAATATCGAGGTTATAAGTGGGTTTACGATAGGACGCATCGCTCCAATTGGCTTGTAAGGTTCCGACTGTGCCGCTCTTGTACGTCATCGTACTGTACACCGCGTCATCGACATTGGCCGAATAGATTTTTTGCAGAGCACTTCCGCTAACCCGATTCGGCGGGCCAATCAGGTAGCAAATGAGATCAACTGCGTGTGACGCGAAATCGTGCAGACACCCACCGCCCTGGCTCTTTTTGGCTCTCCAGCCCTCTTTTACATCGCGAAGTATGGTCGGTCCCCGGACCTCTGCTTTGAAGCTTATGATGTCGCCCAACAAGTTATCAGTGAGTATCTCCTTGATCGCCAAGAATATGTCGTTGAAACGCAGTACGTAACCGACTTGATTGACAACGGGGTTCTCAGATAGTGCACGCAGAATCGTAGCCCCGTCATCTGGCGTCACTGCCAGTGGTTTCTCCATAAACGTATGGACACCATTGCTGATTGCTTCCAGGGCGCAATCCTTGTGCGTGCCCGTAGGCGTCGCGATCAGGATGAAGTCCAGAGATGACTCGCGAATCATCTCTTCATGATCGCCGAAGGTGTCGATCCCAAGGTGTTGCTCAACCTTGTTGCGAATAAACGAGGATGGATCGCAAATAGCAACGAACTCTACATCCGGATGGCAGTTCAAAATGGAGTAATGGGTCATGCCCATTCTTCCGAATCCGGCAATGGCTCCCCGCAATCCCCGCAACGGACTTGTCATAATAACTCCAGTGCGGCGATCGGTGAACGACCCGTCTTAGCAATGTGTCGCGTCAAATTGTTCACGATCTTAGTATGTTACGCTCTTGTATTAAATCATTACTTACGTTGTCATCGACGTACGCGTGATGTACTGCACGTCAGGCGGCTGGCATTATCGCCGATTTGAGGTTGAGTGGACGTGACCCCCATCACACCGCTTGCTGCGTACCATGCACGGCTTCAAAGCGTCGCGTTTCAGTGCGATAATCTTGTAATAGTATCCTGATAACAACATTCAAAAAAGAACACGGACTTGTTACTTTCGATTAACACAGCAGCAGTATTGACGTTTTGTTTGACGACCGGGTTGATACTCTGTTTTCGCCCATTGGCTAGACGAATGGGACTGGTCGATATTCCAAACGAGCGCAAGGTGCACGAAGGCGAAATCCCTTTGGTCGGCGGAATCGCGATACTTGTTGCCGTCGCGACCGCTCATCTGGTTGCAGGAGCCTTGTTTCCCGGAATTGTACTGGCGCAGCCCCAATTGGCATTTTACCTTGGGGCCGCTCTCTTGGTTATCGTCGGTATGATAGACGACTACCGCGAACTGCCGCCGTCTACACGTATCATTGTCCAGGTTTTTGTAGCGTTGATCATGATTTATGGCGGCGGACTGGTTGTCAGGGATTTCGGTGCGATGCCGTTATCTGGTGGCGAGCTCGCTTTGGGTGTGTCAGCAGTCCCCTTTACGATAGTGGCGAGTATCGGTGTCATCAATGCTGTCAATATGTCTGACGGACTTGACGGCTTGGCCGGCAGCCTTACTTTAGTCTCGTTACTGGGTTTCCTGGTTGCTACACTGACTCTGGGGCACGGAGAGCAAGCAGAGCTGCTAGTGCTGCTAATCGCCTCGGTTGTGGCGTTTCTCCTTTTTAACGTAACAATACCGGGGAAACGCCGCGCGCTGATATTTTTGGGTGACGCAGGAAGCATGCTGCTTGGATTCGCGGTAGTCTGGTTTGCGATCTCTTTGTCACAAGGGCCGGACAGGGCGATCCGGCCATCGTCAGCGTTATGGTTCCTGATCGTGCCTGTTTTTGATGCCGTGTGCATGATGGGCAGAAGAGTCGCAAGAAGACGGCCAATGTTCAGTGCCGATAAAGAACATTTGCATCACATTTTCCTTCTTGCAGGATTTACCGTAAATGAGACCGTGTTGACGATGGTGGCGTTGGCTGCAGGCGGGGTACTCGTAGGTCTTGCTGGCACGTATTACGATATAAGCGATTGGGTCATGATAGGTGCGTATGTCATCTGCGGATTGCTTTACTACACGATGATTATGCATGCTTGGAGCGTGATGCGATTTCTTCGTCGCTCAATCTGCCGAAGACGCAGCATTGGCGACAGGCGCTTATACAAAGACAGACGTCGAACCAGTTACGCTCGTTACTCCGCCGAGGATCGGCGATCCGGAAGGGATCGGCGTTATTCGCGAAATGGGCGCCGCAAAGCCGAGGCCACGGGCCGTGATTCCTAATGCTTTGCGTTACTGATCAGACACGCGGCTATCTTTCGGTAATAGGACATAAAGCATTGACCAGAGATAGATGAATGATACGGCATGGACGCATGCGGTGGAGAGTGCTATGCCCGCCACACCATGAAACGTGAATAGTGGACGTAAATTGGCTAGTAATACGAGTAGTCGGTGTGTCCGACAATGTGTGAGGAACGATTCAACACTATGCCCAGAATTTCGTTGTCTCCCAGCAACTCCACAGTTTTTTCCAGTGCTCGTCGGTCAGTTAATCCTTGCGCGACAACCACTAGCACTGAGTCGACGTACTCTACGAAAGCAAGTACGTCGTCTGAGATGAGCATGGGCGGCATGTCGAAGATAGTCAGAGTTGTGTTGTCCTGCTCGCGCGTCCACGCGATCAGTTCGTGCATTCGCGGCGAAGCAATGAGATCGGACGAATTTTCGATCGGCTGCTGATTTGGGATCATTGCTAGCCGCTCCAGTCCCGCAGGTGCATAGACGATATCCTCGATCTCTGCCTCCCCTCTTAGAAATTCTCCGAGGCCTGCGCCGATGGTCAATCCAAAATACTCTGCCAGGCTTGGTCGTTGCAAGTCCAAATCCACCAGGATGGCTGACTGATTGACGTCCTTGGCAATTGATATCGCAAGGTTGGCAGCAGTGATGGTCTTACCTTCATTTGGCCCCGGTCCCGTGACGAGCAGGCTATTCCAATTGTTGGCTCGCATCCGCCGTTGTATTCGAGTACGAAGTATCTTGTATGCAGTTGTGACATGCTTGTCATCTATACCCGGCAGAATTCGGCTGTGCGCCATTGCCGCAGTGTCGATATCTGCGGGTAACAGCATTTTGATAATTGGGTTTGATTTGACGGCATTGCGAAAAGAGTCCGCCATGCCGCGGGGCCGAGACGATTTTTCATCGTGACTCGCCTTGCTTGCCTTTATCGCTTTCTGAATACGTGACATCAGTGTTTAACCTGCCATGGAGTTCGGGCGCTCAAGTGCCAGACCAGATCAATAGAATCGCGCCGCCGACGACCGCTGCAATAATAACGGCGCGACGGCGCCGCTGTAAAATGGAAGCCGAACCGCGGATAATCGGAATTTCGGCGATAGGTATTATGTTCACGAGCATCTGAATATCGCGCCTGCCCCTGACCGACCTGTCTAACGTCTCGGCCAGAACAGCGGCGCCAACGGCCAAGGTTACGGCCAGTATACCTCCGAGTATCACGATAGCCAGTCTTGGTGGTGCGACCGGTTCTATTGGCAGCGAAGCATTTCGTATTTTGACCAGACGAGCGCCAAGGTCGCCGGACTCATATGATTCGGTCTGTTGCGCCTGTGTCAATCTGCTGCGAAGGTCTTCGAAGGCAAGTTGCTCTGTTCGAAGATCTCGGTTGAGTGCCAGGTATCGCTTCTCGACTTGAGGCATCAGGGCGATACGATCTTGAATTTCGTCGTACTTGACCTGAAGCATCCGAGCCCGGTCCCGAAGGCCCGCAATCTGCGTATCGATCGCATTGATTTGCGCACGTAGCTGAAGGTATCTCGGGTTGATGTCTAAATCAGATACGCTTGCCGAATTCCCGGATCGCAGTGTTTCCAGCCGCCTCTGCAAAGCAAGCACGTCAGGGTGCAAATCGGAATATTTTTGAAGGGCCTCAGCCAGTGCTCTTTCCAGCTGGACTATTTCATCGCTCTCGCCCGAATCGATAGCGCCTCCGGTCAAAGCTGCTACCTGGCGCCTGATTCTGATGACATCGGGGTGCTCAGGACCGTATCGAGATATCGCGAGAAGATACTCATCTTCAAGCTGTCTTAAACGATTGTCCGATTTGGACCGTTGCCGGATTTCTTCCAACTGGGATTCGCGAAATATCTTATCCTGCTGCAGGATTCGTATTTCGGATCGCACAGACTCCATGTCTCTTTCCGTTCGATCAGTGACCGACATGTTCAAGCCCATCAATTCGGGCAAGCTGCCCGCGTTGTCTTGTTTGAATGAGGCAATGCGGTTTTCCAGCTTTACGATCTTTTTCCGGTTAATGTCAATTTCTTCGAGGAGAAAACTCGATGTGGCTGCGGCGCGCTCTGTTCTGATTTCCCGGTCTTTCGCCAAAAAAGTGGCTGCCAGTTTCTCAGCAATCATGAACGCTTGCTGGGGCTCTTCGGCCTCAAAGGCAGCCACGAATCCAGTAATCAAGCTGACAGGTCTACCGCTTCGTGGGTCCATTGCCTCCGTAGTGACCATTTCAATTCGTATATTGTCGAGTACTATCGAATAGAGGTCTGGCAAGGAGAGTTCGTCTCGTAACTCCGAGTAGACATTTGTTTCCTTTATCCAGGTTGTTACCTCGTCGTAGGTCATCACGCGTCGCTGCAACGAATTGATGTACTGATCAGCGTAGCTGGTCAACGCCAATGGTTCCAGAAGATCGATGTTCGGCCCCTCGAGGTCAATTCGCATTTCAGTGCCGGACCGATAGATGTCGGGGAGCAGAATTGCTGCGAGTACGGCAACGCCGAAAAAAACGCAAATCGTCGTCATGAACACCTTCCGTCGACGGCGAAAAGTCTCGATGTAATCGATTAGACCAGGCTGATCAAGTGAAGGGTTCATAGTGTCCATCGGGCGGTGTTCAAGGGACAATCACCACGTCGCCACGTTTCAGCAATATATTTTGCCCGAGCGATCGGCCTTCAGACACCTCCGTGTAGTCAAAATCAATTGCACGTTGGATACCGTTCTCTCGTCTGAGGATTCGAATTTTCTTAAGCGATGCGAACGGCGTTGTGCCACCAGCCAATGAAAGCGCCTGAATCACGTCAACGACCGGATTCATCACAAACGCACCCGGACGGGCGACTTGGCCAATGACATAAATCTGATTGCCGCGAACATCCGTCACTGCCACCGTAAGTACAACTTCCGGGATGAAGCGTAGCAAGCGGGAGATGACTTCTGCTTCGATATCTTCAGCTGTTCGGCCGCTAGCCTGAATATTGCCGGCAAGTGGAAAAGAAAATGCGCCATCAGGCCGAACCAAAACGGTCCGTTGCAGATCCGGCTCTTTCCACACAGATATTTCCAATTGGTCGCCTGCGTTGATCAGATATCTGGAGGGCTGGGCACTGTCCGCCTCCTGTGCCGGTACGGATACGGGAGTTATTGTGACAAACAGGCCGAAAACCACTGATATGTAAGCATTACGCAAGTTCATGATCCAAATAGGCAGTTCTAGGTCGGCAAAGCTAGCAGAATTTCGCTTCGCGCAGCAAATTTTCTGGTCAGATTATGTCGTCAGGGAGGGGTTGTTGGAAGTTTGCCAAGCTTGAGGTGCTTACTTACGAATTCTCTTGTATTGTACAATTTCCTGAAATTGGCCGCTTTTCGTGGCATTCGAATTGTTGATGAATAACCGCGCCAACCAGCCGTATACGCGGGTACTGCTAAATGAACAAGCCAAATTTTTTCATTGTGGGGAAGCCGAAGTCCGGCACTACCGCGTTGCACGTAATGCTAAACCAGCACCCCGAAATTTTCATGAGTCCATTCAAGGAGCCGAACCACTTTAACCGAGAGCACGTGGAGGAAGCGGAGCGACGTGATGGTGGGTATAGAGGGCTACCTTATAAGGACCTGAATAAATACCTTGAGTTGTTCGAGGCCGCACACACACAGAAAATTATTGGGGAGGCGAGTCCAGCCTATATGGATTCTCGCGTTGCCGCGTCCGAGATAGCGAAATTCAATCCAGAGGCAAAGATTCTGATGGTCCTGCGTGAACCCGTAAGTTTCATTCGATCCTTACATAGCCAAATGTTGCGCTCAGGCAACGAAATCGAAAGCAGCCTAAGAAAGGCTTTGCTGCTCGAAGAAGCAAGAAAGCGTGGGGAAGAAATTCCAAAATTCACCTCTAATCCAGCGAACCTTTTCTATGTGAAGCGGGCGTATTATTGTGAGCAAGTGACAAGGTATCTCGATGTTTTCGATCCATCGCAAGTGAAAGTAGTCATATACGAGGATCTTCGGGAAGATAATAGAGCGGTTCTCAAGACCATCCTGGAATTTCTCGGTGTTGACGCCGAATTCAGCTTGAAACCAGTGAATGTGAATGTGCGCGAGGACGTTCGCTTCGCAAAATTGGCATCCTGGCTTATCCATCATGGCGAGCGCAAAGTGGGCGCCTTCAAGGAGCGGGCACCCAATTGGCTCCTGACACCGGTTCGAGCAATACTTCGACCCGTGATTTTTAAGAAGGCTCGTCATGAGCCATTGGATCCACAATTGCGCGCCGAACTCAGGTCGAAACTCAGGCCCGACGTTGAGAGGCTGGGGCGGGTTCTCGGCATTGATCTGATAGACAAGTGGGACTTTGGGAAATAAACAGCGCGAAAATCATCTGCGATGATGCAGAATACTTGCCGTTTCCTGGTCACCGAAAAGAGGACCTTAACCGCGAAAATGCATATACAACTCGATACTCTTGGAGGTATCGCCGGCGACATGTTCATCGCGGCGATTTTGGATGCCTGGCCTGAATATACCGATGATACATTGGCGAGCATCAGGTCTGCCGGTATATCAACCGACTGGCAAATTTCGGTGCCCGAATTTCAGGACGGTGTTTTCCGCGGGAAACGCTTTTTGATTAGTGAGCCGCGGAGAAGCAATCCGTCGCACCATCATCGCTACGAGGACATCGTCGATCGATTATGTCGATCACCACTGGATTCCAGCGTCTGTAAGCGGGCAATCGAAATCCTGGAGTTGCTCGCCGAAGCCGAGGCAGACGTGCACGGAGTTGCTATCAAGGACGTCACCTTTCACGAATTGGGTGCATGGGATTCCATCGGTGACGTCGTAGGGGCTGCCTACTTGATTGAGACCATTGCACCTGCATCGTGGTCGCTAGGGCCCGTACCAATAGGGGGAGGTCGTATTAAGACCGCACACGGTCCGATGCCTGTGCCGGCACCGGCGACGGCCCGGCTATTGCGGGGTTTCACGATGATTGACGATGGTATCCAGGGTGAGCGAGTGACTCCGACCGGGGCAGCAATACTGAGATACCTGGCGCAGAAATTGGGCATGCCTCAATCTATGCATCCTATGCCGATCAAACTGTGCCGGATCGGTACGGGATTCGGGACCAGGACTCTCCCTGGTATTAGCAACATTTGCCGAGTCCTGGCATTCGAATGCGCGACCGATGCGCGCATAGATGATCAAATCGGAGTGATTAATTTCGAAATCGATGATCAGACTGCAGAAGATCTAGCTCTTGGGATAGACGCGCTGCGCGACTGCGACGGCGTCCTGGACGTGCTGCAGATGCCGGCGGTCGGCAAAAAGGGGCGGATGATTTTTCACGTACAAGTACTTTGCCAGCTGGACGTGTTAGATCAGATTATTGATATTTGCTTTCTGCAGACGACGACGATCGGACTGCGTTGGAGAGTGACCGCGCGGGCCATCTTGGAGCGTGATGTTGTTCACAGCCGCACTGATAGTGGTTCGGTTGCCGTAAAGCGGGTCATACGACCGGATGGCACACTTTCCGCAAAAGCTGATGCTGATAGCATGCGAGAATGTGGCGGTTTCGCGCAGCGCAAGAAATCACGCAGTATCGCTGAACAAACGGCGTTGCGGGTGGGTAGATCAGGTGAAAAATGTCGCAGCAAATAGAAATCAAAATCGCCGGACTCAATGAAATTTTGCGGGCGGTGGAACGTGTCTCCATCGCCGTAAGTGGTGGTGTTGATAGTATGACACTCGCGTACGCTGCTCATCGTCAGCTCGGCAAAGACGCGGCAATGTTCCACGCAATATCCCCCGCTGTGCCTCCCGAGGCGACGGAACGGGTTCGCCGCTATGCCGAAGCGTATGGTTGGACCCTGAAAATAATCGACGCGGGTGAATTTTCTGATGAGGAATACCTGGCAAACCCTGTGAATCGCTGCTACTTCTGCAAATTTAATCTGTATGGTGCGATCAGATCACAAAGTCAGAACTGCATATTGTCCGGGACGAACCTTGATGACCTTGCTGATTATCGCCCCGGCCTACAAGCAGCGGAGTCGTTTGGCGTCCGACATCCCTATGTTGAATGTCGAATCGACAAGGCGATGGTGCGGGAGATTGCCAAGACATTTGAATTAGATGATGTATACGAATTGCCAGCGTCCCCGTGTCTTTCAAGCCGGATCGAAACAGGTATTCGGGTTGATGCGCTGAAGCTTCGTCTGGTCCATGCGATCGAGCAGTGTGTTCGCGAAAAGTTGCTTGCGGCGACAGTTCGTTGTCGGGTTCGTCGCAATGGTTTGGTTATCGAGCTTGATAAAGACGTGTATGAAAAGTTTTTGGCTGGAGGAATGGGTTTGTTGCGCAATGAACTTGGACAGATCGGCGTGGATCATGGGTACATCGGGAGCGTCGATTTCGCTATTTACAAAATGGGCAGTGCCTTCCTGCGTGACCAATGACGAAAAGGGAGGTACAAATCGATTTTGAGCGGCAGGCCCGTATTGGCCTGAGTGAAGCTGTGTTCTGTGAAGGAAAGTCGCCCGCCCAGATCGAATACATTGTTTCGCTA
>SMVB01116078.1_pt1 | contig 11104 bp, 8 predicted proteins | sample 2456461 | NCBI WGS metagenome assembly SMVB01 (sample SAMN11095934, study PRJNA526329) | marine sediment metagenome | biome: Marine sediment; feature: Surficial sediment; material: Deep marine sediment; isolation source: Hadal surficial sediment | place: Pacific Ocean | collected 2014-05 | depth 0-1...
CCGCTTGTGGATATCAGTGTATTGAAGACGATTGATTTTGTGATGAAATCAGGTGAGATATTTGTTCATCAATGAGTAGGCCAGCGCGGCTTAACTGACCTGCAGTTAAGCCGCTCTTTGTTGCGTCACTGGTTTATCCTTCTCTGGGAATTGGTGGCACTACCGCCGGTTTTTGACTGCCTAATTGTTGTAGCGTCCACTCAATAGCTCTGTCCAGTTGGGCATCGATCCCTTTGAGCAAATCGCCAGGTAGGTTTTTCACCAGGATATCCGGGGTCACACCAATGTCACCGCCGGTGCCCCAATTCCCGTCCCGGTCATAGACCCGCTGTGGCGGGGGTGAAACTGCGCAACCGTTAAGCAATGGGATTGGCTGGCCAGGCCCTATGAGGCCGCCCCAAGTACGCTCACCCAACACCGGCCCCACACCGGCTTGCTGGAACAGAAATGGAAAGCCGTCGCCGCCGGAATAGCTCCAGCCATTGGTGACCAGTATTTTCGGACCTCCATTGGCAAGTTCAGGCAATTGGGAATCCCGCGCGTTCCGGGTGCTAAAATAATTGAGGGGTGGCCTGTTCAGAAGTTCAACCAATCGATCCCCCAGCGCGCCACCGGCATTAAATCTGGCATCCACTATCAGCGCTTCCATGTGGTACTGAGCCTGGTATTGTCTCATCAAAGCGGTTTGGCCATTACGACCGGTATCGGGCACATAGATGTACCCAACACGACCAGCTGTTTTCAATTCCACATACCGACGATTGGCCTCTACCCACTCCATCTCACGCATATGCCGTTCGCTTTGAATGGTTTTAACTTTCAGTATTTGAGTTCTCTTGCCATCGGCAGTGTCACTAAGTTGTAGCTCAACCCATTTGTCGAGCTGGCCTTCCAATGCCTGCCATGGTGATTGATCTGGCCGAAGAGCAATATTGTTAATTGCGAGAAGGAACTTGCCTTCTACCTTTGGAAGCCCTGGTTCTGCTAGTGGCGATCTATCCTCAGGTAACCAGGCCGCAGGTGAGTAAACCTTTGTGATGCGATAGCTGCCGTCGACATTCTCTAGGTCAATGCCGAGCAGGCCAACGGTGGAATTTTTCCAGCGCACGCGTGCAGCTGTTGCGGTCGCCCACACGTGGCCGCCCTCTAGCTCCCCGCCCAGCTCCCTGACTATTCGATTAATATCTTCATTGGAATGGGCGCTTTCAATTAACTTGGCATAGCGTTCCCATTCCTCATTCCAATTTCGACCATGTAAGTCGGGATCATAATAGAAGTCCCTGTAGAACCTCCAGGCGTCTCTTAATACCTGGTATTTCTCCTGATCCGGGTCCACGTGTATGGTGTAATCCGCAAAATCGACGTCGTCGATTGCCTCTGGCTTCGACAGGGAGACAAGCTGGTAGCTCCCGTCCTGCAGGGCGAGCAGCTGGCCATTTGCAGATACATCAAGTATTTTTGCGTTAGCCAGAAGCTGTTGCTCTTCGCCGGACTCAATGCTCAGTGAGTAAATGCTCTGGGTACCCTCGGCTGATCTGCGGTGATAGATCAACTGGCCTTCAGCAGCATGAATGGATTCGATCTGCCCGTGTTTAACCGGAATTTTGATCAGGTGATTTTCCAGTTCAAGGTAGTCAATTCCCTGCCATTCGTGTGCTTGTTCTGAATTCCCCCGGTAGGGTGATTTAGTGGCTGATTGCAACGGCATTAAATACAGCGCCGAAGAATTGCTGTAGGTCCAGGTGGAATCTACATCTCCATACACCGGGTTGAACTCTCTTTGAGAAAGCAGACAGATAAATGCGCCGTTGGCGCAAAAAATGGCTTCTTGGTCATTGTAGTAGCCGGAACTAATCTGGTGCAGGCGCTGTGCCTTTAATTCATACAGAAAGACGGCCTGATTACGATTTTTATTCGCCATGGTAAAAAGTAGCCTTTCTCCATCCGGCGACCAGGAGAATTTCATGGCCTTGAGGGCGTGATAAGACTTCCACATAGTTCGGCCAATAATTTTGTCCCGATTCGATTTTGTGCTCAATAAATGAATCTGCTGTTTTTCGTCCATAAACACAAGATGCCGTCGGTCGGGTGACCAGTAGGGCCTGAAATTGAATCCATCAACATAGTTTGTATGCTTTTTCGTATTTCCGGATTTACTACGGGTAAATAGCTGGTATTCATCGTCGCTATCGCTCATATAGGCCAGTGATCCATCAGTGGATATGCTGGGGAAGCGCTCGGCAACACCGGGTGTTTGGGTCAAATTTTTCAGTACTTTATCTTTGATATGGTAGCTGAGGATTTCTCCTCGTGCCGAGATGTAAATATTCGCTCCATCAGGGGATAGTCTGGCGTCCTGGATATTATCGACCAGTGGTGCTGCATGCGCACTCATGTTTTTTTGCTGGGCGGAAATTTGAATATCAAGCTTTTTCAGGTCACGCTCCGCAACTTCGTAGACATAAAGAAAGCCTTCATTTTCAAAAACGATAGCATCACGATCAGCAGAGGGATGGCGTATATCGTTATCAGTAAAGTGAGTAATCTGTTCGAATAACTTGTTCTGAACCCGATATACCCAAAGATTGCTGCGCTCTTCATCGCCTCTGTCAGACAGGAAGTAGATATCATCGCCAATACACATTGGCGACATGTCGATACCGGTATACTCGGTAATGGCTTCGACGGTTTGCTTCTGCACATCGTAAAGCCAAATATCGGGTGCGCGCCCGCCCTTGTATCTTTTCCAGGTTTCGTTGCCATCCTGGAAGTCATTTGTATAGGTGTAGGCCAGCTTTTTACCATCGCTACAATAGCTGCCTGTCTCTGCGTAAATGAGTGGCAGTTTCTCTGCTAGCCCTCCTTTAGGTGATATATGAAAGAACTGATTAAAGCGGTAACGAAAGCTCTCGCGTGTTGATTTGATGAGAAGCTGATCGTCAACGGGGTGCCAATCAACAATGTAATCATGTTCTGGGTGATAAGTTATTCTCTTACTGATTCCACCAGCCGTGGGAATCACAAATACATCAGAGTTGTCCTGGATGCGCATAGAATATGCAATCGAACTACCATCAGGAGAAAACTTCCCATTACTGCTCGCCCCGCTTTGGTTAGTGAGCTGACGAGCCAGCCCCCCTTGCCGGGGAACCAGCCATATATTGCCGTCATAGCTAAAACTAACCCAATTATTGGAAATATCCGGCGTGTGAAAAGCATTTCGCAATGGTTGATTGGCAGTCAGTACTGTCGACCAGGCAGAAATAAAAAGTGCGATTGCCACCATGTAAAGTTTGTACATTTAGTCCTCCGATGCGCGAATTACTGGAAAAGAGAGGAGTAAGATTTTCCACTCACGGTTAAAAATATTACTGGGTGATATCTCGCAAAAGCGCCTTTACCCTGGCTTTCAGCCTTGTATTAGCGCAATCGCGCTCTTCTGGATCGGTAAATGCTGACAGGAAGCCATCATGCGCATCACCCAGTGCGCTACTTACTAATTCGTTAACCAGCAATACCCGGTTCATTCCGAGCGCTTCTGCTAGTGCAATCACTCTAGCCAGGCTTGCAGGTTCCAAATCGACTGTAGCTGTAGTGCAGCCACTTTTCATTTGGGGATCAACGGGCTTTTTCATCGCCTTTATGGCTAGGTTGCAAAAATATTTCTCTGTATGCATTACTTCGTTACCTTATCAGGCCCGCCCTGGCTTCTAACGGCGTTCAACTTGCGCCCTATTTAATCCCATTATTAAAAAACAGTCAAATAATTTAATGGAAGCTTGTGAAGGCAATACTTCTTAAGATCCCAATAAAAAAACCTGACCGGGAAAAACTGCCCCACCAGTTTCGCTGGCCACATTTTGTCCGCTAGCAATGCTGTATGTGCATAAATCAATTGCCATAGTTGGCAGATATAGAAGATTTCTACATTGATCGAGAAGCATCCACTACTGGAAATAACAGATATTGATCAGATTTTTCTTTAGCGTTGGAGATACGTCATTCGCTGTCCAAAATTATAATTAATCCGATAAAAGATCATGCTTAGAAATTAATTGTTCATTTGTGTACACTATGGCAAAGCGCCCAAGCAACTTCATAGGAGTAAAACGTGGCAAATAGAGCAATGCCAAAAAACAAGGCGGGCACCCCTGGTCGTAAAGGCTCTAGAGGGCATGTTAGCGCCGTCGTGGATATTCTTGGTGCACGCATCTCGGCAGGTGTTTATAAGGAGGGGGAGACGCTGCCCGTAGAACAGGAGTTGGCCATGGCCCTGGAAGTGGGGCGCAATTCCCTGCGGGAGGCCGTAAAGGTGCTATCCGGGAAGGGACTGCTGTCTACCGCACCGCGTAGCGGCACCAAAGTTCGTCCACGGGAAGAGTGGAACATGCTGGACCAACATGTTTTGAGTTGGCACGCCGACCCCGAGATCGCCAGCGATTCGTTCATGCTCGACCTCATTGAGCTGCGACGTATTATCGAGCCAAAAGCGGCAGAGCTCGCTGCGACAAGGGCTACCAAAGAGGATGTTGCCAATATACTTGCCGCTTATGAAGCCATGGCTGATTCAGGCAGCGATCCACAGCGTCGTCTGGCCGCGGATATTGAGTTTCATGCTGCTGTATTGAAAGCCTCCCACAATAGTGTACTCCCTCACTTTAAGTATGCAATCGCCACCTATTTGAAAGCCCACTTAAACCTTGGCCAGGAGTTGGAAGAAGACGTCGATAAGGAGGATCTCGAGCGACACCATAAGATCGCCTGGGCGATCGCCAGCGGCAAAGCCAAATCGGCCTATAGCCTCACGGTCGAAATGCTTAATCTCAACCGTGCGCATTTCCCCTCAGAGGACGCTGCCAAAAAGTGAGCTTGTTACTCCAGCACCACTGTGGTGCTGTAACAGGGGTTGCTTGATATGGCAAATTATTTAATAATCCTATTATATAGTGATTCCGACTGCAGACAATGCTTGCACCTACAAGCCAATAAAGGCCCTCGATATTGTTTCTGAAGCTTATGCGCTTATACGTAACTATATGATATAAAAGATAAAATAGTTATATTGTAGATATTTTTAAAAACATTTCTGTACTATGCCTAGAAACCAATGTACATTTATAATCCTACTATTATATTAATAATTATTTATCCATTTGTGTATTCTAATCAGGGCAGTCGATTGGAATCACGCCCACCAGAGGCTGATTGTTCGTTGAGGCGACAGTGAGCAGGAGTCGACGCATAACATGGCTATCGTAGCGATTACAGGTTGTAGTAGCGGCATTGGATACGAGAGTGCATTGGCCTTTGCTCGTCCCCGCAACGGCCGCCCCGGCGATCGTGTTTATGCCTGTGTGCGCAGTGTTGAAAAGGCTGCTGCGCTGCAAGAGCTTACTGAAAAAGAGCAGCTGGATATTCGGATTAAAATACTGGATGTCACTGCAGCGGACAGCTTCCCGGATTTTGTTGACGACATTGTCGTTGAGTCGGGGCGCATTGATGTACTGGTGAATAACGCTGGCATACTGCACCCGGGCGCCTGGGAAGACCTGCCCGAGGCGAAGATCCGCGCGGTGATGGAAACCAATTTTTATGGCCCAATGCTGCTGTCTCGCGCAGTACTGCCGCAGATGAGAAAGCAGGGCAATGGCTACATCATCATGATCAGTTCCCTGTCGGGCATTGCCGGGCTGGCCGGGGACGTCGCCTACAGTGCCAGCAAGTTTGCCCTGGAGGGCGCCACCGAAGCGCTGCGCCACGAGGTCGATCGTTGGGGGATTCATCTGGCCCTGGTGCAGGGAGGCCAGTACGCTACCAATATCTTTGCTAGTGGCGAGCCCGGTGATGACTTGCTCCCCCCTGACTACCCAGCGGGCTCGCCCTATCGAGCTCTGGTCGAATACAAGCTCCAACATCTCCGCAACGGCCTGCCCGACGCCCTCCACCCCTCCCATATGGCTCAGTTGCTGCTGACCATTGCTGACTCGGATGGCTCACGACTGCGTTGGCCGGCCGACGAACTGGCGACCCGGGTGCTAGACACAATGCACAGACAAAGCGATGCGGAACGGGATACCTTTCTGCGCATGGCAGGCGACAGTGACTGGTGGAGTGACGGGCGAAACCAGCCATGATCACCCGACTGGCCCATGTCTGCATTGAAACCTGCGACCTCGAGGCAACGGAAAACTTTTATGGGATGCTGGGGATTAAGCGCAAGTTTGAATTTCGCAACCGGCAGGATGAATTGATCGGTATGTACCTGGCGATCGACGCGCACAATTTTATTGAACTGGTCAAGATTCTCGAACCCAAAGAGGAAGGCAGCCTCGCGCATTTCGCCTTCGAGGTGGAGGACGTGGGCCAGGTCTGCGATGAGTTGCGCCGGCGCGATATCACCGTCACCGAGAAAAAACTGGGGGTTGACCACACCTGGATGGCGACCTGCCACGACCCGAACGGGATTTTTATCGAGTTTCACCAGTACACCGAAGACAGCCTGCAGCTTCGGGGCGGGTCCTGCTGCATTGACTACAAACCCTGAGCGCGGCCAGCGCATCGTTTTTCCCAGGTCGAGAGAAGTCGCGCTGCAGACCTTTCAAATACCTGAACTGGAGGAAAATCGGGTCCGTATTCGAATCCGGTGACACCACCACCCTGCGCATGGGCATACTGTTCGACTGGACTATTACGGAGAGAAGCAATGATTCCCAATGACAATATTTTTGCCCTGGGCGCGGTGTTATTCGGCGTGGCCTGGCTGGCCTTCTGGATAGATACCCATCCCATTGGCAAGAAAACCTCCGGCGTCATCTGGGCGCTGGGAATATCGATGCTGCTATCCAATACCGGCATTATTCCCTTTAGTAGTCCGGCCTATGATTTTGTCGGCGGCTCACTGGTACCGCTGGCCATACCCCTGCTTTTGCTAAAAGGAGACTTGCGGCGGATTTTTCGCGAAAGTGGCGGGGTGATGATTTCCTTTGGTATTGCCAGTGCAGCTACGGTAGCCGGCGCTATTATCGGCTTCCACCTGTTGGACCTGGGTGAAATTGGGCCCAAGGTGGCGGGCGTCTACACCGGTGGCTGGATTGGCGGGGCGGTCAACTTCCTCGCCGTTTCCCAGGCGGTAGAGATGACACCGCAGCAGTTCAGTGTTGCCATCAGTGCCAGCAGCGTGGTGAGTATCACCGCCCTGATGATATTAATCGCCATTCCCTCTATCAAGCTGATTACCCGCTTGATACCTACAACAGTCGACAGCTCGTCTGCCCTGGCGGCGATAGAGGAAGGTGAAACGGACGCCCCAAGGCTGCGACTTACCCATATCAGCGGCGCCCTGGCCCTGAGCTTTATCATCTGCGCCCTGGCACAAGCTCTGGCAGCCTGGCTGGACATGACCCACTACAGTATTCTCTTTATTACCGTGCTGACTATTGTGGTGGCCAACACTTTTCCCAAAGCAATGGACGCGCTGGAGGGTGAGTTCGAAATGGGTATGCTACTGATGTACCTGTTTTTTGTGGCCGTGGGTGCAGGCACCGATGCTATTTCTTTTATAGGCTCCGCCTTTAACCTGTTTCTTTATGGCATGTTGATTATCCTCATCCATCTGGCGCTGGTGCTGCTGAGCGCTCGCCTGCTGAAGATTGACCTGGCCGAGGCCGTAATCGCCTCGGCGGCTGCGCTGGTGGGGCCGGCGGTAACCGCCGCCATCGCTACCTCCAAGGGTTGGAAGCACCTGGTTACCCCAGGCATCATGTGTGGCGTTTTCGGTTATGTGATTGGTACTTTTATCGGTGTTAGCGTTACCGCCATGCTGGGCTGATAGTGGCTGCCACCTAGCATCGTCATCATTTTCACGGATGACTACGCCGCCGCAGTTTGATCTCGTCCGGCACCATTGTTGATCGCCGCCAATATGGCCGACAGGGATGCCTGGATAATATCGTGGCTGCGGCCCACGCCACAGAAACGGTCACCATCAATGTTGAGCTGGATGTAACAAATCGCCTCCGCATCGGCACTTTGACTTAGCGCGTGCTCAGAATATTCCACCAACACGATCTGTTTGCCAATGAGCCCCTGCATCGCATCGACAAAGGAGGCGACGACACCGCTGCCCGAACCGCTCAACTTGTGCTCTACCCCACCCTCGGACACTAGCGCCTGCAATTTGTCTACCCCGTCCTCACGGCTGACCCGGTAATTTCCCAGGCTCCAGCGGCTATCTTCCAGGAAGTAAACCTGCTGGAATAGCTCATAAACAACCTCGGGTTCAACCTCGGATTTACTCTCCTCCGCATAGGCCTGCACCGCGGAACTAAAGTCTATTTGCAGCCAACGCGGCAATTCAAGGCCGTAGTTTCGCTCCAGCACATAGGCGATGCCACCCTTGCCAGATTGACTGTTTATACGAATCACCTCCTGGTAGGAACGGCCGATATCGGCCGGATCGATGGGCAGATAGGCAACCTCCCAGGGCTGCTTCTGGTCGCCGTTAGCGCTGCGCCTGGAGAGGCACTTTTTTATCGCATCCTGGTGGCTGCCCGAGAACGCAGTAAACACTAACTCACCTGCATAGGGGTGCCGTGGATGGACTGGCAGCTGGGTGCATTCTTTCACCGTCTGGATTATCTCGTCCATGTGACCCAGTTGCAGCATGGGGTCAACACCCTGGCTGTAGAGGTTCATGGCCATGGTCACGATATCCAGATTACCGGTGCGCTCACCATTGCCCATGAGAGTGCCCTCCACCCGGTCGGCACCCGCCAGCAGGCCCAGTTCGGACGCGGCCACACCGCAGCCCCGGTCGTTATGGGTGTGCAGTGAGATTAACAAACTGTCCCGGTTGTCAATGTGATTGCAAAACCATTCGATCTGGTCGGCGTAGACGTTGGCGGTGCTCACCTCTACCGTGGCGGGTAAATTCAGGATAACGGGGTTCTGGGGTGTGGGCTGCCAGACGGCGGTCACCGCATTGCAAACCTCCAGGGCAAAATCCATTTCGGTCTGGGTAAAGCTCTCGGGGGAATACTCAAACACCCACTCGGTTTGTGGATACTTAGCCGCATACTCGCGCACCAGCTTCGCACCCTTTACCGCGATATCGAGAATGCCGGCCCGGTCCAGGCCAAACACCTGTTCGCGCTGGATGGTGGAAGTTGAGTTGTATACGTGCACAATCGCGCGACGAACACCTTTCAATGCGTCAAAAGTTTTCTTGATAAGGTCTTCCCGGGCCTGGGTGAGTACCTGGATGGTGACATCCTCGGGAATGCGGTTCTCCTCGATCAACTGGCGCACGAAGGCAAAGTCATGGCTGGAGGCCGCCGGGAAACCCACCTCTATCTCCTTGAAACCAATCTTGATGAGCTGGTCGTACAGACGCGACTTTTGCCTGGCCGTCATGGGCTCAATCAGGGCCTGGTTACCGTCACGAAGGTCCACACTGCACCAGTGGGGAGCCTGGCTAATCACCTTGTCCGGCCAGCGCCTATCGGGCAACTTAACCGCCGGGAAGGGCTGGTATTTGCGGTGGTCGAAATTTTTCATGGGCAGTGTCCTGGTATTTTCATCGAGCTATCAAGTATAGTCCGGAAAGCGTAGAGAAATATTGCAAATAGCGCTGTATATCTACCAATATTAGCAATAATAACCTAATATTTATAAATAAATAGGGATATACTCCAATTATTACCCTTCAACTAGCAAGGAGAGCGATAAACTTACCACCAATAGAGCTGAAGGCCATCCTGGGCACGCCATACGGGCGTGGGGTTCCAACCAAATGGCGTGCCCAGGATGGCCTTCAGCGGGTTCTTGGCCCACGTTTTGGGCTCCCCTCCTTGCAATAGTTCGAAATAACAATGGAAGGATAGACCATGAAACTGGACAGAACTGACCGAAGAATCCTGCAAGCCATGCAGAAAAACGCCACTATCAGCAACCTGGAGCTCGCCGAACTGGTGGGCCTCAGCCCCACGCCCTGTTCCCGGCGGGTAAAAAGGCTGGAGGAGTCGGGCATTATCAGCGCCCATGTCTCGCTGTTGAAGCAGTCCATGCTGGGGCTCAAGCTCACTGCCTTTATCGGTATTAGCATGGACCGGCACACGCCCGACCGTTTCGAGGCCTTTGAGCAAAGCGTGTGTGAGTTTCCGGAAGTGATGGAGTGCAGCGTGGTAACGGGGCAGACCGCCGACTATCTTCTCAAGGTTGTAGTGCCCGATATGGAATACTACGAGCGGTTTCTACTGGGCAAACTGACCCGCATTGCTGGTGTCACCGGCGTGCACTCCAGTTTTGAACTGCGGCGTGTGGTGTACCGGACGGCCCTGCCCCTTGAGCACATACACCAGCAATAGTGGCCGATTAGGAACTTGTGAGCGCCCGACAGCGGTCGCAGTATAGGCAGCACTTCTATCAACAGATCATCAGGGAGCAAATATGACAGATATGACGGGAAAGGTAGCCCTTGTCACGGGCGGGGCCAGCGGCATGGGCCGTATTATCGCCCTACGGCTGGCCGCGCGGGGCGCAAAGGTAGCCATTTTTGACGTCAACGAATCCGGCCTGGCGGAAACCGTGGCCATGGCCGAGGGAATTTCGTCCTATCGCTGCGATATTGGCAGCCTCGATGATGTGGAGACAAAAGTCGCCGAAGTTGTCGCGGCTCTGGGGCCGGTAGACCACCTGGTGCACGCCGCCGCATTGATGCCCAGCCACCAGTTGATAAACGAAACCCACGAGAGCATGGCGCGACTGTTTCAAATCAACTACTTTGGCACAACCTATCTGATTAAATCGGTCCTGCCATCCATGATGGCGCGAAAATCCGGGCGCATCATCGCTTTTGGTTCAATTGCCGGGCACGCCCAGGTTCCTCATATGGGGGCTTACTGCGCGACTAAAGCAGCGGTCAACACCTATCTGGAAGTACTGCAAAATGAAATTCGTGATTCCGGGGTCAATGTTCACCTGGTATGCCCGCCGGCGGTCAATACACCGCTGATCGACCAATCTCTGGAAACAGACTCGGCTGGCAGTATACGTGAAGCCAAGAAGAGCGGCCGCCTGGCAGACCCCGAAAAAATCGTCGACGCTA
>SMVB01217749.1_pt1 | contig 11104 bp, 8 predicted proteins | sample 2456461 | NCBI WGS metagenome assembly SMVB01 (sample SAMN11095934, study PRJNA526329) | marine sediment metagenome | biome: Marine sediment; feature: Surficial sediment; material: Deep marine sediment; isolation source: Hadal surficial sediment | place: Pacific Ocean | collected 2014-05 | depth 0-1...
GTCCATGACCTTCTCGGCGGTCTCCAGCACCATACGACGAAGGCGCCGGAACTCCTCCACTGTGCCTACCAGCGGGATCATCACTTCAGGAAAGACCTTCACGCCTTCCCGAGTCAATGCGCAGGCGGCGGCAAAGATCGCCTCCACCTGGACCTCGTAGATTTCCGGATAGGACAGGCCCAGCCGGCAGCCGCGATGCCCCAGCATGGGATTTGTTTCGTGGAGTTGCTCGATCTTCTCCTTGATCTTCTCCACGCTCACCCCCAGGTCACGAGCGGAGGTTTCTATCTCGGCCTGCTCCTGGGGAAGAAATTCGTGCAACGGCGGGTCCAGGAGCCGGATGGTCACCGGCAGGCCCTCCATGGCCCGCAGGATGCCCTCGAAGTCTGACTTCTGCAGCGGTCCGATGAGGTCCAGGGCCTTGCGGCGTCCCTCCTCATCGGCGGCCAGAATCATCTGGCGCACGGCACGAATCCTGTCGGCCTCGAAGAACATGTGTTCCGTGCGGCAGAGGCCGATCCCCTCGGCTCCGAACAGCCGCGCGACCCGTGCATCACCGGGATCGTCGGCATTGGTGCGCACCTTCATGCGGCGGACTTCCGCCGCCCAGCTCATGAGCCTGGAGAAATCGCGATAGATGCGGGATTCCTCCGCCGGCAGAGATTTTTCCACCAGCACCTGCACGATCTCCGAGGGACGGGTGGGCATCTGCCCCAACATGACCTCCCCGGTGGCTCCATCGATGGAAATCCAATCACCCTGGCGGATGACATGCCCACCGGCCCGGATCTCCTTGGTGCGCAGATCCACCACCAGGTCACCACAGCCCACGATACAGGCCTTGCCCCGCCCCCGGGCCACCACCGCCGCATGGGAGGTCATGCCACCCCGGGTGGTCAGGATCCCCTGGGCAACCTCCATCCCCTCGATATCCTCCGGGGACGTCTCATTGCGAACCAGCAGGACCTGCTCGCCCTTGTTGCGCACCATGTCCACGGCCTTTTCCGCCGAGAGCACCACCCTGCCGCAAGCAGCACCCGGGCCTGCCGGCAATCCCCTGGCGATGACACGCCCGTCACGGCGGGCGGCTTCATGTTCGTCCCGCGGGAAGACCGGGGCCAGGAGTTGAACCAGCATATCGGGCTCCACATTGAGCAGGGCCTGGGCCTTGTCCAGGAGTCCTTCATCGACCATCTCCACGGCGATCCGCACTGCGGCCATTCCGGTCCTCTTGCCGGAGCGCGTCTGGAGCATGTAGAGACGCCCATGCTGAATCGTGAACTCGATATCCTGCATGTCGAGATAGTGCTTCTCAAGGCGCTGGGCGATGGCAACCAGCTCGGCATACATTCCGGGCATGGCCTCTTCCAGGGACTGTCCCGGCGCCGCACCATCCCGGTTGACCGGGCGGGGCGTGCGAATCCCTGCGACCACATCTTCCCCCTGGGCGTTGGGCAGCCACTCACCATAAAACCGCTTCTCGCCATTGGCCGGGTCGCGGGTGAACGCTACGCCGGTGGCACAATCGGCGCCCAGATTGCCAAAAACCATGGCCTGAATGTTCACGCCCGTCCCCAGGTCCGAAGAGATGCCGTGGATCCGCCGATACGACTCGGCACGCTTGTTGTTCCATGACTTGAACACCGCGTCCACCGCGCCCCACAGTTGATCCCATGGGTCCTCGGGGAAGGATTCACCGGTCTCATCGAGGATCACCTGCTGGAAATCCTCCACCAGTCCCCGCCAATTTCCGGCATTCAGGTCGGTGTCGCTGGCCGCCTTGCACGAGGCCTTGAGGGCCTCCAGACGCTCATCGAACTTCTCCATGGGAATGCCGAGAACGACATTGCCGTACATTTGCAGGAAGCGTCGCCAGCAGTCCATGGCAAACCGCTCATCGCCGGAGACCTGGGCCAGGGCGGCCACGGCTTTGGCATTGAGGCCCAGATTGAGGACGGTATCCATCATGCCGGGCATGGAAACCGCCGCTCCCGAGCGCACCGAAACCAGCAGCGGGTCCTCTTCCCCTCCGAATCTCTTCCCGGTGTCCTTCTCCAGGCGCTCCATGGCCCGGGCAACCTGGGAGCGCAAGCCCTCCGGATACCGGCCCGAATGGGTCATGGCAAAGCGGCAGGTGGTAGCGGCCAGCGTGAACCCCGGCGGTATGGGCAGTCCAAGATTGGTCATCTCGGCAAGGTTGGCACCCTTGCCGCCCAGCTCATTTTTCATGCTGGCGTTGCCGTCCGCCTCGCCCCCACCGAAGAAATAGACCCACTGGTTCACGATGTACCCTCCACAACGATTTCAGCGAAATCTGCTTCTCGCCGGTAAAGCCCGGCCACCTGGGCCAGGAGCGCCAGACGGTTCAGGCGCAGGTCCTCTCGGTCCGCCATCACCAGCACGGTATCAAAGAATTGATCCACTTCGGGCCCCAGAGCCGCCACCGCCGCCAGCACCGCTTCATGGTTCCCTGCAGCCGCGTCGGCCGCGGCCCTCACCGCGACAAGAGCGGCGGCAGCATGCAGTTCCTTCTCGGCCTTGTCTTCCAGGAGTTCTGTTTTCACCTCTGCCGGGATCGTTACCCCAGTCTCACAGGCCTTGCTGAGAATATTTCGTATCCTCTTGGATGCAGCCGCCAGAGCCTCGAAATCGCTCTGCCCCCTGAGAGCCGACAGGGCCCGCAAGCGAGCCGCAGTATCGGCCAGGTCATCCCAACCGGCGGCCAGCACCGCCGCGATGGAATCGTACCGGTGTTTCTCGTGACCTTGTTCGAAGAGATGCCGTACCCGTCCCTCCAGGAACCTGGTGACCTGATCGAGCAATTCGTTCTCCGCGCTCTTCCAGGGCACAGGCGCATCACCGTACGCCTGGCGGGCGGCGCCCAGGGCAGCGGCAACAGACAGATGCAGCGGTCCTTCCGCCAGCAGGCGGACAACACCCAGAGCTGCCCGCCTGAGAGCGAAGGGATCCCGAGACCCCTTGGGAACAATACCGACACCCATGAGGCCCACCAGGTTATCCAGACGATCCGCCAAAGAGACCAGGATGCCTTCCCTGTCCCTGGGCAGGGCGTCGTCCAGCCCTTCCGGGCTGTAATGGTCGTAAACGGCCCGCCAGACCTCAGCAGGCACTCCTTCCTCCCGGGCATAGAGGCCGCCCACGACGCCCTGCAGTTCCGGAAACTCATTCTCCATCTGAGTCGCCAGATCACACTTGCTCAGGCCCGCCGCCTGCACGGCTCGCTTCCCGACCTCGCCTGCCACCCCGGCCAGGTCCGCCAGGCGCCCAACGAGGATTTGCATACGCCTCGCCTTGTCGGCGTAGGATCCCAGGTCCGCGTGGAACCGCGTGCGTTCCAGCATCTCCAGGCGACTGGCCAGGGGCTGGCGTCGATCCTCCCGGTAGAAGAAACGGGCATCGGCCAGACGGCCGGCAATGACACGCTCATACCCGGCACGAATCGCGCCGTCAGGATCCTCCGGTGCGTTGACAACTGCCACGAAGCGGGCGAGGAGGCGGCCGTCTTTCCCGGCCACGGTGAAGCAGTGCTGATGGTGGCGCAGAGTCGTGGTAAGAACCTCCACCGGCAGGTCGAGGAACTCGTCGGGGAACGAACCCTCCAGGCAGCCAGGATACTCAACCATGTTGAGGACCGTCTCCAGCAGGCTCTCGTCGGCAACGATCTCGCCCCCGGCACGGGCAGCCGCCGCATGAATGCCCTTCATCATCTCGCGCCGGACCTCCGGATCGGCCATGACTTCCCCACCTGCAAGCATCTCCTCGTAGTCCATGGCCCCTGGCAAGCTGATGATGCCAACGCCCGAGCCACGGCGGGACATGGTCAGGCGATCCGCGGTCACACCTGCGATGGTGAGCGGTACGACGACGTCATCCAGCAGGGCCACCAGCCAGCGGATGGGGCGCACGAACTGGATGCCCCCTTCGCCCCAGGACATGGACTTGGGAAAGGTCAGGCCCAGAACCAGGCCGGGCACCAGCCCGGCAAGAACTTCGGCTGCGGGAAGGCCGCGCCTGGTCCGACGCACCGCCACCACCTCCCCCTTGGCCCCCGCCTGGCGAAACAGGTCGCTGACGGCGACATCCTGGCTGGCGGCAAACCCCTGGGCGGCACGGGTCGGCTTGCCTTCGCCGTCAAACGCGGTGGTCACCGGCGGCCCGGTGATCACCAGGGTCTCCTGAGGCTGGCGGCTGCGGACTCCCGCCACCCGCACCGCAAGGCGGCGCGGAGTTGCGAAACTCTCAACCTGGGCCTCTACCTCTGCCGGGAGAAGGCGCTGGGAAATCAGGGCCTCCTGCAGTGCCGCAGCCAGATCCTGGCGGGCCGTTTCCAGCATGCGATCCGGGATCTCCTCACAGCCGATCTCCAGGAGGAACGTGTGGGTTCCCTGAGTGCTCATGATGGCTTCCGCCCGGCGGCCTTGCCGCCACCTTTCTTCGACCGGGCCTCCATCTCCGCCATTGCCTCACGGGCCTTGTCCCGGGGCAGCAACGGAAACTCCAGCCTGGCCCTTTGCTCCAGCCAGGCGGCAGCCATGGCGCAGGCCAGGCGGCGCACCCGCCCGATGAGCGCAGGCCGCTCGGTCACCGAGACCGCGCCCCGGGCATCCAGCAGATTGAAGGTGTGGGAGCAGCGCAGAGCATGTTCGTAGGCGGGAATCACCAGATCCGCTGCGAGAGTCCTCCGGGCCTCGGCCTCGTGGCGATCGAACATCTCCTGGAGAAACTCCACGTCGGCCGTCTTGAATGCGTAGCTGGATTGTTCGAACTCATCTCTCCGGCGAACTTCACCATACGTGATGGTGTCGTTCCAGGGCAGGTCGAACACGTTTTCCACCCCGGCCAGATACATGGCGATGCGCTCCACTCCATAGGTAATTTCCACCGGAATCCGGGTCAGGGGAATCCCCCCCACCTGCTGAAAGTAGGTGAACTGGGTGATCTCCATGCCATCCAGGAGTACCTGCCAGCCCACCCCGGCAGCGCCCAGAGTGGGCGATTCCCAGTTATCTTCTTCGAAGCGGATCTCGTGCCGGGCTGGATCGATCCCGAACGACTTCAGAGAATCCAGGTAGATGTCCTGGATGTCATCCGGCCCCGGCTTGACCAGGACCTGGAACTGGTAGTGCTTGTAGAGGCGATACGGGTTGTCGCCATAACGGCCGTCCACCGGCCGGCGCGAAGGCTCACAGTAGGCGACCTTCCAGGGTTCGGGACCCAGAGCACGAAAGAAGGTGTCAGGGTTCATGGTCCCGGCGCCGACCTCCAGGTCATAAGGCATCTGGATCACACAGCCTCTCTCCGCCCAGAAGCGGGTGAGGGCGAGCAATAGGTCCTGGAACGTCAACGTTCCCTCCCTGGTGCAACTTTCGCCGCCTCCCTGTGGCCCACAGCCACCATGGCCGCCGTGCGGAACGGCCTCTCCGTGACATGCAGAAACTGAGCCGCCGCCATACGGGCCACGGCAGCCAGATGATCAGGCGTGGGGTCCGGCTGGACAGCCTCCGCAGGTGGCCGTGCCAGCATCCGCCGCACCAGAGCCACAGCCTCTCCCGGCAGCGTGGAAGCCGCAGGATTCAGGCCACGACAGCCGGCGCAGACCGCCTCCTCCCCGGGCAGCAGGGCAGCCCCGGTCTTCGCCAGATCGCGGCCACAGGCGGCGCAGGCAGCCAGATCGGGCAGCAGTCCACCCAGGCGCAGGGTCCAGACCTCGAAGTAGCGCGCCACAGCCGTTGCCGTCAGGCCCTGGGCCAGGGCGCCTGCACAGGCCCGGGTGAGGCGGTAGAGATGCTCGTCAGCTTCACGCTCCCGGCCCATCTGTTCCAGGATCTCCGCCATATACTGACTGACATAAAAAGCATCCAGGTCGCGGCCTTCCCCCGGCGTCGGCGCCAGGACCCGGCACCATTCCAGCCGTCCCAGATCCTGGCCCTCTTTCTCGCGGTATGAGAACTCAACCTCGCCAAGGACCGAGAGTGCGCCGCCGAATCGCCGGCGACTGGCGGCTGCCCGCGGTGCCACGCCACGCACCTTCCCCTCGGCCCGACTGAAGAGCACAACGATCCGATCCGACTCCCTCAAGGGGTAGGTGCGCAGAACAAAACCGGTTGACTCCAGGTGCATACAGTGACTCAGTCCAGAACGAGGAGCACCGCCAGTTGGAAAAAGATGGCGATGGCCATGACATCCACCGAAGTGGTGATCAGCGGGCCGGTGGCCACGGCCGGGTCCACACCCATGCGGCTCAGAAGCATGGGCAGAGCCGACCCGAACAAGGCCGCGATGAGCATGGAAGCCAGCAGGGATAACCCGATGAGCAGCGCCACGCTCGGGGAAATCTCCAGCAGGAACAGACCACCCAGGCCAAGGAGCGTGCCATAGATAACCCCCAGGATCATGGCGATGCGCACCTCCCGGAAGATCACCGGCCACAATTCGCGAATCTCGATGCGGCCGGTCGCCAGGCCACGAACGATGATGGTGGAGCACTGGGTACCGATATTTCCACCCATGCCCAGGATCACCGGAATGAATCCCGCCAGGATCACAACCTTGGTCAGTACCCCCTGGTAGTGATTGATCACCTGGGAGGCGAGAAGACCGCCGGCGAGGGATGCCAGAAGCCAGGGGATGCGCAGGCGTACTGCCCGGAAGACGGAGCGATGCAGTCGCTCATCCTCGGAGGTTCCCGCCAAGCGATAGAAATCTTCGGTGGCCTCTTCCTTGAGGACATCGATGATGTCGTCGATGGCAATCACGCCCACCAGGCGGTGCTGGCCATCGACCACGGGAATCGCCAGCAGGTCGTATCGAGCCACCAGGCGGGCGATCTCCTCCTGGTCCATGTCAGTGGTGGAGGAGACCACATCAGTGGTCATGGTGTGGGACACCTGCTCGCCGGGACGCGCCAGAAGAAGCTGGCGCAGGGAGAGAACACCCAGCAGATGCTGGCGCTCATCCACCACGTAGATATAGAACGGAACCTCGACTTCCGCACCCCGGTCCTGGAGAGCCGTGATGGCCTCAGCCGCCGTCACGGTCTCCTTCACCGCGAAGAATTCCGGATTCATGATCCGACCGCCGGTCTCCTCACCGTATTCCAGGAGGTGGCGAATTTCACGGGCTTCCCGGCTCCTCAGGGTCTCCAGCAGTTCCTGGCGCCCGTCCTCATCCATCTCGGAGATCAGCTCGGCGGCATCATCAGGGGTCAGAGCGCCCATGACCATGGCGCGCTGCTCCTTGTCCAGGACATCCAGGAGCTCCAAGCCGGCATGCACGTTGAGTTCTCTCAAGACCAGGGCGGCGCGATCCGGATCCCGGCTGGCCAGCGCAACGAACACCTCGCGCCGCTGCCGCTCGTTCAGGTCCTTGAACAGGGCTGCAACATCGGCGGGCCTGAATTTGGACAGTAGATTGACCACATGTCCGGATGCACCCCGGCGGAGGAGTCGCCGCAGCGACTCAAGCAGAACTGACCTGGTCTGCGCTTCGTGGGCGGACATGGAATCCCCATCCGGCTGCGGGCAGCTGGGAAAAATTTCGGCGGCGGGCCGTCTCTCCGGCCCGGATATGACGGGCGATCCTAACATAACCGGTAGCCATCAGCGACAGTGCGCGGATGATGTGAGTCAGGGCTCGCGCCGACGCAGAAAGGTCAGAATCCGGCCATCGGGCATGGCCTGCTGCTCCAGGCCATAGATCCTGTAAAGGTCCGGCGTTGCGGCAATCTCCTGCTCCGAGCGGCCGTGAGGGTTCCACTCCCGGGTGGGCGGATCCACGTCGAGCTTGACACCGCTCATGAGGATGAGTTCGGGGCGACGCCGAAGAACCGAAGCGCCGTTCCCCTTCTCGTGGCCTGCCAGCCGTCCCGTGCCCAGGCCCGAGATCGGGGTTCCGGCGATCTCCCTGTCGGTAAGGCCCAGCATGTCGATGGCCGGCAAGTCGGCTGCGTACGGCAGGGCACCCGCCGGGTTGACGGCGATCCAGGTGCCCGGAGGCTCATGGGCGTGCAACCAGTTCCCGACCATGAGCATGGAACGGGTATATCGGTTCCCTCCCCGCCACTCCCGCCAGGCAAACGCCGACGAGGGACGAAAGGTCGCCAGCGCCAGCACCGCCAGGACCAGAGCCAGAGTCCCACGGATCAGGCCCTCTCCAGCCCACCACCTGCGGGCAGCGGCCAGGCGGCATCGCCAGCGTTCTTCCACCACCGCCACGGCATCAGCAACCAGGAGATAGAAGAACGGCAGGACCGGGATCAGGAAGCGATAGGCCGGGAATACGTCCCCGCCCACGGCCGCCACGTAGAGAGCGAATCCAGCCGTCATGATGCACGCATAAGAGCGTGTGTGATCCCTGCGCCGCCGACTGAGGAGAGACAGGGGGATGAGCAACAGGGGAAGACCCGTGCCATAACGGCCGAATTTCCACAAATAGCCCAGGCCCCTGGGAAGCGAGGCCAGCGGCCCCCCGACCTTGGCGTGAAAAGTGTTGGGAAGAAGATCACCGTAGTACCAGGTTGTCCACGCGCCATAGACACCCAGCACAACCAGAAAAAGGGCCAGGCCCGGCACATCATCCCGGCTCAGCGGGGCTCGTCCCTGCCGCAAGCGCACCAGGATGAGATGTCCCAGGGTCAGGGCAAAAGCGAGAACCCCTTCAGGACGGGTGAGAGCCGCCAGGGCAAAGAGAAGGGCCACCGGCATGGAGAGGGGGCCCAATGGTCCCCGGCGCAGGTACAGGAGACCACCTGACAGGATCAGCAGGGTGAACAGACCTGTCTCCAGGCCGCGGAGGGACCAGACGACCAGGCCCAGATTGGACGCCAGCAGCACCGGGGCCACCCCTGCCGAGATCCGCAAACCGGGAGCCAGCCTGCGGCAGGACCAGACGGCCGTGAGAGTCACAACGGCTGCACCGGCGAGCCCTCCCAGAGCACACAGCGTCGGCACGGCAGGCAGGCCGACGGAGAGAACTCCGGCCATGATCAACACCCAGAGAAAATTCGTATAACCCTGAACAAACTCGCCGGGGTTATAGACAAGACCCGCTCCGCGGACGAGGTTGCGGGCGTAACGCAGGGAAATATAAGCGTCGTCGATGGCCTCCACCCCGTGCAGGAGAAACCAGGCTGCCATGCACAGGTAGAGTCCCAGGCAGGGCAGGACGACCCAGAGCATGCTGTCACGGGGGCGGGTCATATTCCCGGTAGGGTACACTGGCGCACCTTCTGTCGCAGGACTCGATGTTAGAATGCTCCCATGCGCAGAACTTCCCATGGGACTCGTTCCTGATGGCCGTGATACCCGCCCCCGCCCGGCGGGCCGCCCTGGAATCGCTGGTACGACGGAAGGCCAGGGCACAACGGATCATCACGGCCCTCAGGGAGAACTACCCTGAAGCGGACTGTGCGCTGACCTACCACAATGCCTGGCAACTCCTTGTGGCCACCATTCTCTCGGCTCAATGCACCGACGAGCGGGTCAACAAGGTCACCCCCGGCCTGTTTCGCCGCTTCCGGTCCATCAAGGCGTTTGCCGGGGCCGGCCTGGAGGAGATCCAGGAGGAGATCCGCTCGACCGGTTTTTTTCGCAACAAGGCCCGTTCCATCCAGGGTGCGGCCCGGGCCATCATTGCGGACCACAATGGCCGCGTCCCCAAGGGCATGGCCGACCTGACGGCGCTGCCCGGGGTGGGACGCAAGACAGCCCACGTCGTCCGCGGCACGTTTTTCGGGCTGCCGGCCATCACTGTGGACACCCATGTGGGACGACTGTCACGTCGTCTCGGCCTCAGCCGCCATACGGACCCGGTGAAGGTCGAGGGGGATCTGGAAGAAGTCCTCCCTGAGGCGGACCGGACCTACACCAGCCATGCTCTCATCTGGCACGGGCGCAGAATCTGCGGCGCACGCCGGCCCGCGTGCGAAGCCTGCAGCATGATCCCGTTCTGCCCCTCTGCGGGCCTGTTCTGACCGGCCCGGGATCCTGTCCCGACAACAGAAGGCCGGCGGGTTTTCCCGCCGGCCCTGGAATTCCACAGATGAGCGAAACCTCAGAGCCTTGCGTTGTCCCGCAGGCTGGGCAGCTTGGTGATGGCAACCTTGCGGGCCAGGGGTTCATGACCGTTGCCGTTGCCATGATTGTTGCTGAGGCGGTGGACACCAGCGTAAAATAGGATGGCGTCCCCTGGCCTTGAACCACTCCACCGTGCTGGCGGTCTTGTACATCTCCTCAAGGATATTTCGCCACCCCACGCCCGTGTTGTGAGCACAGAATCTGACCTCGCCCACCTGGGCTTGAAACTCTTCTCGGGGAAGAGACGATCTCCAGCCCTCACACCGATCCATGCCGCATTGGCCAGCGTACTCAGGCCCCTGCCCAGCGTCTTGGTCAAGTAATTCATGCGCAGGAATCTCCTATCTCAGGATCCTTGAGCATCGGTCCGGCAGGCATACCCTGAAGAGTTCCTCCTCACTGCCTGACCAATTATGAACACATAACTTGTACTGCCTCCATGGCACAAAAAGTCATGCCCGCGGCCACTGAAGGTCCAAGTCGTTGCCACATAACCCATCTTGCCCTTCCCCCGCAACGATCAGAGCGGCCGTCGACGTCGCCACCGTTGGACAAGCTCCCTCTTCAAACCGTCCCCTGTGCAGGCCTGCTGTCCCAGAAGCGGCGGGCATTGTCGTAGAGAATGGCTCGAAGCGCCTGGGCCGAGAGGGGAAGGTCCCGGAAGGCCTGAATATTTTTCTCCGGTTCCGGGACTCCGGGACCCGGCCAATCCGTGCCGAAGATCGCCTTGGAAGCCAGCGATTCCAGCCGGGGGAACATCTCCAGGACGCGGCGAGGGGGAATTCCCGACAGTTCCAGATAAACGTTGGCATGCCGCCGGGCCAGAAAAAAACAGGCATCACCCCAGAGGGGCCGGCCGCTATGGGCCAGAAGGATGGTGAGGTCGGGGAAATCCACCGCCACATCATCGATCCCCATGGGGTCTCCGAAAATGCTGCGCGCCCCGGGGAAGACCGATGTCCCCGTATGAATGGTCATCGGCATTCCCAAAGCCTCGGCACGACGGTAGA
>SMVB01372138.1_pt1 | contig 11104 bp, 12 predicted proteins | sample 2456461 | NCBI WGS metagenome assembly SMVB01 (sample SAMN11095934, study PRJNA526329) | marine sediment metagenome | biome: Marine sediment; feature: Surficial sediment; material: Deep marine sediment; isolation source: Hadal surficial sediment | place: Pacific Ocean | collected 2014-05 | depth...
ATGGAACAAACCGTGAAACTGGCACCCGATGTCGCCGAAGTTCACTACGATCTCGCCGTTATCCGGCTGGCGAACGAGGACACGGAAGGCGCGATGAGTGCGCTTGCAACAGCGATTGATCTCAATCCAAAGCTAAGGGATCAGGCCGCCAAAGACAGCGACATGGATGCGTTACGGAATGACGACCGATTTTCTGCTCTGATCGGGAAATAACACGCCCGCGTATGCCAGAATACGTCCTCACCGACGATAGTCGGACCGCCTCAAAACAATCGGAGGGCAACCCGTGAGTGATGACAAAAAAAACGAAGCTACAGATACGCCTGCAGATAAGGATGCAGCGGTCGATCCCGTCCCGGATCAGGACGATCAGGACTCAACCCAAAGCGGCCCAGCATTCACGGAAGGGCCTGACCCGCTCGCCGGCGTTAAGAAAAGCGCCACCGATGCGATGGCAAGCATGGAGGGAAAAACCGTGTCCATGAAAGTCTACGTCGGTACGATTGTAGGCGTCGTCGTGTTAATGCTGTTGGCGCGCTGCGGCGGATAGTAAAAATCATGCGTTAATATTCGAACAATGGATCTCGCAGCCCTCATCCAACGCATTCCCAAGGCAGAACTTCATCTGCACATTGAAGGGACGCTCGAGCCCGAGCTGATGATGAAATTGGCGCAGAGAAATCGAATCAAGCTTCCCTATGCCAGCGTCGAGGACATTCGGCGCGCCTACGATTTTTCCGATCTGCAATCTTTTTTGGATATTTATTACGCCGGCGCGCAAGTACTGAGAACGGAGCAGGACTTTTACGACCTGACATGGGCGTATCTCGAGCGTGCCGCTCAAGACAACGTTCGTCATGTGGAAATCTTCTTTGATCCGCAAACCCATACCGACCGTGATGTGAGTTTCGCGACTGTGATCGATGGCATACACGGCGCTTTGCAAGATGGAGAATCCAAATTAGGAATAACGTTTCGGCTGATCATGTGTTTCCTTCGACATCTCAGCGCGAGCGATGCCATGGCGACCCTGGAGGAAGCATTACCCTACAAGAGCCGGCTTCACGCGGTCGGCCTCGACTCCTCCGAGCTTGGCCACCCGCCGTCCAAATTCGTTGACGTCTTCGACCGAGCCCGAGACGAAGGCTTTTTAACCGTTGCCCACGCGGGGGAAGAAGGTCCCCCGGCCTATATCTGGGAAGCCCTGGACCTGCTCAAGGTTGAGCGAATAGATCACGGGGTTCGGTGTTTAGAAGATCCGGCCCTGGTCAAGCGCTTGGCTAAAGAACAAATACCTCTGACCGTTTGCCCGTTGTCCAATCTCAAGCTATGTGTCTTCGATTCTTTGGAAGAACACAATCTTAAGCGGCTTCTGGAAGCCGGACTTTGCGCCACCATCAATTCCGATGATCCAGCCTATTTTGGGGGCTACATTGGCGAGAATTTTCTGCGCAGCCAACAAGCCCTGGACCTGGATGCCGACGATATCTATACCTTGGCAAAAAACGCTTTTACGGCAAGTTTCCTTAGAGATGCAGAAAAAAAACGCTACATCGAAGAACTTGACCAGCTAATGAACTGATTCCGCTTCTTGTTACATGGGTACCGCGGAACAAGGATGCGAACCAAACGCCGAACGTCAGGGGTACGGGAACAACGCCGACACAGCCATCTGCCAGTCCATTCTCTCGCCGGCATACCATTTCGCGTTGCAACCCTCGCTGTTTTCTCTCGCTGCGAAGAATTCGCGATCCAGCCACTGTTGGACATCGTGATCATTGGCAACTTTGGGTAACTCGGACCAGTTCGGCAGTGGTTGCTGTCGCTGGTCTTTGAAATAGACTTCTCCATCAGCGGACTTCTCGCAGGCGAAACCACCTTCGTGAACCAGGTGATGATGGTGTCTACAGAGCAATACCAGGTTGTCCAGACTGGTTTCACCGCCATCGGCCCAGTGTTTTATGTGATGCCCATCGACGAATCGGGTGTTGGTACAACCTGGAAAGCAACAACCGCCGTCCCGAATGCGTAGTGCACGGCGCATCGGGGGTGGAATCGACCGCGAACGGCGCCCGATCGATAGCGGTTCGCCGTTTTCGTCCTCTTTGATCTTCACGATCGTGCTGTCGCAGCTGATTCGCCGCGACGTTACCGCGGTAACGTGGGGGCCGTTCTCGATTTCAGATGTAACCGCGGTAACGTCGGTCGCGGCTGAAGCCGCTCCCACATCATTCGCGACCGAATCGCGCTCCGAGGAGAGCTCCAACAGCACGACTTGATAGCGATCCGCCGTGGAACCGGAATTCTCATCATTATTCATGTAGGTCTCGGCGATTTCGGCCATTGCGTCAGCACGGCGGGCAGCGATGGGGGTTTCGCCGGCGTGGCCGCCTCCCACATTCTTGTCCATCGCCATCTCGAGGGCCTTGACGATCAAGGCGCCCTGCTCTGCCGGCATGCGGGCCTTGATGACGAGACAACCGTCATGATCGTAATAGTGGCTGAGCTCACGATCGCGATACTGTTCCTCGGCCACTTCGGCGTTCTGCAGTCGCTTGACCATACGGTATTTCGACACCAGCTTTTCGACGTGATGCGCGGTGCCATGTTTGGCGATCATCATCAAATAGTCTTCGTTGGTCTCATCGGCGATGCGGGTCATCGCACGCACTTTGGAATAGCTCAACTCGCCTTTGGACAAGCCCTTGTCGATCTTCGGCAGGTGCGCGAGTGCATGGGCCACCCGTACTTTTTCCCGCGCCGCGTTCATGCCAATGCCACATTTGAAATTGAGCCAGTGAGCGCAGGTGAAAAAGCCCAGATCTGCCCAGCATTCTTTTTCGTCGAATTCGCGAATCAGGGTGAGCAGGCGGGATTCAGCGGCGTAGAGGTAGCTGCAAAGTTCGGTGATCTGGTCGCCGAGTTTCTCGCTTTCCGAGCGGCCGGACCGGGGTTGGATTTCGAGCGTGGCGATGGCTGTAGACACGGTTCCCTCCGTGGAAACGAATTACTGTATATTCATACAGTATACGCTTAAGCCATTGAAATTACTAGCTAAAAGTGATAAAGACGTCCCTCACCGCCGCTCTTAACCCTGACTGCGCTCACTCGAATGGTAATATTTCTGGTCTTACCAACCTCCAACCCGCATCAACTCCCCTACGGTTCGGGCATGTATGACAAGTCAGGCCGACCTGACGTCATGATTTCCCAGCCCTTTTCGACGATGCCGTCGAAGCGATCCAGCAAGGCTGCAGCCTCGTCCTCACCGTAGGCTTCCGCCAGCATCTCGTCGAAGGGTTTACCTGTCGGATTCATGTCAGCGAAGTTCTGCAGCGGCAATACAAGCACAAAGGTCCCGAACCTTGCTCCGCTCACGTTCCTGTACCACTCGTAATTCCATGGCATTTTGGTCTTTACAATAGCTTCGTGGAACTTGCCGGCCAACTCCAGAAATTCTTGGCTTGTGCCAAAGCGTGTTTGAAAGAAGCGAACGGCCGCCATGGGATTGCCGCCCTCCGTCGGCTGGCTGATATCGGGATAATACCTGGTGTAGACCACTGATTCGTTTTGTCGCAATCCATCCGTCTTCATAACCCAATCTGCGCTGTCGACATCACGAGGAACCTTCGAATCGTCGAAATCTGCCCAGTCGTGGCCGAAAGTGCCAAAGCAGTAGCGGCCGACGTTAGGCCCGCTGATTATTTGCCACGTATGCCATGTCCAATCGTCGCCCAGTTTATGATGAATCTCCTCATTATGAGCCTTGGCGGCAGATTCAAATTCGGCGGTCTTACCCGGCATCGCATCGACGCATCCGATGAATCCAATATTGCCGCCTTCCTGCGCATGCGCAGCCGCGAATCCACCGAGCAATGCGAAAACGAACACACTAACGAATAGTTTTCTAAACATGATCTTCTCCTTAACTTGTGGTATTCAGCTGATCAGAAAGATTTTTTGGCTCGTGCGATGTTATTTTTAAGCGTAGTACAAAACGAAAAATTGTCCAGTCGTTACACCTAGCCCAGGTCTAATTAGAGACCACGGCACACTGATTCATTGCGAATCAAGTAAACTCAATGCCCGATCCGAGTAATTGCAATGCCACCAGACCCCATGAAAGCGAATCTCAAATTCCTGGCCAATCTGGACGAGCCGCTCGTCTACATCCCCTCCAAAGGTGGCGGTGATGCGACCGATCACGTGGGCAATTTCACGATGCAGGAAGTGAGCATTCACGACGGCCGTCATGACAAACTCTCGTCCAGTCTCGATGTCGAAGGTTTCAGGCTGGTGTCACAGGCAAGCGACGTCGACGATTTCTATGACGATGCGCAGATCGAGTCGACCTACCACGAGGAAGTGAAAACGCTGCTAATGCAGATAACGGGTGCTGCACGCGTTGAAATCTTTGATGATACGAGGCGCTCGTCTTCTCTCGAGCAGCAACGGGATAAGAATATTCGAGAACCTGCGTCAATCGTTCACAATGATTACACCGCAGCCTCCGGCATCAAACGACTGCGCGACCACCTCAAAGATGACCCGGATGAAGCGGAGAAACTGTTGCAACGGCGATTCGCCATCGTCAACGTGTGGCGTTCGATTGCCGGGCCCGTTTATAACCACCCGGTAGCGCTGTGCGACGCCGCGACCGTGAGACCCGAAGACCTCGTTTCCGTAGAACGTCGAGCCGAGGAACGTATTGGCGAAATTCAGGTGGCACTGTACAGTCCCGAACAGCGCTGGTACACCTTCCCCGAGATGCAGATGGACGAGGCCTTGCTGATCAAGACCTTCGATTCAGAAACCGACGGGCGCGCCCGTTTTACGCTTCACACGTCCTTCGAAGACCCGCATGCGCCCGCGAACGCACCACCGCGTGAGAGTATCGAGACCCGCTGTCTGCTGTTTTTCTAGCTAGTCCAGGGTATTGCGAAAAACCTCACCCTCGTCAGACACTTCTACATCCCATTGTTGCTCGTCGATGAACGTTTCGATGGCATAGAAGGCACGGTCCTGGCGCAGCTCCACCTTGACTTCCCGGATGATTCCGGTGGGATGTAGCTCTTTCACTATGCGTGCCGGGATTTTCGGCATTTGATCTTCGGTGATCTCGAACTCGACATATCGCTCGGACCGCAATTTACGGTCATATTTGTACAGTTCAAGACCGTCGTCGAAAATCATGCCGACACCAGGCGCGTAGCGCTTGTAAGATTCATCACCCGGCTCCAGCGGCGATGACTCGGTGACAACCAGGGTTTGTTTGAATGTACCCGCAGGCGTTTCAACGGTGGCATTAGTTTCGAAGATTTCCGCACGATCCATAGCGACACCGGGATGGAACTCCATGTAATAGCGCATGCCTACGACCGGGTCGCTTGGCATGTACAGTCCCGCGCGTGCGCCGTCCACGCCGGCCCGCCATTCACCGCTGTGGCTGGTTATCGTGCCGTTTTCATAATAGTCGACGTCCTCGCCGAAATAGAAAACATCGTCGGTCTCCTTCGCCATCGCAAAGAAATTCCGGGAAACTTCCTTGAGCTTTCCGTTCTTGTATTCCCGCTCTTCAATCACCCGGGTTTCGATGTCGTCGATCATCTCGGTTTCGTCCAGAACGGAGATGACTACGAATTCGGAGCCGCTGGGTCCGATGTCCCCCAACACGACATAGCGGCCGGGTTTCAGGCCCCAGTAACGGTTCTTTTTCCCTGTCGACACCATCGTGTAATTTTCGATTGAAAAGTCGTCATTCCAACCGTCGTCGCTCGCCTCTTCGGCGAACGCCAGAGAGAACAACAGCGTGATGGCAAAGATTAAGATTTTTTTCATGATGTTTGGATTCCTACTTAAATCGCCACACTCCACCGAGGGATATCATATTCGCAGCGCCAGCATTGTTGCTGTCTACCCACTCGACATCGGCTCGAATTGCAAACCGTTCGGTGAATTCGTACTCACCGCCAAAGCCCAATGCGAGATCCGTGCTGCTGTGATGAGTTTCAGTTTCGTCATCGTCACCCACCTCGGTACTCGTTTGCGAGTAAGCGAATCCAGCTTTGCCAATCACGCTGAAGTTTGGTGTGAGCGGGTATGAAGCAACCCCGAACACGTCATAACTGGTGGTTTCGACGTGCATATCCGATGGGATAGTACTGTCATTAGGTTCTCCAAAAGTACTCACGCCCACCTCAATGCCGTACTTCTCGTTAAACATGTAGGCCCCGAAAAGCCTGTAGCCACTAGCATCGCCGTCGATGTCAATCCCGACGTCCTGAACGTCAACGCTCGCTCGCGTCGCTGAAGCACCGATCGAGAATCCTTCGCCCGCGATTGCCAGGTTTGCTGCAAAAAACAGCGTGAGACCGCCCAGTATCGTATTTATCATAAGTGGTTGTTGTTTCATGTCATTTCTCCCCACATACGTCAGCAAGCGTGCCAATAGAGCCAGATGCGGCTGCTGCGCCCGCTTTGGACATGTATTTGATTAGACCCCTGCTGCGGCGAAAATCGGTCGCAAGTGCCTGTTTTTTTCCAGCCGCCGCCCCCACAGCAATTGAGCGGCCCGCTGCTATACTGGTTGGGTTCGTGTCAGAAAAGGTAACAAGCTATGTCACACAAATACGACGGTGGGTGCGACCACGTGCACACCAATTCCGATAACGACCCGATCGACGCCCACACCTGCCACTGCTCCGTCTGTAAAGGTGTTACCGGGCAAGACACTACCCATGTCGTCTTCTTCAACTACGGCGACCTGGCGGTGGACAATCTCGACGGGCTGAAACGTCAACCGTTCAACGCCAAAAACCCCGATGGTCCATTGGAGCTCTGTGTGTGCTCGGATTGCGGCACACCTATTATGCTCGATGACAAGGAACACCGGATCCGCGCGATCGTGCCGAACCTCATGGGATTCGATTCAGACAGCATGCCGGCGACTTACCATGCGTTCTTTGACGCGTCTGACGGTGATTCTGCCCCGGACGATGGTCTTCCCGTCTACGATGGTCTGCGTCCCGAATTCGTCTGGCCAGCTTCTGCATAAGGGTGCGACTAAACTCGGATTTTTCCGAAAGAGCTGTCGTTCGCCCGGAGGACTACCGGTGGGTTGACTCGCCAGCGCCGGGCGTCGAGCGCATGATGTTCGATCGCATCGGCGATGAAGTGGCGCGCGCCACTTCACTGGTGCGCTTTGCGCCAAACAGCACCTTCTCATCGCATGTCCACGGTGGCGGCGAGGAGTTTTTCGTGCTGGAGGGTGAATTCGCTGACGAACATCGGACCTATCCGGTCGGCACCTATGTCAGGAATCCCATCGGCACTGAACACACGCCCCGAATCGGCGAACAGGGCTGTGTCATTTTCGTCAAACTGCATCAGTTTGATGAGGGGGACGACGCGTCAGTCGTCATCGACACGCGCGATGCCGAGTGGCCGCTGCAATTAGCACCGGGCTTCGAGGCGATGCCCTTGCACGAGTTTCGGGACGAACTGGTCACCTTGATTCGCTGGGCACCGAACACACCGTACAAAGAGCACACGCATCATGGCGGCGAGGAAGTCTTCGTCATCGAAGGTCTATTTTGTGACGAGTACGGCGACTACCCGGCCGGCACCTGGGTGCGCTATCCCGACCAGAGCAGTCACAACGCCTGCACTCGCGAGGAAGGCGCGCTGTTGTTCTTGAAAGCTGGGCACTTGCCGGGCTCGGCTTGACGCGCACCCAGTATCAGAAGGAGGAACGAGATGAAAGATAAATTCGTCCCAGTCACCGGCGGCTGCTTATGCGAGGCCGTGCGATACGAGGCCGAGGTGAATTTAAATGAAGCGTACTACTGTCATTGTATAACCTGCCGGAAAACTACAGGTGCGCCGGCTGAAATAGGCGTATTGGTGAAGCCTGGGACATTGAAATTTACGAAAGAAGACCCGAAATTCTTTCAGTCTTCTCCTATCGCGAGACGGGGTTTCTGTCGACATTGTGGATCGCGACTTATATATATGTCGCAAAGCAGAGAGGATTGGACAAATGTTTCGGCCGGCAGTCTCGACCATCCAGAGCGCGTCGTACCAACCGAACATATGTGTGTAGAAAGCCAATTACCCTGGTATGAGGTGGCCGATAATCTTCCTCGTATACGAAGCGAAGATTACCCTGATCTAGAAGAAGCGTGGGCCAAAGCTGGACTGACACACGAAGGGAAGCCTCTGTAAACACAAATAGGATCGGGCTCGACACAACTTCTAACGCTCGTGGCACTCTCGACTGTCCGCTAATGACCGACGGTGGCTAATCACTCAACCGGCATTTAGCCACTATACTTAGGTCACCTGCAATAATGGCAAAGCCAAACCTGCCTAACAAAACGTATTGTCCAAAGGAGAAAAAATAATGAAGAAAATAATTATTGCTTCGCTTACTGCATCCGTGATGTTTATGTTCACCGCTCCCGCTTACGCAGACTCTATCGTGCAACTATGGAGCTGCAAGCTAAATGACGGCAAAACAGGAGATGACTTGGTAGCAGCATCGTCGGCCTGGCTCAAGGCCGCCAAGACCAATGAAGGCGGTGAAGACATTAAGGCATTCTTGGAGTTTCCAATTGCGGCGCACGCCGGAGATGATGATTTCACTTTCGTCCTTGTCGTCGCCGACACAAAGATCTGGGGCATTTTTAATTACGACTATCTCGACTCTCCAGCAGGAGAGGCTGAAGAAGCCTGGAGTGAAGTCGCGACCTGTTCGGTCAGCTCTCTTTGGGCGTCGGTCGAAATCGAATAGAGATCGCACGTCGGTCGCTATCAATAACGAATAGGTCTAGATCAGAGTTTCCAGTCGGCATCATCGGGCCACAACGGCCCGATGATGCCCTTGGCTGACCTGAGGAAGACCACAAATCGGCCGTTGGTGCTCATTGATGAGGCTCACTTCAATTATCAATTGGTCGAAGCGAGTGACAAGCCTTTTGCGGCTTTCCTGCAGGAAAGTGGATATCGAGTTAGTTCGCTGACTGTGCCTTTCGAAAAGGAGTCGCTGGACACTGGTCAAGTGCTGATTATTGCAATGCCACTCGCCGAGCGAAATCGAATTCACGGCAACCCGGACACAGGCATGACGGAGGACTGGTCTTTACCTAACCCATCAGCATTCTCCGACCATGAGATCGCAGTGATCAAGAGTTGGGTTGTGGACGGAGGGTCGCTGCTTGTCATTTTTGATCACATGCCGTTCGCCGGAGCGGTCGCTGAGTTGGCGCGGGCGTTCGGCATTGAGGTCAGCAACGGACATGCCCGTGACAGCGTGACTGGTCCGATGATTTTCAGTCGATCCAATGGAACTCTCACCGACCACGTAATCACGAATGGCATTTCACCTGCGGAGAGGATCGAATCGGTGGCCATGGCCGCGCGGCATTTTTTGGGGAGGCCGGGATGTTCTTTGCGGTTATTAGGTCGCTTTCTGAACGTGACGATTGCGGCGACGACTGTTGGACAAGTGTCGCAGAGCAGAATCCGCAGTTGTTACTGAATATCCTCCGCTGGCTTTCTGAATTTCCGAAAAAATGAGCGCCTGCTTCTGGCCGTTTGCTGCCGGTCAGATTTCTATTTTAGTCGGCGTTCGAACGACTGCTTTCGGTGAATGCAGACATTGAGTGTTGATTGAATCGGACTCTGTTAGTCAGATCAAATACCGACTCAGATGTGGGTTTTCTTCTTCGGCGTCGATACCAGGTCGACTCGACCGCGTTTGTGCCTGTGCCGGTCGTTTAACTGGGTGACCATCTCCTCCACCCCGCTCGTCACGACATTGAGACTCCCTGCTCGACAGCCCGTAATCGTGTTGTTGCCCTCAAATGCGATCACATAGTGATGCCAGTTGGAACCTTTCCCGCCGGAAGGAGGTTCTGCTGGCCGGATCGATACGATTTCGTAATATTGTCCCATTGCATTGTTCAAGAGAAGACTGACCCAGCGTTTTGCGACAGGTGCTCAAACTCCAATTTTGGCGAGAGTGTCTATGACCTCTCTCATATAGTGCGTGTGCACAAGTGAAGAATAACATCCCATGCGGGGTGATTTATTTCAGGGCCGTCCTGGTCAGACTTACTCTAACAGCGGGATTCTACTCCCAGTATAGGGTCCGTAGTGTCATCAATACCGTGGGAAGTCCAGAATAGCGCAGTAAGTAGAAAGGACTCGAAAAGAACTCTCTGCATATGGATGCGTGTTTTCGCGTAATCCCGCCCCCGATTGATATAGTGAGACAATAAGAACAGCAAAAAGGAAGCACTGAGTGGGGCAATCCCCGACCTTCGTCCGTTGGCGAGTCTTCGTGATCCTGGCCATGGCGAGTTTTGTCGCCTACGTCCTGCGCTCCGACATCTCGATTGCCGCACCATCAATGATGCTGGAACTCGGGTTGAGCGAGCTCGAGTGGGGCTGGGTAATCGCCGCATTTACCACCAGCTACGCCATCTTCCAGTTTCCGGGCGGCATCTTTGGCGACAAGGTGGGGCCGAGAAAAGCGCTGGCCGTGATCGCGAGTCTCTGGTCAGTCGCCATGCTGCTTACGGTCCTCGTACCGGACCCAGCCGTCGCTTCGGGGGCGATGATCCTTGTCTCGTTGATGGCTGCGCGATTCCTGGTTGGCATCGTGCAAGCGCCAATCTTTCCGGTCATCAATACTACTATCAGTCGTTGGTTTCCGGTCGGCGGCTGGGCACTGCCCACCGGCCTGTCCAGTACCGGCCTTACCCTGGGCTTTGCCGCCGCCGCGCCCGTCATGGCCTGGCTAATCGCGGAATTTGGCTGGCGCACCGCGTTCACGATGGTAGCGCCGCTCGGATTCGTGGTGTCTGCCCTTTGGTGGTGGTACGCGCGTGACGATCCGGCCGAACACCCGTCAATCAACGAAGCGGAGGTCGAACTGATCAAGGCAAAACGAACGGCTGCGGTTATGACGCCGATCAATCCGCCGGGTTGGGTCCGAATCCTCAAGAACCGCAATATTATTCTGCTGACCGCCAGCTACTTCTGCTCAAACTTCGTTTTCTACTCGACCTTCAGCTGGTTCTACTACTACGCCGTCACCGTG
>SMVB01023765.1_pt1 | contig 11103 bp, 10 predicted proteins | sample 2456461 | NCBI WGS metagenome assembly SMVB01 (sample SAMN11095934, study PRJNA526329) | marine sediment metagenome | biome: Marine sediment; feature: Surficial sediment; material: Deep marine sediment; isolation source: Hadal surficial sediment | place: Pacific Ocean | collected 2014-05 | depth...
GAGCGCACGTTTTCGGAGAACGCCGCCTGCGGCGACTGCGGCGTGAGTTTCCCCGAGCTCACCCCCCAGCTGTTTTCGTTCAACAGTCCCCAGGGCATGTGTTCGGATTGCAACGGCCTGGGTGTGCGGGTAGAGATCGATCCTGACCTGGTGGTGCCGGACCCGGAACTCAGCATCGATCAGGGAGCGGTCAAACCATGGGGTGACCGGGTTAGCGAAAAGACCGGCTGGAGCACGGGGTTTCGAGCCCAGGTGCTGGCCTATCTCGGGGTCGATCCACACAAACCCTGGCGCTCGCTCCCAAAGCGCCACCGCGAAGCGCTGCTCTACGGAACCGGTGATCGCCGCTACAAGCTCTCGTGGAAGGGCAAGACCGGGCAGGGGAGCTTCAACTCCACATGGGAGGGTGCGATCCCGAGGTTGATGCGTCGCTTCACCGAGGCGAAGAGCGATCGAGCCAAACGCTGGTACGGCCAGTGGCTGGCCAATACAAGTTGCTCGACTTGCGGGGGAGCACGTCTTCGCGCCGAAGCGGCGGCGGTGCGACTCAGCGGCAAGAGCATCGTCGAGATTTCGAGCCTGACGGTCGAAGACGCTCGCGAGTTCTTCACCCATTTGAAATTCAAAGGCGCCGCCAAAGAAATCTCCGCCGAAGTCTTGAAAGAAATTCGCGCGCGACTCGACTTCTTGACTGCAGTTGGGCTCGGCTACCTCTCGCTGGATCGCTCGGGCCCGTCTCTTTCCGGGGGAGAGTCTCAGCGGATTCGCCTGGCGAGTCAGGTGGGATCGGATCTGACCGGTGTGATCTACATCCTCGACGAACCCTCGATCGGGTTGCATCAGCGCGACAACCGCCGCCTGCTCAATACGCTGTTGCGCATGCGCGACATCGGCAACACGGTGGTGGTCGTCGAACACGACGAAGAGACGATCCGGGCCGCCGACTACGTGATCGACTTTGGGCCGGGGGCGGGGGTTGCCGGGGGCCAGATCGTCCATGCGGGGACACCCAAGAGTCTCGAGCGATGCAAAAAATCGATCACGGGCGCGTATCTTTCAGGTCGAAAACGCATCGAGATTCCCACCGAGCGGCGCAGGGCCAGCGGCAGCCTCAAGATCATGGGGGCCCGGGAAAACAACCTGCGGAATATCGACGTCGAACTTCCACTGGGGGTGCTGACCGCGGTCACCGGCGTTTCCGGGGCGGGGAAATCGACTCTCGTCAACGACATCCTCCACCCCGCGCTGTCGCGCAAATACCACCGCGCAACCAAGCGCATCGGCAAGCACCGCACGATCACCGGAACCGAACAACTCGACAAAGTGATCGGTATCGACCAGCGTCCCATCGGACGCACCCCGCGCAGCAATCCGGCCACCTATATCAAGGTGTTCGATGAAATTCGCCGCTTCTTTGCCCAGTTGCCCGACGCGCGCATCCACGGCTACAAGCCCGGACGCTTCTCGTTCAATGTCAAAGGCGGGCGTTGCGAAGCCTGTGAAGGCGACGGGGTTCGCAAGATCGAAATGCACTTCCTGGCGGACGTCTTCGTCCGCTGCGAAGAGTGCCAGGGCAAGCGCTTCAACGAAGCAACCCTCGCGGTGAAGTACAAGGGACTGAACATCGCAGACGTGCTCGACCTCACGGTGTTCGAGGCCCTCGAGGTATTTGCCGTCCACCGCAAGATCCACGGCCCCCTCGAACTCCTGTCTCGAGTCGGACTCGACTATCTACATCTGGGTCAACCGAGTCCAACGCTTTCGGGAGGTGAAGCCCAGCGGATCAAGCTGGCCCGGGAGCTGTCCAAGCGGGCGTCCGGGAGGACGCTGTACATCTTGGACGAACCCACGACAGGCTTGCACTTCGAAGACGTGCGCAAGTTGCTCGTGGTGCTCGAAGAACTTGTCGACGCGGGGAACACGGTCGTGGTGATCGAACACAATCTCGACGTCATCAAACGCGCCGACTGGATTCTCGACCTCGGACCCGAGGGCGGGCCGGATGGCGGGGAGTTGATCGCGCAGGGGACGCCCGAACAGGTGAGCAAGATTCGAGCCTCGCACACAGGGCGATATCTTCGAAAACTCCTGAAATCTGCGCGGCAGCGGAAAAAACGATCGCGCGGCGGCAAGCCGGGTGCAAGCAAAGCCCGATTTTCTGGCCCCGCAGCGGGGTGAACCGCTAAGGTCTTGGCCCTGTCCAATGGGGGTAGGGGTTCACGGCGAAGTAGCAGTCGACCAACCGATGAACCGACCAAGCGAGGAACTGATTGATGCATCGCAATAGCAAGAACACTCTCATTGGCGTCGTGTGCCTTTTTTCATTGGCGTTTGCCGGCGTGGAGTTCGCTGCGGCCGAAGAAACGAAGAAGGAAGACAACGTCCTCTACGTCCTCGGGGTTGCGATGTCCGATAATCTCCGCGCCTTCGCCCTCGACGATGCCGATCTCGAAGTGGTGCTCGACGGACTCAAGGATGGCATCGCTGGCACGGCGAGTCACATCAACCCCCGCGATTACATGAGCCAGATTCAGGCGCTGCAACAGGAGCGCGAAGCCGCAGTGGCGGCCGCAGAAAAGAAGATGTCGCTTCAGTTCCTCGAGAACGCAGCCAAGGAATCGGGCGCAACGAAATACGACTCAGGTCTCGTGCTGACGACCATCACCGAGGGCACGGGCCCATCTCCCGTAGCCAGCGACAGGGTCAAGGTCCACTACCACGGCACCCTGCGAAGCGGCAGCGTCTTCGACAGCTCAGTCGAGCGAGACAAACCGGCGACGTTCCCTCTGAACGGCGTGATCCCGTGCTGGACCGAAGGCGTCAGCATGATGAAGGTCGGGGGCAAGAGCAAATTGATTTGCCCGGCGGAGATCGCGTATGGCGATCGAGGTCGCCCGCCGTCCATCCCGGGCGGTGCGGCGTTGATCTTCGAGGTCGAGTTACTGGAGATCGTTGGCTCTCAGCGCTGAGAGCGCCCTCGTTGCAGGATGGATCGCGGGTCTTCGCTACCCGACTCGAACAAGCTCCAATCGATCACGTCGGCCGAGCCGGCCGGCTTTTGCCCCGGCGCCGGAAACGATTCGAGAAGGCTTCGCTGGGCTTCGATCTGAAGCGAGAGCTGATACGCGACTTGATTCTTTGGCGCCGAGCCATGCTTCGACCGGATGGATCGGGCGTTCATCCTGGCTCGGTCCTCGTCGCTGGCCAGTTGGTAACTGAGGGACGCTGGCGGCGCCAGATCGAGTAGCTTGATCTCGCGGTCTCTTCGAGTTTTGGATTCACTCGCGGCGCCAATTTCTACGATCCGCACCAGGCCCGCGGCAAAGAGCACCAGCCCAATCAGAATGCAAAAGGGCATCAAGCCGTCGACGATCCGGCGCCGAACACTCCGTCGCCGTCTTCGCATCCGACGTCGCACTGGCGGCGGAAAGAATTCGGCATCGAGTGACGACAACGCCAACGCTTCTTTTGAACCCTGGGATGGGGGAGTGGTGGGGCGGCTTTCCACGTTCGAACTCCGAGCTGGTACCAATCGGACGAAACCCGCAGCCGGAAGCCGGCTGGGATCTGTCTCCTATCGGGCCTCGCTCGATTCAGCTTGATATCGACTAGCGCAAATTCCGCTGCGAGCGCAGCGGCGAGCGTGCTACTTCAATTTGCGATCCTGTTCGACACGCGACTCGAACTCGAAGTTATCAGCGGACAACGCCGCTTCCGGATCGACCCCCAAGCTGCGGGCTGCGTCGACACACCGGGACAGGATCTGGCCCAACAAACGCTCGGCTTGCGGGTTCTTTCCGGATTCGTCGCACAGCGTCTGGCCAATCAAGACCTCGAGCGCGCGATCGAAGGCCGACCAGTCGAACTCTCCACCCGCTTCGGGTGCAAGCTCCGGCGGCGGGTTTGACTCGGACTCGGAATGCGAAAGCCGCGACGCGCGCTTGCGCAGCTTGGTCGCCCGGGTGAGGGCGGGGAGTGCTCGCGGGATTCCTTCAAAGGGACTCGTGGGTTCCTCCTTTGCGGCGGCGCGAATCGCTCGCTCCCGGGCTTTGCTCTCCTCCCAAAACTGGGTCTGATCTGCTGCGGTGCGGAATGCCTTGGGCGGGCCGGGGCTCTGTGGGTCGCCAAAAACGTGAGGATGGCGACGGATCAGCTTGTCGCAGATCGCGGCCACGACATCGTCGAAGGAAAAGTGACCAGCCTCATCCGCCATTTGTGCGTGAAAGACGACCTGCAGCAGTAGATCCCCGAGTTCGTCGCAGAGCGACTCCATGTCGTGAGTGCGAATGGCGTGGTCGACCTCATATGCCTCCTCGAGGGTATAGGGGGCGATCGTTTCAAAGGTCTGCTCGACATCCCAAGGGCAGCCGTCCGTGGGGTCGCGCAACCTGGCCATGATTTCGAGCAGCGCCTTGATCGGAGGCGGTTTTGAAGTCGACATCGCTGCGAGTATGAGGATCTCGAGCCGGCGACGCAACGAAGGTGAGAGTTCCTGGCAGCGCCTCCGCAACAGGTGCTCGCGAAGGCGCAGTCAAGAGGCGACATCTCAATTTGAAATGCTTTCCGGTCGATAGATATTGGTAGTCCGTTGCAACAATTCCCTCATGGCAAGGAGCCGGCATGGAAGTTCCCGAGATCATCCCGGTTCCCCTGATGCCCGAAATCCAGAAGAATCTCATCCCCGCTGCGGTCAAGCGCTCGGAGCCCCCGATCTTCGACCCGGAACGCGAGGGCGGCACGGATGCGCGGCGCAAGAAGCGCAGAAGGGGTCGCGGTAAAGCGGGCTCCCATGAACCCGACCCCCGGACTCCGGCCGACGAACCAGACCGCGGGGCCCAAATCAACATTCGAGCCTGATTCCCGAGTTCCCGTGTCGCTACTGCGAAGCCACCACAGAGCCGCCACCAAGCCAGGACCGAACTATGACAATTAGTTCGCACTCACACGTGCACTGAGTAGTGGATGGGATGATGACGGCGAAACCCGGACTCGATTGGAACTGATCCCGACCGGCAAGCGAGATGCAACGCTCGCCCAAACGCCTCGCCCGCACTGGGAGTGCAGCTCGATCTACGAACTCCGGCATAGTGATTGCACTGTAGTTCGACATGCCCGTTGCAAAAATGTTGATCGAGGAAATAGAGGCCTTCGCCGTCCGCAATCCCGACCACCAGAACTCGGTAGATGCTCTGCTCAAAGCCGTCCGAAGGATTGACACCCAATTCACCGGTGAAACCAGAAACATGCTGCTCGGCGAAGCTCGCCACACGTTCCTGCAACAAATCAAAACACTCGAAACGGCTGAACGGACTCTGGGAGCGCTCAAAACCCTCCAAGCCAACCAGCAGAGACTCGTGAAGGTATTGAAGAAGCTGGCGGCAAAGCGACCTTCGCGACCAGAAGGCGTGACGCTTCACTAGCGAGTTCGCGCACACTTGGCCGACGCAGTCGCTTGGCCGTCGCGATCACGATCGCGAGAGCAGATCTCGGGCGATCGAAGTGATTTGGATTTCGTCGGTCCCTGCGTAGATTTGCAATACCTTTGCGTCCCGGGCCAACTGCTCCACATGGTACTCGCTCATGTAGCCGTTGCCGCCGTAGACCTGGACGGCTTCCATCGCGACTTCGACCGCTGCCCGGGCACTGTAGAGCTTCATCGCCGAGGCCTCGGCGAAATTGATTCCACGCCCCATCTCGGCACTCTCGATCGTGCGAAACACCAGGTTCTCCACGTTCAATCGCGCCACTTCCATGCGCGCCAACTTGTCCTGAATCAACTGGAATTCACCGATCGGTCGACCGAATTGGATTCGCTCCTTCGCATAGGTCACCGAAAGCTCGAGGCAGCGCTCGATAATCCCGAGGGCCATCGCGGCCACTCCGGCCCGCTCCATCGAAAACGTATCCTTGGCACCCGAGGCCTTGCGCGTAACCGGCGCGCCTCCCAGCAGCTGTTCGATTGAAACCACCACATCACTCAAAAACAATTCGCCCGTCGGCGAAGAGTGAAGGCCCATCTTCCGCATTGACTTCGATTGGGTCAGTCCAGGCGTGCCGCTTTCGAGCACGAAGTTCATGATCTTTCGATCCTTGGGATCGACGCCGCTCTCTTCCAGTTTGCAGATGAAGATGATCGTGTCCGCGTAGGGCCCGTTGGTGATGAAGGTCTTGTTGCCGTTGAGGGTGTAGGTCCCGTCCCCGTTGTCCCGCGCGGTGGCCTTCATGCTGCCGAAGGCATCCGAGCCCGAGCTCGGCTCGGTGATCGCCCAGGCGCCAATCTTGTCCATGGTCAGGAGATCCAGCCCATAGCGTTCCTTCTGCTCGATGGTCCCTTTGGACATCACGGCAGCCGGGGCCAGCCCTGTGCTCACGCCCATGGCGGTGACCATGCCCGGGCAATAGCGACAGATCTCTATGATGGGAATCATGGCCATCGCCACCGCATCGCCCCGCCCGCTCGCGTCCTTGGCGGGGTTCTTTTCCTCTTCAACGATTTCGCCGGCCGCGATCTTCTTTTCCCGGGCGATCTGCTTTTCGAAACGCGTGCGCGCCATCTCATCCATCCCGAAGCTGCGGATGAGTTTTCGCAGGATGTCGTAGGGCGGCATGTCGCCGTGTTCGAGTTCTTCGAGGTTCGGGACGATTTCCGCTTCGACAAAACGCCGTATGGCGTCACGGATCATCAGATGTTGTTCGCTCCACTCGATCATTTGCTCGACCTTTCCGCTACGGCGGGCACAGCGCACCCGGAAACAGGGCGACGAGTCTAGCGAACTAGAATGCGGTGGGATGCTGGGGTGGGGTGTCGAGGAGCGCCCGACTCAGCGCTTCATCAGGGAGACCGAGACAGTAAAGTAGCGGGACGCCATCTTGGTTACCGATATCTCATCGACCTCGAACTCGACACTGACCGTCAAGAAGCCCGAGGCATAGTAGAACTCGTAGCTCGGGCCCATCACGATGGCCGGGCAGGAGATTCCGTTCAGGGAGATTTCCGTCGGCTCGAGAGCATCCTTGAAGGATCCCGAGATCATGTTCCCGACTTCACCGACCGCGTCGAGGATCTCCTCGGTGAACCCGTCGGGCTTCTCGCCGAGCAAGCCTTCGGTGAGCAAAAAGGCAACTTCTTCCGACATGTTCATGGTCAGCGTCCCGGTCCAGTCTCCCATCAGACCCACCAGCACGCTGATTCCGTGCTTGGAACTCGGAAACTTTGAACACCCGACGGCTTCGGGATTGACTCCCGTCATCTGCAGGCCGATCTTGGTAGCCTTGACCAGCGCTTCGAGGACGGTGGTGTTGATCTCAATATGGGGTGCGATGTTCTCGGTCGACATGTCGAATTCAACTCCTGGCGAAAATTCCGTAAGTGTTGAAATTCATCGGCAAGTGTTGTGCGTCAGCTTGAGTCGAAAACCAAGATTTGGGTAATTCGCGCGAGCCTTAGCTTTCGAGAAGCGGCTCGAAGCGGGACTTGTCAGTAGCCTTCATATAGGCATCCTGAGCGGTGATGACACCGGCTTCGGCGTGTTCGAACAGCACGTCATCCATCGCCTGCATACCGTCCTTCTTGCCCGCCTGCATGATGGAGTACAGCATCTGGGTGTTGCCCTCGCGGACCACGTTTGGCAGGCCGGGAGTCTTCAGCAAGATCTCATTGCACGCGATGCGCCCCTTGCCGTCGGCGGTCGGAAGCAACAATTGGGAAACGATTCCCGCGAGCGACTCCGAAAGACTCATTCTCACCATGTTCTGCTCTTCTGCCGGGAAGGCGTCGATGATGCGATCGATGGTCTTGGCTGCGTTGTTGGTGTGAAGCGTGGCGAAGACCAGCATTCCCATTTCGGCCGCGGTGATCGCCAGGGCGATGGTCTCCCGTTCACGCATTTCACCTACGAGAATCACGTCGGCATCCTGCCGGATCGCCGAGCGAAGCGCGGGTCCAAAGCCTTGGGTGTGCAGTCCCACTTCGCGATGTGAGAATATGCATCCGCGATTCTGGTGCACGAACTCGACCGGGTCTTCGATCGTCACGATGTGCTTCGACGACGTCTTGTTGATCTTGTCGATGATCGCCGCCAAGGTGGTCGACTTACCCGAACCGGTGGGGCCGGTGACCAGCACCAGTCCGCTTTCGAGGTCCGCCAGATCTTCGATCGATTGCTTGAGTTTGAGCTTCTCGATCGAAATGATCTCCTCGGGAATGATCCGGAACACCGCACCGGCACCGTTCTGCTGAACGAAGTAATTGGCCCGGTAGCGCGCCACCCCTTCGAGGCCATATGCGAAGTCGACGTCCTGGGTTTCGACGTAGTCATGCCAGTGCTTCGGGCTTGCGATCTCCTCGAGCAACCCTCGCAGCTCTTCGTCGCCGAGGACTCCTCGGCCCTCGATCAGCCGGATCTTTCCCTTCGCGCGAACCCTGGGCTCGAGTCCTGCTGCCAGGTGGAGATCCGAGCAGTCGTTTTCTTTCAAATAGATCAGGAGCTCGTCGAGCCGCGCCATGGTGGTCTCCCGGGTCTAGCTTTGGCCAGTCGAACTAGCTGCCGGCCGTGATGAGCTTGGGGTCTTCGGCGATTCGCAGCGCCAGGTCGCGCTCGATCTGACCGCTGCTCACCAAATTGTTCAGCGATTGCTCGAGCAGGTACATGCCATGGGCAGCACCGGTGTGGATCGCCGAACGAATCTGGATGGTCTTCTCGTCTCGAATCAGGTTGCCGATCGCCTTGTTGATGACCAGCATCTCGAGCGCCGGAAGGCGGCCGCTGCCATCTGCGGCCACCACGAGCCGCTGGGAGATGACGCAGCGCAACGACTCGGAGAGCATGGTTCGCACCTGTCCCTGTTGGTTGGAGGGAAACGCGCCAATCATGCGGCTGATGGTTCGCACGGCACTCGAGGTATGGAGGGTGGCCAGCACGAAGTGCCCGGTTTCCGCGGCGGTCATCGCCAGTGAAATCGTCTCGAGATCGCGCAGCTCTCCGATCACGATGACGTCGGGATCCTCCCGCAGCGCACTGCGCAGCGCCCGGGCAAAACTCGAGGTGTGGCGCCCGGCATGTCGTTGATTGACCAGGCAGCGCTTTGACGGATGGACGTATTCGATCGGGTCCTCGATGGTGAGGATATGCTCGTCCCGCTCTTCGTTGATCAAGTTGACGAGCGCGGCCATGGTCGACGACTTGCCGCAACCCGCGGGTCCGGTGATCAAGACCATGCCCTGGTGGTAGTTGGTGTGCTTGGCCAGCGCGCTCGGGAGGTTGAGTTGGTCGAGTGTGGGAGGATCTGCGGGAATCGCCCGATACACCGCGTCGAAGCCTCGTTGCTGGCGATAGATGTTGGTGCGAAATCGGCCGACGCCTTCGACGTCGTAACACAGGTCTAGTTCGCCGAACCGGTTGAGTTCTGCACGCTGGGCTTCGGTGAGCGTTGCGCTGACCATGCGCTCGGTCGCCTCGGGTTCGGCGGATGAGCCCGACACCTCTTGCAGCTGCCCGTTGATTCGAACTTTGGAGGGAGCACCGGAGTGAAGATGAATATCGCTCGCACCTAGACTCACGGCGTCGCGAAGTACCGCGTGAAGCTTATCCACGTCGGGCTGTGTCGCGATTGTAATGTTGAGATCGAGAGATTTGGCGTCGGCCTCATCGGTCGCAACCGGCTCGACGGGGGCCTTGGGCGCCGGCTTCTGGGGCTTTTTGGTGTCGCTGGGCGCAGGTTCCACCGCCTTGGCCAGCGGGACCGGTGCGGGTTGCGTCTCAACGCTTTTCGCGGGTGGTGGCTCTGGAACTGGCGCACGGACCGGCGCCGAATCTGGTTCGACCGCCGCGACGGATGGCTCTACCGCTGCGGGCTGTTCCTCTGCCACGGGCGATGCAGGGGGTCGGCTCTGTCGCGCTTGCGGTAGCGGCGCCGCGGGTACGGTTCTTCCACTTGCCGCTTGTTTGGCGCGATGTTTGATCACCAGATCGCGCTGCAGTTTCTTGAGCTTCTGAATCTGCGCTTCGTCGACGAAGCCGAGCTCGACGAAGATGTCGCCAAGTCGCCGCTCTGGATCGCGACCCTGAATGCGGGTCGCCTCCTGGAGCTGTTCCATGGTCATCATCTTGCACTGGAACGCGAGGCGACCGATCAGGGGCACGGGCTGTTTTTGGCTCATCGAGGTGGAGTATCGGCAGGCCGGGATGTGGCGTTGAGTCTCGCTTCGGAAATTCGAGTTCGCCCGAGGCGCGAAACTTGCGGCACGAGCGAAATCAGGGACTTGTTCAACGGGCTGCTAGCAGGGGTGCTAAGGTCGCTCTCCCATGACTCCCCCCTCAGCCAAAACCCTCGCGGGATACCAGCGGCGACACTTGCGCAAGCTCGCCCACGGCAAGAACCCGATCGTCACCGTCGGCGAAGCGGGGATCAGCGATTCTGTGGTCTCGGCCCTGGATCAGGCCCTGAGCGACCACGAACTGATCAAGGTCAAATTGCCCGGGGCAGAAGGCAAGAAGGCATTGGGGGCGGAATTGGCGGCGCGCAGCGGTGCCCATCTGTGTGGTCTCGTAGGCCACATGGCGATTCTGTTTCGCCCGCATCCCGAAACGCCGCGCATCGAGTTGCCCACCCGCACGGGCAGCTAAAAGCCTGACTTAGTCTACGATCGCTTTGTGCAGAGAACGTTCGTAGAGGTTGTCTACGGCCTTCTCTTCTTCTTCGGTCAGGCGCACGAACTGAACGCCCATGCCTTGCTCTTCCGTCTGCAGGCCCGGGCCCATGTTGTGCCAGGCCACCTCTCCCTGCACATCCACCACGTCGTCCGACTCCCCGATTCGGATCTGAATGCGCATCTTCGTGCCCAGGGGCAACGGGCTCGGAGTCGAGATGAACACTCCGCCGCGGGAGACATTGGTCATGAGGGATTCGCGAACTTCGCCGTAGGATTCGAATCCCACTCGCAGCCGGGTCGGAACCCGGACCGAGTCCGCGCGCCGATCGGGAGTCGTGCTTTTGCCTTCCTGATCAAACTGGCGGTCGAGCACACGCTTGAGCTGCACCCAGCGCTGCCACTCCAGAACCGTGATCCCTTCCTCGCTCGATCTGCGTCGCTCGAGCATCATA
>SMVB01028078.1_pt1 | contig 11102 bp, 11 predicted proteins | sample 2456461 | NCBI WGS metagenome assembly SMVB01 (sample SAMN11095934, study PRJNA526329) | marine sediment metagenome | biome: Marine sediment; feature: Surficial sediment; material: Deep marine sediment; isolation source: Hadal surficial sediment | place: Pacific Ocean | collected 2014-05 | depth...
AGGCGAGGGAAAAAGTAGTGAGCTGGGGACGGATTAGGGCGAGACGGGTTCAGGGTCGAAGGGGAAGTTTCAAATAGAAAATGAGGACGTTACCGAGTGGCCGGTGAGAAAACGTCGCGCAAGCGGAGCAAGAAAATCGTCGAGGCGGAAGGGATCGCGCACATCAAGGCGACCTTCAACAATACGCTGATCACCATCACCGATAAGGCTGGAAATACGGTGGTGTGGGGCAGCTCCGGTAAAGCCGGTTTCAAGGGCTCCAAGAAATCGACGCCCTTTGCGGCTACCGTAGCTGCGGAGCAATGCGGGCGTGAAGCCCTCGCTCTGGGTGTGCGGCGGGTCGACGTACGCGTCCAGGGGCCCGGCTCCGGGCGGGAGTCGGCTATTTCAGCCCTGGCGGCCGCAGGAATTCAGATCAAGTCGATTCAGGATGTCACGCCGCTTCCTCACAATGGATGCCGCCCCCCCAAGAAGCGCCGCGTTTAACAGAGAACAGAATGGCACGATACACAGGACCGGTTTGCCGACTCTGCCGCCGGGAGGGTCAGAAGCTCTTTCTGAAGGGCCAGAAGTGCTACACGGAGAAATGCGGTATCGAACGCCGTGCCTATCCTCCGGGTCAGCACGGCCCCGCGCACGCACGCCGACGCAAACAATCCGACTACGCCGTCCAGCTTCGCGAGAAGCAGAAGGTGAAGAGGATTTACGGGCTCCATGAAAAGCAGTTCCGGAATCTGTTCGATCGTGCGGTCGCACGGGGTGGAATCACGGGCGAGAACATGCTGATTTCTCTGGAGGTCCGGTTGGATAACGTGATTTTCCGGATGGGCTTTGCGCCGAGTCGCAGCGCCGCCCGGCAGCTGGTGCGGCACCGCCACGTCGAGATCAACGGGCGTGTCGTGGATGTACCGTCCTACCGGGTGGTGGCCGGGGACGAGGTGGCCATCAAGGCCAAGTCCAAGGATTTGGCCACGGTGCAAGGGAGCCTCGAGGCTCGCACTCGCCCGTCCTTGGTAGAGTGGCTCGCCCTGGATGAAAAGAACCGTGTCGGCCGAATGACTCGTCAACCTACGCGCCAGGATATTCCTCTGGCCGTCCAAGAACAGCTCATCGTGGAGCTCTACTCGAAGTAATGGAGACCCCCGTGCAGATCGATTTAACTGGTTTGGTACTGCCCGAGCGCATCGAGGTCACGCAGGCCTCAGAAGACGGAAGCCGGGCAGAGTTCGTGATGGAGCCTCTCGAGCGTGGTTTTGGTCACACGCTCGGAAACTCGGTGAGGCGGGTCCTGCTATCGTCCCTTCCGGGAGCCGCGGTTTGGGCGTTTCGGGTCGACGGCGTGGTGCATGAGCATCAGACCATTCAGGGGGTGGTCGAGGACGTTCACCAGATCATTCAGAACCTCAAATCTCTCGTCCTCAGTCTGGACCAGGATGTTTCCGAGGCGACGCTCGTGATCCAGGTAACGCAACCGGGCCCGGTCACGGCGGCCGATATCGTGCCTGTGAGTGGCGTGACGATTCACGAGCCGGACCACCTCCTGATGACGGTTCACGACAAGCGCAAGCTCAACATCGAATTGAGCGTCAAGAAGGGGCGCGGTTTCGTACAGGCCAATCAGCATGAGTTGCCGAAGGGATCTCCGGTGGACCTGGTGCGGATCGACGCGACCTTCAATCCCGTTCGGCGGGCCAACTTTTCGGTTGAGGAAACACGGGTCGGGGAGCGTACCGACTTCGATCGGCTCACGCTCGTGGTCGAGACGGACGGGTCTGTGGACGCGGAGTTTGCGGTCAAGTATTCGGCAGAGCTCGTTCGTAAACATTTCGAGTTCATGCTCTATTTCGGCGAGGGCGGGGTGCCGCAGGTGACGGTTCCGGGGGCTGTGGAAGTGCCGGAGCGGCTGCGCGACCTGTTCGACCGTCCCATCGAAGATCTCGCAGAGTTGAGTGTGCGATCCCGTAACTCGCTTCAAAAAGAGAACATCCAAACGCTGGGTGACCTCGTTCAGCGTACGGAAGACGAGATGCTCGGAATCGAGAACTTCGGCAAGAAATCGCTCACGGAGATCACGGCCTTCCTCGATGAGCATGAACTGAATTTCGGAATGCGGCTCAAATTTGGCGACGACGGCCAGCTGTTCATGGTCGAGGAAGATGCTGTAGAAGCCACGGAAACGAGCGAGGAGTAGCGTTCGAGCATGAGACACCGTCACAAGGGCCGGACCCTTTCCCGCACGGCGAGCCACAAGAAGGCGACGATGCGGAATATGGCGACGTCTCTCTTTCGCCATGAGCGGATCGAGACGACGACCGCCAAGGCGAAGGAATTGCGGCCGTTCGCCGAGCGGTTGATCACGCTCGGCAAGCGCGGGGATCTCCACGCGCGCCGGCTTGCGGGCCGTTTGATCGCGGACCGCCAAGTCCTCGGAAAGCTTTTCGACGATATCGGGCCCCGTTTTGCGGAACGGCCCGGAGGCTACACCCGCATTCTCAAGCTGGGAAACCGGCGGGGTGACGCCGCGGAGATGGCGCTTATCGAGTTGGTCGATTAGACTGGCGGCACCTCGATAATCACACGTAGGTCGAAACCAGGAGCACGGCTAGAAATGGTATCATTCGGGTCCCGACAAGGAGCGGCTGGTGCTAGAGCCATGCCTTTGATGGTGGTGGCGTTTCTCTCGGCGGCAGGGTTGATGTTTTGGTTGTGGGTAAAAGCCGCTCCGGTGGGAGTTGAGGTGGTGGAAGGGGGACCCGTCGTTGAAGAAACCGTGTCGACACGCGTGGACCTCGATGTTTTTGGTACTGATCCCATGGCACAGGCAGGCATCCTCATTGAATTGCGTGGTTTGCTCGTGTCGAGCCTCGTAGGAGCGGAGGCGTTTTTCCTGGCGGTTCCCAATCAGTCGGGGCCGTACCTCGCAAGAATGCTTCCTGAGGTGTTGGAGAGCGGCGTGGTCGTTCAGAGCGGCGCGACCGTGTCGGTGACCGGCAGGGTCTATGCCATGACGGACAGTATAATCGACGCGTGGGTCGCCAGCGGTGCCATTGCAGAGAGCGATAGGATTCTCGCCGTTTTCGCCGAGTCGTTCCTGGAGCTCCAGGGCGTGAGGGTCACGGCCGAGCCCCAGTCGGACGACAACTGACGAGATCCGGCGGAGAAAAATTATGGCCCGAGTATGTTATGTGTGTGGCAAGCGCCCACGAACCGGAAATAACGTCAGTCACGCTAACAACAAGACCAAGCGCCGCTGGCTGCCAAATCTTCAGACGGTCAAGATCATCACCTCCGACGGGGACCGGCGCCGCGTGCGGGTGTGCACGACCTGCATCAAGGGTGGAAAAATCGTAAAAGCCCCCCCCATGAGCGTAATCGAGGCGTAGGACCGCCCCCGAATCGGGTCGACCTCGGCCCGACCTCGTGTGTATATTGGGCTGATGAACCCAATAGAAGTCTCGAATGCGGCGATCGGGCCCCATCCACTCATCGGTCGAACCCTGGTCGTCACGAGGGCGGTGGCGCAGGCCGATGGATTGGTCACGGCCTTGGAGGCCCTGGGCGCGACGGTGGTTCACCTTCCGGCGATCAGAGTCGAGCCGGCCCCGGACCAGGCGGCGCTGCGACGCGCCGTGCAGAGCGCATCGGACTTCCATTGGGTGATCTTTACCTCGGCCAACGCTGTCCACTTCTTCGGGAGAGCGGCGGAGGACCTCGGGGTCGATTTGAACGGCGCGCTCGAGTCGACGCGCCTCTGCTGCGTCGGGCCCGCCACAGCGAGCGGCCTCGAGGCCCTGGGCCTCACCGTGGAAGTCGTCCCTGAGACCCATAGGGCCGAAGCGATCGTCGACGTGCTCTCGGCACGGACCTCGCTTCGTGGCCAACGCATTTTGATCCCCACGGTGGCGGAAGCCAATCCCGTCTTGAGCGCGGGCTTGCGGGAACAGGGTGCGGAGGTGGACGAGGTGATCGCGTATCGAACCGTCTTCGTGGAAGAGGCCGGTCCGGGCGTTCTGGATCAACTCCAAGAGGGGGTGGATCTCGTGACCTTCACCTCTCCGTCTGCCGTACGGAGCTTCCATCGTTTGATGGGTGGTCGAATCGTAGCGGCCGCCGCCGTGATCGGGCCGGTGACGGCTGACGCTGCCGTCGAGTTGGGGTATCGAGTTGTGGTGGAAGCGGATCCGTTCACAATTCCGGGGTTGGTAGCGGCGATCTCCAGCCACTTGAACGAGGGCGGAAATGGATGACCTGGGTGGGGCTCCGGCTCTCCGGGCGGACGGTACGCCCCCTGTTGAGGGGAAGGGCCGTACGGCCGAGGGTCTGACGCCGAACGCGATTCTGGACCCCGTGATTCTCCGGTTCGCCGTCCTCACCTACTTGGTCGTGTTGCCGGTGGGCCAGCTCTTCGCCATTCCCTTCAACGGCACGACCGCGACAGGCAGCGACGTTTTCCTCGCTTTGGTGTTGCTCGCGGGGCTCATCGAACTCGGCCGGATGAGTGGTCCCTACTTTGCCGGCAGGGTCGAGAGCTTACCGTTGCTCCCGGGGCGTAGCGCCTTCCATATGGCGGCGCTCTTTTCCATCTCCTTCAGCATTTGGGTGGCACTCGGCGCGACTTGGGGTTCCCACCCGCGCTACGCAATGGCCAAGGGTCTGGCTTTCGCGGCGCTGGGCCTGGGCGCCCTGGCTATCCTGTGGTGCGGTGCTCGTTGGGGGAGGGCCGCTGATGCGTGGCTCTTGGGAACCGCGGTATGTCTGGCGGTGACGTGGTTCGGCGCCCTCCTGGGACCCGAGGCGCTTCAGGAGCGCGTGTTCTACAGCGGAGGGTCGATCCGCGGCCTTCCCATGCCGCGTCTGTCCGGGCCCTTTCCTCACCCGAACATGTTCGGAGATTATCTGGTGGTGTCGGGCGCCATCCTGTGGGCGAGATGGGGTGCAGTCCGGGACGTATTGGGGTGGGGCGCTGTGGTCGCGGCATGGCTTCTGACCGTGACCCTGCTCATGACGGTCTCTTCGGCGTGGCTCGGTGCCGGAGTACTGCTGACCGGAATTGGTCTCATCACGATACGCCAGCGGGATGGGGGTCTGTCCCTCCAGTGGAAACGTCCGGCCCCGTTCCTCTTGGTGGTCGCGGGCATCATCCTCTTCACGATGACACTGTCGGCGCTCGTCCTTCCGATGGGTGTCGAGGTCGCGGGGCTCTCGATCACGGGGAGCGGAATCAGGCCCTCCATCTGGGCCTCGGCTCTGGAAGCTTTCAAGGAGGCACCGATCGGGGGTGTGGGCGCCAGTCCCTTCCTGGCAATCGCTGCCGACCCGCTCGATGGAACGGGTGTCGCGAATTCCTGGGATGCACATAACGTGTACTTGAGCATCCTTGCCCAGTTCGGCCTGGTCGGAGCCACCCTTTTCGCCGGGGCCGTTCTGATGCCCGTCCGGACGTTGGTGCGGGAAGGAACCACACGTCGACATGTGGTGCTGGTTATCGCCGTGTTGGCGGTTGGAGCCCACGGAATCGCGATCGCCAATGAGGAATTCCGACACCTGTGGGCGTTGCTGGGCCTGATCGCCTTGGCCGGGGTCCCGCGCTGGGCCCAAGCGCAGTGGTGGAAGGAAGAGGGTCCTCAGGAGTGAATCGCTCGGCCAGCGGAGTAACCCTGGTGCTTCTGGCGGTGGCCGCCGCCGCGCTGCTCGGGCTCGCAGTCATCGCGAGCCCCGGGGTTGCACTCCCGTTCTCCATCGAACTGCTCCTGCTCCTTGTGCTCACGGTATGGGGTCTCTCTCGGGAGCCCGACCTCGACCTTCGGAGGTGGCTGGTGCGACTCGCGCTGGCGGCCCTGGCACTCCGGTTGCTGCTGGTCCTGGTCGTTCAGTTCAGGTTTTCACCCTACTTTTTCGCACCCGACGCCCAGGCCTATGAAAGAATTGGTCGCGAGATCAGCAATTACTGGAGCGGTGAAGGTTTTGCTCCGCGAGCGATCCGCGAAGGGTGGCGTCCCGGGTACTACCACCTCAACGCCGTGTTCTACTCGGCGTTTGGCGATTCCCGACTCGCGCTGGTCGTAATCAACATGTTCGCGGGCGTGTGGACGGCGCTCTTCACATTCTATCTGACCAAGGAGTTTCTGCCGGTAGCTTCCGCCAAGGTGGCCGCATTACTCACCGGCGTTTTTCCGTCGTTGGTCCTTTGGTCGGTTCTCAACATTCGGGATTCATTGGCGACCCTCTGCACGGTGATGCTCGTCCTGTATGCGATCCGCCTCACCAAGAGATTCCGACCCTATGACCTCTGGGCTTTTCTCGGTGCTCTACTCGGCCTGGGTCTGCTCAGGGACTACATGGCCTTTCTCGTCCTCCTCGGGCTCGTGATCGGAAGCGTGACCGCGGTTCGTCCGGACCGCATGTTTGCGACCATGTTGTTCGGTACGATCGCGGCAGTGGCGTTGACCTACTTGGCGGATCAGGTGGGCCTGTTTTCGTCGATTCGGCCCGAAGGCCTTCTCGAGACCGCGCAGATCCTGCGGAGCGGACTACAACAGGGTGCCGTCTCTGCGTTCGGCGTGGGAGCCGATACCGGTACCATCGGAGCGGCTCTCCGGTACATACCGATCGGGGCGTCCTTTCTTCTTTTCGCACCCTTCCCTTGGGATATCCAGAGCACGCTTCAGGCCACGGCGATGGGAGAGACGTTACTCTGGTATCCTCTTTTCTTGCTCTCGATTCTCGGGTTCCGAATTTCCTTCCGAGATCGTCTGCCCGCGGCGCTCGTTCCGGTGTCCGTGCTTCTGGTCGTCGTGTCGAGTTATGCTCTGGTGGAGGGAAACTTCGGGACGGCGTATCGGCATCGGGCCCAGATCATGCCGCTCTTCTTCATTTTTTCGGGCATCGGGCTCTCCTGGATCAAGATCCGGGTCATCGACCAGACGCAGTGGTGGCGGACGAGGGCCCGATGATCGACGCGGCGGAGCTCGACGGGTGAGCGTACTCTACTTCTCGTATTCGGGTGCTCTGGACCCCCTGGGCAGCTCCCAGGTGCTGCCGTATGTGTGTGGGCTCGCCGACCTTGGATACCGGATGCGCCTGGTTTCCTTCGAGAAAGTGGCCAGCCTGAAAAAAAGTGGGCGTGTGCACGCTCTTGCGGGAGAGCTGGAGGCGCGAGGTGTCGAATGGGTCCCCCTTCGGTACCACCGCCGCTTTCCCGTGGTTGCCACGGGGTACGACATCCTGAGGGGGGGGCGCGTCGGTCGGCGCTTGCACCGGGACCGTCCGATCCGTCTTCTCCACGCGCGCAGCTACCCGGCCGGTTTGATGGCAAGCCATGTGGCAAAACGCATCGGGGCCCCCTGGATTTTCGACATGCGCGGATTTTGGGTGGACGAGCGCATCGAGGCGGGGATTTGGACAGCCCGTGGGCCGGTCACCCGGGCGGCGCGCCTTGCGGAACGGCGGCTCCTGGCGGATTCGGCCGCCGTCGTGCAGCTCACGCACAAAGGTGCGGCGCTCGTGGGTGCTCTGGCGCCCGAGGGCTTCGCGCCCAACACGACGGTTATCCCGACCTGTGTGGACATGGATCAGTTCCGGCCCAGCGATGATCAGGAGCGAGTACGAAGCCAGCTCGGGATTCCGGGTGGTCCGGTCATGATCTACGTGGGCTCCCTGAGCACGTGGTATCTGCCGGATCTGACGCTTCGAGTTGGGAACGAGTTCGCGCGCCGCACGGGTGGTAGCTTCGTCGTCTTGACCCGCGAAGTGGATTTCGCCCGGGCCCGGTTGGAGGCACTCGGAGTGAACGCGATCGTGAGGGCGGTGGAACACCATCAGGTACCGGTGTGGCTGTCCGCGGCGGACGTGGGCCTCGCCTTCGTGCGCCCGGATCCGGCCAAGCGGGCGAGCGCTCCGACCAAGGTAGGGGAGTACCTGGCCTGTGGGCTGGCCGTCGTCGCCATCAGCGGCGTGGGGGATCTCGACACCCAGTTCGAGGGTGCGACCGTAGCCCATACGTTTCCGGCGGACGTGGAATCTGCGCAAGTCGTGGACCTCGCGATCGAGATGTGGACCACTCCCGACCGATCCACCCAGGCGCGGGCACTCGCCAAGCGGTATTACGACCTCAAAATGGGCATCGAACGGTACGCGTCCCTTTACCGCTCCCTGGGGATCGAGCCCGACGGCGAGCGGATTGCTCAGTGCGCGTAGTCGCGTTCACTCCCTATCCGATCGAGGGTCCGGCCTCCCGTTTCCGCCTCTTCCAGTTCGTCGAACCGCTACGCGAACGAGGCATCGAGCTCGAGATTCGTTCCTTCTTCGACTCGGAGAGCTTCCGGGGGCTTTACACGGCTTCCGGATCTGGTGGAAAGATGCGGGCGCTCATCAAGGGGATCCGCTCGAGAATCCAAGACGCGTCCAAGGTGAGAGCGGGGGACGTGATCATCGTGCACAGCGAGCTCGCGCCCACCATGGGGGGGGTGGTCCTCGACCGGCTCCTGAGCCAGGGCGCTCGCATCGTGTACAATTTCGACGACTCCGTCTTCCTGAAACGTCCGGGAGGGAGCCGCCTGATACGAATGTTGGCTCGTCCGGATCGGAGAACCGCGGATCTGTGTCGTGCCGCCAGCGCGGTCATGGCGGGCAACCGCTACCTCGCGTCGTACGCGGAGCGCGCGCGGGGTGGTCCCGATCACGTGCACGTGATGCCGACCGTGTTGGACACGGAGCGTTTCCGTCCCACTGCCGGTCATCGGGAGCAGCGCCGTCGTCGGGAGGACGGCCGGCGTCAGGGGGACCGGCCGCCGACGGTCGGGTGGATCGGCACCCACTCCACGCTCCCCTACCTCACGGCCTTGTTTCCGGCACTGGCGGCGGTGCAGGCGCGGAGGGAATATCGTCTTCAGGTCATCTGCAACCGGGCTCCGGAGCCGTTCCCGGGTCTGAAGTTCGAGTTCATCGAATGGGTCTTGGAAGACGAGCTGAGGTACTTCGAGGGCCTGGACGTCGGTCTCTACCCCGTGCCCGACGACGCTTGGACAAGAGGAAAGTGTGGTTTCAAGGCCATCCAGTACCTCGCGTGCGGCATACCGACGATCGCGTCCCCGGTAGGCGTGCTCAGCGAGATCGCAAGGGACGGGGAGACCGGTCTTCACGCGAGCGATCCCGGGAGCTGGGAGGTGGCGCTCGAGCGCCTTCTGGATGATGAAGGGCTCCGTGCCGAGATGGGGGTGGCCGGCCGTCGGCTGATCGTGGATCGATACTCGATTCAGGCTGTGGTGGAGGAATTCGCGGAGACCCTACGGGCGGTGGCCTGACCGTGTGCGGAATCGCTGGCATCGTCGCTCGGGGTGGCACTCCGTTGGCCCGAGAAGCTCATTTCCACGTCGAGCGCATGGTGGCCCGAATGGCTCATCGCGGGCCGGACTCCTCGGGGTCATGGGTGGCTCCCACGGGTCGTTGCGTGGTCGGTCATACACGACTCGCCGTGATCGATCTGGAAACGGGTGATCAGCCCATCCTGAACGAAACGGGCTCCATCGCGACCGTGGTGAACGGCATGATCTACAACTACGAGTCTCTTCGGAGCAGGCTGGAGGATCGTGGGCACGTATTTCGATCGAAGGGAGATTGCGAAGTCGTGGTCCACGCGTATGAGGAATGGGGCGTGGATCTGGTGGAGCACCTCCGCGGCCAATTCGCTTTCGCCATCTGGGACGATGAGGCCGGCCGGCTCATGCTCGGACGCGATCGAATGGGGATCAAGCCCCTCTTCGTATACCACGACGGTGAGCGGCTGGCCTGGGCCTCCGAGTTGAAGGGGCTGATGCAGTACCCCGATCTCGATGCCGGGATGAAGCCCTCGGCACTTCCGTCGTACCTCGCATTCGGATACGTGCCGGCTCCCGGTACGTTCTACCGGAACACACGACAAGTTCCCAGGGCTTCGTACCTGATCCTGGAGGAGGGCTTCGAGCCGCGTATCCAATCCTACTGGGAGGTGGACTTCGATCCGCGTCCCGTTCCGTGGCGCCAAGCGAAGCGGGAGGTTCGTCGCCTGGTTCGCCAATCCGTGAAGCGACGTCTGGTCTCCGACGTGCCACTGGGCGTTCTGCTCTCGGGCGGTCTGGACTCGACGATCATCACGGCCGTTGCGACCTCTCTCACCGAAGGCCCGGTGCAGACGTTCACGGCCAGCTTCGAGGGCTCTCCCGAATACGACGAGGCCGCGTTCGCGCGCCTGGTCTCGCAGCGCCTCGGGACCATCCATCATGAGGTCTATATCGGCCCGGACTGTATCGAGCAGCTCGATACGCTGGTCGATGCCCACGATGGTCCCTTCGGGGACTCCTCCGCTCTGCCCACGTACGCCGTGACCCAACTCGCCCGGGAGAATGTGACCGTGGCGCTGTCGGGCGAGGGCTCGGACGAGCTCTTTTGCGGCTACCTCCGGTTTCGGGCGATGGAAATGGCCTCGCGGGTGCCCGGATGGGTGGGGGCGGTGGGACGGAAGATCTTCTCGTCCCTACCCCACGATCCCCACCCCCGTGGCTCGAAAAGGCGAATGTTGCGCTTCTTCGAGGCCTCCGGCCTTCCCGAGGAGGAACGGTGGCTCCAGTGGGTGGGCTTCTTCGTAGCGGACCTGAGGCGGGTGATGCGCCCGGACGCTGGACCGTTGCCCGACCTGACGGTCAGCATCCGTAAAGCGATGCGCGGGCGAAGTAACGTTCTCGCTCGCGCACTCAGCACGAACTTCGGTACGTACCTCGTCGATGATCTCCTGGTCAAAGCGGATCGAATGGGGATGGCGAACAGCATGGAGCTCCGCGTGCCGTTCCTGGACACCGACCTCGTCGAGTACGTCGCCGGCCTGCCACCCGCGCACCTCCGCCGGAGAGGAACACTCAAGTACATCCTACGGAAGGCCTTCTCCGACGTCGTGCCGCGAGTCGTGCTCGACCGGGGGAAACAGGGTTTTGCCGTGCCACTGCCGGAATGGTTTCGTGGTCCCTGGCGTGAGGTGTTGTATGAGCGTGTGCTCACGGCCGACGCCAAAATGTGGGAATGGCTGGATCGGGGCTACGTGACCGAGCGGGCGGAGCAGCACCTGGAGGGCA
>SMVB01353498.1_pt1 | contig 11101 bp, 10 predicted proteins | sample 2456461 | NCBI WGS metagenome assembly SMVB01 (sample SAMN11095934, study PRJNA526329) | marine sediment metagenome | biome: Marine sediment; feature: Surficial sediment; material: Deep marine sediment; isolation source: Hadal surficial sediment | place: Pacific Ocean | collected 2014-05 | depth...
CGCGCTCGCGGAGTTCCGACCAGACATGCATGACGCGGTGATGGCTCACCTCGGCGTCGGCGGTCAGCAACAGTACGGGGTCGTGCGGTCGGAGCGCGTTGCCGAGCTGTTCGCACGTCTGCCAGGTCGTGCCGTCGAACTGGACCTGTTCGGGCCCGATGATCACGATCTGCACGTCGTCGGCGCTGACGGGCGAGATGCCGCCGGCGCCAAGCGTGGTCAACGCGGTGTCGACGGCGCCGAGCTGCACGGACTGCGTCAGCATGACGAGCGTCGCCAGCAGGATGATGAACAGAATGTCGATGAAGCTCCTGTAGCTCATGATGGCCCGGCTTCCTCCGTCACGGGCACGGCGGCCATCCAGTCGAACGCGTAGCTGCTCACCGACGCGACCACGGCGATTCCCAACCCGAAGATCGTGGTCATGCAGGCGATACCGAGGCCCGCGCCGACCGCCTCGCCGCTGAGGCGCCCATCCATGAGCTGGAAGCTCTTGACCACGCCGATCACGGTACCCAGCAGACCGATGCTCGGTGGAACGTCGGCGAAGAACGGCAACGCCCGGCGGTGCCAGGTCAACGTGCGCCGCGAGACGCGGCCGCCGAGCAGCCGGTGCCTGCAACCCACGACGAGACTGCGCTCGACGAGCACCGCCCCCAGCAGGATCGAGCAGACCAACAGCGGCCACATGAGCGGGCCGCCGACCTTGAAGAACTGTGCGAACATGATCGGTGGGGTCCTGCTAGTCGTTCAGGAACGTCCAGAAGTCCAGCGACTGCATGAACGTGTCCGCGTCATCGCGGAGCATTTTTACGGCGCGATTGTGACCGCGTGCAAACGTCTTTTCGAGGTTGCGGGTCATGTCGTCCGAAGGCTGCGCCCGACCGCCGGCGTGTGCCGGGGCCTGCCCCGGCACCGGCGGCACGATCAGACCGAAGCGGGTCGCCAGAAGCGCCAGCCGCAGGTTGATCAGGTCCAACTGGTCCTGGGCAGAGATCTGCCGGGCGTAGACGACCAGGGGCTTTTCGCCGCGCTTCAAGCCGTCGGCGGCCTGCTCGTCGAGCGTCGCCAGTCGCTTGTAGATCTTGTTGCGCTGGAGCGTGAGCTTCTTGAACTCGGCCCGGCGTGATGGCGTCGCCCCGCGCAGGTAGTCCGGCTGGCCGGCCATGGCGATGCCGGTGACGGCCGTGGGCCGTTGCGTCGACGCATGTGCGGGACGACCGGGGATCGTCAGGTCGTCGCGGACGGCCAGGTCGGCCAATCGCTGCTCCACGACGTCGAGCTGGTTCTGGACCAGCTTCGTCCGGGCTTCAGCGGTGCTGCCGTACTCGCCGCCGATCGTGTCGAGGTCGGTGTGGAGCTGGTTGCGCTGATGCACGAGGCGATCGAACTCGGCCCGCTCCTGCGTCGTGGCGTGCTGGGCCGACGCCACGGCGGTGAAGATCGCGCAAGCCACCAGTGCAACGTGAATATGTCCCCTGCTCATCGTAAGCCTCCCCGGAATTGACGCCGTCATTTGTTCCCGGCCAGCCGTGCCATACGTGCGGCAAGCTCGCCATCCTCGTCGGCCGCCATCACCCCGCTGCCGGGCTGGTGCGACATGGGCTCGATGAGGTCGATCTGGGCCTCGAGCTCGAGCATGTGGCCCTGCAATGCCAGCTCGACCGACTCGTTGAACGTCGCCAGCCGATGCTGAAGCCCGCCCATGCTCTCGGCGAAGCTCGCCATGCCGGCGCTGTGTTCATCCACGCCGCGGACGATCCGCATGAGTTGCGAAGCGCCGTCGACGGTCTCCATGAGCGCAACGTACGCGTGCAGGTTGGCCGAAGTCGCCTCAAACTGCCCGAAGAGCACCTCGGTGCCCATCATGACCTGCTGGTGCGCGACCGCGGCCTCGTCGAGGACTTGCAGCACGCTCAGCCACATCTTTCGCTGGTCCGGCGAAAGCTGGACGGCCATCGTGCGAATCCGCGCGAGGTTGCGCACGGTGCGATAGTGCGCGACAAGCCGTTTCTTGCGGAGCGGGTCCTGCTCACTGGCGATGCGTTGGGCGATGGCGTCGAGCATGGCCTCGGTCTGCTGGTCGAGCTTCACCGGGCCGTTCTCGGCCGCGGCCTGTACGGCGTAGGCGAGACGTTCGCGGACGCCGGCGATCTGCTCGGCGAGCGCTTCCTGGCCCTTCCACATCGGTTCCAGCACGGTGTCGCGAACGGCCAGGACGCTGTCGATCGCCGCCGCCGCCTTCTGGACGGCTTCCTGGGTCCGGCCTTCGTCCAGGAGCTGCTCGGCCTCTTGAACGCTCTCAACGAACACCCGGAAGCTGCGTTCCATCTCGCGCTGCAGCGGGTTGACCGACGTCTCCATGGCCTCGACGACGTGACCGAAGTCGTAGCCGTCGAAAGAGTCGGCGGCTGCGCGGCGTGTCGAGCGGGTCTGACCGGCGGACCCGGCGGCCGTGTTGAGACCGGCGGTGGCGCCGCCGGTCTGGGCGATTGCCGTCGATGCGACAAGACCGAACAGCCCCGCGGCGGCCAGAGCACAGAAGTATTGCGCGGTTCTCATCGTGATGCACCCCCGGAAACTTCGATCGGAACGTCGATGCCAATCAGCCGCGCCTTGTGACGCACTTCCCTGCTGAGGTGCGGTTCCTCGATCTGCGCCCACGCGGTCCTGGCGCCGTCCGCGTCGCCCGCCATCAGCGCCTCGGTGCCGGCGATCAGGCGGTCGATGCTCTGCACCTTGACCTGCTGGTCGTGGCCGGTCGCGGCGGCGCGGGCCTGGCCGAGGTGCTGCCTGGCCTGGGCGAGGTCGCCGAATGCGATCGCCCGCGTGGAGGCGGTCAGCGGTTCCCGGAACTGGCTGCGGCTGGCGACCGCCGCCGTGTCAGCGATCGGCGGCGACGCACAACCCCAAAGCCATGAAGGGACGGCGACAGCAACAAGAGACGGCAGCAGCAGCCGTCCCCACCCCCGGAATATCGTTCTTCGCATCGTCGTTCTCTCTCTTTCTTATCGGGGGCCGCGCGCCGGACACCTTGTGTTTGAACGTATCACGGAAACACGCGGTGGCGACCGAATCGCGAGAAAGACGCGGTGATTGCGCGATTGGGTCGCAGTTATTCGTTGTCGGGGCTTCCGATAAGCGCTGGACCGATCGCGGGCCGTGGCGTCCCGCCACCCGGTACAATCGGCATGGGGCTGGTAGCTCAGCGGTCCAGAGCAGCCGACTCATAATCGGCTAGACGTCGGTTCGAATCCGACCCAGCCCACTGCCCGCTCCAAGTCCTGCCTGGCCCGAAACGGGCTTGCCAGACCGAAATCGCCAAATCCACCGTCCCCCGCAACGGGCAGGAGGACCCCGAGGGGGGTCCCACGATTTGCTCGACCCTCGAAACAATGCTTTGACACTTGATAACTTAGGGTATGCTGCGTTAGGCTGTGTGTTTCCCGCAACGCACACGCCCCTACTGAATGAGGTGAACAATGCAAAGCTATCTCCACAGGTACAGGCGCACAGACTTGGCGATCGTGTCAGCCTGCTGCTTCGTGGCCGCTCCCGCCTTCGGCGGTGAGGACTGGGTGACCTACAACAACGAGACCTCCACCCGGATGGTCTCCAACCCGTCGGTCGGGGCCGCCGACACCCAGGAGAAGGACTACACCTGGGGCGACGTCGACCAGGACGGCTGGACTGACCTGATCGTCGTCCGCAAGCAGCCGTTCACCGTCGGCACCCAAGGCCGCAGCAACGTGCTGTTCATGAACATCAAGGGCGTCCTGACGGACCAGACCGCCCAGTGGATGCCGGACTTCCTCGACGAGATCGAGGACCGTGACGTTGCGCTCGTCGACGTCGACAACGACGGATGGGACGACATCGTCACCGCCGCCGCCTGCAACAGCGCCTGCAACCCGGGCGGTTTCAGCGACGATTCGAGGCTCTACATGAACCTCGGCGAGGACGGCGGCGGGAACTGGCTTGGCTATGGCAACGGGATCGTCCTGGTCGGCGGCGGCAACAACTTCTGCGCCGTGGCCGCCGGCGACATCGACAACGACGGCTATGCCGACCTGTACTTCGTCTCGTACAACGACAGCTTTGAAGATCAATTGCTGATGAACGGCGGCCCCGACAACCCGGGCGTCTTCACGGTCGAGAACAATCGCCTCACCTCGGCGATGCGGGCATCGGGCTTCGGAACCAATGCCGTCATCATCGACATGAACGGCGACGGATGGGCCGACATCGTCAAGAGCGAGAACGGGCCCGTCGAGATCTTCCGCAACGCCCAGGACGGAACCTTCGACCTGCTCGATCCCACCTATGGCGGTGCCGCCTACCACGTCGGTGTCGGCGATCTCGACGGCAACGGCACGCCGGACCTCGTCATCAGCGACGACGGGACCGACCGATACATCCTCAACCCCGTCCTGGACGGTGCGCCAGACACCAGCTTCGCGTTCCCCGGCTCGACCGGCGGCTTCGGCAGCAACTCGGTCATCGCCGATCTCGACGATGACGGCTTCAACGAGGTGCTCATCGCAGACGTCGACGTTGATGTGTCCGGCTGTACCCGGGTCAGTGACATCCTCCGCGCCAGCAGCGGTCCGAGCTTCGTATCCGACTCGGCGAACATCCCCGACAGCATGCTCCAGGGCGTTCACGACATCGCCGTGTTCGACATCAACAACGACGGCCAGCTGGACATCGTCGTCGGCCGCTGCAGCGGCACGCAGGTCTGGATCAACAGCCAGACGGTGATCTCGGTGACGTTCGAGTACCCCGGCGGCATACCCCAGTTCATCACGCCCGACGAGACGACCAAGCTCATCGTCGAGATCAACGCCTTCGGCGACACGCTCATGGGCACGCCGACGATCTTCATCTCGCCCAACAAGGGCGCGTTCGTCGAGACCACGCTGGACGCCCTCGGCGGCGGCATGTACTCGGTGAACCTTCCGGCCGGCCAGTGCTCCGACCGGATCGACTTCTACTTCAATGCCGACCTGACCGGCGGCTTGTCGTTCACCGATCCGGCCACGGCGCCGGTCACCTGGTACACGGCGATCTCCGCGCTCGGTACGCAGAACCTCATCGACGATTCGCTCGAGGGCGACACCTCCAACTGGACGGTCGTCAACGACGGCACGCTGACCGGTGGAGCGTGGGAAGCGGCGGACCCGAACGCCACGCTCTTCGCCGGCGTCGCCATTGCCGCCCCGGGCGATGACGCCACGCCCGGCGCCGGCACGATCGCGTTCGTGACCGAGAACGGACCGGCCGGGAATCAAACGGCCGAACTCTGGGATGTCGATGGCGGGCCCACGACGCTGTTCTCGCCGGCGTTCGATCTGTCGGGCACGGACGGCATCATCTCCTTCGCCCGCTGGTCGTTCAGCAAGGACGGCTCGCACGACTCGCTCGAGACCCACATCTCCAACGACGGCGGCAGCAACTGGACGCTCGTCGAGGAGGCCGTGGACACGGGCAGCTCGTGGCAGACCAAGACGTTCATCGTCAGCGACTTCGTCGCCCCGACGTCGCAGATGCAGATGCGGTTCCGCATGAGCGACGATGACGACTCGGTGTCGGAGGCCGGCATCGACGACTTCAGGGTCGACACGCTGGCCTGCAGTGTCTCGTGCCTGTGGGACATCGCCGGCCCTGACGGCGAGGTCGGGATCAACGACTTCCTGGATCTGCTCGCGGCGTGGGGACCGAACCCCGGCCATCCGGCCGACTTCGACGACGACGGTGTCGTCGGGATCAACGACTTCCTCGAGCTGCTCGCGAACTGGGGCCCCTGCCCGTAATACAGAGCGACAGCCACTTGATACGCGAAGCCGGGCAAGCCTTCTTGCCCGGCTTTTTTGTCGGGGTGGCACGGTTGACGTCGCGCAGCGACGACAGCCGTGTCTTGGGACGTCGCACCACGGCCGAGCTCGCGGACGCGAGTTCAACCGTGCCACCCCACGCCTTTGTTTCAGTCGTACTGCAAGACCGGCCCGTCGCCCGTCATCTGCTTCGTGAAGCTGAGCACCACGTCGTTCCCGTCGGCGCCTTGCTCCATCGCGAACAGGTTGTCCGGCCGGTTGCCGTCAGGCCCCTGCAGGAAGATGCTGTTGATCGTGAAGGAATGGACGAACTCGACGTGACCGTCGCCGAACACGAGGTGACCGGCCCACCTGCCGTCGCGGTTATACGTCCAGGAGTCCGGGTCCGCCACGCCGTCCTTCGGGCCGCGATTGCCCAGCAACGGCATTCGCGAACCGACACCGGCGTGCCAGTACCGGCGAAGCCGGTTGCCGTACAACGGGATGTGGGCGAACGAGGTGTTCGACTCCCACGCGAGATCCGCAAAGAATTCGGGATCCCAGTACGTGTCGTCGGCGGGGCTGTAGGCAACGTAGTCGTAGTTCTCGTGAAGCTTGACGTACGGGCTCATCTCGTTGCCCGAAATCAACTGGCTGGTCGGAACCGAGAGCTGCGCAACCATCGCCGAGAACAGGTTCGCGGTCGTGTCGTCACTTGCGTCGAGGCGGCGGGTCAGCGCGCCGGGGACGAGGAAGCGGCCGTCCCCCGACAGCTGCGCCTCGACGACGAGGGTCTGGTAGATCGACGACAGGTACTGCTTGTCCTTGAACGACGACACGGTTCCGGAGCGCGTTGACCCGGCTCCCGTCGTTGCCTTGAGCATGGAGTTGGACAGGATCACGCCAAGGACCAGCAGAATGGCCATGGAGACCAGCAGCCCGATCAGCGAATACCCACGCATGGGGCAATGGTAGCCGCCCATCGCGCCCGCTGGTGTTTCGCGCCTACTTGTACCGCACCTCGCCGGCCTCCGGCAGGCGGTCCAGGTCGCGTGACAGGCGTTGCTTCGCCACGCCGTCCAGCAGGTCCCGGACCGGTTGGACGTCCGCGCCGTCGCCTTCGAGCTTGAACCGGCGACTGCCCCCCGGCCAACGCAGCTGGACTCGCGTGACCCGCTCCGCCGGCTCGCCCCGCGTGCTCACGGTGCCCGCGAACCAACCGTGCCGTTCGAGCAGGCCCTGGAGTTCGGCGTATTGCTCGTCGGTCAGCGTCCCCACCCAGCTGATCCGCCGGTTCAACGCGTCGACACCGCCGCCGAAGCCGAGGCGACGCGCCCCGTTGACGCGATACAGGGTGGCGTACCGGTCCGGGCCGAGCGTCCACATCTCCAGGTGGAAGCCCTCTGCGAACACGACCTGCGGCCTGTCGCGGACCGGCGCCTTCCCGGCGCAACCGGCGGTCATCGCCGCGATGACGGCGATGACTGCGACCGTCGCCCGCCCCCCCCGCTCCCCCCGCCGCAACGTCATCGCCGGTACCTCGCGTAGGGGTCCTCGCCGAACTCGTAGCGACGCGGCGCCACGGGCACCACGCCGGCTGCATCCGCCCAGGCCAGCTCCCGCAATCGCCCGACAAGGCTCGCCAACGCCGGGTCGGGCTGGTCATGTGAAGCTGCCTGCCGCTGGAAGGCCCACCGTTGACCGTCCCCGGTCAGCACGACGAGGAACAGTACCTCGCCCGGCGGCGGCTCGACCAGGCGCACGTTCACGGCCGGCGTCGCCCTGGTCGCGTCGTCCATCCCCAGTTGACGCAGCAGCGTCCACAAAGCCGCCATGTCCGCCCGCCGAAGGATGCGTCGCAACGGCGGCATCTCGTCCTCGGGGTCTTCGACACGGCCCGACCAGTGCAGTGATCCGTCACAGAACAGTATGAATCGCCCGGCCCGGACACGCGGCGCGGCATCGGGTTGCCCGGCCGCCGCCGCATCGGTCCAGACGATCAGGTCCAACGAGAAATCCGCCGGCACTTCAAGCGGATCGACCTGGCTCATCGTCACGCCCGTGCCCGCCGGCGGCGGACCGCTTGCCGCGCATCCCGTCAACAGGAGCAATCCGACGAGCAGCGATCTGTTCACCTTCGCCCGCATCATGCAGGAGCCGAGTGTAGCAGCCTGTTGCAGAAGTGCTCCGAGCCCGGAGCGCCCGCAGCCGCCGTCACCCGATGACAGGCGATGAGGGAGCGGGTACCTTGACCCGTATCAATGCTGACCAGCGTGAACTGGATGAACGAGTACCTCGATCCGCCGGCCTCCGACCAGGAGCAGGCGGACCTGCTCACGCGCGCCGGCTTCCCGCTGGAAGGCCGGGAGACCCTCAACGGATCCGACGTCCGGCAGGACTTCGAGATGACCTCGAACCGGGGCGGCTGCATCTGTCACGTCGGCCTTGCCCGGGAGATCGCCGCCATATCCGGCCGGCGCCTGCGCGTCCCCGACGCGGGGCCGTTGGCCACCGGCGGCCCGGTGGACGAAACGATCACGATCACGAACCAGGAGCCCACGCTGTGCCCGTTGTACACGGGCCGTGTCATCACCGGCGTCACGGTCGGCCCCTCGCCGAAATGGCTCGCCGACCGCCTCCGGGCGATCGACCAGATTCCGCGCAACAACATCGTTGACGCGAGCAACTTCGTGCTTTTCGAACTCGGTCAACCGACGCACGTGTTCGACCTGTCGACGCTGAAGGGCAGCAGCATCATCGTGCGGCGGGCCCGCGACGGCGAATCGTTGCTCCCCATCGGCGAAGGCGCCGCCGAGGTCAAGCTCACGACGGACGACCTGGTCATCGCCGACGCCGAGCGGGCGATCGCCATCGCCGGCGTGAAAGGCGGCGCGGCAACGGCCGTCACCGACTCGACGACCGACCTGCTCCTGGAAGCCGCGACCTTCGATCCGGTGGCGGTGCGCAACGCGAGCCGCCGCCACGGCGTCGACAGCGACTCCGGCTACCGGTTCGAGCGCGGCGTGCACCCCGGCCAGATCGAGGCGGCCGCGCAACGGCTGGCTGAGTTGATCCTCGAGACCGCCGGCGGCACACTGCACAAGGGTGTCGTCTCCGCCGGGCCGGCGATACCCCCGCCACGGGACGTACAGATGCGCGCCGACCGCTGCCGCAAGGTTCTCGGCGTTCCGATCACCGACGAGCAGATGGTGACCTGGCTCGCTGCGCTCGACTTCGCACCCGCCTTGAAAGGCTCGACGATCCACTGCACGGTGCCGGTGCATCGCCTCGACATCGACCGGGAGATCGACCTCATCGAGGAAGTCGGCCGCATGATGGGGCACGACACGCTGCCGATCCGGGACACGATCGAGATCCGCATCTGCCCGCCGCAGCCCGCGGAGCTTGCCCGACAGGCCGTCTACAACACTCTGGTGGGCATAGGTTTCGTCGAGACCGTCACCCACGGCCTCATCGACGCGCGTACTGCAGCGGTGTTCACGCCCCAGGGGTGCGAGGCGATCGGCCTCGAGGCCGACGAAGCCGCCGCGACGCACCGGCAGGCCGGGACCGTGCTGCGGCCATCGGTGCTGGCGAGCGTGCTGCGGGTTCTTGCGCACAACCACGACAACGGCGTGCGCGACCTGAAGCTCTTCGAATCCGCGGCGACGTTTCTCCGAACCGGGGACACGCACACGGAGACGCAGAAACTGGCGCTGGTCATGGACGTGCCGGTGCCCCCGGACACCGATACGGGCGTGCGGGCCATCCGTGGCGTGATCGAGCGGCTGGTCGAACTGGTACAGGGCCCCGACGCGTCCGTCGAGATCGTGCCGGACGACGGTGCGTCGTGGCTTGCGCCCGGTGGTGCGGTTCACGTCGATGGCCGGTCGATCGGTCGGGCCGGTCTGCTCGCGGCCGGGATCGGCCGCATCTTCGAGATCGACGAGGCCGTTGCCGTGGCGGAACTGGAGATCGGCCCGCTCGTGGCAACCTATCCCCCGGACACCGAGGCGCGCGCGTTGCCAAGCTACCCCGCCGTCACGCGTGACATCTCGGCGATCGTCGGCGATGACACCGCGTGGGCGGCCCTTCGGGGCGTCATCGACGGCCTGCAACTCGAACACCTCGAGGCGATCGAGTTCGTCTCGACGTTCCGGGGACCGCAGATCGGCGCCGGCCGCAAGTCGGTCACGATGCGGCTGCGGTTCCGCGCACCGGACCAGACACTTGTGCACGGGTCCGTAGACGTCCAGGTCGATGCCGTCATCGGCGCCCTGGAGACCGGCGTCGGCGCGGAGATCCGGAGGTAGCGCGCAATGACCTCAGACACGACGATCGGCGAACTGACCGTCGCGCAGATGCTCGACGCGGTCGCGGCGAAACAGCCGACGCCGGGCGGGGGCGCTGTGGCCGCCGTCACGGTGGCCTCGGCGGCGGCGCTCGGCGAGATGGTCGTCCGGTACCGGATCGGCAAGAAGGCCGCCGAGCCGCACAAGGCCCTGCACCAGGACGTCGCCGAGGTGCTCCGCGGGCTGCGTTCCGCGGCGCTGTTGCTCGCCGAAACCGATGCGGCGGCCTTTCGGCGGCTCTCGGCGCTCTGGAAGCTCGACCCCGACGATCCGGTCCGCCAGGCCGAGTGGATCGACGCGGTCGACGGCGCCATCGACGCGCCGCTGCAGGTCATGACGTCGGGGCTGACCGTGCTCGATGCGTTGGACCGGGTTCGTGGTACCGTGGGCAACCTGCTCCGCAGCGACCTGGCCATCGCGGCCCTGCTTGCCCAGGCGGGCTCCGAGGCAGCCGCGTGGAACGTGCGCATCAACCTCCCGCTGCTCGGTGAAGGTGCCCAGGCCGCAGACCTGACGCAGCAGACGGCCCGCGCGGTGGCGCGGGCCCGGTCCTTACGCGAACAGGTCGAGCAGTCGTGCCGGGATTGAAGTGTGCTCGCACGCCGGGCCGATAGCGATCGAGGTGACCATCCATTCCGGGCAAACGCGTGACACCGGGTCGAAAGGCCCTCGGCGCCGATTCCTGTCGGTGTGGTATCGGTGCTGCCACGTCTACGGGCGGATGTACCGCAACGCCGACCAAACAGCGTACCACGGCCGCTGTCCCCGCTGCGGCGCTCCGGTGCAGGCCCTGATCGGCTACGGCGGCACGACTCGGCAGACGTTTACGACTGATTAGAGCGCTCCGTACGGCCCTCCGGGCCGACACTCGCTTTCGTACGACCCGCCGAATTCATCGGGTGGCACGGTAGAGCGAAGCTCTGCCGTGGAGCGACG
>SMVB01135815.1_pt1 | contig 11099 bp, 11 predicted proteins | sample 2456461 | NCBI WGS metagenome assembly SMVB01 (sample SAMN11095934, study PRJNA526329) | marine sediment metagenome | biome: Marine sediment; feature: Surficial sediment; material: Deep marine sediment; isolation source: Hadal surficial sediment | place: Pacific Ocean | collected 2014-05 | depth...
ACTTGGCAGAGCGCAAACAGGCTTAAGAGGTGTTCAGGGTGGTGTCACTCAGGACATCATAAGCGAGAGAGGGGCATTAGGACAGGCAAGCGTAGATCAACTTAGACAGCAGTCGCAAGGATTTGCAGGAGCAGAGAGGCTACAAGGCTTACTACAACAGCAGGCAGAGGATCAGTTGCGTAGAGGCGGTGCTTTATCGGGCCAGCAAACACGTGAAGTAGATCAAGGCGTGTTTAGTAGATTAGCAGGCCAAGGACGCGGAGCAGGAGCTTTCAGTGTAGGCCAGTTAGCACTAGGCAGACAGGGGGCTATTCAAGCTAATGAGGATCGCGCAAGGCAGTTCGCACAGCAGACTCAACAAGGCGGTTTAGCCGTATCTAATCCATTGCAACAGATATTTGCGCGGGAAGCAGGCACATCGGGAACATCTTTCGATAGACTTAGAAATATACAAGGATTCGGGCAACAGAACACTGTAGACTTTGATCCTATCAATCAGAATGTGGCAGGCATAGCTCAACAGCAATTTGCACAAGAGCAAGCGAAGTTTGAAGCAGACCGAAACTTCTTGCCTGATCTTATTAGTGGTGGACTATCACTAGCTGGTAGTGTAGGAACAGGTGGACTAAGTAGCCTGTTAGGTGGATTTGGTGGAGGCGGTGGCGGTGGAAGCCAAAACCCAATACCTCAGTTCGGAAGACAAGCAGGACGATAATTTAAATAGAAAGAATTTACTATGGCAACAATAGGAGAAGGATTAGCATCGTTTGGCAGAAATGTCGCTGAACGCAGGAAGCAAGAATCAAGCTTGGCTTTACAGAAGGAAGCTTTATCGCAAAGGAAGGCTGAGTTTGACCTGAATAAGCAGATTAAGGATGCTCAGTTAGAGGATATCTTTAATGAGAGAGAAGAAAAGAAGAGGCTTAATGATATCAGGTCTACAGCATCAGGCGTAATAGGTAGTGTGTCTCCACAGACTGAACAAGTTACATCTATACAGGATATATCAAGACCTCAAGCCCCACAGATACAAGCACAAGAAACAGGAGTGGCAGACTTCCTTGCGGGAGCATTGCCAGCGCAAGCACAAGAAAGAACATTCACTGACGTTACAGAGTCTACAGGCGTATTGGCTGACATTCCAGAAGAAGTTACGCAAGCCTTATCATCTCTGACTAAAAAGGGACGTAGGGGCAGACGAGTAAAGAACGCAAAGAGTGCCAGCGTTGTTGATGATTTCTTGAGCGGTAAACTAGACGAGGTAGCACCTAAAGAATTTAAAAAAGGCAAGCGTGGACGAAATGTAGAAACTCAGGAATCTAAGGATAATAGGAAAGAAGCTAAGGACACTCTTATGAGTCAGTTAGTATCAGGAGAAACACCGACTGTAACTACTAGTATACCAGATCAGCCATTAGGCGTTGAGCAACTACCCGAAGAGGCACAGCCTGTAGCAGTGGGAGACTTCTTGGCGGGAGCATTACCAGAGCAGGCAGAGTTTGAGGGCGCACCATCCCCACTAGCAACAGAGGAAGTTGTTACGGAAGAGGCTAGGTTCAAATCTCCTGCTGAGATGCAACAAGAGATAGCGCAGAAGTTTAGTCAGATTGATGGATTCTCAGAGTTGCCAGTAAATGAGCAACAGGAGTTCTTCAGGCAGGCTATGTTAGGCCAGCAGTCAGAACAGGATAAGGCAGAGTTAGACTTAACTAATGCAAAGCTGGATCTTACTGAAGCGCAGACTAGTAAACTACTAGGAGAAATGGGATCATCTTTAGACCCTAAAAAGCTTCAAGAGAATCAGGCTAAATCTTTAAGACTCTATAAGAGGATGAGGGATGCTAGTTCTAATTTCATAAGTTTAATAGATCCAAATGGTGAAGTCGGATTCGATCCTACGTCTTTCTGGTCAGGAGTTGAAGAATTCTTGCCTAATGTATTAGTTCGTGAAAACAAACAGCAATATGAGGCGTTCACTCAGCAATGGGTGCAGTCTGTATTGCGTGATGACTCGGGAGCCGCGGTTCCTGAAAATGAGCAAAATAAGTATACTAAAATATTTATTCCACGCTTCGGTGATACTCCTGCAACTGTTCAGGCTAAGATGAGAATGATCAAATCTACTGAGCAAGCTATGAAGTCTGTATTGTCAATTCAAGGATTAGATGATAAGCAAATATTTACACAGTTGCATGAGATGAGTCCATCAGCTAATGTTAAGTTTATGAATAGTATTAAAACTTCAAGAGATATTAGAGATGCTGTAGAGGATGGATTACTATCACCTCAACAGGCATCCGATGTTGCGCTACTTAAGGGCGTTAATTTCGCTGGCGGTGGTGATACGGTTGCTGGCGGTAAATTCAAAATAGTAGCAAGATAATGCCTGAATACGATATAACATCTCCTAGTGGTAGAACTATCACAATCAGCGGTGCTGTGCCTCCTACGCAATCAGAAGCGGAAGAGATATTCAGCAACCTAGAGCCAGCGACAGAAACTACTGAGCCAGCTAAAGACCCTCGTAATATTACATTCGATGAGTTTAAGAAGCGCAAGAAGATCGAAGATGAAAAGTCTTTTGGTGAGCAGGCAGGAGAGTTTGTCGGCGGTGTAGCATCTGGGGTAGGTCAAATCTTCCAAACAGGCGCAGGCGCAATCGGTGAAACAGCAGAAGCGGTATCAGCAGGAGAGTTCCAGAAGATCCTAAAGAGTTTCCCAGAGGGTGTTGCTAAGGCGATGTTTGATCTCAGTGAACTCGGTGAGGCCATAGGTGGTCGCGCGGGTGATGTATTTGTAGGTGAAGAAGAGTCTTTAATGAGACAATTCGAGAGATCGCAACAAGATATACTAGATTCTGAAAAAAGGCAGGCAGGATTGTTGTTCGGCGCTGAAGAGACATTACCTCAATTAACAGAGGTAGCTTCGATTGTAGGCGATCCTACTAACTTGATAGGCCTTGGGGTAGCTGGCAAGGTTGCGAAGGCTTCTAGGCTAGGCCAAACGGCTCAGAGAGCAGGAGAGATACTTGATTTACCTAGCAAAGCTGTAAGAGCAGGATTAGGTGCAGGAGTGAGCAAGACAGCAGGCGCGGTATCAGGTTTATTGGAGGCATCAGCGAAACCCCTTAAGGCGGTATCCAAGGCTAGTAAGAAACTAGAGAAGGTGGCGAAGAAACCTAGAACTATGCTACAGAGTCTTACAGAAAAGACCCTACTACTTAAGAAGGGAAAGCTTGATGGTATATCCAAGGTTGGCCTTATGATGGGTGGGCCGTTTGGGAAAGTATTACTAGGGACTGAGCTTATCGGCAATAAGGGAGCAAAACTTTATAAACAGTCAAGGGACGCACAAAAGATAGCTAGTATAATGAGTAACCCTGAAGGTAGACTTAGTTTTCTTCAGGCAGTAGCTACTAATCCTAGTGTCAGTAAAGGCATAAGAAGGTTTGCATCTTCCGCTAAGACTGAGAAGGCTATGAATATAGCTATTAATTCGGTAACTAATGGGGTGTCTGCTGGAATATTACAGGGTGTATTCGCTAAGTTGGCTACAGATGACATTGGAGCTATCGGCCAAGCAGTCGGTGGAGGTTTAGCATTTGGTGGACTTGCACCTGTCGGAACTAGAGGCGGTAGAGGAGCGCCAGCACAAAAGGGTGACTTTACAGAGTTACCAATATCACTAGACCCTGCACAGAGATCAAGGGACTTAGTTGCGCTAGAGGTTGAGCGACAGGCGAACCCTCGAAACTTCCGCAAAGAGAAGGCGAATATGGATATATTTGATAGTGTATTTGATAAAAAAGGGACTGACGCAGGCATAGGTGCAGGCAAGGAAGGAACAACATTATCAGATGGGGTGAAGGAACTTTATGCCTCTAGGGGAGAGGGAGAAGGATTAAGGTATATAAACGAGGCAGAGCAAGCGATACAACAGGACGTATCAAGCGTTATTACTTACGTTAAGACTGCCTCCCAGAAGAGGGGTGCAGGAGGTAAATTAGAGTCAAAGATTGAGCCAATAACTCAGGATATAACATTGCTCGACCTTCAGATATCTACTCCTGACAATAGGAACAAAACGCTAACCAATGTTCGAGGCATAAATAACGATACCTTAAGGTCGATAGCCATTGATAAAAATATAGATATTAACTTCCTATTAGGAGAGTTAGTTGGATTAAAGGGCTATGTAAGAGGCGGTGGAAGAGTTAATGATAAAAAAATAAGCAGTAATGCTATTGTTAAGCTCCTTAATGATCCAAAAGCCTTAAAGGGACTGATGGTTCAGGTTGAGCCTCGCAATATAATTACTATGCTCAATAAGCCTATAGCTCAATAGGTTCTATACCCTCTCCATAACTGTCCCTCCATTCTTGTGTTTGACTATCTATGTCAAAGACTACCTCTGCTAGTATGCGTCCTGCATCTAGTTTTGCTATGTGCTCAAAAGCCCTCCTAGATAGGTCTAGGTCGGTTCTATGGTCGCATCTGTCGTTCACTACTACTATGACTTCTTTGTCTTCCCATCTTACAATTAATTCTGTTCCCAGAGGGTAGAGCCAAGTAGCGCAAGTAAACCCTGTAGGGTCGAATACTTCACCTGATGCTGTTAATTCTCCTGCGAGTTCATCACCGTAGTAAGTGGTCGAGGCTAATACTATTATTACTGCTGTAGCTGTAGTCATTAGAATAATTCAGGTTTGGTTTCTTTAGTTTTTAACACTACATACTTTTGTAGCATCTTGAAATCAATCTTAGGGTTCTTGAACTTCTTAACATAATCCCAAGTGCATTCCCTCACAAAGTCATAGAATACTATGCCTAGTAACTGAGGGATAAACTTACAGTTCCAGCCATCATTCCCTGATGTAATATTAGCGTGAACCTTGTCGATAATATCCTGAGTCAAGAATTGATCCACTATAGCCTCCTCTACATGTGAAGTGCAAAGAGTTACAGGCGCACCCATCTCTTTACGATGCTTAGTCTTGAAATCTGAAGTTACAATCTTAGCCCAATTAGTTCTGCCGTGTCGGTTGACGAAATTATAGTTCTTAATTACTATACCTTCTCCTGCTCCTTCACCGTCTTTAAGTAGATAATTATTCTCCTCTAATACCTTGTGACAGTCTTCCTCTCTCGGATTAACTAACACTCTCATTGGTGGGATATAATCTTCAAACTCAATCGCTTTAAAGACTTCTTCATACTCAGGGAACGACATATATCTGTCTTCTAGCTTCACATCAAATACATAGAACTTGCGCCAAGAGTCATCTCGGTAGGTCTTAAGGCTGTGAGGCACTAGCCACTCTCCAAACACTCTAGCGCCTTCAGGTAGGTGCTGTAGTAGGTGCTGGTAAGTCTCTAGGTCATCCATTATATGAGACATAAATCCTGCATTATCTGCATCAAGTGATAACTCTCTATTCCTAGATCCACAGTGAACTTGTAGTCTGTCATCAAGCCAAATCTGTGCGTTAGTTCCGTCGATCTTCGGGAATATGTAGCAGTCTCCAAATAGAATATCTTCCACTTCAAGGTTGCCTAGTTTCTCTACGTGTTGGTAGCGTTTATAATCACTCATAATGGTTTAATGTATTTTGTTTTATAATTTGATGTTACTGGAGTCCAGTTAAATCTATCCTCTGCGTTTTTTCTAGCATGTAAAGCCTCTTCTTTTGTATCGAATGATCCTAGGTGATGTTTTTTGCCTTTATCCTGTATTGTCGCATTCCATTTCCCTTGACTCTCCCTCCATGTAACACCCTTTGTTCCAGACTTACTATTTTTTCTCGCTATACAATTCCTGTGGTTGTCTGAGTGTATACATATTCTAAGGTTTGACTTCCTGTTATCTAGTCCTAATCCATTTATATGATCTATTTCAAAACCAACAGGACAATCAATTATGTGCCGATGCATTAAGGCAGATTTGTTAGTATTCGATTTTCTTTCTGCTGGTAATATGTTTCTTTTAGCGTATCCCCTGCCTATAGACCAATTATGTTTAGATATGTTTTCATAATCCTCTTTGTCGACTAAGGCCGTTCCTTTACCGTTTCCCAGCTTAATAATTCTGTAGTTATAATCGCTCATAATTAGATTGTTTCTACGGTTTCTATTGGTGATCTATTAATATTCATTCTCACATCACATGCTTTGTTGTGACGGTCATAAAAGGTATTACCTCTTAGCTCTGGGCAGTCAGCTTCTACTAGTCGTCTAGCGCGGTGGACTGATTCAAGTGATGCTAGGTCTTTGTTTTGTATACGCTCCATAGCTTCCACTAGGCTTATGCCCTTTGGATAGTAGTAATGGTCTAATACGGGGTAACTATCCCTTGCTCTGGGGTATAGAGTCATGATCTCTTTGACCTTACTGTATACCGTTTCCTTCTTTGGCTTTAAATCCAAATTCATCTCTATTTGTTTTATCATTGTTTGTCTTGGTTTAGTTTCGAGGGGGTAGGCCGATTCCTACCCCCTATTTGAGGTTAATCTCTTAGCCTATTTCTTATCTCTTGTAGAGAATATTCTTTAATTATTTTTCCATTCATGAAAACAGTCTCTAAAAGCCCTGTTGCTTCACCCATTTCTGACACCTCATCAGATAGTGTATAGTCCTCATTAACTCTCAGTAGTCCTTTAGCTGACTTCTTCATTCCGTCATCAGTCTTGGGATCTTTGAATATACTCCTACCTACACCATCTACTTGACCCCAAGTTGCCTTAACAGCAGAGCCGAAAGTATCCCTAGTGACATATTGATAAGTATAGCTACCGATACCAAATACTACATTTGTAGAGGCAAAGCCCTTACGCTCTAGCAATCTGCATATCTGCTCGCATCTTTCGAGTGTGATACTGTCACCGTAGATTAGCCCTATATGACTGTCTAGCTCCTTATAGCCCTTGTCGTTCACAGTTCCACCGAAAACCTCCCACAGCACTTCTATAGAGCCTTTACGGACACACTCCTCTTCCGCATCAGGATCACCACATACGATGTATACTGGATCTCCGCTGTCAGGTCTAATAACAACCTTTCCTACGCGAGCCATTATGTCTTCCCTGAGTGTCGGTAGCATATGAGTTAATACCTTCCAGTAGTCCCATGTGTCCGAAACAATAGATACTATTCCAGACGGATACTTATCATTAATTAAACGTTTAAACGTCCCTATCTCATTATCATCACCGCCTAAGCACATTACTGAATGCTCTGTCGCTGGAACAGAACAGCCTACTAGCTCTTTATCGCTGTCAGCACCATAATACTCCTCTAGGAAGTCAATCACTGGAATAGTGTCTGTTCCTACGAAACTGAACAGATGGCCTGCACTACTTAGACAGGCACTCTCTGGGCTACTCATTCCGCGAAAAGAGAAGTCATGCCCTTGGAAGGGAACAAAATCTGTATTCCCTACCGTCTTCATAGCGTAGCTATCAAGTAGCTTCCGATACTCATTGGCGATAGTAGCTGAAGTCTGCATCTGCCAAGTAGTGCAAGAGATCAGTGTCTCAAGATAATTGGTCAGCCAGTAAAAACGCTTATCCGTATTTACTATTGTAAGGAATGGAACTCTGATCGGGCATTTAGTGCCTTCAGGAAGTGCCTTGATTTGAACAGGTAAGTATCCTAGATCATGTAATTCAGCGATATGACTGACATCTACAGCATCTACACCTAGCGCATTATCCATACGCCTTTTGTATTTAGCTATAATCTCATCCTTTGGCTGGTTAAAGAACCCTTCATTCCATTGGTTGATTAGGTATTCCTTGCATAGATACTGGATGCCAGCAACTACCGTGTAACCGATACCAGCGGGGCTGAAGTGTTTATCACTCCTAGAAGTCATGTTAGAGTAAACGAACTCTGTTTTATCAGGATATTGATTCCTGTGATCGGCTTTATAGAAGTCTTTTAAGACTGTTGGTTGTATGTTATTCATTTAATTTTCCCTTTTTTAGTGTAGATATTGTCAATTAGTCCGTCAAAAACTTCGATCCCCTTAGTGAAGAATCCGTGAGTTACGCATAGTGTTATGTTGCCACAACCCTTAGACCTTAGAACCTTCGCTATCTCAATGAATGTTCTACCACCATCGCAAATATCATCTACGATTATGCAGTCAACCCCCTCTAGGCTTCCGTGGTGATGAACTATGGTTCTTTTTATGTCACCTGTGCTTACGTCACGTTCCTTAGTGCATTCGATTACGCCCAAAGGATCAGTCGCTTTAGCTATACCATATATCTTCTTTAATGCGCCTCCATCTGGGCTTATTAAGTAATAAAGACTAGCAGGGAAGTCCACATTTATCTCAGGTGCGAATGTATCTATCTGGTCAGTAACATGGCAGTTATTTATTAATGCTGTAGTCACATCAGAGTGAGGGTCAAGCACTCTTACACACTTAAATCCTAGCCCGTTGATTAGGTCACAGAATACTTTAAGTGATAAAGCCTCTCCGTCATTCATTACTCTGTCTTGTCTACCAAAAGGCACGTAATCCATATGCAGTACGCCTAGTCTGGATTGCCTCTTAATAGCATCACAAGCTAGTAATAGCTCCATTATGCTGTCAGATCCCTCAAAGACAAACTCTACGTCTACAGTCCTTTGATAATCTGTGTCTACTTTCACATTCACTTCCCCGCATGGGAATTTGAATGACTCTATTTCTCCGTTTATTATATTTATCATTAGTTTAGTCTCTTTCTGTTACTATTATATTATTGTCTTTGTCTAGTGTGAAATCACAAATTCTAGGTTTCCATACCATAGCCTTCCCGCCCCGAACCTTCTTGACTTTTCTCCATGAGATTAGTTCTAGCGGTGCGCCTGATTGTAGCCATTCAGTTACTATTTCCTTTCTTTCTATAGTAAGCTTTTTTATGTGAGCTGAATGTGCTGAACCAGTTGATTGAACTGCTATGATCCCTCTCTCTTTGTCGATACATATGATGTCGATAAATCCAAAAAGGTCTTGCCTGATTTTCATAAAGGAGTTCCATTTCTCAACCATTCCTGATGTTCTCCCTTGCTTCTTGCACCATGCTAAAGTGCGCTGTGTTGGTGATGTAGCCATTACTGTCCCTTCCCCGCCATTGCAACACCTACAGGTGTGAGTTTATGTAGTATCCTTATTGTGTCCTCATGGTGTCCTAAGACCTGATCTAGCCTCTTGTAGCAATGTGGACTCTCATCGACTCCTGCACCCCTTAGAACGACTCTATTGGCCTCTACTGCCTCCTGCATCATACCCTCAGTTACTAAGCCCTTAGACTTAACCTCTCCTGTCTTGCGATTAACCTTGCCTCTGGCCTGAGTCCTAGACATTACCCTGCCTGCTCCGTGAACAGTAGAATATAATGCAACTTTAGAAGTTTCTGACTCTACACCCTCAAGTATCACTGAAGCCTCAGACATAGTAGCGCCTACAAAACCCTTTTGATTAGGGAAACATGGAGTAGCACCCTTACGGATAACCCATAAATCCTGTCCGTGATGATTCTCTCTCCACGCAAAGTTATGGTGGTTATGGATCTCTTCTATAATATCACATCCTATGATGCTTGCTACCTTTTGGCATACCCAATCACGGCCTGCATAAGCATATTCCCCTGCAAGATTCATGCATTCGATATATTCAGCACCTAGAGAGCTATTAATATCAAGCAATACAGGATCAACGTTTACGCCGTCTGTTCCACCGCCAGCTTTTACGAAATGAGTAGCTATGTTATGTCCTAGACCTCTTGAGCCGAAATGAACACCACACCATACGTTATCATCCTCATCTCTAAATATATCTACATAGTGATTGCCTGATCCAGTAGTTCCTAATTGCGCCCTAGACTTATCCTTTAAGCCTGACACTACGTCAATCTTCCAAGTCTCGCTATCGAATAGCGCATGATCTACTTGCTCTAAGTTTACCTTGCCGACACCAAAAGAGATTTCATTAAAGATGCGATCCATTATAGATTCCATACCTAATTCTATATCCTCCCATTTGCAGTTAAGCTTCACAGCCTTATTACCGCAAGCGATGTCATAGCCTACCCCTGACGGACTGATGTGGTTCTCGTAAGCTACTACACCCCCGATTGGGACAGCATAGCCTAAGTGATGGTCTGCCATTAGCGCAGAGTAGTTAGCGTCTTTGTGGCAGTTTACAATCTGGTCTACTGCGTTTTGTAATGGGTTTCCGAATACTGGAATCCCTTCTATCATTTCATAGCTCATAAGTTTAGTTCCTTTGTTATTAGATTATATTTATCCTTGACCTCTTGGGAAATATCAGGGTGGTTAATACAAAAGTGATCCCATAACATTCTTGATGGGTCGCTGTCAGGGTAGAGTGCTTTGAGAACCTTGCGCCAGAATTTAGGCTCAGTTTCTACCTCTTTAGGCTTCTCAATATTTGTATGCTTTCCTTCACGGAAAAGACTTGTCCATTCAGCGGGTTCTAGCTCATACCTACCTTGATTGAACCAAGTAGAAGGGTGAGGAATACTAGCCCATTTCTCATGCCTAGAGTTTAAACCATGACGTTCTACTTCACGGCGATACTGCTTAACTGTTTCCAGTAAGTTCTCAGCAGTACCGCCGTTCCTCTTCATATCTATAATAGCCTTATTGATCGACTGTATTGCTCTTTTTTTGTCTATCTTTTTCGGGTATGCATCATAGATACGATGTGATATATCAGTATCGGTTTTCTTAGGCTTAGACTCTTGTTGTTCGTAGGACGCTCTGAGCTTCTTGAACTCGATCACGGCATTAGTTAGTCTAAGCTTTAAAGCTTTATTCTCTTCTCTTAAATCAAATATTATTTGTGTGTCAGTCATTAGTCGTTTAGTCGGTTTAGTTTCAGGAACAGTAATTGAAGATAAGCCAGCCTTTGTCAAGATAGAAGCAAAACTTTTTGGGGCTTCTTTTTCCTCCTGCTCAAGGCGTAGCTTATCTTCGTAGTACATTACCTTCTTGCCTTTGTCTTCTTAGGCGTTTTCTTCGGTGCTTTTAGCTTAATGTAGGTATACTTCTGGGGGGTTACTTGCTCGGGGTTTAATATACCCTCAT
>SMVB01378614.1_pt1 | contig 11099 bp, 6 predicted proteins | sample 2456461 | NCBI WGS metagenome assembly SMVB01 (sample SAMN11095934, study PRJNA526329) | marine sediment metagenome | biome: Marine sediment; feature: Surficial sediment; material: Deep marine sediment; isolation source: Hadal surficial sediment | place: Pacific Ocean | collected 2014-05 | depth 0-1...
AGAGATCGAAGGGCACCTCGAGGAAGTGATCGCTGAAGTCGACGTTCTGTTCCGGATCGAGAACCTCGAGCAGCGCCGATGACGGGTCCCCGCGCACGTCCGACCCCACCTTGTCGATCTCATCGAGCACGAAAACCGGGTTCCGCGTACCCGCCTTCTTGAGGCTCTGCACGATGCGACCCGGCAGCGCACCCACGTAGGTGCGGCGATGGCCGCGAATCTCCGCTTCGTCGCGCACGCCGCCCAGCGAGATGCGGGCAAACTTGCGACCCAGCGTCTTCGCGATCGATCGACCGAGCGAGGTCTTGCCGGTACCCGGCGGCCCCACGAAACAGAGGATGGGCCCCTTCAGGTCCTTCTTCAGCGACAGCACAGCGATGTACTCGATGATGCGATCCTTGACCTTGTCGAGGCCGTAGTGGTCCTCGTCCAGAATCCGGCGCGCCTCGGCAATGTCGAGCTGATCCTCGGATTCAACGCTCCACGGGAGGTCGGCCAGCCATTCCAGGTAATTGCGGATGACGCTGTGTTCCGCCGCCGCGCTGGGTGTCTGAGCCAACCGTTCCAACTCTCGCGTCGCCTGCTTCTGGGCTTCCTCGGGCAAGCCAGCCGCTTCGATTCGCTCGCGCAGCTGGTCGACGCCGTCGTCTCCCTCCTCGGACTCACCGAGTTCACGGCGGATGGCTTCCAGCTGTTGACGCAGCATGTAGTCGCGCTGCGTCTTGCCCATTTCGTACTGGACCTTCTCCTTGATCTCGGTCTCGATCTGGATCGCGTCGCTCTCCTTGCTGAGTCGGCCGAGGACGCTCTTCAAACGCTCGGCAACATCGAGCTGCTCGAGGATCTCCTGCTTCTCCGCGACCGGGACGTCCAGGTTCGAACCCACCAGGTCTGCCAGGCGCGAGGGATCCTCCAGATTGACGGCCAGCAGCTGCAACTCGTCCGATAGGCGGGCGCTCTCGGATACGAGCGCGGCGAACTGCTGTGAGACGTTGCGCACGAGGGCCGCCATCTCGACCGATTCGTAGTCTCCCGTCTCCTCGAGAGCCGACACCGACGCACGCAGGAAGGACTCTTCCGCTGCGAACTCATCGATCGAAACACGCGCCAGCCCCTGCACGAGGAGACGGTACGAGCCATCGGGGAACTTCAGCATCCGAACGACGCGCATGAGTGTCCCCACTCGAAACACGTCGTCGGCCGTTGGACTGCCGTCCAGGTCGCGGCACACGGCCGCACAAACGAGGAGACGATCCGGACGCAGCAGAACATTGTCGATCAAGCTTTGCGAACGCGCAGTGTTGACCAGCAGCGGCGACAGGAGGAAGGGAAAGAGCACGGTATTCTTGAGCGGCAGGATCGGAAGGACCTGCGGCAGCTGAACGGCGGATTCGGAGTCGTCTTTTTCGCCTTCGTCCCCGGTTCCGACGCGGATGTCGGTCCCGCCCCCCGAACCGGGATCCAGTCCCACCCCCCCGCTCGCCGCCACATCGCGCCGCTCGCCGGCCCGTCGGTCGGGCTGGCGCCCTTCGCTCTGGCCCTCGCCCTCGCCCTCGTCGGGAGAATCGGGTGCTTCCGCCTGGTCGTCCAACTTGCGATCGCTCATCCGCTCTCCACCTTGATCTGCCGCCCGCCCTTCTTGGGAACCGTAACCTCGAGAAACCCATCCTCGAGGTGTGCCGATACGGAGTCGCGCTCGAAGGCTTGGGCGATCCGGATCGTTCGTTCGAAGGGTCCGAAGGCAATCTCCATCTGGTGGAGACGGCGCACATTCGAACCCGCGGGAACTCGGCGGATGCCACTCACCCGCAGCAGATCCCCGTCGACATTGACCCGGAACTCGCCGCTCTGGACTCCCGGCAGCTCGAGCCGGATCACCAGCGCCGTCTCCGTCTCGAAGACGTCGGCCGAGGGGCGCCACCCGTCGCCTTGAAGACGATCCGGGAACTCACCCATCAGATCCGAGAACGGGTCCCGGCCACTCGGATTACGAATCCTTCGTCTCCTCTGTGTACTCGGCGTCGATGATGTCCTCATCGGCAGATGCGGACTTTTTCTCACCCCCCGCCGAGCCCGACTCACTGGATCCGTCCCCGGATTCTCCGGCTTGAGCCGAGCCGTCGTCCTGGGCCTTGTAGAGTCGCTCCGCCAGTCGGTGCATCTCGCTTTCGACACGCTGCAGGGCGGCGTCGATCTTGGCCGGATCTTCCGAGGCGAGATCCTCCTTGGCCCCCTTCAGCAGCTCTTCGACGCTCTGTTTGTCGTCTGCCTTCAAGGCCTCGCCATTCTCCGACAGGGTCTTCTCCGCCTGGTAGATCATGCTATCGAGCGAGTTGCGCTTCTCGATCGCATCGCGGCGCAGAGCGTCTTCGGAGGCGTTCGACTCGGCCTCCCGGACCATCCGGTCGATCTCATCCGCGGCCAAACCACCGGTGCCCTCGATGCGAATCGTCTGCTCCTTGCCTGTGGCCTTGTCCTTGGCGCCGACGGCCAGAATGCCGTTCGCGTCAATGTCGAAGGTGACCTCGACCTGGGGGACACCGCGCGGAGCCATCGGGATGCCGTCGAGGAAGAAACGACCGATCTCCCGGTTGTCACCGGCCATCTCGCGCTCGCCCTGGAGGACGCGAATCTCCACCTGAGGCTGATTGTCCGCGGCTGTCGAGAACACCTGCTGGGCGTTGGTCGGGATGGTCGTATTGCGCTCGACCAGATTCGTCATCACTCCGCCCAGCGTCTCGATGCCGAGCGACAGCGGCGTCACATCGAGCAGCAGCACGTCCTTGACCTCGCCCGAGAGCACGCCCCCCTGAATCGCCGCCCCGATCGCGACGACCTCGTCCGGGTTGACTGTCTGGTTGGGCTCGCGCCCGAAGAGCTCCTTCACCTTCGCCTGCACGAGCGGGATCCGGGTCGATCCGCCGACCAACACGATCTCGTCGATCTCAGAGGCCGACAACCCGGAGTCGGCGAGCGCCTTGCGGCAGGGCTCCAGGGTGCGCTCGATGTCGCTTTCCACGAGTTGCTCGAACTTGGCGCGCGAGAGCTTCAGTGTGAAGTGTTTTGGCCCCGACTTATCGGCGGTGATATAGGGCAGGTTGATGTCGGTCGAAACCGCGGTGGACAGCTCCACCTTCGCCTTCTCAGCGGCCTCTCGCAGACGCTGAAGCGCCATCGAGTCCTGGGTGAGGTCGATTCCCTGGTCCTTCTTGAACTCGGCAACCAAGTACTCGATGACCTTGTGATCCAGGTCGTCGCCACCCAGATGAGTATCGCCGCTGGTCGCCTTGACCTCGACGACGTTGTCCCCCACCTCGAGAATCGAGATATCGAAGGTGCCACCGCCAAAGTCGTAGACGGCGATCTTCTCGTCCTCCTGCTTGTCGAGGCCATACGCCAGCGCTGCGGCGGTGGGCTCATTGATGATCCGCTTGACGTCGAGACCCGCGATCTTGCCGGCATCCTTGGTGGCCTGCCGCTGGGCGTCGTTGAAATAGGCCGGGACCGTGATGACGGCGCCCGTGACCGTCGCACCGAGGTGCGCCTCCGCAGCCGCCTTGAGCTTGGACAGCGTCATGGCCGAAATCTCGGGCGGGGTGTAGGTCTTGCCGTCGACATCGATGGCCGCGGCGCCGTCGGCTCCTGCCCCGATGACCTTGTAGGGGACCAGGCCGATCTCCTCCGCAACCTCCTCGAGCCGACGCCCCATGAAGCGCTTTACCGAGTAGATCGTCCGCTCGGGGTTGGTGACCGACTGGCGCTTGGCCACCGCGCCCACCAGACGTTCGCCCTCGTCCGTGAAGGCAACGATCGAGGGAGTCGTCCGTCCGCCTTCCTCGTTTGCGATGACAGTGGGCTGTCCGCCCTCCATCACCGCCACGACCGAGTTCGTCGTGCCGAGATCGATCCCGATTACCTTGGCCGAATCCGCCATCGTCCTACCCCTTTTCTCAACCCATTCTCAAGCTCTCCGTCCGTGACTCGGCAGCGAGCCGGTCCAAAAACTGCCCGGCTCGCTGCCGGTCGGCGAAGAGTTGCGCGCGCGACCTCTGCGGGACTGCGGCGCGAAAAAGTTGAGCGAAAACTCGCGCCAGACTCGTCGATGTCAAGTCGCGCGGTGTCAGAAAACCCACAGCGGGAGGTTCTATGTGGGAAGGACCCCACAGGGCTTGGACTCAGGCTGCGGCAGGCCCCGCAAACGCGCAGCCAGCGGGCATTTTCACAAAAGGTTCGTCAGCAGCCTGCCGATAGAAGTGAAGAGAGAGGCAGTAACCCCCCGGAATCTCGATGGTTTGGCTGGTGTCGCGAGGACCCGGGGCTATACTCGCGCCGCCCTTCGGGGGGAGAAGCGCCCGATTTTGACGCGTTACACGGGTGCGCCCAACGGGTGTGCCCAGCGCTCCGGCAGACTGGGGGGAGACAGATTCCGGGTGCGTCGATGGAATCCATAGGGCGTCGTCCGAATGTCGCCGGCAAAGCCCGAGAACCCGTGATCCCCCGCAAGGCCAGCATGTTGGAGAGGAAACAGGCCTGATGCGCCGACTGGGCATTCGCCTCGCCAATGCTGTGCTGTTCGTCATCTGCTGCTACGCGGCAGCCGGCCTCTTCAATGAGATCAGCAGCAACGCCCTCACTTCTCAGGACCTGTCTCAGGGTCTCGCGGTCGCCGAGGTTTCGAAGCCGGCGCCCCCTTCGGCGACGCGAACACGCGACATCAACAAGCGCAATCTCTTCGGCTCGGCGGTGACCCGCGCGGTGGTCGATTCCGAGCCCGAGGTCGAGGTCGTCACCACCGTCACGAAGCTCCCGCTGAAGCTGATCGCGACCGCGGCCTTCGAGTCCGACAGCAGCCAATCCCGTGCCGCCATCATCGACCGCGAGATCAGGGAAACCGAGGTCGTGGGAATTGGAGACTGGCTCGAGAGTCACCCCTCGGTGAAGATCGCTGGAATCTCGCAGGGTGAGGTCATCCTGGACAACAACGGCAATCGCGAGGTCCTGCGAATCGACGACGAGGACGACGACGAGGTGAAGTCCCGCGGCCACAGCGCCCGCACGCCGAAGCGCAGCACCCGGTCGTCTCGGCGCTCTCGCGATCGCAGCTCGCGGTCCTCTTCGCGGTCCTCTTCGAAGAAGGCATCCGGAAACGATTCGACTCTGATGGAGAACCTCAAGAAGCTCGCAGAGCAGACCTCGCGCGGCGGTGCCTTGAGCGACCTGCTGTCCCAGGCTCAGATTCTGCCCAAGTACGAAGACGGGAAGATGGTGGGCATCGAACTCTCCGCGATCGCGAGTGGAAGCTTCTACGAACAGATCGGGCTCGAGAACGGCGCCGTGATCTCCGAGGTGAACGGAATCAAGATCGACAGCCCCGCGGTGAGCCAGGAAATCATCGCGGGCCTGGCGGACATGCCGGAGATCTTCGCGGTCGTGGACGGCGTCCCCTTCGTGGTACCGGCCGAAAAGCTCAACGAGCTATTGCGATCCGGTTCCGATCGACAATGAGTCGACAGACAGAAAGGAGCGACGCGTGATTCGCTATCGCGCCATCTCGCTGGTCATCACGCTGGGCATCAGCCTAGCGGTGGGACTCGCGTCGTCGGTTTCTAGCGCCCAGACGATGCGCAACGACGCCGGCGAGGAACTCTTCACGCTGAGCAACGAGAAAAACCTCGAACTCAGCACTCTGATCGACTTGATCGCGAACATTACCGGAAAAAACTTCATCTACGACAACACGATCCGCGGCAGCATCTCGATCGTTGCGCCGGAACCGATGACGGTAGAGCAGGCGTATGCGGTCTTCGAGGCCGTGCTCCACGTGAGGAAATTCGCCGCGGTCAAGGGCCCGGGGGGTATCTACAAGATCGTTCCGATCCGGGATGCCAAGGAGTCGAACCTCGAAACGATCATGGACCAGCGGCCGAGCCGAAACCGCGACTCCTTCGTCACTCGTCTGATCCCGCTGCAAAACATCGACGCGCAAGCGATCACCAACACGCTGAAGACCCTGATCTCGAAAGACGCGTCGATGGTCGCCTATGCGCCGACCAACACGATCATCATCACCGACACCGAAGCCAACATCCAGCGCCTGCTGACCATTCTCGAAGCGATCGACATCGTGACCCACAAGGAGGAGCTCGCGGTCATCAAGATCAAGTACGCCGACGCCTCAACCCTTGGCCAGCAGATCTCCGAGATCTACGACTCCCAGGTCAGTGCGACCGGCAGCTCGGCTTCGCGGCGCAGTTCCTCCAGCCGCTCGCGCAGCCGCTCGAGCACCACCTCCACCACCACCGCGGCGGGCAATGCTCCTCGGCAGCCGGTTCGGATCATCACCGACGACCGCACCAACTCCCTGCTGATACTCGCCGCGCGCGAGCAGTTGACGTCGATCCGAGACCTGATTCGGCAACTCGATGTGCCGGTATACGGCCAGGGCCGCGTCCACGTGTACTACCTGAAGCACTCCGACGCCGAAGAGCTCGCGCAGACCCTCAACAGTCTGCTGAGCGGGCAGCGGTCGTCTGGCTCGGCCGGCCGCAGCGGCGCCGGGGCGGGGCAAGCCCAGGCACTCCGCTCCGCCGTGACGGAGCTCGCAGAGGGCGTCAGCCTCACCGCGGATCCCGCCACCAACTCCCTCGTCATCCAGGCGAGCAAGGAGGCCTACGCGACGCTCCTCGAAGTGATCGACAAGCTCGACATCCCGCGACCTCAGGTGTTGGTGGAAGCGCTGATCGTGGAAGTCGATATCACGGACAGGCAGGCCCTCGGGTTCAGTGCGGCGGTTCGCTACGTGAACGGCGATGCGAACCTCTTCTTCGGCACCATCGCGCAAGGTGCAGAAGCGGCCGCCGGAGCCTCCGTGGGAAAGCAACTCATTGGACTCATCAGCAAGGGCTCTCTCACGGGCCCCGCCAGCGAGAACCAAGGCTACAGCTATGCCGCCATCATCAGCGCGGCGGCGAGCAACGCCGACATCAACATCCTGTCGAGCCCCCACATCCTCACGTCGGACAACGAGGAGGCGGAGATCCGCATCGGGAACAACATCCCGATCATCACCAGCCGCGTCTCGCAGGCCACTGGCGCCCCGATCCAGAGCACCTCCGTCAACATCGAGCGCATGGACATCGGCGTCACGCTGCGGGTCACGCCGCAGATCAGCGAGGGAAACACCGTCCGGCTGAAGATCTTCCAGTCGATCACCCAGATCGACGAGTCCGTGGACGTCGGCGATGTGAACCAGGTGGGCGTCGCGCTCTTGAATCGAGAGGTCGAGAATACGGTGGTGGTCGCCAGCGGCGAGACCGTGGTGATCGGCGGGCTCATCTCCGAGTTGTACAGCGACTCGATCAGCAAGGTCCCGTGGCTGGGCGACATCCCCTGGATCGGCTGGGCGTTCAAGAGCACCACCAAGACGCTCCGCAAGATCAACCTGCTGATCTTCTTGACGCCCTACATCATCCGCAGCCCGGCCGATCTCGAGTACGAGACCATCCGACGGCGCGAACAACTCGAACTGGCCTCGGGCGAGACGATCGACGCCATCGATGTGGCGAGGTACGTCGAAGACGCGGGTTCCAACCCGGTCCGCCGCAGATTGATCGAACACTCGAGACGCTACCCCGCTACACGAATGGCCGAGATCCAGCAGGAGAACGCAAGCCGACGGGCCGCGCTCGACGCCGCGAAGAGAGACCCGGAGGAGAACTACCAGATCCGCGCCGGCATCTACAGCGACGTCGAGAGCGCCACCCGGACACTCAGGACACTGCTGGACGCCGGCTTCGAGGGTTCCCTGCTGTCGACGGAAAGCGGGGGTGTCATCTTCTACGAGATCCAGATCGGCCCCTTTTCGGACAAACTGGGAGCCGTACACGCTTCGCAGGTGCTGCGCGAGGCACACCGCCTCACTCCCAGCATCACGCTGATCGAGGACGCAGCGCAATGAGCGCGGCCGCAGACAGTCTCGACCTCGGCGAAATCCTGCTGAACAGCACGCGGCTGGAGGCCGAGCAGCTGGCGGCGGCCCGGCGGCGGCAGCTCGAGAGCGGTGAGCACCTGTCTGACATCCTGGTCGAAGAGGGAATGCTCAACTCGGACGAGGTGCTGATCGGCCTGGCCGCACAACTCGGCGTCGAGCTGCGCAGCGACCTTCCGATCGATGCGATCGACCTCGCGACAGCCACCCGAACCCCCATCTCTTTCGCCAAGCAACACCGCGTGCTTCCCTACCAACTCGACGAGCAGGGCACGCTGCACGTGGTGACCTGCAATCCGCTCGACGTCGCCCCGCTCGACGACCTCCGCATGCTCTTCGGCGGAGCGGAAGTGGTGATCGAGCTCGCCAGCGAGCGGGTCATCCTGGCCGCGATCAACCAGATCTACGATCAGGGCCCCGACACCACCGACCAGCTGGCGGAAGAGGCCGAGGACGACCTCGACGCCCTCGCCACCGAGATCGGTCACGAACCCCAGGATCTGCTCGAAGTCACGGACGACGCCCCGATCATTCGCCTGGTGAACTCCATGCTTCAACACGCCGTGAAGGAGCGCGCTAGCGACATCCACATCGAACCCTTCGAGCGGGAGATCCGCGTTCGCTTCCGGATCGACGACGTGCTCTACGAGCCGATGAAACCGCTGCCCCGCAGCCTGCAGGCGAGCATCGCCTCGCGCATCAAGATCATGGGCGGGCTCGACATCGCCGAGAAGCGGCTCCCTCAGGACGGGCGCATCCGGCTCAAGATCGCGGGGCGCGACTACGACGTGCGTCTCTCTACCATTCCGGTCGCCTTCGGCGAACGCCTGGTACTGCGCCTGCTGCCCGACTCGCAGGAGCTGCTCGACCTCGAGAAGATCGGCTTCAGCAAGATTCAGCTCCGCCAGCTCGAACGCATCGTCAAGCGACCCAACGGGATCTTCCTCGTCACGGGCCCGACCGGCAGTGGCAAGACGACGACCCTGCACGCAGCGCTGGCGACGATCAACACGAACGAGATCAACATCATCACGATAGAAGATCCCGTGGAGATCCAGCAGAAAGGCATTGGCCAGATCGAGGTGAGCCCGAAGATCGGGCTCACCTTCGCCACGGGTCTGCGATCGATCCTGCGCCAGGACCCCAACGTCGTGTTGGTCGGCGAGATCCGCGATGTCGAGACGGCCGAGATCGCCATTCAGGCTTCCCTCACGGGCCACCTGGTACTCTCTACACTGCACACCAACGACGCTGCCAGCTCCATCACCCGACTGGTCGATATGGGGGTCGAGCCCTTCCTGGTGGGTTCGTCCCTGGTCGCCGTGTTGGCACAGCGTCTGGTGCGCGTACTGTGCACCGACTGCCGGGAAAAATATCTTGCCTCGGAGCTCGAGCTGAGAGAGATCGGCGTAGAGCCGGACGAAACGAAGGGCAGCATCGAGATCTACCGCGCGGTCGGTTGCGGCCGCTGCAACCACACCGGATACCACGGCCGCCTCGGGATCTTCGAATTGATGATGGTCGACGACGACATTCGCCAGCTCGTCGCGACGAACATCGATTCGAAAACGATCAAGAAGCAGGCGGTGGCGAAGGGAATGAGTACGCTGCGCCAGGATGGAGCGCGGAAGGTACTTCAGGGCATCACCTCGGTAGCCGAAGTGCTGCGCGCAACGGAAGAGGAAGGAGCCGTCGCGCAGATCTGAGGGCGACGGCAAGCAGACACGTGCCGGTATTTTCGTACAAGGGGGTCACGACCTCCGGCCGGAACACCAAGGGATCGATCACGGCCGAGAGTGCGCGCGCCGCGCGCGCGCGTATGCGCGCAGACGGGGTCTTTGTCACAGACATCGACGAAGCTGCCGAAGGAACGGCCGGCGGCGATGGCGCGAAGCGAGGGAAGTCCTTCTCCATCGATTTCTCGGCGCTGAACCGAATTCCTCCGATGGAACGGTCGATTGCCACGCGACAGCTCGCCACACTGGTGGGTGCGGGGATTCCCCTGGTCGTCGCACTCGGCGCGGTGGTCCAGCAGATCGAGCACTCGCGCCTCAAGGCGGTGATGGGCCAGGTGCGCGAGCGAGTCAACGAGGGCGCCTCGCTCGCCGACGCGCTTTCCCAGAGCGGCCAGTTCGACAATCTCTACGTCAGCATGATCCGCGCCGGCGAAGAGAGCGGCGCGCTGGATGTGGTGCTGGGCCGGCTCTCGGACTATCAGGAAGATTCGATTCGCTTGCGGAACAAAGTGAGTGGAATCATCATCTATCCCCTGGTGATGTTGCTCTTCGCGATGGGCGTCGTGACCGCCCTGGTAACCGTCGTGCTGCCGCAGATCACCACCTTGCTCCAATCCCTGGACGCGCCCCTGCCCTTTTACACCATCTGGATCATCGAGGGCTCCGCTTTCGTTCGCAGTTGGTGGTGGGCGATCGCCCTCGGCACGGTGCTGGCCTTTCTGGTGTTTCGGGCCGCGATCAACACCGAACGCGGCAGGCATGGCTGGGACCGCTTCCGTCTGGGCATACCGGTGATCGGCAAGGTGATCCGAGTGCTGGCGATTGCGCGCTTTACGCGGACGCTGTCGACCCTATTGTCGAGCGGGGTCGGCATCGTGAGGGCCCTGGACATCTCCCAGCACGTCGCCGACAACGTCGTGTTGGCCGAGGTGATCCGCAGCGCCCGCGTCTCGATCCTCGAGGGCGCCTCGCTCGCTCAGCCACTGCGGGCCAGCGGCGAGTTTCCACCGCTCGTCACCACGATGATCGAGGTCGGAGAGCAGAGCGGTGAGCTAGACTCGATGCTTGCCAAGGTGGCCTCGACCTACGATGAGCAAGTTGAAACAACCATCTCGCGCCTCACAGCCCTGCTCGAGCCCATGCTGATCCTGCTCATGGTGGGAATCGTCCTCGTCATCATCCTGGCGACCCTGATGCCCATGCTCGAGATCACGAGTTCCCTCAGCTAGCGCGAGAAACCGCAGCGACCGAGCGTCGGCTCTGCCGCGCAAGCTCCTAGGAGAGCCCGATGGAAAGCGCAGACATGCTACAAAGCACGCACTCGACACACGAAGAGCAGCGCCGGGCACGACGCAAGCGGGGCTTCACGCTGATCG
>SMVB01280454.1_pt1 | contig 11098 bp, 10 predicted proteins | sample 2456461 | NCBI WGS metagenome assembly SMVB01 (sample SAMN11095934, study PRJNA526329) | marine sediment metagenome | biome: Marine sediment; feature: Surficial sediment; material: Deep marine sediment; isolation source: Hadal surficial sediment | place: Pacific Ocean | collected 2014-05 | depth...
CCGCCCGCAGGAGCGGCGACTCGAACGTGTCCTTCATCCAGTCCGCCGCGGCCATCGGGCCGACGCGCAGGAGCTCCAGCATGTCGGCCTCGCCCAGCCGGCGCAGGGCGACGCCCGTGCGCAGCAGCTCGAGGACCTGCCCCGCGCCCGAGGGGTCGAGCTCGGGCGGCGACTCGGAGAGCACCCGCGCCACGAATCCGCGGACGCGCGCGAGGAACGCGGTCCACGACTCGAACGCGGCGGCGTCGCCGGGTGAACGGGCTGTGATCGCACTGAGCGCGCCCTCGCCCTCGACGACGAGGCCGGGGCCGTCGCGCTCGAGGGCGACCCGCGGCGGCGCGTCGATGAGCTCCAGGCCGTGGCGCTCGAGCCCGAGCTTCGCGGCGATCGCGGGCCGTAGGGTCGCGGCCCCGGTGAGCAGCCCCGTGGTGCGGAACCCGGGGTGGAACTCCTCGCCGGCCGCGATGCCGCCCAGCACCTCGCGCCGCTCCACGAGCGTCACGTCGCGCCCGGCGCGCGCGAGGAGCGTGGCCGCGGTCAGCCCGTTGTGACCGCCGCCGATCACGATCACCGCGCCCTTCACGACCCGCCCTTCTTCAACATGGCGCGCGCCGCCAGCGCGCCCGGAGCGCCCATGATCCCACCGCCGGGGTGCGTGCCGGAGCCGCACATCCACAGGCGCTCGATCGGCGTCTTGTAGTGGGCCCAGCCCGCGGCGGGGCGCTGGAAGGCGAGCTGCTCGAGCGACAGCTCCCCGTGGAAGATGTTGCCCTCCGTGAGCCCGAACTCCTGCTCGAGGTCCCAGGGCGTGAGCACCTGGCGGTAGAGGATCGACTCTTTCAATCCGGGGCAGTACTCGGCGAGCGTGTCGACGACGGCGTCGCCGAAGGCCTCGCGGCGCTCGGGCCAGTGCTCGGCGCCCTCCTTGATCGCGTACGGCGCGTACTGCACGAAGCACGAGATGATGTGCTTCCCCGGCGGCGCCAAGGTCGGGTCGACGATCGAGGGAATGACGACGTTGATAAAAGGCCGCCGCGAGAAATCCCCGTACTTCGCGTCGTCGTAGGCCCGCTCGAGGTAATCCACCGAGGGCGCGATCGCGATGTCACCGCGCAGGCAAGTCGCATCGCCCGGGCGCGAAGCAAAATACGGCAGGCGGTCGACGGCGAGGTTTACCTTGCCCGAGCTGCCGCGCATCTTGAAGCGCTTGATCGTCGCGAGGAAGCTCTCGTCCAGGTGATCGGACCCGACCAGCTTCAGGAACGTGCGATGGGGGTCGAGGCCCGAGACGACGTGCTTCGCGCGGATCTCCTCGCCGTCCGCCATGACGACGCCGCGCGCCTCCCCGTGCCGGATGAGCACGCTCGCGACCGAGGCCTCCGTTCGGATCTCCGCGCCGAAGCGCCGCGCCGCGTCCGCGATCGCCTCGCTGATCGCGCCCGTGCCGCCCTTCGCGAAACCCCATGACCGGAAAGCGCCGTCGATCTCGCCCATGTAATGGTGCAGGAGCACGTAGGCCGTGCCGGGCGAGCGCACCCCGAGGAACGTGCCGATGATGCCCGAGACGGACATGGGCGCTTTCAGGACGTCGGACTCGAACCACTCGTCGAGCATGTCGGCCGCGCTCATCGTCATCAGCTTGACGAGCGTGCCCTGCAGGTCGCGATCGAGGTCCTGGAAGCGCCGCCCGAGCTTCACCATGTCGAGCAGAGCGAGGGGCGAGAGCGACGTCGGCCGTGGGGCGGGCGTGTCGATGATCGGCTTCACGAAGCGCGCGAGCTGGCCCATCTTCTTGCCGAACTCGGGGTAGACCTCGGAGTCCCGTTTGCTGAATGCCGCGATCTCGCGCCGCGTGCGCTCGGGATCGGACCAGCGGCAGAGGGAGCGCCCGTCGGGGAGCGGCGAGAATGCCGCCTCGAGCGGGATGATCTCGAGCCCGTGCCGCGGCAGGTCGAGGTCGCGGATGATCCAGGGGCGCAGCAGGCTGACCACGTAGGAGCAGACGGAGAAGTGGAAGCCAGGCACCAGCTCCTCCGTGACCGCCGCGCCGCCGAGGACGTGTCGGCGCTCGAGCACGAGCACGCGCCGGCCCGCCTTGGCGAGGTACGCCGCACACACCAGCCCGTTGTGTCCGCCACCGACGACGATCGCGTCCCACCCCCGGCTCATGGTGCTCATGCGCTCGTCGCCGCTTCGTGCACGACGTTCGCGCGCTTGCGTGGCGGGTCGAAGAAGGGGCGCGGCACGACGGTCGCCTTCACCGTCTTGCGCGCGTGGTCGACGGTCCACTCGATCGCGAGCTCGGTCCCGATCGGCGCGTGCGCGGCCTCGACCGTCGCGATGGCCAGGTTCTTCTTGAGCGTGGGGGACCAGGCTCCGCTCGATGCGTAGCCGACCTGGACGACGCCGTGGTAGACGGGGATCGAGCTTCGCCACGCCTGGGGCGACAGGTCCGGCGGCAGGTCGGCGGCGTCGTAGAGGTGCTCGAGCTCGTCCCAGTCGATGTCGAGGCCCACCATCGCGTACCGCGCGCCCTCGCGCGCCTCCCGGCACAGGGCGGCCTGGCCGATGAACGGGTCGCGCTCGAGCCCGACCGCCCAGCCGAGCCCGATCTCCTGCGGGGTCGAGCGCTGGCTCGGAATGACCGCCTTGCGCGCGCTCGTGTAGTCGATGCCGCCGAGGATGAACCCGGCCTCGACGCGCGTGACGTCGAGCGCGTCCAGCCCCGCGGGCAGGAGTCCGTACGCGGCGCCCGCCTCGACGAGCGCATCCCAGACCGCGAGCGCGTGCTGCGCCGGGATCCAGATCTCGTAGCCGAGGTCACCCGTGTATCCCGTGCGCGTGATCTCGACGGGAATCCGCCCCGCCTGCGCGCGCACGCCGCGGAAGAACCGCAGGGACTCGAGCTCGGACCCGAACACGGCGGCGAGCACCGCGCGCGAGTTGGGCCCCTGCAGGGCGAGCGCCGCCAGCTCTTCCGTCACGTCCGTGATCTCGACCTCGAACCCGCGCGCGTTTCGATGAAGCCAGGCGTAGGACGGGTCGGCCGAGGTCATCCGGTAGTGGTCGTCGTCCCAGCGGGTGATCGTCCCGTCGTCGAGGACGTGCCCGCGCGGGTCGCACCAGCAGAGGTAGGTGACGCGCCCGAGGCCGAGCTTCGTGACGTCCTTCACCGTGACGTAGGCGAGGAAGCGTCCCGCGTCCGGGCCCTTCACCTCGTACTTGCAGAGCGGGCTGACGTCGAGCAGCCCCGCGCCGTGCCGGAACGCGAGGTACTCGCGTTCGTGGCTCGTCTCGTACGAGCGCACGGCGTGGTAGCCGGCCCACTCCTTCCACAGGTAGCTCGTGCAGAGCACGGAGGTCCGGGGGTGGAAGGGGCTCGGGATGGGCATGGTCGCGGCGGAAGCGGCACACTCTACCGATGGGGGTGTCGCGGGCAAGCGCGCGCGACGCCTCGGACGACCTAGGTCCGGAAGCCCCGGCGCTGCAGGCGCGCCCCGGACGGCGGCGCGACGGGGCGCGACGACATCCCGGGCCGCTCGCCCCCACCGGACTGCGCGCTCCGCCGGTTCTGGAGGTGGGCGAGGGGTTCGTGCACGAGGCGCGGCTCCTCGCGCGCGATCTCGGCCAGGATCTCCTCGCGCCTGCGTTGCGTCGGCTCGGGCCCGAAGAGGCCCCCGTCGGGCCGGAATGCGTCGTTCAACTCCTCCCACAGGGCCTTCGCGAACGGCAGCCAGAGCGGCGCCGAGACGATGAGCACGATGTACTTGAGGATGTCCGTCGCCATGTCGGGCCCCGGGCGGGGGCGTACCCGAAGTATCGTTCCAACCGCCGCTCGGTGCAGGAGGAATTCCGGAGCTTTCGGGGCAGTGTTGCCAAGGGCGGGGGATTCGCTTCCCATGGGGCCGTGCGCGCGCTGCTCCCCATCGCCGTCGCCTTCGTCGCCGCGCCCGCGGGCCCGGCGGCCGATGCGCCCGCCGAGGCGCCCGCGGTCGTCCGCGGCATGACGATCTCGTGCCGGGGCTCGGGGCGGGAGTGGGGTCTCGACGGGTTCGGGGATGAGCTCGACCGGCTCGCCGATCTCGGCGTCAACTGGGTGGCGATCCATCCCTACGCGGGCATCCGGGCGGATGGGACCGTGCGGTGTCGCTACGACCTCGAGACGCTCCCGAGCTGGATCCGACGCCCGATCGCCGAAGCGCACGCGCGCGGGATGAAGATCTTCATCAAGCCGCACATCGCGTACTGGGGCTCGCCGTTCGACTGGCGCGGGGCGATCGACTTCGAGGCGCCCGAGGCGCGCGAGCGCTTCTTCCGTACCTACGCGGAGTGGATCGTGGGGCTGGCGCGCGGGACGCGCGATGCGGATGCGTTCGCGGTGGGGACGGAGCTCGACCGGCTGGTGGAGCACGAGGCGGAGTGGCGCAGGATCATCGCGCGCGTGCGCGAGGTGTCGGACGTCAAGCTGACCTACGCCGCGAACTGGTCCGACTACGGGCGCGTGCCGTTCTGGGACGCGCTCGACGCGATCGGCGTGCAGGCCTATTTTCCGCTGGTCGACGAGAGCGCGGTCGAGCCCGACGAGTCCGCCCTCGAGGCCGGCTGGGAGCGCGCCCTCGCGGGTCTCAGGGAGCTCCATGAGCGAACCGGCAAGCCGGTCGTCTTCACCGAGCTGGGCTACGACACCGTCCCGCACGCAGCCGCGCGGCCCTGGGTGGGCCGCGGGTACCGCGACCGCGACGGTCCGGCGGAGACGCCGCTGCAGAAGCGCTGCCTGGCTGTCGCCCTGCGCGTGATCGACCGTGAGCGCGAGTGGCTCCGCGGCGCCTTCCTGTGGAAGTGGTTCGTCGGTACCAGCGCGCGTGCGAACTTCCGCCTCGACGTCCCGGGCGTGCGGCGCGTCATGCGGGACGCCTGGGGCGGAGACGGACTCGAGACCTCATCCGAGCGCTGAAGGGGCTGCGGAACGGATCGCGTCGCCGCGCTCAGATTACGTCCCTGAGGTCCTTGCGCGTCGGGTGGTCGTTGCGCAGGGAGCACCGCTGGCACTCGAGCCAGAAGCTCGAGTCGCTGGCCGAGGTGTTCATCTCGAGCTCCGACATCTTCTTGCTCGTGTGCCAGGCGATCTTGGGATTATCGGATCGGTGGACCCAGGTGTGGCCGAAGAGCTTGCAGAAGAACTTCTTCATCGGGAGCGTGGGACTGAACTTCGTGGTGAGTCGGGGCGACGGCACTTCTAGTGCCTTGCGGAGCCCGCGGCAAGCCTCCTCCCGGACGAATCGCGCAGGGGACGGGAGAGTGTATCTTCTCCGGCCACAGCTGCCCTCCAGCAAGGAGCTCGATAGGAGCCCGAACCCACGACGTCATGACGAAGACCTGCAACGTCGCCCTCATCGGCCAGAAGTTCATGGGCCGTGCGCACTCGAATGCGTGGGCCCAGGTGCCGCACTTCTTCGACCCGCCGCGGACGCCCGTGATGCACACGATCGCCGCCCGCGACGCGGCCGAGCTGGAGGTCTTTGCGAGGAAGTGGGGCTGGCGGAACACGACCACCCGCTGGCGGGACATCGCCCGGGACGACGAGGTGGATCTGGTCGACATCGGGACTCCGAACGACGTCCACGCGGAGCAGTCGATCGCGATGCTGGAGGCGGGCAAGCACGTCGCCTGCGAGAAGCCCCTCGCGGGCACACTCGCCGACGCGCGCGCGATGCGCGATGCCGCGCGGAAGCGACCCAAGCAGAGCACGTTCGTGTGGTTCAACTACCGCCGCTGCCCGGCCGTGGCCTTCGCGCACCAGCTCGTCCGCGAGGGTCGGATCGGCCGGATCCTGCACGTGCGCGCGACCTACCTCCAGAGCTGGGGCGGCCCGGACGTCCCGCTCCTCTGGCGCTTCCAGAAGAAGCACGCCGGGTCCGGGGCCCACGGCGACCTCAACGCGCACCTCGTCGACCTGGCGCGGTTCCTGACCGGCGACGAGGTGGTCGAGGTCCACGGGGCGATCGCGAAGACGTTCGTGAAGGAGCGCGCCCTCCTCGGCCCCCGCAAGCCCGGCGCGCGCAAGACGGGTCGGAGCGACGTCGACGACTGCGTGCTCTTCCTCGCGACGTTCAAGGGTGGGGCGACGGCGAGCTTCGAAGCTTCGCGACTCGCCCAGGGCCACGAGAACCGCAACCGGATCGAGCTGAACGGCGAGCGGGGCTCACTCGCCTTCGACTTCGAGGACATGAACGTCCTGCAGTTCTTCGACACGCAGGACGGCCCGCGCGAAGGGGGCTGGCGCCGGATCATGTGTACCTCGGCCGGGAATCACCCGTACGCGGAGAACTGGTGGCCCGACGCGCACCTCCTCGGCTACGAGCACGGTTTCGTCAACATGGCCGCGGACATGATGCGCGTGCTGGGCCACCGGAAACCCGTCGTCCCGCTGCCGGACTTCGAGGACGCCTACCAGACGCAACGCGTGCTGGAGGCGGCGCTCGTCTCCGCGAAGGAGCGCTGCGCGGTGAAGATGTCCCAGGTGAAGTGAGGGAACCGACCGGAGTACAGTGCCGCACACTCCTCCGCCACGCAGCGGGTGTACAGTGCCGCGCACTCCTCCGCCACACGGCGACGGGGGAGTGCGCGGCTCTGTATCGATGGTATCGATGCAACTCCCGGCGCTGCGAAGGGAGTTGTGCGGTACGATCCGGTCGCACATGAGCGGTGAAGTGTCCGGCACCGTATAGTCGGATGCTCGACTCTGCGCGCTCGACGGCTCCACTGAAAGGAAGGCCATGCCGCGCCCCCTCTGTCTCTTCACCGGTCAATGGGCCGATCTGCCCCTGGAAACGTTGGCGGAAAAAGCCAGGGAGTTCGGCTACGAAGGTCTCGAACTCGCGTGTTGGGGCGATCACTTCGATACGCAGCGAGCACTGCGCGAGGACGACTACTGCGCGAACCTCTGGCGGCTCCTCGAGAGCAAGGGCATGGCGTGCTACGCGATCAGCACGCACCTCGTCGGCCAGGCCGTCTGCGACCTCATCGACGAGCGCCACAAGGCGATCCTGCCCGAGCACGTGTGGGGCGACGGCGACCCCGAGGGCGTGCGGCAGCGCGCGGCGCAGGAGCTGAAGGACACGGCGCGCGTCGCGCGGCGGTTCTTCGACGCCGCCCCCGAGCGGGTGAAGGCACAGCTCGCGAAGAGCGGCCGCACGGTCGTGAACGGATTTACGGGCAGCAGCATCTGGGCGCTGCTCTACGGCTTCCCACCCCCGCTCCCCGGTCAGATCGACGCCGGGTACGAGGACTTCGGCGCGCGCTGGAAGCCGATCCTGGACGTCTTCGCGCAAGAGCAGGTGTGCTTCGCGCTCGAGGTGCACCCGACCGAGATCGCCTTCGACATCTACTCCACGCGCCGCGCCCTCGAGGCCGTCGACCACCACCCCGCGTTCGGCTTCAACTTCGATCCGTCGCACTTCGGCTATCAGGGCGTCGACTACCTCGCCTTCCTACGCGAGTTCGGGGAGCGCATCTGGAACGTCCACGTCAAGGACGTCTGGTGGTCGGACTCGCCGAGCGAGGTGGGCGTCTTCGGCGGCCACGCCCCGTTCGGGACGAACGGCCGCTACTGGGAGTTCTGCTCGCCCGGCCGGGGTCGGATCGATTTCGAGGGCATCATCCGCCAGTTGAACCACGCGGGCTACCAGGGGCCGCTCACCGTCGAGTGGGAGGACTCGGGCATGCACCGCGAGCACGGAGCGCGCGAGTCCGTGGCCTTCGTGCGCGCCCTCGACTTCGACGTCTCGCCGCAAGCTTTCGACTCGGCGTTCGCCGAGTAGCCCACCCGCCCCTTCCAGCCCCAGCCCAGGAGAGGACGCCTTGTCCGACGACGCCGAAGCCGGTGGCGCGAGCGCGCCGCTATCGGGCTCGATCCGATTCAGCTTGTCGCTGATGATGTTCCTCCAGTACGCGATCTGGGGGGCGTGGCTGCCGCTGCTGTACCCGTTCCTGCTCGGGCATCGCGGGTTCGCGCTCGACCAGGTGGGCATGGTGCTCGCCGCGGGGGCCGTCGGAGCGATCATCGGTCCGTTCATCGCGGGCCAGGTCGCCGACCGGTACTTCGCCACCGAGAAGTTCCTCGCGGCGAGCCACCTCGTCGGCGCCGTGCTCGTCTGGCGGCTGGCCGAGACCGCGGACTTCAAGATGTTCCTGTGGCTCTCGCTCTTCTACGGCTTGATCTACGCGCCGACGCTCGCGCTCACGAACTCGCTGGCGTTCCACCACATCCCGAATCGGGACCGCGACTTCGGGCGCGTGCGAATCTGGGGCACGGTCGGTTGGATCGCGGCGGGGATCGGCGTCGGGCACTACCTGCGCCTCTTCCACACCCCGGAGGGCACGCCCGAGGTCGTCGCGGCGGCTCAGGACGCGGGGCGCGCCGGCGCTTTCTACCTCAGCGCGATCCTCGGCGTGGTGATGGCGGTCTTCTGCCTGACGCTGCCGCACACGCCGCCGTCCAAGGGCACGGGGCAGAAGAACGCGACCGTCGAGGCGCTCGGTGAGATCAAGCGCAACCCGCTGTTCCTGCTGTTCCTCATCGCGGTCCCCGTCAGCGTCATCCACCAGTTCTACTTCGTGCACACGGCGCAGTTCCTGTCCGAATTGCAGCGCAATGCGGAGTCCGCGGACCGGCTCGCCAGTGCGATCAACGGCATCCTCGGCGTCGGCGGCGGGGGCTTGATGACCCTCGGGCAGATGGCCGAGCTGCTCGTGCTCGCGGCGATCCCATTCCTCGCGCGGAAGTCTTCGCGCAAGGCGCTCCTCGGTGCGGGGCTCATCGCCTACGCCGCCCGCATGGCGCTCTTCGCCTACACGACCTCGTTCCCGATGATCCTGTTGGGGGTCGCGCTCCACGGCGTGTGCTTCGGGTGCTTCATCTTCGTGGCTTTCATGGTGGTCGACGAGGAGACGACGAAGGACGTGAAGGCGAGCGCCCAGAACTTGTTCAACCTGGTGGTCATCGGCATCGGTATCATCGTCGGCAGCTGGTTCGCGACCAGCGTGGTCGGAAACTGGGCCACGGTCGACGGCGCCATCGACTACCGCCGACTCTTCTCGGTGCCGATGTGGATGGCCGTCGCCTGCCTCGCGGTCCTCGTCGTCTTCTACCCTTCGAAATCATCCCGAGCGGCCTGAGGGCCAATCATCCCGAGCGGCCTGAGGGCCAAAGGAATCGAACCATGTCCGACCTGCAACCCATGCTCCTCCTCGGCGCCTGCGCGCTCGGTGCCCTGGCCTCGTGCTCGTCGAAAGTGGAGGCCGAGTCGGACGGAGCCTACGGTGCCGAGGGGACCGAGCAGACCGGCTGGCGCCCCCTTTTCGACGGGACGACGACCGCCGGCTGGCGCGGCTTCAAACGGGAGGACATGCCGGACGGCTGGGCCGTCGAGGACGGCGTGCTGCATTGTCGCGGCGGCGACGGTGGCGATATCGTCACCGAAGAGCAGTTCGCCGACTTCGAGCTCGCGCTCGACTGGAAGATCTCCCCGAGCGGCAACAGCGGCATCTTCTTCCACGTGGCCGAGGGCGAGTATGACGCCGTCTGGCGCACCGGCCCCGAGCTGCAGATCCTCGACAACGCGGGCCACGCCGACGGCGGGAATTCCCTGACGTCGGCCGGGTCGAACTACGCCCTGCACGCTCCGGCCGCCGATGTGACGCGGCCCGTGGGCGAGTGGAACAGCTCGCGCATCGTCGTCGACGGTCCACACGTCGAGCACTGGCTGAACGGCGTGAAGCAGTGCGAGTACGAGCTCTGGAGCGATGAGTGGCGCGCGCTCGTCGCGGACAGCAAGTTCGCCGCGATGCCGGACTACGGGATGATGAAGACCGGGCACATCGCCTTGCAGGACCACGGGAACGCGGTCTGGTTCCGCAACATCCGGATCCGCACTCTGCCCTGACACGCCTCCGTAAGCGTTGCGTTCGGGCGCCCTGATTCGCGGCGGTCCGGCTCCGTCCGGCACTTCTCCGGGCGGCCGATGGCGCTTACGATCGTCAGGCCCATGGTATTCCGACCCACATTCCTGATGGCCCTCGGGCTCGCGCTCCCCGGGCTCCAGAGCGGCGAGCTCTCCCCGTTCACGCAGGCCCTCGCGTTCGCCGAGCGCGCCCTGGAGTCCGGCGACGAGCTGGGCGCCCGGAAGTGGATCGAGCGCGCGCTCGAGCGCGACCGCAAGTCGACCGCGGCCTGGGACCTGCGGGCGCGCTGGGCCGCGATGGTCGGGGACCGGGACGAGCTCGTGTACGCGCGCCACCGCGAGTACGGCCTCGCCGTCGGGCAGGGCCGGAAGCGTTCCGAGCTGAAGGCCCTGCGCGAGCGCCTGCTCGAGCTCGACCCGATCGCCAAGGACCTGCTCGGCATGGCCGCGCGCTTCGTGAAGAAGCTCCAGCCGATCGCCGGGCGCTACGAGCAGGAGGGCCGGCCGCACGCGGCCATCCGCGTCCACAAGCAGATCCTGGCGCTCGACCCCGAGGACACGGAGAGCCAGGCGGCGATCGACCGCATCGCCGCCGAGCCCGACCCGAGCCTCGCCGGCGACGCGAAGCCCAAGGACCTCTTCGCCGACGTCTCGGAGGAGTGGATTCGCGAGCACGACAAGGAGCACGACACCTGGGGCGACCGCGCCAAGCTGACGCGCGAGAACTACGTCACCTACACGGACGCGGGCTACGAGGTGCTCATCCGTGCCGGCGAGGCGATGGAGCAGATGAACGCGTTCTATCGCCGGTTCTTCAAGTACGGGACGAAGGAGTACCGCGGGTCCGTCTCGCGGATCGAGCTCTGGATCTTCAAGAACAGGGACGAGTACCTCGAGCTGGGCTCGAGCCCCGCGGAGTGGTCGGCGGGCCAATTCACGGGGGGCTCCGTCCAGACCTACGTGGGCGACGGCGGCTTCGAGTCGATGACGGGCACTCTGTTCCACGAGGCCGCGCACCAGTTCGTCTCGCTCGCCACGAGCGCTTCGGGCTGGCTCAACGAGGGCCTCGCCTCGTTCTTCGAGGGCACGCGCATCCTCCCGAACGGCACGGTGATCATGAACATGCCGGCGACGCA
>SMVB01107545.1_pt1 | contig 11097 bp, 13 predicted proteins | sample 2456461 | NCBI WGS metagenome assembly SMVB01 (sample SAMN11095934, study PRJNA526329) | marine sediment metagenome | biome: Marine sediment; feature: Surficial sediment; material: Deep marine sediment; isolation source: Hadal surficial sediment | place: Pacific Ocean | collected 2014-05 | depth...
ATGTTGTATTCGGGTATCAGGTTCCAGTTACCAACCAACCCTTTGACGATGTTCTCCGGCTCGGGCGCGCAGCCAAGATACCCAGCTCTTCGGGCCGCCGTCGAAATAAAGTGAAATGCAAAGCGTGCGTTTTCCTGCAACCTGGCCTGGCCTGCAACGATAGCGGCGGTCCGCGAGTTGCCGATAAACAGCTGTACGATGCCCGAAACAATTACCAGTCCGAGTCCAAGCGCAAGCATCAGCTCCACCAGGGAGAACCCCCCCATCCGGCGGGGCTGGGCTCGATATTTGAGCGTGTTGGAACGTGACATGGTCTAAACCTGGCTGTCTATCGTGACGGTTTGTATCTGATTGTTCGGTTCTTGCCACCGCACCATGATCGTGACGACTCCCGCGCCACTAACCACTATGGAACCATCGCCGTTGGGCAACCCGGGTTGAGCCGTCGTCGGCGGCAGAACGCCGTCGTTGCGAAAATCGGTGCAGGCAGCCACAGCGTCGAATGCGCCGAGGGAACATTTCCATATCGCCTGGTCAAACAGGATCATTTGCGCCTGCGTGCAGTTGTTAGCCACGCAATCGGCGGACGCCGGCGGATTGTCGCCGACATCCAGACCGTCGTATGCCTGTCCCGGCACAACGCCCTGAGGGTTTCCCCTGATGCGATCCATCATGTCGTAAGCCAGCTGCACGGCCTCCGCGCGGAGCAACGCACTGCGATTGTTTTGCAGGCTCACCATCTGTAGTGCCGTCACGCCGAGCACGCCGACTCCCATGACAAGCACGGCGACGAGCAATTCGATCATGGAAAAACCGCGAATGCGTCTAATCATGGATTGCATACCAACTCCGATACCGATGCTCGACCGATGAGATTGAGAAACAACGATCTGCCTGGATCCTCGTCGACGTCGGTGCTGCAAAGTTGAATCTCGCCGGCATTGCCGCCGATGAGGAGACCGCGCGAGTTGAAGCTCAAAGTGCCAACCGCGTCGAGATCCCCAATACCATCCATGGTCAGGCCGGTGGCCGGCTGAAACATCTGCAAAGCAGGCGGATCGCAATCGCCGGGGTTGCCCACCACAACGCAGTAGCCCGGGCCCCATTCGTTATCCGGATCGCCGGCGTCAACGCTTTGAATACTCACCATGCCACCCAGCTTCGCCGCCTCACTGCGGGCATAGTTAACAGCAAGCACGAACTGATTGATCCGCGTGGTCATCGCGCTTCGGCTCATCATGCCGTTGAATGCGGGAAGCGCATAACCGAACAGAACAGCGGCAACCGCCAAGGTGACCATCAGTTCCACCACCGTGAATCCGGTATTGATCAGCTTGTTTGTCATTCGTTCCTCGCTTGCGATATCCGCAACTACTAGACACGCAATGCGCAGTCTATGGAAAGGGCCCCCTGAAGGAACGAGGGGGCCGACAAATGGACCGGTTTTATAGGATGAGCGGTCGGTAAGGCCGCGTTTGCCGGGATGAGGTGCCTCGGCGCGCTATTCGATCCAGTCCTGCTCGCCGGCATCGGTCGTGTCGCCGTCGTCGTTTTGATCCCAACCGCGATTGCCAACCGAGTCGAACGTCATGATGCCATCACCATCCATCCTGCCCGCCGGGGTCGCCGTAAGAACAAATCCGGCGGCTGTGCCATTGACCGTGATGTTGTAGCGCCCCTGGGCAACCGAAATGGGCGCGCAGATAGCACTGGCAATCGGCCCGGCATCCGCGTCGCCAATTCCGTCGTCGTCGGTGTCAGCAGCATTCAAGTAGTTAAAGTTGATACTCGCAAATCGTTCGAGCGCCTGTCCGCAACCCATGAGGTCGGCTTGACCCTCGCTGCGGTAAGTCCGCAGGGAATACTGGGTATAAAACGGGATGGCGACCGCCGAGATTATGGCCATGATCGCTACCGCCACCAGCAGCTCCACCAGCGTAAAACCGGCAACACGCATGTTCGGGATCCTGAATCTTGGCAATGCAGAATAATAGGTCGCCTTGTACGGGCTGAGCCACCCAACACGGCCGAGCGGTGCCATTAGGCCGATGAGCCGTCCGTGCCGCCGATTACGTCCGCGACCTTAAGCACCGACACATCAAAGATGATTTTGCGCCCAGCGAGGGGATGATTGAAATCCACTTCCACCGTGTCGGCGAAGACACGCTGAACGACCCCCGGGAGTTCGCCATCAGGCCCGGCAAAAGACACCATCAGACCAGGCTCCAGGGCAATGCCGGCAAACTTGTTGACATCAAGCAGGCGCACATTGTCCTGATTGTGCGCCCCAAAAGCATCGTCCGGCTCGAGCAGGATCTGCGCATCGTCACCGGCCTTCATGCCAAGCAGGGCTGTCTCGAAACCGGGCAGCACGCTGCCGTCACCCATCTCAAACGTTGCCGGTCGCGCGCGCCGGGTGGTGTCGACTTCCTCACCGGTCTCGAGCAACACCGCAAAGTGCAGCGTGACACGACATTGCCCATCGATCTGGCGATCCGACGCCTTCGCGATCAAATTGTCGACGCCCACGCTCACTCGGCCATTTCCTCGCCGCTGTTTGTCCGACGCGAGCGGCGCGAGCTGAGATACTCGAGAATCATCGAGCCGATCCAAATACCCGCTCCGATGGTGAGCGCAGAATCCGCCACGTTGAAAGCCGGGAAATGCCAGCCCGCGTAATGCACCAGCGCAAAGTCAACCACGTACCCCGACAACACGCGATCGGCGCCGTTGCCAAGCGCTCCGCCGAGAATGAGCCCATAGGCCCAGCCCATAAGTCGATTGTCCAGCGGCAGGCGCCGCAACTCGTAAATGATGAAGACCGTGAAGCCCAGCGCCAGCGCCACAAAAAACCAGCGCCCACCGCTACCGCTCAAGAGCGAAAACGCTGCGCCGTCGTTATGCCAGCGCACCCAACTGAAGAACGGCAACACATCCACCCGCTCACCGATGCGCAGATTCTCCATCACCAGCCATTTCGTCAGCTGATCTATGGCCACTACCACCGCGCTCAAACCGAGCCAGCCAAGCATTCCCTTGAACGTCCGATTGGTGATGCGTGGTGCAACATCAGGCATTGGCAAACCACTCCCGGGCCGTTTCGAGGTCATAGTGAATCTGGGCTTTCAGCGCGTCGAGCCCGTCGAACGCCCTCTCATCGCGAATCTTGTGGCGGAACTCCACCGCAATCAGGTCGCCATAGATGTCTCGATCAAAATCGAAGATATGTACCTCCAACAGTGGCTCTTTGCCATCTACCGTCGGGCGAATACCGATGTTCGAGATTCCTTCGTAGGTTCGATCGAGCCCGTTCACTTTGACCGCAAACACGCCATTGAGCGCGGCGCGATAGCGCTGCAACTGAATATTGGCCGTGGGCACCCCCAGAACGCGACCGAGCTGGCGCCCGTACACTACCCGACCCATGATGAAATAGGGATGGCCGAGCAGCTTTTCGGCCAGTGAGAAATTGCCCTCTGCCAGGCACTCCCTGATCCGGGTACTGCTCACGCGTTCGCCATTCAGATTCAAACTGTCGACGTGGTCCACCTCGAACCCGCACCTGCCGCCTGCCTCCTCGAGCATGTGATAGTCGCCCGCAGCACCCTTACCAAATCGGAAATCGTCACCGACCACGACATACCTGATTCCAAGGCGCTTGTGCATCAACTCTTCAACGATCCACTCGGCCGGAATGTTGGCGATGCGCTCGTTGAACGGCAGGCAGACGATCCGATCGAGCCCCGTTGGCTTCAGCAGCGTGACCTTTTCCCTGAATCGAGTCAGCCGTGCCGGCACCGTCTCACCCGCGAAAAACTCCCGCGGCGCCGGTTCCAAGGTCATCAAGGTGGCGGGCACACCCAACTGCTCACCTTTTGCGATGAGATGTGACAACAACAGCTGATGACCCCGGTGTACGCCATCAAAATTGCCAATGGTGAGCACACAGCCCCAATGCCGGGGTTTCAGGTTATGTAGGCCTCTGACGATTTCCATCTTGTCCATTATGGGACGCATCGTAGGTCCGTCATACCCTGTGCCGCAGATTCCGCAGACGCTCTCCGAGCAACAGCAGACACGCCAGATACAGACCGCCGCCACCCATCACGGTCAGTCCGAGCCACCCCGCGCGTTCCAGATCGCCGGCCACCAACCAGCGTTCGCTCGACGGTAAACACCATCGCAGCGCAGCCACCATGACAGCCGCAGCGACGAGCGCCCGCACCGCGGTGAGTAGAAAGTGTCGCCCCGGATGATAGCGGTCCTCGTGCACCAAGCCCCTGAGCAGCAGCAGGGCGTTGACCCACGCCGCCGCGGAGGTCGCAAGCGCCAGGCCAACGTGTCCCATCCAGGAAAACAACGCCAGATTCAGCCCGATATTGGTCGCCACCGCCACTGCGGCGAAGCGAAACGGCCTGGCCGTGTCCTGGCGCGCAAAATAGCCGGGGGCCAGCACCTTCACCATGACCAGGGCCGGAAGGCCAACGGCAAACGCCTGCAGGCTCAAAGAGGCCATCACCGCATCGAATGGCGTAAGCGCTCCACGCAGGAAGATGGTGGCGATGAGGGGCGTGGCCAGGGTATACAAGGCGGCGGCGGCCGGCACCCCGAGCACGATGCCCATGCGCATGCCCCAGTCGAGCGTGTCGGAAAACTGCTCGCGCGCGCCGATCGCGTCCAGGCGAGACAGATTCGGCAGCAGCACGGTCCCCAGAGCCACCGCCACAAGACCCACGGGCAGTTCCAGCAAGCGGTCGGAGTAGTACAGCCACGAGATGCTGCCGGTCATCAACGTCGAAGCGAGCATCGTATCTATGAGCGCATTGATCTGGCTGACCGATGCAGCAAAAACTGCCGGCAACAGCAACCGGCCCACCTGCCTGGCGCCCGGATGGGTTCGACTGACACGCGGGCCGATAAGGAGCCCAAGCCGCTGCAATGCAGGTCCCTGGAATGCGAGCTGCACGACCCCGGCCACCAGCACCCCCCACGCCAACGCATAGACGGGCGTCGCGAAAAGGTCAGCGGCAAACAACACGGCACCGATAAGACTCAGATTCAACAGGACCGGGGTGAACGCGGGTACTGCGTAGTTGTGGTGGCTGTTGAGCACCGCGCCGGCGAAGGCCGTTAGAGAGATGAAGCCAAGATAGGGGAACGTGATGCGCACCATGTCACTCGCCAGGTCAAACCTGACGTCGTCGCCCCAGAAACCGGGTGCAAAGACCATCACCAGTGCCGGCGCGAACAGCGTTCCAATGGCGAGCACCGGTGCCAGCGCCAGAATCAGATTGCCTTGGATGATCCCGATGAACGTCTTGAGGTCGTCGATTCCTGCACCACGATAGCGGGCAAGGACGGGCACGAACGCCTGGTTGAACGCGCCTTCAGCAAACAGGCGGCGAAAGAAATTCGGAATCCGGAACGCAACGAAAAAAGCGTCGGCAATGTTCTGCGCGCCTAAAAAGTAGGACAGCACCATGTCGCGGATCAACCCTGAGATCCGCGAGAGCAGCGTCATGCCGGACACGATACCGCCTTGGGCAGCAACGTTCTGCTCGAGATCTTCAGTGCCGGTTGACATCACGATACCTCAACGGCATATTACCGCGCCTTTGATTTTACGGACCCCCAGGAGCAACTTTTGGCCAACAGCCCCCAAGCCCGCAAGCGCGCCCGCCAGGCCGAAAAGCGCAGGCGGCGCAATGCCAGCCAACGATCCATGGTGCGCACCTACATCAAGCGTGTGAACGCGGCCATCGAAAGCAACGATTACGAGTCTGCAAACGCCGCGCTGACAACGGCCATTCCGGTGATCGATCGGATGGCCGCCAAGGGCATCATGCACAAGAACAAAGCCGACCGGCATAAATCCCGTTTGAACGATCGAGTGGCTGCGTTACGCACCTGACTCGGGCGGCCCGATATCTGCCGCCGTCAGCACCACCAGATTGTCTCGATGCATGAGTTCCGGTTCGGCGCTGTAACCCAGGCGCGCAGAGATATCCTCAGAGTTCGCGCCCAGCAGTTTCGCCGTCTCGACGCTGCTGTAGTTCACCAGCCCCTGAGCTACGGGGCGCCGGCTTGCGTCCACACAGCGCACGACATCGCCGCGGGAAAACCCACCGCGAACAGCTACAACGCCCACCGACAACAGGCTGACGCCGCTGCGCTGTAGTGCGGCCACGGCTCCCGCATCCAGCTCCACTTCGCCTTTCACCCTCAGCTGTCCGGCGATCCAGCGTTTACGCGCGTCCAGTGGCGTCATTGACGCCACCAGCAACGTTCCAATCCCGTCACCGGCAAGCAAGCGGCCCAGAACGTCCACCACGTGACCGTTGGCAATCACGGTGTGTGCACCGGCACGCGCCGCTATCCTCGCTGCAGCGAGCTTGGTGACCATGCCTCCGCGACCCAACCCTGCTGAACCCGTCCCCACCATTGCGTCGAGATCCGGATCAGCCACATCCGCGCAATCGATGAGCGCGGCATCGGCTTGCCGGCGCGGGTCTGCCTCGTGCAGACCGTCCGTATCGGTGAGAATGATCAGCAGATCCGCCTGCAATAGATTCGCCACCAGCGCAGCCAGGGTATCGTTGTCACCAAATCGGATCTCATCGGTTGCAACGGTGTCGTTTTCGTTGACGATCGGAATGACCCCGAGTTCCAGGAGGCGCGTTAACGTAGTGCGGGCATTCAGATAACGCTGCCGGTCTGCCAGGTCGTCATGGGTAAGCAGCACCATGGCCGTGTGCCGGTGATGGTTGGAAAACGCCCGCTCATAAGCCTGCACCAGACCCATCTGACCCACCGCGGCGGCGGCTTGTTGATCATGGATATTGGTGGGTCGCTGCTTCCAGCCAAGCCGACTGACGCCTTCGGCCACGGCACCCGAGGAGACCAGCAACACCTGCATTCCAGACTCCAGCAAGCGATGGATCTGCGTGCACCAGGTTTGAATCCGATCGCTGGCGAGCCCCGTCTGGTGATCGGTAAGCAGAGAGCTACCAATTTTCACCACGACGCGGCGAGTGCCTGATAGCCGCTTACGCAATTCGGTTTCGCGTTCAGCTTCAATCATTCGGGGACCTATACCACGTCCACATCGTCATTTTCATCGTGGTCTTCATCATTTTCATGATCAGACGCCGTCTTGGGCTTGCGCGCGATGGCGCTTCGCAGCACATCTTCGCCGATCCTTGCCTCCAACGCCGCCTCTTGTGCCGCAAAGTCCGGGTCGGTAGCAAACCGCTCCCGGTTCTCCGTGATCGCGTCCATGAGTGCATTGACGAGGTCATCCATGCCTGAAGCGGTTATCGAGGATATGGCAAATACCGGACGGTCCGGAAAAGCGCTGCCAATTGCACCGCACAGCTCCGCGACGGCCGACTCGGTCAGCAGGTCGATCTTGCTCAGCACCATCCAGATGGGTCGTTCGGCGAGCGCATTGCTATAGGCAACCACCTCCGCCTCGATGAGCCCGGCATTGTGCACCGGGTCGGACCCATCCGGCGGGGCAACGTCAACCAGATGCAACAGGATGCGGGTTCGTGCCAGGTGCCGCAGAAACTGGACCCCAAGGCCTGCGCCCTGCGCCGCACCGGTAATGAGCCCGGGTATGTCCGCCATCACAAAGCTCGCATCCGTACCGGCACGGACCACGCCCAAACTTGGTACGAGGGTCGTGAAGGGGTAGTCGGCTATTTTCGGGCGCGCTGCCGATACCTGAGCGATGAGGGTGGATTTACCGGCATTCGGCAAACCCAGAAGACCCACGTCGGCAAGCAGCTTCAGCTGCAAGCGCAGTCGGCGGATATCCCCGGGATCACCGCTGGTGGTGCGGCGCGGCGCCCGATTGGTGCTCGATTTGAAGTGCGCGTTGCCAAATCCACGACGGCCACCCCGGGCGACCAGCAGTTCCTGGTCGGGCTCGGCAAGATCCCCCAGCGTTTCCAGGGTTTCATCGTCGATTACCGAAGTCCCTACCGGTACCCGGACCCGTCTAACCTGACCCTGGGCGCCGGTTTTGTCCCGCCCGCTGCCCGGCTGGCCGTTGTCCGCCCGATACAGGGGCTGGTAGCGGAAATCCACGAGGGTGTTGAGGGCCGCGTCGGCCACCAGCACCACATCGCCGCCGTTGCCCCCATCACCACCATCGGGACCACCCCGGGCAACGTATTTCTCGCGGCGAAAGCTCAAGCAACCGCGGCCGCCCGCGCCGGCTTCGACTCGGATCGTGGATTCATCTATAAACTGCATGAGCAAAGTGCCGAAAAAAAACCCCGCATCTGCGGGGTTGCTTGACTCAGGCTTCCGCCGCCGGCTCCACGCTTGCGAACTTTCTGTTCCGCGGCCCCCCGGTCACAAACTTGACGTAACCATTCGCAGTGGCGAACAGCGTGTGGTCACGCCCGCGACCGACATTCGTCCCGGGGTGAATCTTGGTGCCACGCTGACGCACGATGATGTTTCCGGCAAGCACAAACTCACCGCCGTACTTCTTCACGCCCAGCCGTTTGGATTCGGAATCGCGACCGTTGCGGGTGCTACCACCTGCTTTTTTATGTGCCATGACTCATCTCCTGTTAAACAGCCGTCATTCAGGCATTGATGCCGGTGATTTTGAGTTCGGTAAACCACTGGCGATGGCCCTGCCGGCGCATGTAGCCCTTACGCCGCTTGAACTTGATGACGTGGATCTTTTTACCACGATCGTTGGCAATCACCTCGGCGGTGACCGTACCACCGTCGACGAATGGCGTCCCCACAGAAACCTGATCTCCATCGGCCACCATCAGGACCTTGTCGAACACCACTTCCTCACCGGGCTCAGCGGAGAGTCGCTCGACGCGAATGACTTCCCCTTCGGTCACCCGGTGTTGCTTGCCACCGCTAGCGAAAACCGCAAACATAACCCGTACTCCTACCAGCCGGCCACCGCATATCAGATTGCCGCGACGAACCCCCATCGAGGGCCTATAATCCTGTTGCTTCCGGAGCAGTTACCCGCCGCCGAGGCTCGATGACTGTCCCATTGGACGCCCTGAGCGGGCGCGAAAGGCGCGTAATTCTACGGGAAGGACAGATGCCGGTAAACCCTGCCATTTCGTCAACGGAGTCGTCAACGGGATCTCCGGCGAAGGCCGCAGCAGCCGTCGACGCGCGCGCCAGCGCCGATGCAGGCATCGCGGCCCTGGCGCCCGTGTACGCGCTGGCGGCGGAGGACTTCGAGGCCGTCAATCATCTGATTCCACGACAGCTGACATCGGATGTAAATCTGGTCGAGGAGATCGGGCGCTACATCGTGGAAAGCGGCGGCAAACGCCTGCGGCCTCTGCTGGTGCTGCTGGGTGCCCGCCTCTGCGGCTATGAGGGCGAAGCCCACATCAGGCTGGCCGCCATCATCGAATTCCTGCATACGGCCACGCTGCTTCACGACGACGTTGTCGATCACTCCGAGCTACGCCGCGGCCGCACAACTGCGAATGCGGTGTGGGGCAACTCGCCGAGCGTACTGGTCGGTGATTTCCTGTATTCGCGCGCCTTCCAGCTGATGGTCGAGCTTGAAAGCATGGACATCATGGCCATTTTGTCCGATGCCACCAACACGATCGCCGAGGGCGAGGTGCTGCAGCTTACCAATATCGGCAACTGCGAGGTGGACGAGGCGCAATATATGGAGGTGATCCGCTGCAAGACGGCATTACTGTTCCAGGCCTCTACGCACACCGCCGCCGTGCTCGCCAGCAACGACGGCGAGGACATTCGCGCATTGCGCGATTTCGGCCTGCATTTCGGTCTCGCTTATCAGCTGGTGGATGACTGGCTCGATTACGCCGGCAACGCGGAAACCATGGGCAAGAACGTGGGCGACGATCTGGCAGAAGGGAAGCTTACGCTGCCGCTCATTCACGCCCTTGCACACACACGAGCCAGCGACGCCGAAGTCATCACCTCTGCCATCGCGGCAAAATCTGCAGATCGGCTGGACGAAGTCCTGCGCATCGTTCAAGCATCCGGCGCAATGGACTACACGCAACGAGCCGCGCACGCGCAGAGCGAGCGCGCCATGGCCTGCCTTGGCAGCCTGCCGGACAACGAGCATCGCGATGCTCTACACACACTGGCTGAATTCTGCGTCAACCGTCTCCGCTAGTGGCGCGGCGCCCTATCACGAGCCTGGCAGCATTGCTTTGCCTCATGCTCCTGGCCAGACAAGCGCACGCCGCACTGGATCTGTCCCCCTGCACGCTCACGGGCAGCCAGGGTTACGGGCGGATTGAGGCCCAGTGCGGGCACCTCCAACGCCCGGAAAATCCCGATGATCCAGCCGGTGTGCAGATCCAGCTGTTCGTGGCGCGAATCCAATCGCTCAGCCCCGAGCCACGACCGGATGCGTTCACCATTATCAACGGTGGTCCCGGCGCGTCGTCGGTGTCTTTATACGTCGACATTGCCAACGCGTTCGTCGGGATTCTACGCGAACGCGACGTGGTCATCGTGGATCAACGCGGCACGGGGCGTTCAAACCCCTTGGAGTGCGCCGATCTAGAGGAAGCAAGCGAGGAGTATTCCAAAGAACTCATCCAATCTGCAACCCGCGCATGCCTCGCATCGCTGTCTGATGACCCGCGCTATTACTCCACATCACAAGCGGTGGATGACCTCGATGCCGTGCGCGAGGCGTTTGGATATGCTGCACTAAACGTGTACGGCGTGTCATACGGCACGCGTGTAGGTTTGCACTACCTGCGCCGCTATCCCGATCGGGTGCGCACACTTGTCATAGATGGCGTTGTACCACCCGATCTCGCGTTCGGTGTGAACGTCGCCAAGAACGCGCAGGCCACCCTAGACGGGATATTCCAGCGCTGTCGAGAGAATGCGGCTTGCGCTGAAAATTTCCCTGATCTCGAGAATACGTTCGACAAGTTACGCAACGAACTGCAGATTCGACCTGTATCGGTGAGCGTGGCCCACCCCGTCACTGGCGCATACCAACCCATGGAATTCAGCTACGATCATCTCGCCGTGGCCATTCGTCTGCTGAGTTACGCACCAGAAACGTCCTCACTCATCCCGCTGATCATTTCCGAG
>SMVB01289077.1_pt1 | contig 11097 bp, 7 predicted proteins | sample 2456461 | NCBI WGS metagenome assembly SMVB01 (sample SAMN11095934, study PRJNA526329) | marine sediment metagenome | biome: Marine sediment; feature: Surficial sediment; material: Deep marine sediment; isolation source: Hadal surficial sediment | place: Pacific Ocean | collected 2014-05 | depth 0-1...
GTTGTCAGGGACGACATTGTGTTTCGCTCCGGGGCGAGGCTTGCCTGGGCATTTCGGAAGAACAGCCCCAAGCTGGAAGCTGTGCTGAACGAGTTTGCCAAGAAAAACCGCCAGGGTACGCTGATTGGCAATGTACTCATCAACCGCTATGTGCGCGATTTTGATTGGGCCGCCAATGCCCTGGATGACGACCAGTACCAACGTTTCGAGAAGCTTTCCCATTTGTTCAAAACCTATGGCGAACAGTACGGGGTGAACTACCTGATAGCTGCCGCCCAGGGCTATCAGGAGTCCAGATTGGACCAGAGTGTTCGCAGCAGCGCGGGCGCTGTGGGTATTATGCAGTTATTACCCTCTACGGCGGCGGGTTCCAGCGTGGGCATTCCGGATATCTACGAGGAGGAGGCCAATATTCACGCGGGGATTAAATACCTGGATTACTTGCGTGAGCGCTATTTTTCGGAACTGGCGGACGACCCTTTAAACCAGACTTTGCTGGCACTGGCGGCCTATAACGCCGGCCCCGCCCGCATGATCAAACTGCGTAGCGAGGCGAGAAAACTAGGTTATAATCCCGATATCTGGTTTGACAATGTCGAGTTTATCGCCGCCAGGGACATTGGTGCCGAGACGGTGCAGTATGTGGCGAATATCTACAAATACTTCCAGGCCTACCGACTCTCCCTGGCACAGGAAGAGAGGCGCGAGGCGGCGCGGCAGCAGGCCGGTATTAAACGATAGCCACCAAGGGGCATACACGATGCGAAATACTTTTTACTCAATAGCAGGCTTTGGCGTATTGCTGACGCTGGCACCTCTTAGCCTGGCTACCACCTTTTCGATTTCAGATGATGCGGGCCAACCCCTGGCCCAGGTGATGGTAACCCGCACGCCGGCAGAGAGAGTTACGGCAAACCTGAGCGATGATGGCTATGCCCCCGACGGCGTGACCAACCCCTCGGATACCACGCTGACCCGGTTTACCGATACTGCGGGCACCGTCAGTTTTGAAGACAGCGACAAGGCAGTGAAATATCGCCTACGGGCGCAGGGTTTTGTAGACCAGTATGTGAGTGGCGAAATAGACACCGATGCTGAAGCGGATGAGCCCAGGTTTGATGTCACCCTGGTGGCCATGACGCGCCAGCAACACATTGCCAGCTACCCCTCCAATGTCTGGCTGTCTCAACTGCGCTTTGGTGGTGACGAGGCCCTCAAGAAAACCTTCGAGCTCAATTGTGCCTTTTGTCACCAGCAGGCCTCAGCCTTTATGCGCAACGAGCGCACTGTGGAGCAGTGGCTAAGCGTTTTTGATCGCATGAACAGCTACGGTGCGCAGCTGCCTGAGGATGATCACCAGAAAATAGCCGAACTGCTGCAAAAGGAATATCGAGAGTTACGCGAGGACCCCAGCGTTGTGCCACGGCCTAAATTATGGGAGGTGCACCTCTCTGAAATAGAAATGAAAGAGTGGGTGATAGGCGATGGCTTCTCCCAGATGCATGACTTTATTATCCACCCCAATGGTTTTGTGTATGTCGGCGACAACCTGTTCGACAGGCTCTACGAGATTGACCCGGAGACAGGCGAATACACGGTTTATAAAGTGCCCCATAAGCCAGAGCAAAAAGTGGGTGGCATTCTGGGTAACCGCTTTGTCACCTTCCCCAAAATGTACAACTACCTGGGGGTTCATTCCTTTGCGATCTCCCCCAAAGACGGCAATATTTTTATAACCCCCTCCATGCAGCAGGAGCTGCTGGAATTCGACCCCAAAACAAAAAAGTTTATCACCCACGAAATGCCCGGTGGCTATTACCCCCACACCATTCGTACCGATGCCCAGGACCGGGTCTGGTTTACCCTGGCGGTTTCCTCCCAAGTGGCGATGTTTGATCGCAACACGGAAGAATTTAAATTATATGATTTGCCTGCCCGCAGCTTCAAGGAGTGGTTGATTCTGAAGTCGCTGCCCCTGATATTCTGGTTTGACCCCGAAAATCGACCGCGGCCCAGCCCGGATGCTATTTCCACCGGTTTGCCCATGCCCTACGGAATTGATGTGGCACCCGATGGTGGTATATGGGTTACTCGCTTGTACGCTAACGATTTAGCCCATATCGACCCGGAGACAGATGAAGTCACCATGATCGACTTCCCCTTCAACGGGCCGCGTCGATTGCGTATCGATGCCGATGGCATGATCTGGATTGTGGCGTTCCAGGACTCTCTGCTGGTCAAGTATGACCCTCGGGCCAATGTCTTCAGTTCCTATGAGTTGCCGGTGGTTAACGAGATACCCTATGCCCTCAACGTGGACAAGGCAAGAGGGGTGGTGTGGGTGAACGGCAATCAATCCGACACTATTCTGGCCTTTGATATTGCCTTGGAGACCTGGAAGGTTTACCCCATGCCGCGCCAGCGATTTTTTACCCGGGATATAGAAATTTCCGAGGAGGATGGTGCGGTTTACACCACCAATTCCCACTTCCCCACCTGGCAGTCTGAGGGTGGGGTGCCCACTTTGCTGCGGATTACGCCGCTGCCCGTGTCGGCGCCATAACCGTGTTTCTTCCGGCGCGCGTGTTGCCACTGGCGCTGGCTTTGGCAACCGTCACCGTGTCTGCCGCAGACGAGGGGTGGCTCTATTACGGCGGCGACCAGGGTGGTCGCCACTATTCTTCTGCCAGCCAGATTAACAAAGACAATGTCGCCGACCTGGATGTCGCCTGGGTGTATCGCAGCGGAGATGTTGAGGCTTTCGGCGACGCCATGGAAAACACTTCCACCCAATCCACACCTATCTTGTTGCCACAGGCGGCGGGGCAGTCATTGGTTTATTGCACGCCCTTCAATCGGGTTATCGCACTGGACCCCGCAACAGGTGAGCAGCGCTGGGACTTTGACCCAAAAATTGACCGGCGCGGCAGCAGAACCTTTCGTTGCCGCGGTGTGAGTTACGCCGAGGAAACGGCGGTTGCGCCCAATGCACAGTGCCGTCATCGCGTGTATCTGGCCACCCACGACCGCAGATTGTGGGCCATCGATGCGCGCAATGGCAAACCCTGTGAAGGCTTTGGCGAAAGTGGGCGCGTCGAGCTCTTTGGTGAAGAGGGTTATGTGCCCGGTGATATCAGCAGTTCATCGGCGCCAACCGTGGCCGGCGGCCTGGTAATTGTAGGCTCGGGCATCATAGATTTTTCCCGCTCCACCACACCCCGGGGAACCGTTGGCGCATTCGACAGTGCCACCGGCAAACTGGTCTGGCAATTTGACCCACTTCAGGGGCACGCCAGCAGCGGCGCCGCCAACGTCTGGGCACCCATCTCTGTCGATGAAGAAAATGGCCTGGTGTTTTTACCCACCAGTACCGCCTCGCCCGACTATTATGGCGTGAGTCGCCCCGGCGATGGCTTGTACGCCAACAGCATCGTCGCCCTGGATTTGAAAACTGGGGAGCTGCGCTGGCATTTTCAGCATGTGCGCCATGACCTGTGGGACTACGACACCCCGGCCCAACCAATTTTGTTTGAGTGGACTAAAGATGGCGAGTCCATTCCCGCCCTGGTGCAGGTGACCAAGCAGAGCTATGTGTTTGTGTTCAACCGTCTCACCGGGGAGCCCCTGTGGGAGATTACCGAACAGCCGGTACCGCCCTCACAAATTCCCGGCGAGCATGCCTCCCCCACACAGCCCAAGCCGGTGGCACCGCCGCCCCTGATCGACTCATTTTTGATGCCCGACCAGGCCTGGGGCTTTACCCCCTGGGACAGGGGCCATTGTGCCAAGCAAATTGCCGAGCTGAATAACCTGGGCTTGTTTACACCCACCAGCGAAAAGCTCACCCTGATGTATCCCGGTAGCCTGGGCGGTGCCAACTGGGGCGGCGGCGCACTGGTGGCAGACAGCGGCGTGCTGCTGGTGAATATCAATAGTGCGGCGTTTACCGGCAGGCTTATTCCCACGCCTCCCGGTGATGCTTCCCAGGCCAGAACCGACCACCCGGAAAGCGGTGAACGCATGCAGGTGACCATGCAGGGCACACCCTATAATATTGATATTGGTGCCCTGACGTCGCCCCTGGGTATTCCCTGCAACCCGCCGCCCTGGGGCAAGCTGGTTGCCGTGGACTTGTTCGAGGGAACCATTGTGTGGGAAACGGCGCTGGGCTCGGTACACGAAATGGGGCCGGTGACGGCGCCTTTTCATATCACCTGGGGAACACCTAACCTGGGTGGCGGTGTTGCCACCGGTGGTGGGGTGTTTTTTATCGGTGCCACCATGGACAGGCAGATTCGTGCGTTTGACGCAGACAATGGTGACACCCTGTGGAAGTTCACATTGCCCAATGATGCCACCGCCACACCCATGACCTACATCTATGAGGGGCGGCAATATGTGGTTATCAATTCTGGCGGCCACTTCATGTTTCAACGGGGCTACGGTGATTACCTCTACGCATTCGCCCTGCCGGAATAGGGTGCTATGAAAAAAATTCTTTTTATTATTGTTCTACTGGCTACGGGTATCTGGTTTGGCCTGGGCGGTCGCGCGCTAATTGACGACCCCATGGGAGCTCTGGAGGCCTTTGCCGTGCGCAACGCCGATATGCTGCCACTGGAGTCAATAGGCGGTTACCTGTTTGATAAAAACTGTGCCAGTTGCCACGACAACCCGGCGATGCACGCGCCCACCCGGGAGGCGTTGGCGGGCTTTTCCAAGGAAACGGTGTTGATTGCGCTGGAGTTTGGCAAGATGCAGCCCATGGCGGCTCACCTCAGCAAGCAGGAGCGCAGCTTGATCGCCCTGTATCTGGCGGGCACTGATACCCAGAGTTACGACTGGGTAGAGGCGGCCCAATGTCAGCCGGGCGAAGGTGGCGAAGCGCGCAGTAACACACCCGAATTTGTGACCAGCTGGGGGCTGGGAAATCAAAACCGGCGTTTTGTTGATAAGGAGAGAGCGGGGATTACCGCGGCCAACGTGGGCTCTCTGGAGTTGGTATGGAGTTTTGCCTTCCCCAAGGTGACCGATATGCGCTCCCAACCCGTGGTGATTGGCGATACCTTGTATGTGGGTGACAAGGCCAAAAAACTTTACGCCCTGGACCGCAAGAGCGGCTGCATACTCAGGCAAGCCGACTTTCTCACCGGGGTGCGTTCGTCTATTACCCTGGCGCAGCTGGAGGGCGGCAAACAGTTGCTCATTTTTGCCGATACCCTGTCGACCGTGTTTGCCGTGGACCCCGCTACCCTGGATATTGTCTGGCAAACACCGGCGAAATTATTCGAGAAGTCTGTCATAACCGGCACCATCAGCTATGCCGACAATCGCCTGTTTGTTCCCATTTCATCCTATGAAGTGGCGGTGTCGGGTAGCCCCACCTATGTCTGTTGTAAATCGCACGGGGGTGTTATCGCTCTGGACGCCGCCAATGGCGAGAAATTGTGGCAGTGGGAGTCCACCGAGGATGCCACCGCGCAGGGTCTCAATGCGGATGGGCTGGAGCAATATGGCCCCTCCGGTGCCGTGGTGTGGACTACCCCTGCCGTGGACAAAAAACGCGGGCGTATTTACTTCGGTACTGGCGAGAACCTTTCCAGCCCCGGCACCGATACCAGCGATGCCATTATTGCACTGGACAGTGAAACCGGTGAACTGGCCTGGCGTTTTCAGGCCACAGTGGGCGATGTGTGGAATGCGTCCTGTTTAAGCGGTGGTGCTAACTGCCCGGAAAACGCCGGTAGTGACTTTGACTTTGGCGCCTCGGTGATTCTCACCCAATTGCCGGATGGCTCCGATGTGCTACTGGCAGGGCAAAAATCCGGCGAGGTGTTTGCGCTTAATCCCGACACCGACAGCCCCGATGGTGAGGTGTTATGGCGCAAGCGGGTAAGTCTGGGCACAACCAACGGCGGCATACACTGGGGTATGGCGGTATCGGGGCAGCGCCTTGTGGTGCCGGTGTCAGACCCCGAGCGCGACCGTGCGGGCTATACACCCAGGCCGGGGCTGTACGCACTGGACGTCTCAAGCGGCAGCACATTGTGGGAAGCGCCGGTGCAGCGAGCCTGTGAGTTTGACCCCGACAAGCGGCCGTTGATTGGCCTGGCGGCCATGCGTACCGGCGTGGCGCAAACACTGGCAGAACAATATCAGTGCTCGTTCTACTACGGGCTTTCTTCGGCCGCTACGGTGACACCGGAGCTGGCCTTTAGCGCGGGTCTGGATGGCAGAATCCGCGCCTACGATATCAATAGCGGTGAAATACTCTGGCAGGCAGAAACTGCCATACCCTTCGATGCCAGCAATGGTATATCGGGCCATGGTGGTGCCATTGATGTGGCCGGGCAGGTGCTGGCCGATGGTTGGCTGTACGTGATGTCTGGCTACAGTATGTTTGGGCAGTTGCCGGGAAATATGCTGTTGGCCTACCGGGTGAAATAAACTGCCCATGGCGCGTAAAACGACGGCCATATCTTTCGACATAGACCACATGGACCCCATGGGGCAGGGCGTGTCACGCGACGGCAAGACGGTAACGTTTATAGCCAATACCCTGCCCGGGGAAAGCGGCAGCGCCCGGGTATACAAAAAGTCCAGGGGGGTGCAGTTTGCAGTGCTGGATACGCTGTCGCGTTCCGCAGAAAATCGCTGTGCACCGCAATGCCCTCATTTCCAGCAGTGTCCCGGCTGCCACTATCTGCATACGGATTACGCCAGCGAATTACAATACAAGCGCCAGGCGTTGGCACGACATCTCTCGCCCCTGGGGGTGGGTGACGAATCGATAGAGCTGGTGCCCGCTACGCGGCGGCTGGCCTACCGCAATCGCGTGCAGCTGCATTACCGACATAAATACATTGGCATGCTGGATCCGGTAAGCAACAAGGTGGTTGAGATTCCGCACTGCCAGATATTTCGCGCCGAGTTACAGCCCGCCTTCAATAAACTCTATGAGGATAAGTCCTGGTGCAGTGCGCACCCCGGCCACGGTCACTGCGAACTCTATGTGAAAGATGGCGAGGTGAGTACCCAATGGAATGCCGATTACGCCCACGGTGGTTTTTCGCAGGTCTATGATGAGATGAACAAGGAGCTGCAGCTGCGGGTTCAGGCTCAACTCACGGAACTATCGGCAAACACTGTTCTGGACCTGTTTTCGGGCCGGGGGAATTTGTCCAACACGTTTTCAGCGCAGGGCGGGGAGCGCACCCTGGTCGATAGTTATTGGGGGGATGAGGACGGCCGCCCTCCGCAGAATTTTGTCAAACTGGACTTGTTTGGTGAGCACGCTCTGCGCCTGTTTCTTGCTCGCTGGCGTAAAAAACAGTTCGATACGTTGCTGGTAGACCCCCCGCGGCGCGGCTTCCCCAATTTGGACAGCTGGGTCAAAAAAATCAAACCTCGCCACCTGTTGTATGTGAGCTGTAACCCGGCCAGCCTGGCCAGGGATCTGCGCAGCCTGAGCGCGAAACACACTGTGGGTCGTGTGCAGTTACTGGACTTCTTTCCCGCCACCTACCACTTCGAGACCCTGGTTCATGTCTGTTTTAAAAGCGGGGGGCGTTGAACCCATGCGGTGTATTTGATGGCACTGATTTACGGTCTTGTGTTTCTGCTGATGCCGGCGGCTTTGCTCTACCTGGCCCATCACCAACGCTGGGCCCAAAAGATAGGCATTATCCTGCTCTGTTATCTGTCGGGATTGCTAGTGGGTAATTTGGGCCTGGTGCCCCAGGCCATGGCCGGCGTGCAGGCGGGCGTATCTGATTTGGCGGTTAGCCTGGCGCTGCCCATGTTGCTCTTTACCCTGGACATTCGAGCGTGGAGTAAAATGGCCGGCAAGGCCATTCTGTCCATGCTGTTGGCCACCACCTCGGTAGTCTGCATAGCCACGGTTCTTTTTTATCTGCTGCCCGCGCAAAGCGTTACTACCAGTAGCCACCTGGCCGCCATGGCAGTTGGCACGTACACCGGCGGTACGCCGAATCTTGCTGCTATTAAGACGGCGCTGGAGATACCCAATAGCCTGTACATCATGTTTCATACCCTGGACACACTGATTGGCGGTTTTTACATTGTGTTTATGCTGACGGTGGGCATCCCCCTGTTCCGTACTTTTCTGGACAAACCAACGCCGATGGTGGAGGCCCAAAGCACGCGGGCCCAGCCCTTTGATGATGAGAACTACGGCGCTATGTTGCGCAGAAATAAGCTGCCTGAGCTGCTGAAAATAGTGGCTCTCAGCGCGCTGGTTCTACTGGTTTCCCTGGGCCTGGCGGAGCTGGCCGCCACGGCGTTCGCACTGCAGAGCAGCTCCGCAGCCACCATTATTTTACTGACGCTAATCAGTATGTCGCTGTCATTCAGTGGCCGTGTGCGGGCCCTGGTTCTGTCATACAAGACCGGCATGTATCTCATTTATGTGTTCTGCTTTGCCGTGGCAACAATCGCCAGTGTAGATGACCTGGCCAAAATGGGCCCCACCATCATTGCCTTCGTCATTGGCACTATTGCCGGCAGCCTGTTACTGCATGCGCTGCTGTGTAAGGCGCTGGGCGTGGACAGCGACACCTTCATGGTGACCTCCTTCTCGGCAATTTGCAGCCCGCCGCTGGTGCCCCTGTTGGTGAAGGCCATGGGGAATCCCGGCATGTTATTGTCGGGAATGACCACTGGAATTATTGGCTATGCCCTGGGTAATTACCTGGGTATTAGTCTCGCTTTCTTTTTGCAAAACTGAGGAGCTGTCATGAATAAACCCCTGCACAAGGCCATGCCCGATATCGGCCAGACTGGGCCTGAAGTTGTCAGGCAGTTGGATGCGTTCAAAGAGCACGACCCCAATTACAAAGACGGCCGGGTGTGGAGCCTGGTGTATTACCTGGATGAAGATCACTCGGCGTTCCTGAAGGAGTCCTATCACCGCTTTGCTTGTGAGAATGGTCTCAACCCCACCGCATTCAAAAGCCTCAAACGGTTTGAAACAGAAATCATCAGCGCCACCGCCGACATTCTCAATGGCACCAAAGATGTGTGCGGTGTGGTGACCTCCGGCGGCACGGAAAGTTGTTTGATGGCGGTCAAGGCCTACCGGGATATGGCCGCGGATAAGCGGCGGGTCAAGTACCCGGAAATGATAATTCCCGAGACGGCGCACGTTGCCTGGTTTAAGGCCTCCGAATACTTCGGGGTGAAAATTCGCCTTGTGCCGCTACTGGATGACCTGACGCCCAACCTGAAAAAACTCAAGCGCATGATCAACCGCAACACGGTGATGATTCTGGGCAGCGCACCGGAGTATCCCCACGGCACCATCGACCCGATTGCCGCCATGGGTGAAATAGCCCAGAAGCATAAAATACCCCTGCATGTGGATGCCTGTGTGGGCGGCTTTATTTTGCCCTTTATGGAAATGAACGGTGAAGAGATGCCCCTGTGGGATTACCGGGTACCCGGTGTTACCTCTATCTCTGCAGATATTCACAAATATGGCTACGCGGCAAAAGGCGCGTCAACGATTACCTACCGAGATCTGGATTACCTGAAGTACCAGATGTTCGTTTACCAGGACTGGCCCGGCGGCGTGTTTGCCTCGTCGGCGCTTTTGGGGACTCGCCCCGGTGGCGCCTATGCCGCCGCCTGGGGTGTGTTGCAGTACTTTGGCAAGGCGGGTTACAAAACATTGGCGCGGGATACCCTGGAAGCGGTCAAGCGGCTGAAAGCCGGGGTAGAAAAAATTCCGGAGCTGGCGATAATGGGTAACCCCGTGGGGCCTCTGTTTGCCTTTAAATCCACCAGCCCCGACCTGAATATTTTTGCCGTGGGAGACCAGATGGATGCCATGGGCTGGCAGGTTAACCGCAATCAGTTTCCCGCGGGCCTGCACGCCATGGTAACGGCACAGCATTTAAAGGTGGTGGACCAGTATATCGCCGACCTGAATACCGCGGTGGAGACCGTGAGGGCAAACCCGGCCCTGGGCGAGCAGGGCGGCGCCGCCACCTATGGCATGCTGGCCCATGTGCCCCTGCGGGGCATGGTGAAGAAAAAGGTATTGGAGATGTATGCCGAACAGTATCGCGCCGGCGGCAGTGAACTGGACCTGGCAGGTGAATCGGGTGCCAGCGGCAGCGGTTTGGTGGACAAAATTCTAGCCTGGTGGGTGGCGCGCCAGACACGCAGGAGTGCCGGGGGTTAAGCGCGCGGCGCAGTTGTTATTGCCTGGGCTCACTGGCCGCCAGCGTCCGAAGGTCATTGACTACCGTGTCTGCATGCAGGAAGCCAGTGCTGTAGATATTGCGTATACGGCGTTGCTCATCGATAAGAAAAACCCGCAATATGTGTGAAAAACTGCCCGTTTCACTGCCATCTGCAGCGTAGCTTATTTGTCGCCATTGGTTGTAGGCCGCCAGTATGGGTTGCAGGTCTGCTTCCGAGGCGGTGGTTAGAAACTGCCAGTCAAAATCTGCGTGTTTGAAGTGCCGGGAGTAGGCGGTGATGGCCTCCGGCGTGTCCTGTGCCGGGTCGAAACTCAGGCTGATCAAGCGCACGCGGGATGCCAGGGCGCTGTCTTTTAGCAGTTCTGCCTGCACTTTTTTCATCACAAAGCTGGCCAGGGGGCAGCCGTTGATGTCGCTGCAGTGGGTGTAGATAAAACCCAGTAAGACCAACTTGTCACCCAGTAGCTCGGACAGCTTCAGGGCTCTGCCCTGTGCATCCAGCACCCTGCCATCACCCGCTTTACCCAGAGGGGGTAGCGAGTAGCTGCCCGCGGCCGGGGGCAGGTATTCAAGGGGGCCGTAACCGGGTGCCAACACCGCACTGGCGCCGCTGGCCTGGGCCATTGCGGCCCCCAGCAGCAGCAACGGTGCCGTGAGCCTGATCAATAGCTTCATGGCGTTTAACGCGAGGCGGTTTTGCCGCCATCGTACAGCGAGTAGGCGCCAAAGCGCATCTGGTGAGGTGCGCCCAGCTTGGCGGCAATAAAGTCTATGCTCAGTTTTTGCTTGAGCTTCTGGCCATCAAAGTCGTAGAGTTTCAGGTAGTGCAGGTCCGGCCCGGCGGGTGCTGTTTTGTCCCAGTTGGCGAGAA
>SMVB01362628.1_pt1 | contig 11097 bp, 5 predicted proteins | sample 2456461 | NCBI WGS metagenome assembly SMVB01 (sample SAMN11095934, study PRJNA526329) | marine sediment metagenome | biome: Marine sediment; feature: Surficial sediment; material: Deep marine sediment; isolation source: Hadal surficial sediment | place: Pacific Ocean | collected 2014-05 | depth 0-1...
CCCAAAAGGCGGATTTTTTGTCTGGTTATTTGACCCGGAGACGCAGTTGGTGAGTCGACGTGAGGTAACCGTTGCACTGCCGCATGAAAACGGTGTGCCGGTGACATCGGGCTTGCAAGGCGGTGAAATGATCGTTGCAACGGGTGCCAGCCAGTTGATTGAAGGTATGCAGATCCGGGTGCTGGGCGAACCAGTGTCGCGGCTCTAAACGATCATGGAGAATATTGCCAGGTTCTCTATCGAGAAACCGATCTATACCTGGATTTTGGTGTTGGTTTGCTTAGCCGGAGGTTTTGTTGGCATTGACCGGGTTGGTCGTCTGGAAGATCCGGCCTTCCCAATAAAAAATGCGCTGATCATCACTTCCTACGCCGGCGCATCTGCGCAGGAGGTGGAACAGGAAGTAACCGATGTCATAGAAGCCGCGCTACAGGAATTACCCTATATAGAGGAAATGACCTCGAAATCTGTTGCGGGTCGCTCTGAGGTGATGATTGAGTTGTTAGAGCAGTTTGGCGTGAGTGACACACCACAGATATTTGATGAACTGCGGCGACGAGTGATAGAAGCTGCGGCGAGGTTACCCCCCGGCACCAGCGTGCCACTGGTCGAAGACGATTTTGGCGATGTGTACGGTATCTTGTACGCGGTCTATGCGCCGGATTATTCTCCGGCGGAGATTCACAACATGTCACGCTTCATTTCGACCGCCTTAAAAGGCGTACCCAATGTTGCCAAGGTGCAGACCGCGGGTGAGCCCTACGAAGCGCTGTACGTTGAGATAGCCCACAATCGATTCACTCGGCTTGGTCTGCCGATAGAAGACTTATTCTCAAGCATTGCCGTTGAAAATCAGGTCGTGGCGGCGGGATCTGTCGCCTACGAGGGACGACGTCTACGCATCGCGCCGCAAATGGCATTTGATAGTGAACAGGCCTTAGGGGACATGCTCATCGGTGGCGCGGGATCGGAAATACTGCGCCTGGCGGATATTGCGACGATTAGGCGCGCCGCCGTAGAAGTGCCGCCGCAATTGATCCGCCATGACGGCAGGCCGGTGTTTACAGTTGGTGTTTCAGTTGTGCCGAAGCAGAATGTGGTGGAAGTAGGGCGCGCCGTAGACGCACGCATGCAGTCGTTAATCCGCGAGTTGCCGCTGGGTGTGGAAGTGGAGGTGATCTACGCTCAGCATGAGGTGGTTGACCAGGCAATAACAGAATTCTTACGCAACCTTCTGTTGTCGGTGGTCACTGTTGTGTTGGCACTTTGTATTTTCATGGGCTGGCGCGCGGGTGCCGTTGTCGGTGCAGTCTTGCTGCTCACGGTGATGGGCACCATCTTCGCGATGTCGGTGTTCGAAATAGAGCTTCAACGAATTTCGTTAGGGGCCCTGATGATCGCCATGGGTATGTTGGTCGACAATGGCATTGTGGTTGCGGAGGGGATGGTCATTGGCGTACGCCGTGGATTATCACCCGGAGATGCCGCAGCCGAATCTGTAGGACGCACCCAATACCCTCTATTGGGCGCGACGGTTATCGGTATCGTGGCCTTTGGTCCGATCAGTCTCAGTAATGACAACCCTGGGCATTTTCTCATCTCTCTGTTTCAAGTTGTGGGTATTTCTTTGTTATTGAGTTGGGTGCTGGCCATCACCGTTGTGCCTTTGTTTGGCAAGTACCTGTTGAAAGCCACCGAGGCTGTGGATGAGGATCAACTCTACTCCGGCCGGCTTTACTCACTTTACCGAATTATAGTTGGCTTCGGTTTGCGCCACGCATGGTTAACGTCTATCGCGATACTGGCTGTCACCTTGGCGTGTATAAGCTCTTTTCAGTTTGTGAAGCAGGGTTTCTTCCCCACCACCAACTCACCGTTGTTCTACATTGACTACCGGCTACCTGAAGGTACGGATATCAATACCACAGCGATCGACATTAGCCAGCTTGAGAAACTGGTGTCCAACCAAGACGGTGTCGAGGTGGTTACCAGCTTCATCGGGCGGGGTGCGACTCGATTTACAACGATCATGAGCCCGGAACAGCCGAATTCCGCATATGCCCAAATGGTTGTGCGCGTGGCTGATATTTCGATGATGAACGAAGTGATGGTCGTAGTCGGCAATGTGGTGCGAGCCATACGCCCAGATGCGGAGGTGCAGGTTACCCGTGCGGAGTTCACCCCGAGTGGGAGCTCTAAGATTGAAGTGAGGTTTTCCGGCCCGGATGCAGTGGTATTGCGCACGCTGGCCGAGGAAGCCTTAGCCGTGTATATGCAACACAATCTCACCGATCGTAAAACCGACTGGCGACAACCCGCTTTGCAACTGGTGCCGAAGTTTGACGAGTCACGAGCCCGGCTGGTCGGCATCACGCGTACCGACCTCTCCCAGGCGTTGGCGTATGCGACTTACGGGGTTCAAGTAGGCCTGTTTCGCGACGCAGATAAACTTCTGCCGATCATCGCACGGGCGCCGGCAAGCGAGCGCAGCGATATTGCAGGTCTGATGGAGCGATTGGTTTGGAGCCCTGCTCAGCAGCGCCACATTCCCATGTCGCAAATCATTACATCACTGGATCTGGAGGCCGAGAACGCCACGATTTACCGGCGAGATCGTATTCGTACCATCAAAGTACTGGCCAATCCGCCATTAGGCCACAATGCCAACACCACCTTCGAACGCTTGCGTGGCGAAGTTGAAGCGATTGAATTGCCCATCGGCTACCGGCTGGAATGGGGTGGAGAGTTTGAGAGCAGTCAGGAAGCTAATGAAACATTATTCTCAAAAATCCCGCTTGCCCTGGGCACGATGTTTCTCATCACAGTGCTGATGTTTGGCAAACTGCGCCAATCCCTGGTCATCTGGATGACCGTGCCCATGACGATTTGCGGGGTGGTGCTTGGCCTGCTTGCGACGGACTTGCCCTTCACTTTTCCCTCGTTTCTCGGCTTTCTCAGCCTGTCGGGGATGTTGCTAAAAAACTGTATCGTGCTGGTGGACGAGATAGATAAACGCTTCGATGAGCAAGGCATGACCCTGCAGGTCATGTTACAGGCCTGCGTCAGCCGATTGCGGCCGGTGCTGCTTGCAGCGGGTACCACCATTATCGGTATGGCGCCATTGCTGAGAGATGCGTTTTTCCTGGAAATGGCGGTCTGCATCATGAGCGGACTGGCTTTCGCCACTTTGATTACCCTGTTGGCGATCCCGGTTTTCTACCGTGTCGCGCTTGGGAAACGTGTGGCGATAGGCTGAATCGACCAGAAATGGTGGGGTCAGAGTAAAGTGCCAGAGTAAAACGGCCATCGGACGTTTTACTCTGGCACTTTACTCTGACCCCATGTTTCGCTGATGATGTCTTGAGACGGGTTTTAATGATCAATAAATGGATCATTTGTCATCAAACTGCGGGCCTTTCATGACGGATACGATGCATATTAGCGGAGACATATGGTGTCTAGTAAAATTTGCATGATTGCAGCGTTATTTGTTGGACTATTGAGTGCCAGTTCCGGGTTTGCACAAACCGCGAAGGCGAGCGATTGGATAGGTCGGGTCGTCATCACCACAGATGGAGAACTACTGGGGCGAATCGAAGATTTTTCCCTCAATATAGAAGAGCAGCGCATTACATTTGTGGTGGTCTCTATAGGTAGTTTTCTCATCGACGACAACCTCATTGCAGTGCACCCGGATGCACTGGGCGAGTCTGACGACGGACGCTATTTAGTCGTCTATACGGATGATCTGGACAGTGCGGTGCGTTTTGGTAAAAACAACTGGCCAATTGCGGCCGATGTTCTGGCGAGCGCTGAACGCCAGGCAGTGGAAGCTGATTCTGTGGCAGCCCGGGATACGACCAATGGCTTTGCCTCAGACCCAATAGCGACGATCAGTGACGGCCGGCGCACGGCGACCCTGACAGGCGATGTCAGCAATATAAAGATTGAGACCACCGGCGGACCCAGACCGATTACTGCCACTACGGTGCAGCCGAAACGATATCGAAGTTCATCCGGTGGTGAACCTCTGCTGGCGGACAGTGAGTTCGAACGCCTGGATGATAATGGCGATGGTTATCTGAGCCGCAGCGAAATTGGTGCCATGCTGAATCCGGATGTGCATTACCCGGATTTTGACTTGGACGATAACGATGGCATCGATGCCTTTGAGTTCCAGGTTCTGAAAAATCGGGGCTAGCGCCTAGCCACTTTCACCCTTTGAACGGTTCGCTACGTCGACCAGTAAACCGGTGATTGCGCGAGGTAATTGTGTGGTGATGACGACGTCACCGGGTTGTATTTCGGCGGTACGGATCAGAATCTGGTAACCGTGCTCAGCGCTCTCTTGCTCGCCCACTCGTTCGATGTTGTGGCCGACCAGACGTCCGTCTTTCACGGCGTACACCCGATTGTTTTCGTAGATGGATTGTACCGGCACGGCGATCAGTTGAGCTTGGGCCGGTAGCTCAATGGATAAGCTGAAAATCCGGCCGAGGACCGGCGCACGCCCGGTGCCCTGATCGAATACAAAAAATGCATCCATGCCGGTTTGACCAGTGCGAACCTGGCTTGCCAGTCTGACAAGGGATAACCGCGCGCCGGACTCTGCAACGGCAGTAATGCGGTCACCGGCCTCACTTTGTGCAAGATAAAATTGCTCAGCGTAGGCATCGGGTATTTGCACCCGTACTTCATAGCCGGAGGCATCAGCAACCTCGACCAGTGGTGTGTTCAAGTTGCTGTGATTACCCGGTGCGGCGAAAACAGCCAGTACCGGGCCCGAAAAAGGTGCGCGTATGATGGTTTTTTCCAGATCTAATCTGGCTTGTTCGAGTAACGCTTGCGCTTTCGCGACACCTGCTTCGCGGGCGGTAATTTGGGCCGGCAAGCTGGTCAGTTCGCGAACATGGTTGCGATAGTCGATACTTGCCTGGTTGGACTGTGCGACGACTTCGTCGAGCAGCGATTTAGAAATCAGGCGCTTTTCCATGAGGTCTTGGTGACGGGCCAGTTTCGCCTGGACAACTTGGAATTTGGATTCGAACTGTTCTGCACTTTGTTGTTCCAGGTCGAATTGAATATGCATAGCCGCAAGCTTTGCCTGCTCTTGACGCAGGTCTGCTGCGCGTTCGATCACCCTCAGCTTGGCTTCCCTGTCGTCCAACTTGACCAGAATGTCACCGGCGTCGGCCCAGTCACCCTCTCTGACGTGCACAGCGTCTATCTGCACGACCAGATCCGATCGTAAGCTTGCGATCTGGTTCGACTCCAGGCGCCCGAATGCTGAAAAATTCGGGTGCAGCGTTTGTGGTCGCACGGTTGTCACGGATACCGGCCAGGCTTTTTCAACGTGTTCTGCGGGGCTGGCATTGGGTCCGGTTGCGAAAATTGAGGCGCTGGTCAGCAGCGCAACGCCGATAATCCCACCGGATATGGCTAGCTGGCGCCGTCTCGGTGTGGCGAGTATGCGTTCTTTGATCTTCATGATTCTTCCGTTGGCCTGAGCAGGCCAGTGAATGTGCGAGCATGGTGAGACAGGTATTCTTTAGCGTGTTCCAGCAGCAGAATCAGGGCGGGAACGACAATGAGAACCAGCAGTGTCGCCAGGCTCAAGCCAAAGCAGATAGTGACGGCGATAGGCGCGAAATACATTGCTAAGGATGAGGTCTCAAACATCAGAGGCAAGAGCCCGGCAATGGTGGTTAAAGAGGTCAATATGACCGCCCGGAATCTCGATTGAGCCGACAGACGAAGGGCCTGTTTTAACGGCATGCCGGCATCTGTGTGGCGACGTAGAAAGCTGATCAGCACGATCGAGTCGTTAACCACGATGCCGGTCAGGGAAAAGAATGCCAGCAATGACATGGCGCCGATATCCCAGCCGGTGATCCAATGCCCCAAGATGGCACCGGTCAAACCGAAGGGTATTGCCATCATGATCGCCAGGGGCCACAAATACGAAGAAAATACCCAAGCCAGTATCAGGTAGATCAAACCCAGAGTCAGAAGGCCACCGAGCGCCATGGTTTCCATCATGATCTGGTCTCGTTGAGTCTGGCCGCCGAAACCAAAGGTCAGGTCATGTTTATCCAGGATGGACGTGAGTTGGTTGTCCCTGATGTCGTTGACGATGGATAAGGAATTGTTTTCATCTTCATTTACGTCGGCTGATATAGCTACCGCAAGGTGTGTGTTTGAATGTCGAATGACATCGATGCCGCGGCGGTTGTACAGTACGGCGACACTGGCCAGGGGTACGAAAGAGCCGTCTGGCGTGCGTATCGGAAATTTCTGTAGAGATCCAAGACTATCGCGTTCCGCGTCGGGCAACATGACTCGAACTTCAAGCTCGCTATCTTGTTCGTTGAATATCTGTATGCGTGTACCTGAGTAGGCAGATCGCAACTGCGCACCGATGCTGTCTGCGGTAAGGCCCAGTGAGCGGCCGCGCGCTGTCATTTCAAAGATGATCTGCTCTTTACCGTAGGGCAGGTTATCGGTCACATTTGAAACGCCGGGATAACTCGCCAGCAAAGTAGAAAGCTCTTCCGCACCTTGCTTGAGTTTATCGATGGCGTTACCGCGCAAAATGAAGGTTATGTCTGCCTGTCCGTTGTTTGCGCCGCCTTCGACCCCAATGGTGAGTTGCTCCACATAGACCGGTCGCTCGACCAGATCCTGCCAACGTTTTACGAAAGCATTGGGCGCCATGTTTCGATCTTCTTCATAGGCATATTGCACTTCCAGCGCTGCGTACTGTTCGCCTTGCAGGACATCCTCATTGAATTCCGCACGATTGTATTTAACCACCCAACCCAACACGTTCTGCTGGGCCGTTTCGTTGTTAACGGTTTCCAAGGTGTTCTCCAGGTGAGCCACAAATTCGAGCTTGTCGGCTTCGGTGGCAGAGCTGGAATATTCAACGTTCGCACCGAGAGATTCGAAGTCAAAACCGGTGACAAGATTAAAACCAACATGCTGTGAAGCCACCAGAGAGAAAGAAACTAACATGCCGGCTAACGCTGCGCACAATGTCGTACCGGGGTTTTCCAAAGCTTTATCGACTAAGGGTAGAAATCGCTGATCGCGGAAGTGCTCGAAGCGGGCATCGAAGCGTTTACGCCAGGCTGGCTTGTTGTTGACGTCGACGTTTTCCAGGGAAACGCGCAAATGGCCTGGCAACACCCAAAAACATTCGATCAGCGAAGCGGCAATTACACACAAGAGTACTGCTGGCAAGGCGATGATCGCGTCGCCCATAATGCCGCCTATAAGCAGTAGCGGGATGAAGGCGGCCATGGTGGTCATGGATGAAGTCATGACCGGTATCCACATCCGTTTGGCGCCGGCCACTGCGGCCTCGGCCGGCGTGGCACCGTTTTCGTGGTGGGTGACGATATCCTCACCAACGACGATTGCATCGTCTACCACGATGCCCAGGGCCATGACCAAGCCGATGAGCGCGATGATCGAAATACCGAAGCCGAAGACAACATAGAATAGCGCCAGGGCTAGCAAAAAGCTCACCGGGATGCCTACCATTACCCAGAATCCTGCGCGCCCATTTAAAAATAGAAACAGCACCCCGACGACCAGGATTAAGCCGCTCAGACCGTTTTTGAGGATCATTTCCAGCTGCGCGCCAAGTAAACGCCAGATATTGATGACTTCCTTAACTTCGACGCCGGCGGGTAACCCCGGACGGGTTTCTTGCAGCCACTCGTTAACTATTTTATTCGCGTTGTAGGCGTCGGTTGAGGTGCTGCGCCAAAGTATCATTTCTATTGCCGGTTTGCCTTCCGCAGCCAGTAGCGGCTGTCCGCGTTGAGGGCGACGCACGACCTCAGAAAAATCCTTGAGGCGCATCAATTGACCGTTGGTTTCCAGGTGCAATTGTTCGAAACTCAATGGATCGCGACGTTGATCAAGACTGCGAAGCTGACGGGCGCTTTGGCCTCTGCCGACTGCTCCGGCGGGAACATTCTGGCTGACGCGTGATATCTCCCGGCCTATTTCATCCAGGGTCATGCCCAATTGTTGTAAGCGTGTACCGCTCACCAACACCGCGATTTCTTCGGTCGGTAAACCTTCGTATCGCACCCCTTCGACGCCACGGCGTAACAATTCTTTCTCAAAGCCACGGACCAGTGGGATAAGTTCAGAAAGGCTGCCATTGCCGGTCACGAGTAAAGCGGTAATCGGTTCGCTATCAACGTAGCGGCGGATAATCGGTGGTTCGATGTCTGCGGGCAGGTTGCGAATGTTGGCAACCCGTTGTTTTACCAGGTCTAAGGCCAGCGTCATGTCCGCGTCGAAATTGAAGATGGCCTGGATCGAGGTGAAGCCATTGACGGTCTTGGAGGACAGTTCATGGAGTTCGTTGATGGTGCGTAGCTGTTGTTCGATTGGTGTGGTGACCAGCGCCTCGATGTCTTCTGCTGCGGCCCCGACCCAGGCAACCTCGACGGTTGCAAGAGGGTACTGCGACGGCGGATCTAACATGGTCGGCATGGTACGCACGGCCCAGATCCCCGCGAGGATCATCATGATCATGGTGAGATTGGCTGCGACGCGGTGTTCTGCAAACTTCTTGATCAATGGGCCATCCGTTTGAGTTGGTTCATCTCGTTGGCCTGTACCGGCCATTTTGCGCACTATTCAGTCTCTTACCGATAAGGGTGATACAGAAATCGTGCCAACTCTTAGGTCGCGACAAAGCCGCTAAAAGTTTGGGTTTTAAGGCGAGATTGTGGGTTATCGACCGAAATAGTTTGGTCGATAACGCTAAATGTTGGTCATTGCCCTGACTGGCGCAGGCGCGTCGTGGGCTATGTTCAGGGTAGTGCGACTACCACCAGCGCCGCTGCATCACCCTGTCCAGAAGCCAGAGCAATGTACTGCCTTCCACCACTCATGTAGGTCATCGGCGTGCCACCGGGTCGTAGCGGCAAATCGATCTCGGCAATGACGCGGCCATTGCTCTTGTCGAATGCGCGTAGAAGGTTGCGTTTGCCATCGGCCTGGGCCACGAACAGCAGTGTAGCGGTGACTAAGGGACCGGTGCTCCGATTTCCGAGCGGGCCTGGGTCTGCTAGACCAAGGTCAATGACCTTCTGGCGTGGGCCGTTACCGTTGGGCACCATCCATGCGTGTTCGCCGGTTGATAAATCTATCGCGGTGATGCGCCCATAGGGCGGCTTCGAGATGGGCAACCCCTGGGGACCGCGGATGCTGGTCACGCTGCGGCTGCGTACATAATTGAAGTTTGTCTCGTCCGGGTTGCCCGGCTTTAGCTTCACCACCATGGGGTTGGTAACCGATGGGATATAGAGCATCTGCGAGGATGGATCAAAAGCTGCACCGCTCCAGTTTGCACCACCGCCCCAGCCTGGCATGTTGATGGTGCCTTTGAGTGAAGGGGGTGTATATATCGGACCATATTCGAATTCGCTGATGATCTGCTTGGCCTCATCTCGCAGAGCTTTACTGAAATCAATCAGATCGTCGTTGGTTAGTCCCTGGCGATCGAAGGCGGCGGGTTTGGTGGGTATGGGTTGGGTCGGAGCCGCGAACTCACCTGGAATGTTTGATGGTGGTACCGGTGTTTCGATAATTGGCCACACGGGTTCACCCGTGACGCGATCGAAGACATAAAGAAAGGCTTGTTTAGATACCTGAGCCACGGCTTTGATCGACTTGCCGTCAACTTCGATGTCCACCAGCGTCGGCGCTGCCGGCAGGTCATAGTCCCATAGGCCATGGTGGATCATCTGGAAATGCCAGACGCGCTTACCCGTGGCTGCATCCAGGCAAACTAAACTTTCGGCAAATAAATTTTGTCCCACCCGATGTCCACCGTACCAGTCATTGGTGGGGGTGCCCGTGGGTAGATAGACATAGCCGAGGTCTAAATCAGCGCTCATGCCGGTCCATACGTTGGTATTGCCGGAATACTTCCAAGCACCGTCGTGCCAGGTGTCAGCGCCGAATTCTTTGCCCTGGGGGATGGTGTGGAAGATCCAGACCTGTTCGCCGGTGCGTATGTTGAAGCCACGAACGTGACCCGGAGGCATTTCTTTGTTGCGTGGGCCATCCATGATTGAAGCACCAACCACCAGGATGTCTTTCACCACCACCGGCGCAGCAACCACCGAGTACAGCTTGCGATCTGTTGTCCGGCCCAGGCCGAGGGTAAGATCGACGCGTCCATCTTCGCCAAAGTCCGTTATCGGCTTGCCGGTGTCTGCATCCAACGCCCATAAGTAGGCATTGTTGGTAGGCATCAAAATGCGGGCTTCGTTGCCATCGCTCCAATACGCGACCCCACGGTGATTGAAGCCAAGATTAGTCGGCCGGCCGTCACTGTAGGTGCGTGTGTCAAAGACCCATATCGACTTGCCGGTATCGGCTTCGATAGCGGCGACATGCCCCAGCGAGGTGCTGATATAGAGTGTGTTGCCTATTTTCAGCGGCGTCGATTTGAACTGCCAAGGGGTTAGCCGGGGATCTTTTTTGACAATGGCGTTGTCCGGTGACTGCCATTGCCATGCGACTTTCAGTTGCGCAACGTTCGATGCGTTGATCTGATCCAGCGGTGCATATTTCGAAGTGCCGGCGTCATTGCCGTAGGTGGGCCATTCCGAAGCCATGACTGGATTGGCGAGCACGACCAGTGCGAACGCGACGTTAGTGAACTTCATCATTTCTAGTTAATCCTGGTGTCTGCGGTGCGACCAAGGGTCTCGACGGTGAGTACGCCACCGCTATTGTTGAGGCCAGTCACCGAACAGTTGTCTGGTGCGAAGACCCGCATTCGAGGGTCTTGCTGTGCGGCGCCGACGGCGGCGTTGATCGCGACGTAGTGACTGAACATGACACAATCGTGGTCGATTTGCAGTAAGCAGGCCACCAGTGAGTCGCGCCAATTGCCTTGCATGGCTTGAGCCAGCCATTGGGCTCGACCAGATCGGCATCGGTCCGAGTGGCTCGAGCATCGCTGCCACCGCGATGGCTTGTTGGCGACCTGAATCGTCCAAGCCAGGATCTTTGTGGGTGCCGAAACCGGCTGCTGCTTGGCCGTGCCTGACCAGGTGA